>Ga0224486_100039_pt1:0-25000 | contig 72079 bp, 73 predicted proteins | sample TexhydDE_CT_test_FD_172013 | JGI IMG/M metagenome (GOLD analysis project Ga0224486, IMG submission 172013) | Fracking water microbial communities from deep shales in Oklahoma, United States - hydraulically fractured wells DE_CT_test ... | reverse complement strand
CTTTGTTATAGGCTTTCAGAATGGATAGTGCAATTGGATGACTTGAGTGACTTTCAGCATATGCTGCATATTCAATCAATTCCTCCTTTGTAAAATCACTTTGAGGGTTGATACTCACAACTTCAAATACACCCTTGGTTAGCGTTCCCGTCTTATCGAAAACAACTGTTTCCACATTGTTCAACGCGTCAAGATAGTTACTGCCTTTTACTAATATACCTCTCTTCGATGCTCCACCAATCCCTCCGAAGAAGCCCAATGGTATTGAAATTACTAACGCACATGGACAAGATATAACTAAGAACACTAAGGCTCGATATATCCATGTAGAGAAAGTTGCACCGGGGATCACCAATGGAGGTATGATTGCTAAGGCTAATGCTCCAAAGACTACAATCGGAGTATAGAAACGCGCAAATTTTGTTATAAATTTTTCTGTAGGAGCCTTCTTACTGCTGGCATTCTGAACCAGATCCAAAATTTTAGATACAGTTGAATCACCAAAATCCTTTGTTACCTCTATTGTCAAAACGCCATTTTTATTAATGAATCCGCTCAATGCATCGTCTCCTGGCCCGAGTTCACGAGGAACAGATTCCCCTGTTAACGCTGCAGTGTCAACCATTGAGTTTCCTTCTATAACCTTGCCATCGAGGGGAACTTTTTCTCCTGGCTTAACAATAATGATGTCACCTATGTTTACCTCTTCAGGAGATACTTTCCTGATCTCATCGCCAACTTTAAGATTTGCATAGTCAGGACGAATATCCATCAAAGCACGTATTGATTTTCTGGAGTGACCTACAGCTATATCCTGAAACAATTCACCTACCAGATAGAATAGCATAACTGCTACACCTTCTGGATACTCTCCAACGAAGAAAGCACCAATGGTAGCAATACTCATCAAAAAATGCTCACTGAATACCTGACCGCGGGCAATACCTTTTATTGCTCTTAAGACAACCTCTCCACCAACTATGATATAACTAATAATAAACAAGGTAAGCTCAAGCCAATTTTGGAAATTAAAGATGATTCCCACGGCAAATATTGCTCCACCGACCACAAGTCTTATGATTTCTTTTTTGTTGACACCTTCTTCTTCCTCTTCATTATTTTCGTTTATTTTGGTCTTGGAGTTATTCTCCTCAAAAATGACCTTTACATCTGGCTCTATTTTCTTTACTATGCCTTCAATCTTCTCATTTAACTCAGAGCGGTTGACTTTCGGACTTATTTCCAGTGTTAGTTTCTTCGAAACAAAATCTACTGCAGCAAATTCAACTCCTTCTAGACCGCTTATTTCTTTTTCCATTTTAGCTGCACAATTCGCGCAGCCAAGTCCTTCAAGTATTATTTTATTGCTCTTGTTAACGGATTTTTCTTTCACTACCACATCCGGTTCGTGCTTGTGCACTATGGTTTTAACTTGCTGTAATATATTCTTATACTCTTGCTCTGATTCAATTTCTAAAGTCAATGTCTTGTTCATGAAGTTCATATAGGCTTTGACTCCATTTAATTTATTAACCTCATCTTCAATTTTAGCTGCACAATTTGCGCAATCTAAACCTTCTAAAATTACTTCCTTCTTTAACATTACTGACCCTCCTTTACTTACTTTCTTCTGAAATATGAATTAATCCCTGGTCAAATATTTGCTTTACATGTTCATCTTCAAGAGAGTAGAATACAATCTTTCCTTCTCTTCTGCTCTTTACTAGTCCAGCCTGCTTTAAGACTCTTAGCTGATGTGAAATTGCTGATTGGGTCATATTTAATAAGAATGCAATATCGCAAACGCACATCTCTGATTCACCTAATGCCCAGAGTATCTTAATTCTTGTTGAATCTCCAAAAACTTTAAATAGTTCTGCTAGATCATATAGAGTTTCTTCTTGAGGCATTTTTTCTCGCACTTTATTTACAATTTCCTCATGTATTACATCACAGTCGCATCTTTCAATTGGTTGAATTTTTTTTGCCATATTTATATCACCTCCTTATCATTCAATTGAACACTTGAATAAGCTTTCATATGTATTATAAACCTCAATTCTCCGTTTGTCAATAAAAACATATGAGTAATTGTTCAAGTGTGTTTATCTTTTAGCTTTACGGTCAAGACCGCCACCTCTAAGCGCAGCGTAGGTGGGTTTTAATCAGGTGGAGTAGACTCTCCATCTGATTCCCCGATGTTTCAGCTTGCTGAAACGAGTTCACTTATTAGATTATCCCCAAGTATAAATAGAAAAGAACCGCCCATCAAGAAGTATTTCTCCTCAATCGGCGGTCAAATTCGTTTTATTTTTCTATATCAATTTCTACACCAGATTTAAATTCAATAGTTAGTTTATCATCATAGACCGTTATTTTCTCTATAAGTCTCCTTACTAGTTGCTCATCATACTCCTCAAGGAGGATGGATTGTTCATTAATGAATTTTTCCATATCTTCTAGCCTTTGCTTGGAGCCCTTTTTGCCAGCTTCTTCTGCTAAAGCCTTATGCCTTTCCTCTCTGAGCCTGTAAATCTCATCGGCTATATCGTTATAATCTTCTTTGGAATTGGCCAGCCTCAAAAGGTCTTTTTGTAATTCCTCTAGCTTTTTATCTATCTCGGAAACAATATTATTGTCCGTTTCACTTATCACTGTTTCTATATTTTCCTTTAAGGTAATCAAAAAGTCATCTTTTTGCCCAAGTAGCTTATTAATTGCATCCACCGTAGCTAAGCCTATCATGTCCTCTTGTACAGTTCGAGAATGACAAGCTAACCCTGTATTCTCAAGCCTACTGACACATCTCCAAACAATCGATTTTTTGCCTCTGTTATTCCAATGAACTCTACGGCATATTTCACCACACTCTCCACAGAAAATAATTTGTGAAAATACATGATTTGCACTAAAGTTTCTTTTCTTTCCACTAGTACTTATATGTCCTTTACTTCTACGAACTAACTCTTCTTGAACCTGCATGAAAATTTCACGCGGGATAATAGCTTCATGACTATTCTCAACATAATATTGAGGTACGATACCGTTATTTACAACCCTCTTTTTTGTAAGAAAATCTACTGTGTAAGTTTTTTGGAGCAATGCATCACCAATATATTTTTCATTGCTTAATATCTTCCTTATGGTACTGGTATGCCACCTTTTTTTGCCCGCTCCTGTAAGTATGCCATCTGCTTCAAGTCCTTTTTTAATTTTATCCATACTGGAGCCTTCAAGATATTCTCGGTAAATTCTCTTAACTATTTCAGCCTCCTCCGGTACAATTACTAATCGCTTATTCTCATCCTTGGTATATCCTAAAAACCTAGAGCAATTGACCATTACTTCTCCTTGTTGGTATCGGTATTGATAACCAAGCTTTACATTCTGGCTTAATGACTGGCTTTCTTGTTGCGCTAAGGAAGCCATAATAGTTAGCATAATTTCACCTTTGGCATCCAGTGTATTGATATTTTCTTTTTCAAAATATACCGCAATATTTTTATCTTTTAATTTTCTGATGTAATGTAGGCAGTCTAAGGTATTCCTAGCAAATCGGCTTATTGATTTGGTAATAATCATATCAATTTTCCCTGCCATGCACTCATCAATCATTCGATTAAATTCATCACGATTTTTTGTATTTGTACCGCTGATACCATCATCAGCAAAGATCCCTGCAAATTCCCACTCTGAATTTTTCTTAATAAATTCAGTATAATGTTCAATCTGCACTTCGTAACTACTAGCTTGTTCATCACTGTCGGTAGAAACTCGACAATAAGCAGCAACCCGAAGTTTTGGTGTTTCATCTTCTTTTCGATTGTTGCCCATGCGTTTTATTGCAGGTATAATCATTACATTTTTACTAACTGCCATCTTACTGTCCCTCACTTTCTATTAAGCTATAAACATACTCCGCTTGTGTAAAAGGATTTGTATACTTCTGAATTACTTGTCCTATGGTAAACTTCTTAGAAATAGTAGGTTTGTCTTCTTTCTTGGGTTCAAAGATTCTACCTAGCTTTTTCGCTCTCTTTACCCTCTCTGCTTCTGCTTTTTCGTAGGTCTCTTTATCAATGATGGCAGGGTAATAATCATCACCAAGATAACGTTCGTTTCTTAGCATCCTTCCAGCAGTTCCATGATAAGCATCTATTCCAGCAGTCTTTGCTGCGACCGATAAAGAAAGGCCTGATAAGTATCCCCTATACAAACTCCTAACCTTTTCAGCTTTTTCTTCATCGATAACTGCTCTACCATTCTCTATCCTATAGCCGTAAGGCGTATGTGCCACTTTTCTCACATCCTTTCCCTTAGTGTGATTCCGCATTTTAAAATGAAACCTATCTCTACTCTTGAGAAGACAATTATTTTTTCAACATAATCATTAAAAAGTTGGTCGTTAAAGTCACTTAACATTTCAGCCTTATTTGTAAATTTTATTAAGTTACTGACTTCCTGCACCTTTGATAATTCTCCATTTAAGGCATGAATTAATGCTTCTTTTTGCTCCATATAGTTGTTTGCTTCCATTTGCAGTTCATTGTTTTCTCGATTAAAAAGGGCAGGTTCTAGATATCCCTTCGCCATAAGCTTTACAAGCAGTTCTCTCTGTTCCGCGTTTTTTCAATTTGCTTCTCTAATTCCTGAATTCTTGAAAGGTTATCAGACTTGTTCATTCCACGTAAAGCCTCTAATAGTGGTTGTAGAATAAGTTTTCTGCCGAAAATCAGCTTATTCATCATCGTAACAAATGCCTTCTTTATATCCTCATCTCGAATAAACTGCATGGAACATTCTGTTATCTGCTTTAAGTGTTTGCTACAACACCAGGCTACGTATTTTCTTGCACCAGATGAATGAATTCGCCTTTTAAAGGTACTACCACATTCCGAGCAAATAATTTTTCCAGAGAAAGAATACCGGTTTTGGTATTTATTGTTACGCTTTTCTATGCCCTTTTCTTTTGCCCTTTGATTTAAGGCAGCTTCTACTGCTTCAAATACTTCATGGCTGATAATTGCCTCATGGTGATTTTCTATTAAATATTTATTTTTCTCACCATAATTGGTGCGCTTATTAAATCGGGAATCTGTATAAGTTTTTTGCAGTATAGCATCCCCAGTATATTTCTCATTTTTTAATATCCCTCGAATTGTAGTAGCAGTCCAACGAGCACCTCTTTTAGTAGGTATACCCATTTGATTAAGATCATCTGCAACTTTCTGTGTACCTTTGCCCGATAATACTTCTGCGAAAATATACTTCACGATTTCTGCCTGCTCAGGGTTTACCACCATTTGACCATCAATGTTGTCATAACCAAATGGTGGGTATGAAATCTTAAAAGTTCCGTTTTGAAATCTCCTTTGAACTGCCCATTTGTTGTTTTCCGAAATGGAAATGGACTCGCTTTCTGCAAGTCCACTTAATATAGAAAGCATCAACTCACTTTCCATTGATTGGGTATTGATATTCTCTTTCTCAAAATAGATGTAAATACCCAGGTCCAACAGTTTACGAACCATCTCTAAACAATCCGTTGTGTTTCTTGCAAACCTACTAATGGACTTTGTAATAATTAAGTCAATCTTCTTGCTTTCGCAATCTGATAGCATTCTAAGAAGTTCTGACCGGTTTTCTTTTTTAGTCCCACTGATCCCCTCATCATAATACAAGCCAACATATTCCCATTCTGGGTTTGCCTTTATGTAAGTCTCATAATGGGATTTTTGTACTTCTAGGCTCACTAACTGTTCATCACTGTCCGTAGAAACACGACAATAAGCAGCTACTCGTAATTTTGGCTTGATAATTGATGTACCCTTATTCCCGTCTATTTTTGTTATCTTTTTCATCGACTCACCTCCTTTTTGGTAGGTCACATATTACCTCTGAACGCCCAGTATATCAAGGAATATCGGGCATTATCTGTGCTAACATAGGTGAGAAAGTTTCGCGGTTTAATAGCATAATTTTGTTGAACTCTTCCTTTGAAATAAGACCCTTATCAAGCATTTGATGTAATAGCTTTTCCGCCCTATAATAATCAAATTCTCTTTGAAGAGCCTCGGCACTTAGATATTTCCTTTTTGGATTTAATAGTAGATCCTGTTTATCTGTAATTTTAGTAATCTGCATATAGGTAACCTCCATTTCTACAGGTAGACCCCTGCACCTATATGCAAAAATCCCTAATGATTCGAACCCCTAAAGGTCAAAAAAAAATGACCCGAAGAGCTATTACACTCCTCAGGTCATAGGTAAAAGTGTTAATCATACTTTATAAACGCATCCGTAAAGCCAGCCTTTTTCGCTTTGGCAAGCTGGGCCTCTGCATTGGCTTTTACGGAATAAGCACCGATTTGAACGCGGTAGTATTTCTTTTTCTCTGTTTCTCCAGATTTAGCTCCTTCACTTAAGAGGCTTTTTACATCTGCACGAAATGTATCCATGCTCTTTCCATGCTTAGGAAACCAGTTTTTCGGATCACCATGATTACTTGCGATTCCTCTTTGATAGCCTTCATAATGGCCAATAATATCTTTTTCAGTTAGATTGTATAATTTGCAAAGATAAACACAAAGCTCTACCGCTTCTTTATAAACCGCATTAAAATACGAGGCATCGGTCAATCCATCCTCGCATATTTCAAAACCAATATGTGTATCATTTGCACTTCCTCCAGCATGCCACCCTCGATGGTCCCATGGTAGAGTTTGATAGGTAGCAATTGAACCATCCTTAAGTTTTCCAATGAAAGCATGGACACAAACCTGTTTTCCATCGGGCCTATCCTGATTCCAGTGATTATTGTACTGATTTACACCTAATAAACCATCATCCGGCCCAACATATCTACGAAGATAAGGATTGTTGGTACCGGTGCTATGAACCATGATACCTTTCGGTGTAATCTTTTTACCTGCCTTATAACAAGCATTTTCAGTCAGAATAAGTTTTCTTAGATTCAATATTCCTTACCTCCTTTATTATGCAACTGAACAAGGATATCTTTTAATTTTTCTGGTATTGGTAGTCCTAATCGACCAGCATTTTCTAGCATAGATACACCTTCATTGGAGCAATAGAAAAAGATGATAGCAGTCCGAAGCACGCTCCCATCTCCGATCAGATTTGTATCAATCAAATGTCCAACTCCAACTAGAATAAAAATAAGTACTTTTTTGAATATGCCCTTAAACCCTATTTCACTTGATAGTTTCTTTTCAACAATGGCACACATGACACCGGTGATATAATCAGCCACCATTAATGCCACTAATGCATATAAAAATCCATCAAAACCTCCTAAAAACCATCCTAAAAGTCCACCAAGTACAGTAAACGCAGTTTGTATCCAACTCCAAATTTCCTTCATTATTTTTACCTCCTTCATGATTGGTGCATATATAAAAAGAGTGTCTGCATTATCGCAAACACTCTTGGTTCAGTGTGTTAATTATATTTGTTTAGGTAAGGCTTCCCATAACCTCATATCCTCCTGTCCCAGAGACCATATCGCAATCCCCCTAAGCTTCCATCGATACGTTGCCTCATTTGCCCAATAGACTAGGCTATCCACGTCTTGGTAGTAAAGAATTGAGAAGCCATCAGCATCCCCGAGAAATAGGCGTGAAATCCATACATTAATGTCCTTAGGCACAATCTTTACTGAATAGTCATTTCCACAGACCAATGATAAAAGCTCTGAGTGAAAAAAATCATAATCCATGGAAATATCCTGACTTCTTGTTGAAGCTTCCTCCACATCACTGTTAACTGTAAAAACCTGAAACTCACTATCCCATGTAACACCAGCTCTTTCTAGTCTCCCATACTCCGTTCTAGTTCCATCTGGGAAGATTACATCAAATCTTTCATAAGGTTCATAAGTCCAGGCATCTCCTAATCTTATTAATTCACATAGAATACGTCCATCCGATTGAATTCCGGCATAACCACCTGAATAACCATCAAGCGACGCTGTGAATCGCAAAATACTACTTGCTCCAGAATAAACCCTTACAGAATTACTACGTATCCTCATTTCAATGGTGTACATTCTTGGATTTGAGCGAAGATCTGATGATGGAGTTTTAGAAATTTCGGTTGCATAGCTTCCGATTAGAGTAGAACCATTATATAGTTCAATACGCTGTGAATTAATATTTAAACAGCAAAAGAGTTCTCCACAAAAAATGCCAGCTCGACCACTTCCATCTGAAGGAAAAGCTAATCTCGCTCTTAAATGAACATCTGAGAAACCATTATATTTCCACGCCAACCTCCCATGTCCATCAAGCTGTGAATAAGGGCGAGTAGCTGGATCATTCTTGTTCTGCCACACCTCCCACTCTCCGCTTAATGTTGTCCAATAGCTGGATGGAAGCGGATTTTCATCTCGAAAGTCCTCATACCAAATTAGTGCTGAATCAGGCTTTCTACGAAGTACTTCCGTTGTCAATTTAAATCCTCGATCGGGCTGAACCATTAAACCGTTCACATCTTTAAACTGGCGAGGGGATAACATGAAGTCAGCCTCTCCAGCAGAAGGCTCTTCACTAAAGCTTGAACATACCCGAAATCCATAGAACTGTACTCCTGTTACTGAGGAACTAACTGTGACAGTATGAGTTCCAGCTGAAAGATATACACTCGAAGCCAAAGAGCTCCAGCAAGTTGTTCTCCAATATGGCCACCATAACCTACTCTCACTAAATACCTTATTTATTCCGTCAAGCGAAACATGGATAGTATTCTTGTCCCAAAAAGGAAAAGAAAAGCGAATAGCTACATCATAAAAACCAGCAGATTCTATTTCAAATTCGTAGGTGGCTTCACCTTCATCTCCAAGTGTAATAAATTGAGATGAAACTGATACATTACCAAAATAATTATCAGGTGTTCCACCACTACGGTCTATAAAGATTGTGCCAAATTCAGTTTTTTGTTGCTTACTATAGGCGGTCAAATATCTGCGACGACTATAGGATTCCTCAAGTAATGGGTATGTTCTTGAAACAGCATCCCAGCCTTCCATGTAGTCATACACATGTGGTAACGCCCAAGGAACCTTATCATAATCATCCCAATACGCAATGATTGGAATCATTGGTTGAGGTGGCCCGTCATCAGTAAAGTTATATCCTCCTGTCATCCAAAGCTTTGCTGCATAATAAGTGTTTGAAATCCCACGATATGTTATTCCAAGGTTCTCTGGTGTATCATGTATCCTCCAGTTCCAGCCATAGGCGGGCAATCCCAAAAATATTTTTTCAGGATTCATAACCCGAACAGCATAATCATAAATACCTTCCAACCAATCCCTCGGAGAAACCGGTCCCGGAGCAGAACCAGCCCATGCCATGCCATAACTCATAATCGCTGCCGTATCACAGTACGGATTTAAGTCTTCATAGACACACCAATTTTCGCCACCAACCGAGCCTTGTACTCCCGTCATTCCTGGTAAACAAATATTAACGAGTTTAGAAGAATCATAGGCTTTGACAGTATTATATATGTCACGAAATAGGGCATTGGCAGCATCCTTGTTCTCGTAGCCACCTCCACGTTCCAAGTCTATATCAACCCCTGCACACCATGGATACTTTTCCATAATGCGAATGATCTCAGTAAGAAATTTATCCTTCGCACCACTGGTATTATTTCTAAGGGCAGTAAAAATAGAAGCTGTACCATGATTCATAATAGTCAGTAGCCATTTGATATGAGGCCAACGGTTAATATAGGTAAGCATACTGGATATGCTTGTTCCTGTTTCTGTTATTGTCCCGGTGATATCCACTTCAAAAGTAAAAATACCCACCGTATCAATTCGATCACCATAGTCTCGTAATGCTTGATACATGCGGGTATTCCCCATGAAACTCCAGACCATACAACGCTTACCTTTTAAATAGTCAATCAAAGGCGCTCACTTCCTTCCTGCATTTCTTGAAACTCAAATAATACCCGGGCTGATTTTCTGTCTTCTAGCTTTATCACATGTTTGCTATCACCGGATGCTGTATATTGAAAAAAACCTTCCTTATCAGTTGGGTTTCCGTTCTTTAAACACTGCCTAGTTGATGCTAGTAGCGAAAAGGTATCACCTGGACTAACTGCCTCATTAAATATCACCTTGTGCGCCCCTGCTCCTTGAGACAATTGGATACTGCCTGCAGCCATATTTTGGTTTGGATAAATATGACAGTCAAGGCCAGCGGAAGTTGAACCCAGATTGAAGAGAATAATCGTCTCTCCGCTTCGAACTACTCCATTATAAAAGCGAACAGGAACAATTGTCTCATTCTCTCGATATTTTTGCAGCATGCTCTCTGTGTTAGTTGTATAACCAGTAAGGTGATTTCCTTCCTGTGCTTGAATATCAGTAAAATATACCGTACCTGTACAATCTTCAAGAAGTAAATTCACTGTTACGCTTACTACTCGTTTATCCTCTCAGCGGATGGCAGTGCGGCAAATAGGATAAACGAAGGGATAAGGATGTCGGCAACGTTGATCACTATCCTTCCGTTGTTGATTACTTATCTGATTTTGCAAAGACAGTTTGTTGAAAGTCTTGAAAGAACTGGAATCACTGGGGAATAAAATATTTCAACTTTTTGAAAGGGGATGAGTACTATGGATATGTTAGATATTGAAAAGGTCATTAGTCAGATGACCCTTGAAGAAAAGATACACTTTGTTGTTGGTGTTGGTGTACTTGGAATTGAAGACAATCCAAAAGCACGTGTCAGTGGTGCTGCAGGTGAGACTTTTGAAATTCCAAGACTTGGAATTCCAAGAACCGTTTACGCAGATGGGCCAGCAGGTTTGAGAATAGATCCAGAAAGGGAAAGTGATGAAAGAAAATACCATGCAACAGCGTTTCCAGTTGAAACGATGCTTGCTTCAACGTGGAATAAGAACATTTTGAAAAAAGTGGGAGAGGCGATGGGCGAAGAGGTGAGAGAGTACGGAGTTGATGTGTTACTGGCTCCGGCTATAAATATACACAGAAACCCACTGTGCGGTAGGAATTTCGAGTACTATTCAGAAGACCCATTATTGACCGGTGAACTGGCAGCAAGTTTTGTTGAAGGTGTACAATCACAAGGTGTTGGTGCTTGTTTGAAGCATTTCGTTGTCAATGAACAAGAGACCAATAGAATGACTGTAGATACAATCGTTTCTGAAAGAGCATTAAGGGAAATTTATCTTAAGCCATTTGAAATCGCAATTAAGAAATCTAAGCCATGGACAGTGATGAGTTCTTACAACAAATTGAACGGTTATTACACCTCTCAGAACAGTTGGCTTTTAACGAAAGTTTTGAGATACGAATGGCAATTCGATGGTTTTGTTATGACAGATTGGTTTGCCGGTGATGATGGAGCTAAACAGATGGCTGCAGGTAATGATTTAATCATGCCAGGAAAGAGCCACCAGGTTTTGAAACACAGAAGAAATGAGATAGATGATATAAGAAAGGCTATTGAGAATGGAGAGCTAACAGAAGAGGTACTCAACGAGAGAATTCGAAATATACTAAGAGTACTTGTGAAGATGCCTTCTTTCAAAGGATACAATTATTCCAATAATCCGGATCTTGAGAAGAACGCAAAGGTATCTTACGAAGCAGGTTGCGAAGGTGTCGTATTACTCAAGAACAACGAAGTATTACCGATATCGAAAGATACAACAATTGCACTCTTTGGCACTGGTCAAATCGAAACTATAAGAGGTGGAACGGGAAGTGGTGAAACACATCCGATGTACACTATCAATTTCCTCGATGGAGTTGTTGAAAGAGGTCTTAATTTCGATAAAGAACTTGCGCAATTTTATAGAGCAAAAATAGAAGAGTTGCGAAACGGCGAGTACAGAATAACACGTGGACAGTGGAACGAAGAAATCAAACCGAAATTGCCAGAAAATCTCTTTATTGTTTCTCAATTGGAAGATATAGCCAAGCGAAACGATGTTGCAATAATCTTCATAACGAGGATATCAGGTGAAGGATACGATAGAAGAGCAGAAAAAGGAGATTACTACTTAACCGACGATGAATACGAATTGATTAAAAACGTATCTGAGACATTCCATAAATATGGTAAAAAATCACTTGTTGTACTCAACATCGGTTCTCCTATAGAAGTTGAGAGTTGGAAAGAGTTAACTGACGGAATATTACTGGTTTGGCAACCTGGTCAAGAAGCTGGGAGAATATTTGCCGATGTAATTTCAGGAAAGGTTAATCCATCAGGTAAATTAGCAACAACATTCCCGAAGGATTACAAGGATGTACCGTCAAGGTCGTTCCCTGGAGAGCCAAAGGAAAATCCTACAAGCGTTACATACGACGAAGGAATATACGTTGGATACAGATATTACGATACATTTAGAGTCGAGCCAAGTTTCGAATTTGGTTTCGGACTTTCGTACACCAAGTTTGAATACAGTAATTTGAACCTGTACAAAGATGGTTCTTCGATAGTTGTTTGTTTCGATGTCAAAAACGTTGGAAACGTCCCAGGAAAAGAGATAACACAACTTTACGTTCGAGCACCAAGGGTGAAAATAGATAAACCGTACCAAGAGCTCAAGGGCTTTTTTAAAACAGACACGCTAGCTCCGGGAGAAATGCAAAAGGTGAAGATAACAGTGCAAATCAGTGACCTTGCTTCTTTCGATGGTGAAAAATGGGTTGTTGAAGAAGGTATTTATGAGTTTAGAGTTGGTGCATCATCGAGAGACATACGTTTGAAGGGTACTTTGAATTTGTAAATCCTGAAGGGAGAGAGAGTATGAAAGTTAAATATTTCTCAAATATTTTGAAAATTGCTTCGATTATCGTTTTGTATCTTTTTTCATCATGCAATATATCGGAGGCGCTCGGCGTGAATGTGATGAATATAAGTGATCCAAAATGGAAATTGGTCTGGTCGGATGAGTTTGATGGTAAGGAGCTTGATAAAAACAAATGGAGATTTGATATAGGAAATAACAACGGATGGGGAAACAACGAACTTCAGTATTACACAGAAGGAAAAAACGTTAAGATAGAAAACGGGATGTTGATAATCGAAGCACGAAGGGAAGATGTCAAAGATGGTAATCGTACTTACAATTACACATCTTCGAGAATAAAAACTGAAGGGTTATTTTCAGTCCAGTATGGTAAAGTGGAAGCGAGGATAAAATTCCCGTATGGAAAAGGACTGTGGCCCGCATTTTGGATGCTTGGTACAAACATCAGATACGTCGGTTGGCCTATGTGCGGTGAGATAGATATCGTTGAATTCTTGGGTCATGATAAATGGACGGTGTACGGTACAATCCACGGACCTGGTTACAACGGTGGTAAAGCCATATCGAAAAGTTTTAAAGCTGATGCCACGAAAGACAAATCCTTCGTTGATGAATTCTATGTTTATGGTATCATGTGGAATGAAGACGAGGTTGTGTGGTACGTTAACGATAAAATCTATCACCGTGTTTCGAGAGAATCTTTAGAGAAACAAGAGAAACTCTGGGTCTTTGATCAACCGTTTTTCATCATACTCAACCTTGCAGTTGGTGGTAACTGGCCCGGATATCCAACGTTCGAAACACCATTCCCAGCAAGGATGTACGTAGATTATGTCCGTGTATACAAGCTTGAAAATGAGTGAGAAGCTCTCTGGAAAATCAAGTTAAAATGAGTCAAAAGAGGTGGGAGTTGTGGCAAATATCCGTGAAGTGGCTAAACTTGCCAACGTTTCGATAGCCACCGTCTCACGAGTACTCAACGGAAGTGATAAGGTATCTCCTGAAACAAGAAAAAAGGTACTCAGTGCTATGAAAAAGTTAGATTACAAACCTTCGTTCTCTTTTAAAGATAGTACAACTAAATTGATGCATACAATTGGTGTGCTCATGCCTGATATCCGTGGTTACCATTACAGCGATATAGTTATGGCTATAGAAGAGTACGCTTATTCTAAGAATTTCGACATCATGCTTGCTCTTCCAAAATGGGAAATCGATATAGAAAAGCATGTACTTGACCAATATTTCCGCAGGAAAGTCGACGGTATTATACTGGGTGAATTATTCGCAGGTCAAAAGATGATAGAAAGATTCAAAAAAAGTGGTGTACCTATCGTCGTTATAGACTTTCGAGTTGATGAGATCGATTTCGATGTGGTCAACGTGGATAACGTAACCGGTGGTTATCTGGCTATGAAATATCTTTACGACCACGGACACAGAGATATATTGTTTATCCCTGGTCCTGAGTTATCTCCAGCAGCGCAAGACAGGGAAAAAGGTATTCGCAAGTTCCTCGATAAAATATCAAAGAAAGATGAAGTAAAGGTGTACCTTGGTGAACACCGTGGGTACAACTCCGAGCATGGATGGGTTAGTGTAACACAACATCTAAACAAATACGGATTGAACTTCACCGCAATATTTGCCGTAAACGATTGGGCGGCTCTTGGCGCATTAGATGCACTGAAAGATTACGGTATAAAGGTACCTGACGAAGTATCGATAATAGGTTTCGACGATGCACCGTTTGCACAATACACAAACCCGAGATTAACAACTGTGATGCAACCACGCTGGGAGATGGGCACAACCGCAGCACAACTTTTGATAGAACGTATCCTTGACAAACATCTCAGATTACCAAGAAACGTTATATTACCCACAAAAATAATCGAACGAGAATCTGTGAAAAAGATAATGTGATCATATGAAAACAAAACCATCCCCGGAAAGATTGTTTGATAGTCTCTGGGGATGGTTTATTTTTGCAAACATTTTAAAACCCATGTACTCCTTTTTGGCGTGCTTTGTGTTGGAGTATAACGTAACTCAAGTAACCAGCGATAATATAGAGAAAAGATATCACTGTGAAAATCATAAACTCACTTTTCAAATCAAAAATCGTTTTTGTACCCATCAGAAAATGTCTTGATAAATCTAAGCCCCACGTAAAAGGAAAGACGTACGAAACGTAACGTAAGAACTTCGGTAATACGGTCACTGGAAAGAACATCCCACCTATCAAAGGTGCAGCGTTTCCTACCAAGCTTACCAGTTCATCGGCGTCCTTTAAAAGTAACGTTAACCCAAAGAAAAGGAAGACAAATCCGAACGATGCAATAATGGAAATAACAAATGAACATATAAAAAGTAACAAGTTTAGTGGTTTTATTGTCAATAAATTGCTCAAAAGTGCAAGTATTAATATAGGTACAGATTCTATGGTTACTCTTGAAATGCCGAACACACTCCAAGATAGAATGTACTCAAGTCCGCTCACTGGTGTTAAGAAAATTTCTTCAAATTGTCCTATTCTCATGTAACGTCTCAATGTGAAGATTACTCCCCACAGAATTTCAACGTAATTCCAGTAGGCAGCACCAAGCGCAAGGTAACCGAAGATATTCGTTGTATTCGATGTCCCATAGAAAAACTTTACGATATTCGATTTACTACCAAGATAGTACAAGAATAATAACGGAATTATTGTGAGCAATGGCACGAAGAACGAACCGTAAAAATCTATCTTGTACCTTTTAGCCGAAAGAAATTGTGCTTTAATCAAGTACAAACCTCTTACCATTCTTCCCATTCTCCTTTTTGCCTTATCAAGTGTTCTGCTTTTTTCAACATCGCAACACCGACAACAAGATACACTACACTAATGATACTCACTGTAAGTAAATTAAAGAAAAACTTCGTAACATCGTTGGAGTTTAAGATTACCCTTCCAGCTTCGATTAAATACGTTAATGGCAGTAAGTAACTTGCTATACGAATATAGAACGGGAAATTGCTAACAGGATTTACCATACCAGATAGAAGACCTATTCCGTACTGAATCGAATAATTTAAAGTTCCGATGCGTTTGTACAGAAGATTCAAACCAGCAAAAAATATCGAAAAGAAAGTAATATAAAGCCCACTCACAAGTAACAATAAAAAGAAATAGAACGATAAATAAATATCTATGCCAAGCAACCAAAAAAACAAGAGTGTGAAAAGTGTTATGTACAAATTCATAATGAATGTATCAATTGCTTTTGAAAATAAAAATGCAACTGTGGAAATCGGTGATAAAACAATTGTTACAAGTGTTCCTTCCATACGTTCTTCCGAAAAGCCATCACCAACACCGAAAAAGTATTGATTCAACCAATACCAAAGGAGTGTACCAATAAGTATGTTGTTTACTATATCTTGCTGAGTTGTTATCTTTGCACTGAAAACGTACGGTGCAATCATAAAAAATGGAGTGAGCGCCATATTTATCCAGACAAATTTGTACTTCCTACGCACTTTCAAGTCTTTCATCGCTAAGATAAACACACTTTTTAAAGTATCCAGCACGTTCTTCACCTTCATTCGTTTTCAGCATATTCGGAAGATTGCAAAAAGAGTTCAGAAAGCTGGTTGTAAACATCTTTACTTGCGAAAATATCACCGTACCTTGAAATAAGCTCAATTTTTCCATTTTTCAGAAGTACTATCTTTGCATCCTCACTCAAATTGTGCAGTATGTGACTTACCATAACGACAGTCACACCATCTTTGCTCGACTTTTCTAAAAAAGAATTAACCTGAATGACGGCGTTAACATCGAGACCATTCAAAATCTCATCTATGAAGAGAATCTTTGGTTGATGAATTAAAGCTTTACAAAGTAACAATTTCTTACGCATTCCAGTTGAATAATCTTCAACGAGCTTATCTTTGTCATCGTATAAACCAAAAAAGTTAAGTAACTCTTCGGCACGTTCTATTCGCTTCTTTTTTGGAACATTGTAAATTCCACCGAATATGTCAAGGTTTTCCCAAGCCGTTAGCTTCCAATATAAACTTCTTTCGTTAGCAAGCACAACACCGATATACCTTGCGAGTTTTTTCCAGTGCTTTTTTACGTCAAAACCTAAGATGTTCACTTCACCTTCATCTGGTAAAAGTAAACCTACCATGATTCGCAAAAGCGTACTCTTACCAGCGCCGTTTGGACCTACCAATACGGTGAATTCACCTTCTGAAATGTTCAAACTTACATTTTCAAGCACTCTTTGGTCTCCAAAGGATTTACTAACACCTTTCAATAAAACAAGACTCAAGGAACGATCACCCTTTCTTGATTTAATACATATAATTCAATTAAATCTGAACTATACAATGTTTCTAAAAATTCTTTCCAACAATCTTTCGGAGTTTGCTTTAAAAATGAGTTGTATTTACAGCCACCATCACAAATTGGAAGAAAAGTACAACTCATACAAGTTTTATCATGAGAAATGGATTCTAAGAAATTAGCATATTTTTTAATGAATATCTCTTCGTTAGACATTATCTCTTCGTAATTTGCGATTTTGAAATTACTTACTCCAATTCCAGAAATACAATTGTATACATCACCATTCGGAGCTAAGACAAGGTCGGATTCTTTTTTGTATGTGCAAGGCCAAACATTTAGAAAATCGATGATCCTAAAGCCAAAATTAATCACAGATTTGACTGCTTCAACGTATTTTTCGGCGTACTCTTTTTGACAAATATTGATTCCTTTTAATGATAATCCACCATTTTCTGGATTCGTTAATAAACCAATATTAAAAATAACCCTTTCTGATAATACTTTCACTCCGAATATCTCAACGAGCTCGTCTAGCATCTTCTTGTAATAAAAATTAGAGTTTGTCTCATCTAAAACGGTATGAATCACCACAGTTGAATTTGAATAACAAAATATTTTACTCATGTTATCCATTATTCTGTCCCAACTACTTGCCCCATCTTTTCGTGGACGTCTTGCATTATGGAGCTCTCTTGGACCATCTAATGTCAACTGAATAACTCCAAATTTTCTGTGGTTTAATATTGAAAACAAATCATCAAAAACAAAATTTCCATTTGATATTATATTAAACTGTTTAAACTTTTCTTCAGATTCAATTTGTTCAAGAACCTGCTGCAAATAATCAATTTTTAGCGAAGGTTCCCCGCCAAAAAATGTAATAATAAATGATTTTGGATTGAAGATACTGAGAAGTTTTCTGTAAAGTTCCACTTTCTTCACAGTTTCAATTTCCAGTTGGGTTTTGTCTATTTTTGGTCCATTTTGCATGCAATATACACAACTTAAATTACAATCATAGGTAATTGCATCTGTTATTGACAAAGTATCGTTTGAATATTTTATCTTATTATTAATATAATTCATTAATGCAATTCTTTCATCTGAATCATAACTTTCGAATTTTGTGTTCAATGAGTTCTTATTTACTATCTTAATTTCACGCATTAAAAGATCATAATATATTATCTTATCATATTTATCAATTTTTACAACAAATCTACTCATTTCGGTTCCTCCCTATTTCGAATTTCAGTTATTTATTCTGAAATTCAAGTCTTCTAATTCGATCCAATAAAATATTAGACCCGGGTCTAGTAACATTAAACCATTAGGTTATTTTTTACTAATCTCAATGCTCGCACATCTTTGACTTCTATTTATACAACCACCAAGTGGAACATTACCATTGATTAATCTTTTCAAAATATTCATCTGTTATACCTCCTTGTAAGAATCAATAATTTTTAACACGATTTACTCTGCGCAGAGTTATTTTAATTATATCAAAAAAAAAAAAAGTCAATACTGTAACACCATATTCGTTGAATAGAAATAAAATCACCTATAAGATATAAAAAATCCCCCGACGAAGTTAAATGTGTTTCCGGGGGATGTTCATTTCTCAATTACTTTTGCCTTTGAAATTTTTCCGCACTGATGGTGACGATGTATTTGTTGCCATCAACTTCAACTTGGTAATTTATCGAAAAAGTATCAGGTAGGTTTTTCAAAACCGTGTCATCGATCGTTTCCCAAAAGATATTTTCCGCTTTTAATTGGGCTTTCTCTTGCCTTAGTGCTTCTTCAAGCATGTTTCTTTGCATGGGGATAGTTGATAAGACTATTGCAACGAGTATTAGAAGAACAATTATCGCAGATAGTATTTCGATGTAAATCACATCATCTTCACCTTCATCTGTTTTCTGATAGGAATTTCATTATACCTTGCGCAGCTTTTTTACCAGCTCCCATGGCTAAGATAACTGTTGCTGAACCTGTTACAATATCTCCTCCAGCGAAGACTTTCGGATTACTTGTCTGACCGTATTCGTCTGTTATTATGTAACCGTATTTGTTTGTCTTTAAATCTGGAAATTGACTGAGCAGAAATTTATTCGCTTCAGTACCTATCGCTTCGATAACTGTATCCATTTCCAAGATAAAGTTACTGTTTGGAATCTCAACAGGTCGTCTTCTACCACTTTCATCAGGCGCGCCAAGTTCCATCCTGATACATTCGATAGCTACCAAATTACCATTTTCATCACCGATGTACTTGACAGGTGTTGCGAGTGTGTAAAATTTAACACCCTCTTCTTTCGCATGTTCGATTTCCGCTTTTCTCGCTGGCATTTCTGCTTCTGTTCGACGGTATATTATAGTGACGTCTGCACCAAGTCTTAGAGCACTTCTTGCTGCATCCATTGCGGTGTTTCCACCACCGATTACAGCCACTTTTTTGCCGATTCGTATAGGTGTATCGTACTCCGGGAATTTGTACGCTCTCATAAGGTTTATCCTTGTTAAAAATTCGTTGGCAGAATACACACCGTTCAACTCACTTCCGGGTATGCCCATAAATTTAGGTGTGCCAGCACCGACACCGATGAAAACGGCATCGTAAGATTCGAGGATTTCCTTAACGGATATAGCGTATCCAACTGGTATATTCTTGAAAAATCGCACATCGAGTTTTTCAAGTGCGGCAATTTCTTTTTTGACTATCGATTTTGGTAATCTGAATTCTGGTATACCGTACGTCAATACACCGCCGAATTCGTGCAGGGCTTCGTATATATCCACGGTGAAACCATATCTACCAAGTTCAGATGCAACCGTCAATCCGGCTGGTCCAGAGCCGATTATAGCCACTTTCTTATCTTTTGCTTTGCTTATGTTGAATTGAAATTTAGTATTTTCATTTTCGTATTCGATGTTGTTTTCATCCGCCCAATCTGCGACGAATCGTTCAAGTGCACCTATGTTGATTGATCTTCCAATTTTATTTAAAATGCATAACCCCTCGCATTGTACCTCTTGTGGACATACACGTCCACATATTGCTGGCAGATAATTGTAAGATTTTAAAATCTTATACGAACCTTCGAAATTACCCTTAGCTATCTCTTTAATAAAGCCCGGTATATCGATACCGACCGGACAACCGGATATACACGTTGGTATTTTACATTGTAAGCATCGTGAGGCTTCCTGTTGCGCCAATTCTGGTGTGTAACCGAGCGATACTTCCAAAAAGTTAGTTTTTCTTATTTCAGCAGGTTGTTCTGGCACGTGGACTCTGTCTTTCACAGCCATGTAGGTTCACCAACTTCTTTCAGATATCTTTCAAGAGCCAATTTTTCTTGTTCTTTGTATTGGTTTAGCCTTTTGATGAAGCTATCCCAATCAACGTATCTACCATCGAATTCTGGTCCATCAACGCATACGTACTGTATCTTTTCGGAATTATCAGTTTTTATCACCGTTCGGCAACCACCACACATACCAGTACCATCTATCATGATAGAATTCAACGAAACCCAAATGGGAATGTTGTATTTTGTGGCAATTTCACTTGAAAGTTTCATCATGATAGCTGGTCCTATCGACCAAATTACGTTGTAATTTTCTTTTTCAAGCTCGATTTTCATGGCATCTATCACGTTACCTTTGTATCCGAAACTTCCATCGTCTGTTGTTGGTAAAAGTTTATCGGCAAATGTGAATTCATCTCTTAATATCAAATCTTGGATTGTTCTTGCTCCAATTATAACTGTTATGTTGTTGCCTGCACTTTTTAGCGCTTTTGCAATTGGTAATATAGCGGCTATTCCAACTCCACCACCGATTATTAGTACGTTTCCATGATACTTAATTTCACTTGGCTTACCGAGTGGTCCAACTACATCGTAAAGTATATCGCCTTCGTTGAGCGAGCACAGTTCGTATGTGGATTTCCCAACCGCTTTGACAACGATTCTGAACGCTTCACCATTGGACTCGGCTATCGTTAGAGGTATGCGTTCGCCTTTTTCACTTATCCTCACTATAACAAACTGACCAGGTTTAGCTTGTCTACCAATGAGATCATTTTTAATCCAGACATCATGAACTCCGTAGGCTAATTTACGCTTACGCAATATCACGTTGTTAAGCTCTTCTTGGTTCATTGATAATTCCTCCTATACTTAGGTGAGCAAAGAAAAAAATGTATTGTTATACTGTTTTCTGGGCGTCTATTAAAGCTAAGAACTCTTCGTTCGATTTCGTTTCTTTCAATTTTGAAAGTATGAGTTTGAGACCTTCTTCTTCAGACATAGAGCTCAACATACGCCTAAGGATCCACACTTTCTTCAATTCGTTTTGCCCAATCAATAATTCTTCTTTTCTTGTACCCGAAAGTGCAAGATTGATGGCTGGGAAAATCCTTTTGTTAGCAAGCTGTCTTGAAAGCACAAGTTCCATATTACCTGTACCTTTGAATTCTTCAAATATCACTTCATCCATCTTCGATCCAGTCTCTATGAGTGCGGTTGCGATGATGGTTAAACTTCCACCTTCTCTTGTGTTTCTTGCAGCACCGAAGAAATGTTTGGGTTTGTAAAGTGCAGCCGGATCAACACCACCAGTCAACAGTTTACCACTTGGTGGAACGGTTATGTTATAAACCCTTCCAAGTCGTGTAAGACTATCAAGGAGCACAACAACGTGATTTCCATATTCAACAAGTCTTTTGCACATTTCAAGCGTAAGTTCAGCAATTTTTATCTGCTTATCGGAAGGCATATCAAACGGGGCTGCTATAACCTTTGCATCTACCGATTCTTTGATATCTGTAACTTCTTCAGGTCGTTCATCGATGAGTAATACGATTCTAATTGTATCAGGATGGTTAGTTGCAATTCCGTTGGCAATTTCTTTGAGTATCGTGGTCTTACCGGTCTTCGGTGGAGCGACGATCATTCCCCTTTGTCCTTTACCTATCGGTGTGAACAAGTCAATCAACCTTGTTGAGTAAGTATCTTTATGTGTCTCAAGGATATATCTTTCCTTCGGATAATCCGGTGTTAAGTTTTCAAAATTGACTCTTTCGTCTGCAAATTCGGGTGGTTTGTAATTTATCGCTTCGATTTTTATCATTGCATTGAATCGTTCGCCCTCTTTTGGTGGACGGATAACACCTGAGACGATATCACCAGTGTTCAGATTAAACTTCCTTATTTGAGACTGGGATACGTATATATCCTTTGGACCAGATAGCATAGTCTCAAGACTTCTAAGAAATCCATATCCATCAGGAGCAATTTCAAGCACACCTTCGCCGAAAAAGTAACCTTCCGATTTTGCCTTAGCTTCCAAGATTTCAAATATTAAATCTTGCTTTCTCATACTTGTGTAACGAGGAATATCGTATTTTCTTGCCAATTCATAGAGTTCTTTCATTGTCATTTCTTCAAGTTGTTTCATGCTTATACCTTCTGTCAAGTCAAATGCACCTCCAGTAGCTTACAAGCTACAATCGTTATTTTGTTCTAAATAATCTGTCACCGGCATCACCCAAACCAGGAAGGATATATCCATGGTCATTAAGTTCTCTATCGAGGGATGCCGTGTATATATCGACATCTGGATGGACCTTTTCGATAGCCTTCACACCTTCTGGGGAAGAGATGAGGGAGATAAACGTAATTTGCCTACCACCAAGTTCTTTAACTTTGGTTATCGCATCGATAGCCGATACACCTGTTGCAAGCATGGGATCGAGTATAAATATCTCACTTTTATCGTGGAGCTTCGGAGTTTTAAAGTAATAATCCACCGCTTGCAAAGTCTCAGGGTCTCTGTAAATACCGATATGCCCTACTGAAGCGTTCGGTAACAATTCAAGAATGCCATCGACCATACCCAATCCGGCTCTTAGAATAGGTATAATGACTATATCTTTATCGTTTATATAGTATCCTTTCGTCTTTTCAAGTGGTGTTTCAACTTCCATTTCGTAAACTTGTATGTGCCTTGTTGCTTCGTAAGCAATGAGTAACGTTATTTCTCTTAGAAGTTCTCTGAATTCCTTTGGACCGGTTTCTTTCTTTCTCATCAATGTGAGCTTATGCTTTATTAAAGGATGATCTACTACGTTTAACACTTTTACCCCTCCACTTCGGTTAGTATTCCGAGCTCTTTCAACTGTTCTTCTATGTCGTATTGCATCAATTTTGGAATTATTAAATCAAGGTCACCGTCGAGTACAGCTTGCAGGTTGTATATCGTTAGGTTTATCCTGTGGTCTGTCACCCTGTTTTGTGGAAAGTTGTACGTTCTTATCTTTTCACTTCTTTCACCACTTCCGATTTGTGTCTTTCTCTGTGAGGAGAGTTTTTCATCTTGCTCTCTTCGTGCAAGTTCGTAAAGCTTTGACCTTAAGACCATCAACGCTTTTTCTTTATTCTGGTGCTGAGACCTTTCCGATTCACAAGTCACAACGATACCCGTTGGAATATGTGTAATCCTAATTGCTGATTCTGTTTTGTTAACGTACTGTCCTCCCGCTCCGGATGCTCTGTACGTATCAATCCTTATATCTTTTGGATCTATAAAGACATCGACATCTTTTATTTCAGGTAAGACCGCCACAGTTGCAGTTGATGTATGTATCCTCCCACCGGATTCTGTGACAGGTATACGTTGTACTCTGTGAACACCTCTTTCATATTTCATGTAAGTTCCACTGTTTTTACCTTTGATTCTTACAACAACTTCTTTGTATCCGCCAAGGTCTGATTTACTTTCATCTATAATCTCAGTGTCCCAACCTTTTATTTCAGCATACCTTAAGTACATCCTCAGCAAATCACCGGCAAAGAGTGCCGCTTCTTCTCCACCCGTGCCAGCTCTTATCTCAAGGAACACATTTCTATCTCTGAATTCATCATCGGGAAGTAAAAGTGCGATTATCTCATTGGAAACTTTTTCTATTTTTAGATCAAGCTTTGCAATCTCATCTTCACTACCAGGTTCTTCTTTCCAAAGTTCCTTTTCATCGAGTAAATTAAAATACTCATTTATTAATTCATCGATTTCTTTGAACTTTGTAAAATCCGAAGAAACTTTAATCATCTCTTTAACATCCAGATTCTCCATCATCTTTTTTTCGAGTTCTTCGAGTGTTTTCTTTACCCAATCTTTTATGTTCTCCATCAAATTCCTGTCCATCCTATCTTCTTAGACACCTCCTCAGGATTACGAGCAAATGCTACGACACTTTCCTTTGATATTTCACCAGCAAAATAAGCTTTCAACAATGCATCATCAAATAATATATTTCCTTGCTTCTGGGCAGTTTGCATTATACTTTCTATCTGATGTATCTTACCTTCCCTGATAAGGTTCCTAACAGCTGTATTAGCGACCAAAACTTCTACTATAGGGACTAAACCACCGTTCTTTTTTGGAACGAGTCTTTGATATACAACACCAACGAGCGTATTTGCAAGTTGGAGAGATATCTGTTTTTGTTGATGAGCTGGGAAGACATCCACGATACGCTCAGGTGCTGTAGCAGCCGAATTAGTGTGAAGCGTTCCAAAAACTAAGTGCCCTGTTTCCGCGGCAGTTAGAGCCATCGAGATAGTCTCCAAGTCTCTCATTTCACCAACGAGTATGATATCCGGATCTTGCCTTAATGCGTATTTCAATGCATCGGCAAATTCTGTTAATGATAAAATAAAAATGTACTGAAAGTGGAATATAAGGATGTACAAAATTGTACATTGATATGATATCCTTTCTCATAGTGAGGAGGGATATCAAATGCAGAACTTAACAGCACATTTAAAC
>Ga0224486_100037_pt1 | contig 75794 bp, 68 predicted proteins | sample TexhydDE_CT_test_FD_172013 | JGI IMG/M metagenome (GOLD analysis project Ga0224486, IMG submission 172013) | Fracking water microbial communities from deep shales in Oklahoma, United States - hydraulically fractured wells DE_CT_test ... | reverse complement strand
TCTTACTTATTAAGCACTCTTAATTACTGTGTTTTTATATTTTTAGTCTATATTCTGTTGCCAAAGTCCATGTTTTGATAACAATTCTCTTATCGTTGACTTTTTCATTATTTATTTGACACTACCTGGTTAGCTCCACCTTCTCTTTTCAATTACCCGTACAGTCAAGAATAGAAATACTGCTGAAAAGGTAATATAATAAACAATCGGGCTCAAGCTTAAAATACCCATCATAAAGTTTTCGTACCTCTTAAGCAAAGAGAACCATTCAAGGGTCCTCACAATAAACCCATCAAAGAAGTATTCGTTGGCAAAATATACGCCTGCTATAATACCAAAGCCGATGACAGCAATTGCAACGCTTACAAATATGTTCCTGGTGGTAAAATACACCAGCGCTGCCACTCCCACTACCAGGGCGCACGCAAACACTATGCCTGAAATCCTATCGGTCGGAAGTCCCTGTATGACCCAATCCAAAATCCATATGAACAGCAGTGCGCTGAACGTCACAACCGCCGCAATCACCTGATTGTCAGTCAACGAAGAGATGAATAATCCTATAGATATAAAGGCCGCACCCAGCAGGAAAAACCCAATATATCCACCAACTATTTCCCAAACGGCAATGGTTCCAAAAAAGCTCAAAATAACAGGATACAAACATGTGATCAACAGGGTGAGCAAAAATACGGCTACAGCAGCAAAATACTTGCCCAGCACTATCCCCGTAACGCTCAGGGGGCTGGTAAGCAACAGCTGATCAGTCTTCTGCCTGCTCTCCTCGGACATCAACCTCATGGTAAGAACCGGCACCACTATCAAAAACACAAACGTTATGCTGCTCAACACGCTTAGATAATTGGGGCTGCCGGTGAGCAGATTGGAGAACGCAAAGAATATGCCGCATATCAGCAGGAAAAAGCCCATGAAAATATACCCTGTTGGCGATGCAAAATACGCTTTTAATTCTCTTTTGAATACAGCCAGCATCAGGAAACCTCCCTTTCTTCAGTTGTTACTTGCAGGAATATCTCCTCAAGCGTCAAATCGACCGACCTCATATAAAGGATGGGATATTCTGCCCGGCTCAAAGCATAAAACAGCGGCCTTCGTATATCGATATCCCTTTCAGCTTCCACCAGTATGTCCACCGTACCGGGCTCTTTAACCCCCTGTACTTCAGCGTTTTTGACGCCCTCAAGCTCCCTGACCAGCTTCAATACCTGCTTTTCTGGGCCGGCCACCCGCAATGAAAGCCTGCCCGCACTGCTCAAACGCTTAGACAGATTCTCTGGCGTATCGCTTGCAACTATCTTACCTTTGTTTATTATAATTACTCGTCCGCAAATGGCGCTGACTTCCGGAAGGATATGTGAACTCAATATGATGGTGTGCTCCTTGCCAAGCTCCTTGATGAGGCTTCGAATCTCTATGATCTGTTTAGGGTCAAGGCCTACTGTCGGCTCGTCCAATATGAGAACCGGTGGCGTGCCGATCAAAGCCTGTGCCAGCCCCACTCTCTGCTTGTATCCTTTAGAAAGGTTCTTTATAAGCCTTTTGCGTACATCGCCTATTTTGACCAGGTCCATGATCTTTTCCATGCTTCTCTTCTTGGTTGCCCTGTCTATCTTTTTGATATCGCTCACAAAATCCAGATACTCCTGCACCGTCATGTCCATATACAAAGGTGGAAACTCGGGCATATATCCTATCCTCTTTTTGACTTCCTCGGGCTCCTCCAGAATATCAAAGCCATCTACTTTTACAGTGCCTTCGGTTGCTGAAATGTAGCCGGTTATGATGTTCATTGTAGTGGTCTTGCCAGCACCGTTTGGTCCCAAAAAGCCCAGTATCTCACCTTTCTCAACGGTAAAATTGACGTGATCTACCGCTACGTGCTGGCCATACCGTTTGGTCACGTCTATAACCTGAATCAATTATATCCCCCCTGTTTGCGATTTTAAATGATTATACTTCAACCATTAACATTATATCAAAAGTTTGTACCCAGTGTATGAACAAATTGTGAATTTTGACTCCTATTGAACGTTTCGGACCATTTCGACAATTCTTACACACGCATCGACAATCACTATGACCCCTGCAACTATAGCAGGCCACATCTCTTTTAGAGAGAGGCCTTTCGCCTCGCCAAGCATTAAACTTCGAATCCTCTCCTTGCCATGGGTGATGCGATGCAATGAGCTTACGCAGGCAGCAAAAAGGCCCACGCATAAAAAGGCTATTATGCCCAACACCGCTATGGTGGTAACCAAAAGCTCAGGCGGCATTTGCTCTACATTGTACTGTATGGCCACTTCATCTCCCAAGGAGCCTTGCGCAATTTCCTGTAAAAATAAAAGCGATATGGACAGGAAATTCTGAATGAAGTGATACAGCATCCCGGAAAAGATGGAATCGGTGCGTACGACCACATAACCGATCATAATCCCCAAAAATATGATGGCAGGAAGGTTAACTAGGTTCAGATGAAGCAACCCGAATAGAACGCCGCTTACAACCACAGCCGTCAATGCCCCAAATCGTTCGTATCCTCTCAAGATCACGCCCCTAAACAAAAATTCCTCAACAACCGCTGGAATCACGGCCATAGCAAGTATGGCTATTATATACTGCTTGCTCGTTTTAATCGGCGGGAAAGCCGGTTGAACAGGAGTACCAATGCGGCTGAGTATGGAATACCATACCAAATTGATAAAGGCCACAATAGCATACCCGAACACCGCCATGCCCAGAACCAACAGCAACTCCACGCCCCTGACCCGATTTATCCTGGCCACATGTTTTATATCCATCCCGGAGACCACGAGATATATCAAAGGCGGAATGCCTATCACCGCTATCTCCATGATAAAAGTAGCAATGAGCCAGCCCTCTGTATTGATACTCTTCAGCCTAAAAAGGCCATGCACAATGCCGGATAACGCAATCATCAGTACCAACACAACAAGGTAGAGGTAGTTACTCCCCAGGACAGTGGGCCACCTCTGCTGTCCGTCGGCAAGCTGTTCATTGTCGTATAAACTCATAAATTACCCCTCCCCCAGTGATGTTCATTTATATCTCGGCTTTTGCCGCAATACCATGGTAACGGTACGCCTTTCCCTACCTCTTATGATTTCTATGCTGACTTTATCACCCACTTTATACGAATAAATGGCGCTCCTTAAGTCAAGCATCTTGGTAACCTTTTTGTTCCCCACACGGGTTATGATATCGTCAACTCTAACTCCTGCCTTGTAAGCCGGCCCTCGTTCATCGATATCCACCACATATACCCCTTCCTGTATGTTCTGATCTTGCTTGAAGTAACGGGCCATCTCCCTGTCAAAACCCACTATTCCAATATAGGGAGTGACAAAGGAACCCTCCTTTACGAAATGCTCGATAACTGGCTTGGCAACGTTGATGGGGATGGCAAACCCTATGCCCTCAGCGCTGGTCACCTTAATGGTGTTGATGCCCACCACTTCACCTCTCATATTGACCAACGGGCCACCGCTGTTGCCGGGATTGATAGAGGCATCAGTCTGGATAAGGTCTTCCATGAAATTCTGTCCGCGCTCGGTAGGGACCTGTACCGTGCGGTTCAGCGCGCTGATGATTCCGGCCGTTACAGTATGCTGAAACTGCAGGCCCAGCGGGGTACCGATGGCAATGGCAGTATCCCCCACCTCAAGCTGGTCACTGTCCCCCAGGATAGCAGCCGGCAAATTTTCGGCCTCCACCTTTACGATGGCCAGGTCCAGAGTAGGGTCGGACCACAGGGTACGTCCTTCCAGCTCATCACCGTTTTCAAGTATGACTGTTATATGGGTGGGATTGCCCCCTGCTACGTGGTCATTGGTAATGATATATCCTGTGGGATGCACGATGACGCCCGAGCCCACCCCCTCTATTACCTCGGTATCATCCCACGCTGTGGTCCTGGCAGTATGTACAGTCGAAATCCCTACCACCGATGGAATCACCTTTTTCACAACTTGAGATATAGAGGTTTCATTGGTAGCGTTTTTCTGCTGAATGGGAGCCGGTGTGAGTTCTTGCTGTGTAATTTCCCGCTGTGAAAGTTCCCTTTGCCGCTCCTCATAGTCATACTTTTCTTCAGGAGACACAGACCAACCCCACCCACAGGCATTGGTCAAAAACAAAATCTCTGATAGTACAACCATTAAAGCAGCAATCCTTATCCCTTTCACGAAATTTTCCTCCTCGTCTTCCCTTTTGAAGTATCACCCCCATCCCCTTTGCATTTTTAGGATTACTCTATATGGTAAAAGCTGCTTATACCGTTGCGGTACGTCAAATCTATCACCACGTCTTTTCCCGGCTTAATGCCGTTTGAAACAAGTATACTGGTCACCGTCTCATAGGCCAGCGCCGGCAAATTATTCTCTTCGCTCAAGTGCGCCAGAAGCACATACATAGTTCTATCCTTAAGCATTTCTACCAAAGCCATACCGGCCTGCTCGTTGGACAGGTGGCCATACTTCCCCATAATGCGCTTTTTCAGAGGCCATGGATAAGGCCCCATCTGCAGCATATGTACATCGTGATTTGCCTCTAGCAAAATCAAATCCGAATCCTGTACCATCTTAATTATGCTAGTGTTAGTATGCCCCAAATCGGTGACAATACTAATCTTTTTATTGCCGTTGTAAAAGCAAAAGCCCACAGGCTCAGCCGCGTCATGGGGTACAGCATAGGATTGAATATTTATATCATTTATATAAAAATCCATGCCGGTATAGAATATCCGAACGTTATGGGAAGCGATATCTCCTACCTTTTGCTGCATGGCTTTCCAAGTCTCCTGGTTGGCATATACGGGTATGTCAAACTTCCTTGACAGCGCCCCTGCACTCCTTATATGATCGACATGCTCGTGAGATATAAGAATCGCATCCAGGTCATACGGTGACACATCAATGCTTTGAAGAGCATCAAGGGTATCCTTCAAAGTCAAGCCTGCATCCACCAATATGTTTGTGCAGCTGGTGCCTATATAAGTGGCGTTGCCGTCACTACCGCTCGAAAGCGAACATACCCTAAACCCCATCCCGTCCATCTCTCCCTCTTTTGTTTAGTCAAGCTATCGTCTTTTATAGCACATCAGCAGCCGCGCCCTTTTACAGCCCTCAATGGTACTCCAAAACGGCTCCTTGCATACCGTTCCGAAACAACATCAACAAGCGCCAACCACTGCTTATTATAATACATAACGGGGATGCATTGCTATTGATTTTATCAAAAACCCTTTTCATCTCTGCAAGATGGCCGCCACCATACACAAAGTTGCCGTTTGTATTTCCCGCATAAAACTGCTAGAATATAGACAAGTCACTTTAATAAATTCGAAAGGAGGACGGCGTTTCCCTCTTCCGATTTTCAAAAATTTTTGCCTTTACGCCATAAAACCATGAAAGAAATACATGTAAGCAAGATAACCGATACTGTTGCACGCCTGTGCATAGAAGCCTGTTATAACGTGGGGGATGACGTAAAAGCCCTGCTCGAGAAGGCCAGGCAGCAGGAAGCCTCACCCCATGGGAAAAACATCCTAGACCAGATCCTCCAAAACCTTCGTGTAGCCCAAGAGCTTAAGCTGCCCATATGTCAGGATACCGGTATGGCTGTGGTGTTTCTTGAAATCGGGCAGGACGTCCATATAGTCGGAGGAGACCTTTATGAGGCAGTACATGAAGGGGTGCGTCGAGGTTATACAGAGGGGTATTTAAGAAAATCGGTACTCTCCCCCATAACGAGAATAAACACTGGCGATAACACCCCCGCCGTCATTCACACTGAAATAGTCCCCGGCGATAAGGTCAAGATAACAGTCGCACCTAAAGGTTTTGGCAGCGAAAACATGAGCCAGCTCAAGATGCTGAAGCCCTCCGATGGCCTGGAAGGCATAAAAGAGTTCATATTGCAAACTGTAATTGACGCCGGAGGTAACCCCTGCCCTCCCATCATAGTGGGGGTTGGAATAGGTGGCACCATGGAAAAGGCGGCATATATGGCAAAGAAGGTGCTGCTGCGCCCAGCCGGTCAGCATAACCCGGATCCGCTGGTAGCGCAGCTGGAAGAAGAGATGCTGCAAGCCATAAATAACACGGGGATCGGTCCTCAGGGGCTGGGCGGGACGGTAACAGCACTGGCCGTACACATTGAAACCTACCCCACACATATTGCAGGCCTGCCGGTGGCGGTAAACATACAGTGCCATGCCGCGCGGCACAGCAAAGCCCTGCTGTGACCGCCTTGCTGTGACCGGCATTTTGGTACAAACGCAGTCATATTCAACAGGAGGTCAATCCCATGGAAACAAAAAAGATCTTTCATGCGCCGGTAATCCATGAAGAGCTCAATTCCCTCAAAGCAGGTGACACAATATATTTGAGAGGCAGCATAATCACCGCGCGGGATGCAGCGCACAAAAGAATATACCAGCTACTGCAGGAAGGCAAACCGTTGCCCATCGAGCTAAAGGACCAGGTGATATACTACGCTGGCCCATGCCCGGCAAGGCCGGGCCTCATCATAGGCTCCTGCGGCCCCACCACCAGCAGCCGGATGGATGTATACACTCCCTTGCTGCTTGAACATGGGCTCAAAGCCATGATAGGAAAGGGCCCTCGCTCTGCTCAAGTAATCGAGTCCATGGTAAAACACGGTGCCGTGTATCTGGCAGCAGTAGGCGGTGCCGGTGCCCTGATCGCCTCGTGTATTAAAAAAGTGGAGGCAGTGGCCTTTGAGGACTTAGGCCCCGAAGCCATTTACCGTATGGAAGTCGAAGACATGCCTCTTCTGGTAGCTATAGATGCTGGAGGCAATAATTTATATGAGATAGGCCCTCGTCAATTTGCACATATATAGATACTGACATATAAACGGACTACAGCACGGGATTATAGCATGCGGTTATCAAAACGCTATTGTACCTTTAGACGATACGTCAAAATACAAGCGGTCTATCCGTCAACTCATAAAAAGATGAGCCGTACACCCATTTCCATGTACGGCTCATCTTATCTTAAACATGCCTTATAATTATATTTTTCGACTTCATATCCCTAAAGCTTGCAATTAAAGACATCGGCATCTGCCTTCAAGCTTCACAACTCAACACGCCTTTTAGAATACATCAATTGCCAACCAACTTCAGCCTGGCTATTTTGTCGTTCTGGTCGCTGACCCTCTCAATATCGGCTCCCAGGCTGCGCAACTTTTCTTCCAAACGCTCATATCCCCTGTCTATGTGCTTGACGTTTGTAACCTCAGTCACTCCCTCGGCTATCAACCCTGCAATGACCAAGGCTGCACCCGCCCGTAAATCAGTGGCTTCAACCTGAGCACCGGTGAGCTTTTCAACCCCTTCAATTATGGCATTTCTGTCCTCCACTTTTATGACTGCTCCCATACGGCGCAGCTCTTCCACATGGCGATATCTGGACTCCCACACATTCTCGGTAATGATGCTGGTGCCCTCTGCCACGCTCAACAGCACCGACATGGGCTGCTGAAGATCAGTGGGGAATCCCGGATAAGGGAGGGTCTTGATGTTGGCCTTTCTGGGGCGTCCAGTACCTATTACCCTTACATAATCGTCTCCTTCTTCCACATACATACCCATTTCAAGCAGCTTAGCTGAAACGGCTTCGAGGTGCTTGGGTATAACCCCTGTTATCTTTACATCCCCTCGCGTGGCAGCGGCGGCAATCATAAAAGTACCCGCCTCTATCTGATCAGGTATTATGGTATATTCACACCCGTGCAGCTTCTCTACACCTTTTATTTTGATGGTATCAGTACCCGCACCTTTAATGTTGGCGCCCATCGAGTTTAAGAAGTTTGCCACATCCACCACATGGGGTTCCTTGGCCGCATTCGCTATGGTAGTAGTACCCTCGGCTTTGACAGCGGCCAGCATTATATTGATGGTGGCGCCCACGCTCACCACATCCAGATATACCTCATTGCCCACCAGCTTCTCCGCATATGCCTTTATAAGCCCGTGACCTATGGACACATCAGCACCCAGTGCCTGAAATCCCTTGATATGCTGGTCCACAGGACGCGCCCCTATCTCACAGCCGCCGGGAAAAGCCACCTCTGCCCTGCCAAATCGTCCCAAGAGCGCTCCCAGAAGATAATAAGAAGCTCTCATGCGCCGGACCAAGTCATAATCTGCCCGGCAGCTGCTGACTCCGGCTGCATTTATGGTTATACGCCCTTTAGGCTCCAGGGTCACCTGCGCCCCCATCTGCTTTAGAATTTCGGCTAGCATTATGACATCATCGATGTACGGCAGGTTATCTATGACACAGGTTTCGTCGGTCAGCAAAGCAGCGGGTATAATAGCCACCGCAGCATTTTTGGCGCCACTGACCTTTACACTACCTATTAACCTTTTCCCTCCACGTATTACTAGCTTCTCCAACTATGCGTTCCTTTCCCACCCTGGAAAGGAACTTCACCTCCTACCCTATACCGACTGAACCTGCAATTGCTCTACATGGAATCAATTGCACTTGTTATTTTACCACAATATTTTGTTTTTTAAATTTAAATATAGTTACATTTATATTAATTTCAGTTAAAAAACCAGGTTTGTCCAATTTTTACACAAAAAAATATTGTTAGCATCAATGACCACAGCCACTGCAGCTGCAACAACTGGAACCGGAACATCCACCAGAACCGGAAGGACTGCCGCTCATCCCGAAATAACACTTGCCTTCATAGATCCGCTTTAGGTCATTGCTTCCGCACTCCGGACATTTTACCTTATCCCAATTGCCCCCAAACACCAGCTCTTCAAACTTCTTTCCGCATTTGTTGCACTGGAAATCCAGCAAGGCCATATCCATCTACCCCTTTTAGTTAAGTAGATTTTAACATTAAATAAGTATAGCGCTTTTTAGTCAAAAAATCAAATAGAATAAAATGGATTTTCGCTACCAATTTAGCGATTTCAAGCGTTTTTCGAAAAAGTCCTTCCACGATTTGCCTGTCACTTCCTCGCAAGCCTTTATCAATTGAGCAGCAGTTGCATTTTTAAACTTATTATCCTCATAATACCTCTGCAGAATGCCGTAAAACTTTTGATGGCCTGCAGCCTGGCGAAGGTCATTGAACAGGCTGGCCCCTTTTCCATATACCACCAAATCATATGTAAGCCAGTCAGTAAATCTATACACCGGTTGATCGATTGTATGTTCTAGCCCCTGAACATGATATTTTTGTAGGTAGGAACATTTGCCATTGACTATGACGTTGTCATAGACTTCTTTCCCCACATCCTCGCCATACCTGTTTTCATAGTAAAGTATCGTCGAATATTCGGTCAGCGCTTCATCCAGCCATGCTTCATCTATCTGGTCATTGCCCACCACTGCATACCACCACTGATGCGCTGTTTCGTGTACCGTGACATACTCCAGCCATTGCTGGTCTCGGCCATACAGGCTTTGGTCTATCATGACGAGACACGGATACTCCATACCCCCTACAAAGAAATCCGACTGCACTACCGCCAGATGGCTGTAAGGATATCTCCCAAAACGGCGATTGAAAATCTCAATGGCCGCTGCAGCACAGTCTAGGGCTTTTTCTCCTCCACCCCTGCTGTCCGGCAAAAAATATGAGTAGACCGTGATGCCATCCACGCTGCGGGATACGACTTCAAAATCTCTACTAGCAATCCAGGCAAAATCCCTAACAGCCAGCGCTTTGAATTCCCATACCTTATAATCTCCCTCAGCCTTTACGTTGATAGCTTTCCCTGTGGCGGCTATGGTGTAACCAGAAGGCGCTTCAATCTTCACCTGGTAATTTGCCGCATCGCTGTAAAACGGGTCCCCCACTGGATAATAGGGATCGATATTCCATCCGGTATGGTCATATACACATGCAATGGGATACCAATTGGTGACGTTGAAGGTGTGCTGTCCATATCCAAACCTGCCAATGCAATTGGGAAGCTTTACGGTATATACCATATTAATTTTGGCCATTTGACCAGGTTTCAAAGGCGTCTCTAACACAATGCTGAGTATATCGCCGCTATAACCTCCAATGTTGAACTCAACCGGATTCCCATTTACCATAACCTGTTCTATATCAAGCCAGCCAGGCGAAAAGCCATTTGGATATGCCCTTTGCTTCTCCTCAGCAAAAAAAGGAACGCGCTTTTCATCCCTGAAGGCGTTGGGATAAAGGTGAAAATAAAGCCTGTCAAATTTCACATCATGGTTGTTTCTATACTCCACCGTTTGTGTACAGCTGAGCTTTGCCTGCTCGGGGTCAAATACAGCAGCTATACGATACCAGTTTAAACCCGCGCTGGCTTTCAACAGCTCTGCATCGGCTCCCGGCCGTGCAATGCTGCCATAGTATAACAATCCCGCCCCCGCCACCAGCATGCAGGCCAATATTACAAGTATAAGCCGTTTTAGAGTCTTAACATCCATACTTTGCCCCCATATTCATATCCTGTTTATGTACTACTCTACATACGGCAATTCGATGATAAATTTCGTCCCCACGCCTACCTTGCTCTGCACCCTGATATTCCCATTATGATTTTTTATGATATTCTTGCATAGGGTCAGTCCCAGACCGCTGCCATCCTTTTTTGTGGTGTAAAAAAGTTTAAATATCTCAGAAAGGTTCTCTTCGGGGATCCCCACCCCTGTGTCCTCAAATTCAATCAACGCCATGCCAGACCGCTCATCTCTCAAAAGCCTTATTGTAAGGGTACCTCCGTTTTCCATGGCTTGTATAGCGTTTTCAATTAAATTGATAAACACCTGTTGAATAGACACCTTATCCACCTTTACAAACACATCTTGCTCAGGCATCATGAGTTTTATATCCACTTTCCCTATACAGGCTTTGGCAAGCATCAGGTCAACCACATAGCGAAGCAACTCGTTTAGCGAGTGTCTCACGAATTTCAGCTGTGATGGCCTGGTCAAGCTCTTAAAGTCGTTCAGGATCTTGTTTACCCTCGTAACCTCCGTCAGTATCTTATCCGCTTTCAGCGTATCCAGCACTTTTTCAAGCTGTAGCAGCTGTACGTATGCACTTATGGTGGACAACGAGTTGCGGATCTCATGGGACAGCATAGAAGCAGTATTGACGATATCGCTATTAAACTCAAACAATCTGCGGTTGAAAGCCTCCAACTCCGCATATTTGCCGCTTAAGCCTAGCTGATCCTCTATCCCCTTGACAGCCAAAAGGGCCATCCCTAACATTCCATAATTGGCGTCTTCCTCTCTCATATAAATGCCTAAAGCCCCCAAAATCCTGCCATCCATGCCGTGGATGGGAGCAGCAACCCCAGCCCAGTCCTTAAAAACCACCAGGAAATGCTGGCTGCCAAATATAGCAATCGGCTTATGTGTGGCTATACATGTTCCCAGGCAATTGGTCCCCATGTTGCCTTCGCTTACTATATGCCGCTTTTCAATTCCCAGCTTAGCAAGTTCAGGTGCATCCCCAAGCCTATAAAATACAACACAGTCCTTGTTGCACAGAAGTATGACGCTATTTTGTTGAGGAATAATGCTCTTTATCTTTTTCATATATGGAAGTGCGAAATCGATAATGGTTTGATTTTGTCTTATTATGTCATTCAATTCAAGCTTAGACACTGTCCTTATTCTGGGCAAATCTTGAGGTGTCAAACCGCTGTCTTTACAGCGTTCCCATGATAGGCGTATTTCCTTATCAAATTTCTGAAGATTTTGCTTCGATTCTTCCTCCATATCGAAATTCATATCCTCTATCATCCCCAATCCTCCAATTACGCAAAAAATGAGACAAGAAAACAATTGCTCAAATAAAGTTTCACATTCTTTTAACATTCTATAAATTCTATATTTATCTCCAAATTCCTTCAAAAATTAACTTGAAACCTGACAAAATAGCGGTAGGAATATAGCCCTATAAAATCGCCCTGTTATATAATATATATAATCGCTTGAAGCAAAATATATTCAACTTTACAAAGCGTTTGACGGCAAAGAGATTCTAATTTATAATGTAAAAGACTACTTCGAATCCGTTGTATAAAACTTGGGGGAGAAAGCGATATGTCCAAAACGATAGGAAGAGATCTCACAGAAGGAAGCATCGTAAAGCACCTTATCACCTTTTCGTCTCCCCTGCTTTTGGGCAACGTCTTTCAGGCGCTTTACAACACGGTTGACAGCATATGGGTGGGACAGTTCTTGGGGCCAGAAGCCCTTGGCGCCGTATCGGTAAGCTTTCCCATCACTTTTGTATTGATATCCATGGTCATGGGCATTACCATGGCCACATCGGTTTTAGTGTCACAGTATGCAGGCGCCAAAGACGCCGACATGATTTCAAGGACCATAAACAACTCGCTTTTTCTCCTAGGGATAGCCGCTGTTGTATTTACGGGCTTGGGGCTTATTTTCAGCCGAAAGGTGCTCATGCTCTTGAATACCCCCGAGGACATTCTCGGCTATGCAGTAGAATACTTGAATATATACCTTTTGGGCCTTGTATTTACATTTGGCTACAACGTGGTAAGCTCCGTGCTAAACGGCCTGGGGGATTCCAAAACGCCGGTCAAATTCCTAATTATCGCCACAATCGCTAACATCATACTGGATCCCCTGCTCATCTTCGGGTTTGGCTTCATCCCCAGAATGGGCATCGCCGGAGCTGCCCTGGCGACCATACTATCGCAGGCGCTGTCGTTTTTGCTGGTGTTTAGATTTCTCGTCAAGAACAACCACCTTATCAAGCCCGACTTTAAGAATTTCAAGTTTGACCGCGATCTGGCATGGAAGCTTATCAAGATAGGGCTGCCTGCCGGCATCCAGCAAATAGTGGTGTCCATGGGGCTGACCATGATGACGGGCATAACAAACCTTTTTGGCTCCAATGCGGTAGCGGCCTTTGGCGCCACCTCTAGGCTGGACCAGTTTGCCCATATGCCCGCCATGTCTCTAGGACTGGCCACATCGGCACTTACAGGCCAAAACCTGGGAGCCCAGAAGCATGAAAGGGTTAAGGAAGTATTCAAATGGGGCAACATACTGGCAGTGGGCATCACTGCTGTAATCGTCATACTGGTAATGGCGTTCCCCAGAGCCATTCTGCGCACTTTTACCAGTGCTCCCCATGTGCTGGACATAGGCAGCAGGTACTTGAGAATTGTAGGAATCTCCTACATCCCCTTTTCTCTGATGTTTGTCACCAACGGCATACTGAGAGGTGCAGGTGATACGCTGCCCACCATGGTTTTCTCGATTGTATCCCTGTGGCTTATAAGGATTCCGCTGGCCCGCTACCTGTCATCATTCAAAACCCTGGGAGTAGATGGCATATGGATGGCCATAGCCATAAGCTCCATAATCTCCATGACCATGAGCATCACTTACTATTTATCCGGCAGATGGAAAAACAAAAAGCTGGTCACAAAAAACGCTCACTGACCAGCTTTTTACATACCCTCGTCCCACAGGAGATAAGCGTCAAAGCAAGCACATTACCTCCACATATCATCTTCGTTATTCACAGGATAGACTCAGGCGGCCATAATGAAGGCATATGCTGACCCTCATTTCACCACTTTCCTTTATTGCCCATACCCAAATAGGGGATCACATAGGGCTTCCCCGAAACCGGGTTTTCAACTATGCTGGCATCCACCGAAAAGGCTGACATCATGTTGTCCCGCGTCAATACTTCAGCGGGAGGCCCGCAAGCTATCATTTGTCCTTCCTTCATTATGAGGATCTCGTCGCAGAATTCGGATGCCAGGTTTATATCGTGAAGCACGACGATTACCAGCAAGCCTGTAGACGCCAGACCCCTCACAAGTGACAGTATCTCGATTTGATACCTTATATCCAGGTGGGATACCGGTTCATCCATCAGCAAAATCTTTGGCCTTTGAGCCAGAGCCCGGGCTATATACACCCGCTGCCTTTCCCCACCGCTCAAATGCCTTATGCTTCTGTCCTTAAAATGCCAAGTATTGGTCGCCTCCATGCACTCTTTTACGATGTCCCTGTCCTGTTTTGTTTCAGTTTGGAAACGCCTAAGATACGGCATCCTGCCCATCATCACTATGTCATAGCAGGTAAATTCGAAGTCATACACCCCGTCCTGTGGAACGTATCCGATATACCTTGCCCTCTCCTTTATGCCGTAATCCATGATATTTTTCCCCAGTATGGATACGCTGCCGTAAGCCGGCCTCAAATACCCCGATATGTTCTTGAGAAGCGTGGTCTTGCCGCTGCCATTGGCTCCTATTATGCCCAGCACCATATTCCTCTCTATGCTAAGGTCTATCCCCTTTAATACCTCCACTGCCCCGTACGCGAATCGCAACCTCTCTACCTTTAGAATGGCCATGGCATCACATTCCTTCGCCTTTTCTTCTGTTTTTTATCAGTAGGTACAGGAAAAACGGGCCCCCAAAGGCCGCCGTGATTATACCTATGGGCACCTCTACCGGCTTCAATATCACCCTTGCCACCACATCGGCAAAGAGCAAAAAGGTTGCCCCGAATATGGCGCTGAAGGGCACCAGTACCCTGTTATCTGCCCCTACCATCAGCCTGGATATATGAGGCACGATAAGGCCAACAAACCCTATGACTCCCCCAACCGATACGGCGGTAGCAGTCACCAGCGAACCAAGCGCAAGCACCACCTTTTTGACCAGCTCGGTATTTACCCCAAGATGCTCGGCCACCTCTTCCCCGGTCAATATGGCATTCACATCCCTTGAAAAGGTATACAGCGCAAAGGAGCCAATAGCTATCACCGGTACTGAAAACATCACGTCTTCCCAGCTAGTAAGGTTGAAACCGCCCATGGTCCAAAAGATTATCCTTGACAGCTCGCCGTGGTTGAGCAGCATCATAAGGGATATGACAGCCGACATAAAAGCGCTTACCGCTATCCCGGCCAGCAGCATGGTGGTCATGGATATTCGTCCGCCCACTTTGGATATGGCGTATACAAAAAACACAGTCATGAGCGAGGCGATAAACGCCATGGCATTAAGGCCCAATATCCCAAATCCTAGCACTATGGCTATGGTGGCGCCAAGGGCCGCGCCCGACGATATCCCCAGCACATACGGATCAGCCATCGGATTTCTCAGCAGCCCCTGGAAGAAAGCCCCTGCCACTGAAAGCCCCATACCCACCACGGCCGCCTCAATCACCCTGGGAAGCCTCAAAGCAAGAATTATCGTCCTGGAAGCCTCATCACCCTTGCCCAGGAAGACATCCAAAATCTTGCGCAGGGGCATATCAACCGCCCCTGCAGAAATCGAAAATACGGCCATTAGAATAAACGCAAGGAAAGCTATCAAAAAATATGCGCTCCTTTTAACCCTCACCTTACTCAAATACCTCCGGATGTAATATCCTGGCAATTTCTTCTAGACCCAGCACAATTCTGTTGGAAGCCCTGGATACGATGTCGTCGTTGCTTATCATGAACACCTTATCATTTTTTACGGCATTGGTATCCTTGTATCCTTCTGCCTTTTTTACATCCTCTATTTTACCGGCATATGCACCCATTATTATAACATCTGGATTTTTCTTGACCAGCTCCTCGGTGCTGTATTGTACCCATTCACCGCCTGCATCAGCCGCTATGTTCTCACCGCCGGCCAAAGTTATCAGCTCATCGATGAAGGACCCTTTACCAGCCGTCCAGTTGCCGTTTATGTCGAGCAGGTAAAACACCTTTACCCTGGGGAGGTCCTTTGTCTTGCCGCTTATCTCATCAATTTTATTCTGCATCTCCCGTATGACTTCCTGCCCTCTGTCTTGCATGCCCGTCAGCATCCCGATGAGCTGAATGGATTCATATATCTGCTCAATGTTTCTGGCTTCCAGCACCGCAACAGGAATGCCGGTGGACTGCTGCAACGACTCCATCTGGTCTTTGCCGGACAGGGAAGACGCAAAGATTATATCGGGCTTTTGGGCAATAATGGCCTCGACGTTGGGCCCATTGAAATCGCCCACTTTGGGCACATCCTGCACTTCCGGTGGATAATTATCAAACGCGGTGACGCCTACCACCCTGTCGCCTGCTCCCAAAGCGTAGATCAGCTCGGTTATGGAAGGAGCAAGCGACACTATTCTCTGGGGCTCCTTTTTGACGGTTACCTCCCTGCCCATGAAATCGATAAACTTAAAAGGGAACTGTACCGCATCGCCAGCATCTTCAGACTCGGTATCCTGCGATGCATCGCTATCGGCAGCTTTGTCCTGAGATGCATCGTCTTTGGCCGCAGTATCCTGCCATGCACCGCTGTCATTGTTAATATCTTGCTCCTGCGGTTTCTCATTATCGGCACTCGAGCAGGCCATAACCCCAAAAGCAAGCAAAAGCACCAACAGCCAGGCAAGCAAAACTTTCAAGCCTTTCATAACCATCCTCCTCAGCTTAAAGTTTTTTGTTTATCATGAAAAAAGGCCCACCCCCCTACGGAGGTAGGCCTTTGGTCACAAAGGCATAAAATCAGGTAAACTCATACCTACAGCCGGGCACAAAAATACCGCTCCACCTTCCCTCCGAAGGCGAACTGTCCACGTCTTATGGCAGGTCTCCTGGCTCGCGATTCATCTTCCGCCCAGCCTTCCCATCCCCGTTCAACCAATTGGGGACAGTGGCATATCAGGGCTTCATCCTCGCTCACAGTAGCGGGGGCTGCAGCGGATTTTCACCGCTTTCCCTTTTAACCTTTCGGACCATAAGACTCAAACCGGCTATGCGATTGTATGTATAAAATTTTACAATTGTTGATGGGACAAGTCAATAGCCATTTAACTATTTTGAAGGCTGCTTTTTCAGCCCTTCTTCGATCCACTCAAAAAATTCATCAGATACCTCGCACAAAATTTCTGTGCATTCTTTGGATAAGATTGATATTTGAATTTCAAATTCAGTGGTATATAATATATTGAACCGAGAATATAATCTTTAAGTAAAAAAGGAGGTGGGCTACAGCATGACGATAGAGCGGCAGGTAAAGCTCGAGAAGCTCACCCAGGTGTGTGATTTCGTCAACCTGGCTTCCAAATACAGCTGCGATGTAAAGGTAAAGAGCAATAACCAGGTGGTGGACGGCAAGAGCATACTGGGCATACTAACCCTCTCCCTGTGGAAGCCGGTGACGGTATGGGCCTCGGGAGAGGACGCTGAAGAATTTGTAGCCCAGCTGGGGCCATTTCAACCTCAATGAAAGTCGTCATCTTTTTCGCCAATCACCACGTCGATGACCGTACCGTCCTTCTTAACCACCACTCCGTGTATAGCCAGGGGTATGGCAACCCATTGATACTTCTTTATACCGCCATAATAATGTGTCTCAAGCATGGCCAGACCCGAATCCTCATATAACGGATTCTGCTTTAGATCCAGGCGAGGCGAATCTATATGGGCTCCCAGAATCCTCATGCCCTTTTCAAGCGGCTGCTGCCCGATAACAACTAAGACCAGCGTCTTGCCCATGTTGTTAGCATACAGCTTATCGCCGGGTTTCAGTCTCTCCCCTCGCGCCATAACCTCCTCAAGGTTCCGGTAACCATGGCTTTCGGCCAGCGCAATGAACTCCTTTACGCATTCCCTTTCGGTTTTGCACTTGGACATAAAAGCCTTGTAGCCTTCAGCAAAGGAAAATACCCTGCCTAGCTCTTCGTCGGTGTACTTATCCCAGGCATATTTATATACCTTTACCAAATCCGAATTGCTCTTTTCATTCGCACCCATCTTTAAGACTCATCTCCTTCTTTTAAAGTTTATGCAATCTTTTATAATCGCTATAGCTTTTATTCCCATCAAGCAGTTTATACACTCACCACCGGCCATGGGGTAACAGACAAATCCTCCAGATACTTCCTTCAATATTTTACCACGTTTTTTTAAAATGATTCATCCATACGCTACAATATAATTCACTGGACTTAACAATAAGCGAAAAATTCCCTTAAAACCCTACCCACAACAAGGTAAAACTCTCAAACCAACCCCAGCAAGCGAGCCGTCTGCGCCACCACAAAGCATAAAACGATTCCGGTAATGGTAGGCACCATGAAAGAAATAAGCGTCCATTTCCAACTGCCGGTTTCCTTACGAATGGTCAACAGCGTGGTACCACAAGGAAAGTGGTTGAGAGAAAACAACATGGTACACAGAGCGGTCAGCCAGGTCCAGCCGTGCTGCACCAGTATCTGATGCAAAGCTTCTAAACTGTCCAGCTCCATCAGGGTCCCGGCTGACACATAACTCATAAGCACTATGGGTATTACTATCTCATTAGCCGGCAAGCCCAGTATGAAAGCCATCAAGATATACCCATCCAGCCCCAGCATGCGGGCAAACGGGTCAAGGAATCCCGCAAAATGGTTCAACAGGCTATCCCCTGCTACGCTCACATTTGCCATAACCCATATGACAAGTCCGGCAGGGGCGGCCACTGTAACAGCACGGGCTAATACAAAAAGGGTGCGATCCATTAGCGAACGTATCAAAATCTTGCATACCTGTGGCTTCCTGTAGGGCGGAAGCTCAAGCACAAACGAAGAAGGCAGCCCCTTTAAAACGGTACGCGACAATATCTTGGACGTCAACAGCGTTACAACCACCGCCAGCGTGATCATAGCCATAACTGCAAAGGTTGCCACTACCGTTTGAAGCCATCCCGTCCCTACGGCCATAAATATGGTCGCCAAAGCGATCAGCGTGGGAAATCTCCCATTACACGGAACATAGTTGTTTGTAATTATAGCGATCAGCCTTTCCCTGGGCGAATCGATTATCCGGCAGGCCACAACCCCAGCTGCGTTGCAACCAAACCCCATACACATGGTCAAGGCCTGTTTGCCGTGGGCACACGCCCTTTTGAAAAAATTGTCCAGGTTGAAGGCCACCCGTGGAAGATATCCCAGGTCCTCTAGCAGGGTAAACAGCGGAAAAAATATGGCCATGGGCGGCAACATCACTGACACCACCCACGACAGCGTTCGATATACTCCATCGATCAATATGCCGTACAGCCATTGAGGCATACCAGAAGCCATAAGAAACTCAGCTAGTTCCTCTTCCAGATAAAAAAACGCCTTGGACAATATGTGTGAAGGGTAGTTGGCTCCTTGGATGGTAATCCAGAACATCAACCCTAAAAGTGCGAGCATGGCGGGTATTCCCCACGCCCTCGACGTAAGCAGGTCATCTATTTTAGAATCTATGCTATTGGTTGCGCCTTTCTTGTGATGTACCACCTGGCGGCTTATCTCTTCGGCATTGCGGATCAATGTGGATACCACCCTATCGCCAAGCTGGTCAATGGTTATGCCCCGCTCCACAAGCATATCCCGCGCTTTCTGCAACCTTTCCCTGAGTTCAGCCCACGCAAAGATGTCTATCCCCAAATAACGTTTAAAGGCCTCTACAATAGCTTGATCCCCTTCAAGGAGCCGCAGCGCCAGCCATCGGCTGCTTATACTGCAGCTTAGGTTATCTATAAGACGGCTTATTTGCGGCTCAACAATGCCCACCGCGTCTTCTATCGCCTCATCATACTCTATCTTGATGGGATTTACGCTGAGCCCGCCACAGGCTACCTCCCATACCGATTGCTTTAAAAGATCCAACCCTTGTCTTTTAAGCGCGCTGATCCCCACTACCGGAACGCCAAGAATATCCGAAAGCCTCTTTGTGTCAACTTGAATGCCTTTCCTGTGGGCTTCATCCATCAAATTTACGCACACCACTACTTTGGGAGTCATCTCTATAATCTGGAATACCAGATTCAGGTTTCTCTCCATGCAAGTGGCATCCACAACCACAACCGTTACATGGGGATTACCAAAGCATATAAAGTCCCTGGCCACCTCCTCTTCCGGCGAGTTGGCCATAAGCGAGTAAGTACCTGGCAAATCCACCAGTATGAAGTTTTCCCCATCATATCCATAACGTCCACAGGCGTTGGTGACCGTCTTCCCGGGCCAATTGCCAGTATGCTGCTTTAACCCCGTCAAGCTGTTAAATACGGTACTCTTTCCCGTATTGGGATTGCCAGCCAACGCAACTATTATATCGCCCGACGACTGAACTTTTACTTGAGCTATACGGCGCATTATAGCCAGGCCGGTCGACTGCCCTGTCAGTCCCATACAAGCCACCTCCCGTTATAACATGGATCTTTCAACCAAAATTTTTGAGGACTCCTCGCAGCGAAGCGCAATCATGGCTCCTCTTATCTCATACAAAGTGGGATCACCTGACAGGCTCTTGCGTACAGCCTTAACTTCAGTACCAGTGACAAGCCCCAGGTCCATAAGCCTCCTCCGCAAAGCTCCACAAGCATTTATCTGCTTCACCCTTGCAGTACAGCCAACAGGAAGAAAATTTAAAGGCAAAAGCTCCATCCATAATCCTCCCAAGGCACATTTGAATTTGCAGAAAAAGGTATCTCTTTGGGCTAATATATGCCCGAATTGTGCCATGTGTGCCTGTGCCACTCGTGCAAACCCATAAAATATAAAAAACCATATTGACAAGATGACGATTTATAATTATAATAAAATTATAATTGTTACAAAATTATAATTATTGTAAGATTTAAAGATTGTGCAAAAGTAAGCACACCGCGATTATGGGGTTATAAAAATAATTTAATAACCATACTAAAAATGCCGCTAGGATAAACTGCGCCACTTGGACACGAACCAATATTAAAAGCCAATCGGAACCCAATTTGAACAAAAACCATAGACAATCCAACAAGTGGCTCAAAAACTTGGATGCGAAACGAAAGGATGAGGAAAGAGAGATGGAGAATACGATTAAGCAGCTTAAAGAATATCTCATCAAGCACGATATAAAGCCATCCACCATAAGGCTTAAGATACTGGAATATCTGCTCAATAACCGAATACACCCAACGGCCGATGACATCTATAAAAATTTGCTGGACCAGATACCCACTCTTTCGAAAACCAGCGTCTATAACACCCTGGATTTATTTGCCGATAAAGGAGTGGTAAAGGTCCTGTCCCTCAACGAAAAGGAGGCACATTATGACATAAACACCCGCCTTCACGGCCATTTTAAATGCCGTGTGTGCGGCCGAGTATATGATTTTGCCATACCCTATGATGTTTCGATACCGCATGAATTAAAAGGGTTTGACGTCAATGACATTGACATAAATTTTTATGGCGTATGCAAAAATTGTAAAAATCAGGGAAGGAAGAGTTAAAAATAGAAGAGATGAGCAGGAAAGCCTGTCATATACAGGCTTTCCTGTTGTCTTTATATGGTACATCTTCTTAGTGAATTCTACCATCTCACCAACAGCCTGTCAAGCCATGGAATCTATGCGCTGTATGCCCTCCCCATGCCATTCGCATTGTCATACAGCCATTGAGGTTGGGCATATTGCAGGCATCCTGGATTGCCATTCTACCGCGTTCTGCATTGCCACTTTACAATGAAAATACAGCCCAATTCAGCTAAAGGGGAAAATGTCATTTTAAAAGCTCCAAATGCTTTTTTATATTGTCGGCAACATATCTGTAGTGTTGAGCCTCATGCCTGTTCAATACATCATAAATTTCTTGCTTCTTCTCATCCAGCAACACCCCGTAAGATATGTGCAGCAGCTGCTTTACTTTGGGATTTTGCAGTACCTGCGGATTATCCAAATCCAACCCTTCATCAAAGTCCTGCCTGCAGATCGAAATCTTATACGCCTTTTTGCTCTCCTCCAGGTTATCCAGGACAATCCTGTAAAGCTCTTTAAAAAGCTGTCTGTCTTTCTCGTGTATCACGTTCAAAGCCTGCAGCCAGCTGGTCCCCGAAGTCTTTATATGGAAGTTATGCTTAGTTGCGTCATTGAAAATCCTGTATACGCTGAACTTATCGCTGCCCGAGTGAAGGCTCAACCTGTAACCTCCAAGCATTCTTGCAACGGCACAGTGCTTGTCAAGCTCCAGTGCAAATTTATCTATATCGCCCCTGTAATCCACCGCCTTCTCAAATTCGCCGGGGAATTTGGGAGCCAGGCTCCAAAAATCTATCCCTCTCCTGTGCAGGTACTCGGCCACAAATATGTGGTCCTCCACTGTGGTATCCCGATCCCCTTCGTCAATGGAAACCTCGAGGTCAAAACCCCTCAGCCTTTCTTTAAGCAAGCCATGAACCCTCTCTACAAAATTCATGGCCTTCTCGTATATCACAGCAGACCTGTACAGCTCTTCTTCCTTTACCGTATACTCCCCGCCTTCGAAACTGATTCTTTTGCCGCTGAAGTCTTTTATTATATCTCTGCTGTGCTGAGAAAGATGGTCTTCCGGCGAAACATCTCCCTTTACCAGCATCTCGCTTACATCCAGGGTATACATGGTATAGCCAGCATCTGCGGCTTCCAGCAAATACCTCTCATCCTTTATGTGATCGGCATCTGCACCAAATCCGCCAGTGTAACCAGCCTCCAACACGCCCAGCACAGCCTTCAACAAGACATCCCTGAAATCCCTATGGGTTTTCTCAAGCTCCCGCGGCGATTGCTGCGCCAACACAGGAAACAGGTCATAGCCTTTGAAGGCATCCAAGTGAGCAGAGGTGGCCAGCCCAAGCCTGTCGCCGGTACCAAAGGACGCCTTGTTTTTACAGAGCACCGGAGCAATGCCAAATTCATCCCTCAAAATGAGGTAGTTTTCAAAACTTAACGGGTAGAGATTGAAGGAAAAGCCAGTGGCTTCTACTTTGATGTCTTCAGCAAAAAACGGAGCCCTAAACCCGAGGGCCTTTCCCTTGCTTAAGATCCCTACTTTCTTATCAGCATTACTCTTGGCCACAAAAACATAAATGTCTTCTGCCAGCTTGCGCACTGAATTGGGATACAAAACAAATGAATGGCGTGACAGCAAACTCGAGAGTTGATTTAATACACCCTTATCCATCATGCCCTTCTTCCCCTTCTATTGAATTGATATTTCTAAAGTTTCAGCCTTTAATTTTCCCCTCAAGCATGCATATACAGGTCATCAACCAACAAATATTTTACCATATATCTCCCCACAATGCATCTTTTAGACTACAAAATGACTAAATCAATTTTGCTGCTCAAAACGAAATCTTTATATTGGAATACCGTTCACCATTGGCCACATACACCATCTTCCTTCTCCCTCTCTTAGTTAAAAAATTTATAGCCGGTATAGAAACCGGCCATACCTTAATACGCATCACTCGTCCAGGGGCTCAAACATGTCTTTCCCAACGCCACACTCGGGGCATACCCAGTCATCCGGTAAATCCTCAAAAGCCGTGCCTGGTGCAATCCCTCCATCCGGATCACCTATTGCAGGGTCATAAACATATCCACACACGGTGCATTGATATTTGGTCACAGTACTTCCTCCTTCCCATTTTCCGGTGGTAAATTACACTCTGCCCGTGAATTACCACCCACCTAAATTCGAAAGAATTTTTACAACAAAATATTTACCCTCATTTTAACTATTAAAACAACAATTTCTCCTTTATTCCCCCCAGTCGTCATCTTCATCATCGTCATCATAATAATACCCATACTGCCTCGGGGCCTTACCTTTCTCTTCTATGACCTCAGGCTTCTTAAGCAGAGGTTCATCCCTATTAATTTGTAATAGCTGCACATCAAACTCCCATGAGTCACCATAATCAAAAAAATACAAAAAATGTTGTCCTTCATACAAATCAAGTTCACCGATTCGCACCTGATTCACATATGGCCCCTCATCTAACAAAGGCGCATGATACGCGTTATCGGAATATTTCTTTCCATCCATAAAAAATGAATACAGATGGTCATTATCAAAATCAAAAGCCATTTGTATGGCATCATGCAAATCTTCTAGTGTATGCCTGGATGAAATCTTTATCTTTCGCCATACTCCTCTCCCAAGCGATACCTTAAACACATAGTTCCCTTCAACGTCTTTATGTATTTCGGCTGTAACGGTTTTATTCAGCACTCCTTCCGGAAATACAGGTTCTAACAACTTGTAAAACGGAACAGATTCCCTTTTGTGTTTTCGTTTGCGCGATCTACTTGCCTTTGCTCGTCCCCTTACATTCATAAGCTGGGAAAATAAATCTACTCCAAAATGAGAATTGTCGGATATGTTCTTCTCATACAGCCCATTCTTCTTTAACCAGGGTATATTCCAATTTAGTATGTCGTATTCGGCCAAAATTTTGCACACGTTTACTCCAAATTCCGTTGGAATCACTGCTTCTATTCTATCATCGTATTTAGTCAGTTTCTTTCCATTTTCAACAACTGGTATATATGTGCACAAACCAAAATAATCTAGGTATTGTATTATTACCGAGTATGAAGAAAAGATCGGGTCATCCATTTCATAACCCGAAAATGCACCCCTTCTCAACTCTTCTCCCGGCTTTGAAAAAGCTATAGTCTCCACCACTCTATCAATAGGATTTCTAGAAAATATATATGAATTTGCGATCTCACCAAAATCATATCTAGTCCAAAAAGTTTCAAAAAGGAAGGCATACTTTTCAAAAATATTTAAAGAATCAAATTCATCTTTTCTCACGGTATGAATCAAATGAACATTCCCCTTATGATCTGCTATTCTTTGATACAGCTTTCCCGCTAAGGCTAGATTAAATAACAAATCAATCACAGGATATGCCTCCTGCTGAAAATTTGGAGCAACAACTTCCTTTTTGTGAGCAAGCAGTGAATTTAATTCAAATAAATCTTTTTTCCCCAATACGCCCTTCTTTTTGGTCAATACTGGATTGTTTTGATCAATAAAATTGCAAAACCTCACAAAATCGTTCACAGTAGCGCTTATATCCTTCTCACTTGCTTTATACATCACTTTAAGTTTCACCTACCTTATTTTATTTATTTTTATTTTATTATCCTTATTTTATTATCCTTTATGTTATGTGTTCAAGAAATTTTCTGTATTTTGCTTGCAACATAAGCCAAGTAAATAAATGGATGTTTGTAAAATGTTTGCAAAGTTTGATTTATATAAAAATCCCAAGGGCCTCAAACCCTTGGGATTACTGGAGCTGGCGGTGGGACTTGAACCCGCAACCTGCTGATTACAAGTCAGCTGCTCTGCCGATTGAGCTACGCCAGCGTCTATGGCGACCCGGAAGGGACTTGAACCCTCGACCTCTAGCGTGACAGGCTAGCGTTCTAACCAGCTGAACTACCGGGCCGCATTTCATGGTGACCCCTAGGGGATTCGAACCCCTGTTACAGGCGTGAAAGGCCTGTGTCTTAACCACTTGACCAAGGGGCCACACCTGGTGACCCATCGGCGATTCGAACGCCGGACACCTGGATTAAAAGTCCAGTGCTCTACCACCTGAGCTAATGGGTCACACATCAACCAGTGCAGATTATATGATACACAAGAGTGGCTAAATTGTCAACCGTGTAAATCACAATTTTATAAAAACAGCTAAGAAAATCATAAAAATAGATGTTCATTACCGCTTTAGATGGTAATTTTTATCCTTGTTTCGATACGATATCCCTTGCTACCACGATTCCAGTAACAGATGCCTGCATGAGCCCGCGGGTTATACCCGCACCATCCCCAATGGCGTATAAATTCCTTACGGGAGTCTCAAACCTGCTATTCACCTCTATCTTGCTGCTGTAGAACTTAACCTCTACGCCGTACAGCAGCACATCGCGGGAATACAGCCCCGGCGCTATCTTATCAAACGCCCTTAGCGCCTCCACTATGGAGGTAAGATAGCGCTGCGGCAGCACATAGCTCAAATCTCCGGGCACAGCGCTCTTTAAAGTGGGAATGGTAACCGATTTTTTGAGCCTGCTGTAATCCGTCCTTCTGCCCATGAGCAGGTCTCCCAGGCGCTGTACCATGATACCACCACCGGTCAACATGTTGGCCAGGTAAGCGATATACTTGCCGTACTCTATTGGCTGGTTGAAGGGCTGCGTAAAGCGGGTGGAGACCAGCACAGCAAAATTGGTGTTATCGGTTTTAAGGGCCGGATCCGCATAGCTGTGGCCATTTACAACGGCTATCTTGCCGTCATAGTGCTCCTCCGACACCACGCCCCCTGGATTCATGCAGAAAGTCCTCACCTTGTTCTCAAAGGTGTCAGAATAATACACCAGCTTGGCCTCATACAAATCCCTTGTAAGATGGTCCATGACAGCATTGGGGACCTCAACCCGTACCCCTATGTCCACTTCGTTGTTGTAGATGGGAATGCCGTGCTTTTTGGCCTGCTGAGCCAACCACTCGGCTCCAGCCCGCCCCGGAGCTACCACCACATAGTCGCAGTCTATAATCTCCTTCTGTCCCTGCTTTTGTACCACAACCCCTGTAGCCTTCCCATCATTTACAATTATATCAACAGCCTCGGTCATGGGGCTAAAGTGAACATTGGCCTGGCCAGTAAGGTATTCATACATGGCTTTAAGCACATTGATAGCCTTCTCGGTCCCCAGATGCCTCACGCCGCATGGAATCAGACGTATGTTATGCTTTAAAGCCTGGTACTTTATCTCTTCTATCCTGGCCGAATTGACGCCATGAAGCGTCGCAGTAGCCCCGAAGCTTAAATATATATCATCGGCGTATTTTATCAGCCGGTTGGCTTCATCCTCATCCATATAGTCCAGGATACGGCCACCCACTTCGGCGCTTTGAGTCAACTTACCATCGCTGAAAGCACCTGCACCACCCCATCCGCTTACTATAGCACAGGGATGGCAGTTGGCACATTTCCCTGTTTCCCGTGCAGGACATGCCCTTCTGTTTAGATGGGGGCCTTTGTCCACCATCAGTACTTTTAAGCCCTTCTTTTGCTTGATAAGCTCGAGAGCCGTAAAAATACCTGCCGGTCCCGCTCCTATTATCACCACATCATATCTTTCCATAGCTGACGTCCCATTCCCTCCTTAAAAAGCATTCTCAATTAGTAGCTTTTTCAAAACCCGCTAAAAAGCTTATATGCTGTCAATTCGCGGTTCTCCAGCAAATTCATTACACGCAAAAGCCGCCCTTGGACAATTCCATGCGCCCAATAAATGATATCAGAAAAACCGATTTAAATCAATCAGCTACATTCATTAAAAAAGCCCCTTCTTACAATTTTTGTAAAGAAGGGGCTTCATACGCTCTATCAAAAAGCGCAAAATTATTTATCCTTCAGGTAATCGTTGAGCGCCTTTATCAGTTCATCTACATCGATCCCGTGAGCTGCCGATGCCTCCTCAAGGGTTTCACCCGTCGATATAGGGCATCCCAGACAGTGCATGCCAAACCGCAGGAAAATGGGCACCGTACCACGGTCAATCTGCAGCACCTGGGCAATGGTCATATCCTTGGTTACCTGTGCCATCGCACTACCTCCTTTATCCTTTTTTTACATCATACACCTACTTGCTCCAAATAATCAACCCCTTATTTAGGTTTTAGCCTATCTCGTCCAGATTATACGGCGTCTCCTGATATACATAGTAGTTTAGCCAGTTGGAAAACAGCAAGTTTGCGTGGCCGCGCCAATTCACGATAGGCATAGCGTTTGGGTCATCGCCGGGGAAGTAATTCTTAGGCAGATTTATATTAAGCCCCTTAGCTTTGTCCCTTTCATACTCCTCTTTGAGGGTAAGAGGGTCATATTCGGAATGGCCCGTCACAAACACCTGCCTGCCATTTTTAGAAGCAACTATATAAATCCCTGCTTCTTCCGATTCAGCCAGAATTTCAAGCTCAGGAACTTTCAGTATGTCCTCTTTTCTCACCTCGGTATGCCTGGAATGCGGTACATAGAACACGTCGTCAAAGCCCCTAAGCAGCTTTTCATTCTTTTTACAAACCCTGTGCGGAAATACCCCGAACATCTTTTGCGGCAGCTTGTACTTGGGTATTCCGTAGTGGTAATAAAGCCCAGCCTGAGCCGCCCAGCATATATGGAAAGTGGAGAAGACATGGGTCTTGCTCCACTCCATTATCTCCTTAAGCTCCTCCCAGTAATCCACCTCTTCAAACTCAAGATGCTCTACCGGCGCACCTGTTATAATCATCCCGTCAAACTTCTGTTCACGGATTTCATCGAACGTGTTGTAGAATTTTATAAGGTGCTCCCTTGAGGTATTCTTGGACACATGGCTCTTCGGGTGAAGCAGCACGATATCCACTTGCAGGGGCGAATTGCCCAGGAGGCGCAGTATCTGTGTCTCGGTCACTATCTTATTGGGCATGAGATTCAATATTATGATCTTCAAAGGCCTGATATCCTGATGCAAGGCCCTGTCTTCAAACATCACGAATATGTTTTCATTTGTCAATGTTTCAGCAGCTGGCAGGTCGTTGGGTATCTTTATTGGCATATCTCATCTCCCTTCCTAAACTTCTTTGAATAGATCTGTTGACAGGTATCTCTCACCTGTATCGGGCAATATAACCACTATAGTTTTACCCTTGTTTTCCTTTCGCTTGGCAACCTCGGTTGCCGCAAAAGCAGCTGCACCAGAAGATATTCCTACCAGCAAGCCCTCGGTCCTTGCAAGGGCTCGAGAAGTATTGTAAGCATCCTCGGTCTTCACCGTTATGACCTCGTCTATGATGCTGGTATTGAGCACTTCAGGTATAAATCCAGCCCCTATGCCCTGAATCTTATGCGGGCCTGGCTTGCCTCCCGACAGCACCGGCGAATCAAAAGGCTCTACGGCTATAACCTTGACATCGGGTTTACGCTGTTTCAAAACCTCGCCGACGCCCGTCAGCGTACCGCCTGTTCCTACTCCTGCCACAAATATGTCTATTTCCCCATCGGTATCCCGCCATATCTCCTCAGCGGTTGTCCTCCTGTGAATTTCGGGGTTTGCAGGGTTTTTGAACTGTTGCGGCATAAACGAACCGGGTATGCTGGCTGCTAGCTCTTCGGCCTTCTTTATCGCACCCCTCATGCCTTCAGCCCCTGGCGTTAGTACCAGCTCTGCACCAAGAGCCTTCAAAAGGCTCCTACGCTCAAGGCTCATGGTATCCGGCATGGTAAGGATCAGCCTGTAACCCTTGGCAGCTGCTACCAGCGCCAGCGCAATACCGGTATTGCCGCTGGTGGGCTCGATGATGGTGGAATTCTTATCTATCAAGCCTCTTCTCTCAGCATCTTCAATCATGGCAAAGCCTATTCTGTCCTTAACGCTTCCACCGGGATTGAAGTACTCCAGCTTTGCAATCAACCGGGCCTTTAACCCGTTAGCTTTATTGTAGTTGGTCAACTCCAACAAGGGAGTGTTGCCTATGAGATCTGTTAATTTCTTCGCAATTCTGGCCATAATACCATCCCTTCCTTAAAAGATTTTATTGAAATTCTTTTCTTTATTCAAGGCTTTATCATCGAACTCAGATATAATACATATATCCATTAATTACTTCCTTTTCGTAGGCATCAGCCAAATCCTTCAGAGTAATGCCATCCACTACTCGATTGACCTCGTCCCTTATCTTGGCCCACACATATTTGGTTATGCACTGGCGTTCCCGTGCACACTTCTCCTTCTTTTGACCTTGCTCTACGCACTTGACGGGAGCCAGGTCACCTTCCAGGGCCCTTAAGATATCGCCCACCGTAATGTGCTCGGGAGGCTTGGCGAGCATGTAACCTCCCGTAGGGCCTCGGACGCTTTTTACCAACCCAGCCTTCTTAAGCGCAGACAGCACCTGTTCAAGGTATTTCCCCGGGATGTTCTGCCTTTCGGCAATGCTCTTTACCGGGACACTGTCTTCTAAAGAGTTCAACGCCAGGTCCAGCATGGCTTTAACCCCATATTTTCCCCTGGTCGAAATGGTCATAATCAGCCGTTCACTGCCTTTCTCAAAGCCTGCTCCAGGTCATATATTAGGTCATCCACATCCTCTATACCTACCGAAATCCTGATCATGTCAGGTGTAACCCCTGCAGCCCGCTGCTCCTCCTCGGACAGCTGGGCATGGGTGGTACTTGCGGGGTGGATCACAAGGGATTTGGCATCGGCGACATTGGCCAGATGGGAGAATATCTCCAGGCTATTGATAAACCTCTTGCAGGCATCTATATCGCCCTTTATGCCGAAAGTGAATATAGATCCCGCCCCCTTGGGAAAATACTTCTGCGCCAGTTGGTAGTATTTGTTCCCTTCAAGGTTTGGATAGTTGACCCACGAAACCGCCGGATGAAATTTCAAATATTCCACAATCTTTCTGGTATTTGACACGTGCTTTTCCACTCTCAAGGACAGAGTCTCAAGTCCCATTAGCAAGAGGAACGAGTTAAACGGGCTTATGCAGGCGCCTGTATCTCGTAGCAGCTGCGCCCTGGCCTTCATGATATACGCTGCAGCGCCAAAGGCCTTGGTATAAACCAGCCCGTGATAGCTGGGATCAGGCTGTGTGAGCCCCGGAAACTTTCCGCTGGCTTCCCAATCAAATTTCCCCGAATCGACTATCACCCCGCCTATCGATGTACCATGCCCGCCTATGAATTTAGTGGCCGAATGTACCACTATATCGGCCCCATATTCTATAGGCCTTATAAGATAAGGAGTACCGAATGTGTTGTCAACAATAAGGGGAATGCCATTGTCGTGAGCAATTTTGGCCACCGCTTCGATGTCAACTAGGTTTATGCCAGGATTTCCTATGGTCTCAATGAATAAGGCCTTGGTTTTGTCGGTTATGGCCTTCCTAAAGTTATCCGGATCGTCGGGATTTACAAATATCGCCTTTATGCCCAGCTTGCTGAAAGTGGCTGAAAACAAATTGTACGTCCCGCCGTACAATGTGCTGGCAGATACTATCTCATCTCCGGCTGATGCGATATTCAAAATAGCATACATAATAGCCGCCGATCCCGACGCGACAGCCAGAGCTCCCACACCGCCTTCCAAAGCTGCCATCCTCTTTTCGAAGACATCGGTGGTGGGATTCATGATCCTGGTGTATATGTTGCCCTCCTCCTGAAGAGCAAATAGCTTGGCAGCGTGATCGGTGTCTTTAAAGACGTAGGACGTGGTTTGATAAATCGGCACAGCTCTGGCCCCTGTAACTGGATCGGGGATTTGCCCCGCATGCACCTGCAATGTGTCAAACCCGAGTTTCCTCTGGCTCACTTACATCATCCTCCTTAAAATAGGGTATAAACCCGACTAAATACGGGCTTTATCTACCTTGTTATGCACTGCAGCTGCTCAAAAAGACCACAACTATGGCAAGAAGATGTCAAAATAGGCTTAACATGCAGTTGGTTGCCAACAACCACTGATAAAATTTACATCAGACAAGTTTATAGTCCTAAATATAGTAGATCAATGACGATGCCTCCATCATCTTTCTATATTCATTTACCAGGTCTTCGATGGTTATGGAATTTAGCACGCTGTTGATTCTATCATTTATCTTGCTCCAAACGTTTTTCTCCAGGAATTTTTCCATTGTATCCTGCATGCCGGTCTCCTTCTGCGATGGTTCCACTACCGAAAGCTCGCCTTCCAGCACCCTCAGTACGTCTCCCACCGTAGTGCTGGCGCTGTCACATGCCAGTATGTAACCACCGCGTGAACCCTTGACGCTCTTTACCATACCCGCTTTTTTGAGGGCATTGAACACCTGCTCGAGATACTTTTCCGAGATCCCCTGCCTTTCGGCTATGCTGTTGAGCGCCGTATACCCGCCTTTTGAATACACAGCCAGATCAACAATCGCTCTCAACCCGTATCTGCCTCTGGTGGATATTCTCATTTCGTTCTCTCTTTGACCCTCCTTTCTTTTCTAAATAGATAGAGCTCCAATTATCTCTACTAATCCTATATGAATAATATCGTTTATAAATATTACTACACTTGTTTTGGATTGTCAAACATATTTTTTAGAAATTGTAGATTTTTATTGCATCAAAAAGCGATGGAAGACAAAATAATCCTTGGCTTTGCCAAAAAAACAAAACCAAGGATTATTTAATCCGTAGTATAGTTCTTCTTAAAAAATATCATCTTATTCAATTTTTATATCTATACTTCTCTTTTCAACCATTGATTGGTCAGCAGCAAATCCAATCAAGTGCCCATAAATCGAATCTTCCAGCACCGTTGACGATATGGAAGGAGCTTCTCCCCGAAGCCGTCGAACAAAATCCTCTACAAGGCGTAAATCTCCCCCACCGTATAATTGCATGTCCTTCAGTCTATCCGCCTAAATCTCTCCATCATGATTTTTTACCCTTCAACTGGACATACTAATGATGCCAAAAAATTTACCATTGCAAGGAGGAGCTTTTTATGAATCAACATACGCTGCCTAAAGTAGCATATTTCTGCATGGAGTACGGCCTGGATCCATCGTTTCATATATATGCCGGTGGGCTGGGCATACTGGCCGGGGACTACTTAAAAGCAGCAAAAGAGTACGATATGCCCGTCATTGGGGTAGGAATAAGATGGAGGCAGGGGTATACCCATCAAGAAATAGGTCAGGACCTCAAGCCTTATGACATATTCCACGACTATGAATACGATTTTCTCAAAGATACCGGCGTAAAGGTTACGGTACAGGTTCAAAATCGACAGGTGGTATGCAAAGTATGGAAAGTTGACGCATTCGGCAATGCTCCCCTTTACCTGCTGGATACCTATCTTCCCGAAAACGAGGATTCCTGGATTACCGGCCAGCTATACGGAAGAATGGGAGAAGAGAGGATTGCTCAAGAGATCGTCCTTGGGATAGGTGGAGTCAAAGCTTTAAAGGCCATGGGAATACAGCCAGACGTATATCATTTCAATGAAGGTCACGCAGTCCTAGCAGGATTTGAGCTTATACGGCAAAACATGGCAGCCGGAATGAGCTTTGACAAAGCTTTAGAGGCAGCCCGGGATAAAATCGTATTTACCACCCACACCCCTGTCATCGAAGGCAATGAATCGCACCCTCTAAATCAAATGATGTACATGGGGGCCAATAACACCTTGAGCTATGAACAGCTATACGCCATCGGCGGTTCGCCATTTAACATGACGGTGGCGGCCTTAAGGCTGTCAAGAATATCCAATGCCGTATCGCAGCTCCACTGCCAAACCGCAAACAACATGTGGAAACATGTGAGCAACAGGTCGGAAATCATCGGCATAACCAACGGCATACACATTCCTACCTGGGTGGACAACAATATGCTGCTGGCCGCCGAGGGGTACGGCGACCTATGGGAATGCCACATGATCAACAAGATGAAGCTTATAAGGTTTATCAAGGAAAAAACTGGCGTTATTCTGGACCCGGACGTACTTCTCATAGGTTTTGGAAGAAGGGCAACAGCTTATAAGCGCCACGACCTTATATTTAGAGACCCAAACATAATATTCCCTCTGCTTAGAGATAAAAAGCTACAGATCGTATTTTCAGGAAAAGCCCATCCTCTGGACAACGTCGGCAAGGAAATTATAGCAAATATAGTCAAAATATCCAAACAATTTCCAGAGTCTGTAGTCTTCTTGGAAAATTATGATATGAACATCGGCAGATTGCTCACCAGAGGCGCCGACGTATGGCTCAACAACCCTCGCCGGCCCATGGAGGCCTGCGGTACCTCCGGGATGAAGGCCGCCATGAACGGAGTACTAAATTTAAGCATACTGGATGGATGGTGGGCAGAGGCGTGCGAGCACGGCGTCAACGGCTGGCAGTTTGGCGATGGCTTTACCCATCCAAGCCCGGCAATACAGGACTCCCACGATTCAAAAGCGTTATATCAAGTGCTTCTCAATGAAGTAATACCAACCTACTACCACAATCGCCAGAAATGGATCGACATGATGAGAAACAGCATACTCAGCACCAAGGACAGATTCAACATAAAAAGGATGATGGACGAATATTTTTCACGCATGTACCTTAAAAACAGCCAGACAGACCGAAGCTGCAAAAAGATTAGCATTTAAATGAAGCGTTAAGAATTGACTTGTGTGGACTGCCAGGCTCACCCCCTTGGCAGCAAACAATGCCATCAGCACATTGATATTATTCCTGTTTGCTGATATCATATAGAGGTGAAAAAGTATTTAAAAATGAGGATGATTTCTATGGCTCTGTGTATGTTTGACAATAACTACCATATGTTTGATGTGACTCCAGTGGAAAACCTGTTTATACAGGAATTCATGCTAAAAGCACCGGGCGATTTCGTAAAGGTATATCTTTACGGACTTAAACAGTGCTACTATCCTGAATACGCTGAAAATTCGCTGGAAAGCTTTGCCCGAGCCCTGGAGCTTGACCAAGAAGTGGTCATAAATGCTTTTCACTACTGGGAAAGACAGGGTATACTGAAAATTATTGAAAACGAGAATGGGAAGTTTGCCGTACAATACTTCAATATAAAAGACATCCTATACAATAAAAATTTGAACGCTGAAAATACTCTGTATAAATACAAGGATTTCAACCAGAACCTCCAGCTGATCTTCGATAAACGGCTGCTTACACCACAGGAGTACCTCAAAATATACGATTGGCTGGAGGTCCTCCAACTGCCCAAAGAAGTCGTGCTCATGATGATACGGTTTTACATATCAAAGAAAGGCCCTAACATTAGCATCAACTACCTCGACAAGATAGCACAGCAATGGGCCAGGGAGGGAATAAACACTCTGCAAAAAGCCGAAGAGTACATAGAGAGCTGCGAATCGTGTTATCAGGATACCACCGCTGTGCTGAAATACCTGGGAATCCATCGAACGCCTACCAAGGCCGAACTGGAGCTTTACAAAAAATGGCGGGATATCTGGGGATTTTCGCTGAACGCCATACTGCAGGCCTGCAAGGAAACCACCAAGACCAGTTCGCCCAGTTTGGGGTATCTGGACAAAATACTGGAAAACTTTAATAGGCTGGGGCTCAAGACGCCCCAGCAGATAAACCAATACCTGGAAAACAGAGAAACCATCATGAGCAAAATAAAGGAAGTACTTTTTGAACTGGGATACAAGGATACCACCCCCACTCCCGAGTACCAGGCCTTTTACATGAAATGGACAGGCCAGTGGCAGCTACAGCACGAGGTTATTTTGATTGCCTGCAAACAATGCGTACGCAAAAAGCTGGATAACAGCTTTGAAACGGTAGATGCCATGCTAAAACGCTGGGTAGAAAAGGGCCTGCGCACAAAAGAAGATATCAAGGAGTACCTTAAGAGAAAACAAAAGCTTAACGAACAGATACAGGCAGTCCTTGAACGGGTGGGCGAAGAGAGGTCTGTCACGCCGGCGGATCGCAAGCTATTCCTGAAATGGACCGAGGAATGGAAACTGCCCTACGAACTTATACTTCAGGCTGCTGAATATTCAGTTATAGCCGAAAATAAACTTTCGTTCATGAACAAAATCCTCTACAGCTGGTATAATAGCGGTATAAGGACGGTTGAAGAGGCCAGAACCGATCATGAACGCCATTTGAAAGGGCTGTATTTGGTAGCACAAAACAAGCCCTTGAAAAAACAGGTGGATTTCAATAAATTCGAACAGCATACTTATACCGATGAAGAGCTGGAGTTCCTGTTTGAGGACATCGAAAACGGCTAATTTTTGGGGGCACTTGCCATGAAAGAAGTGATTCTCAAGGAGATATTGAAGGAGTATGAGGATATACGCCATCAGGAGGAAGAAGCTCTAAAACAAAGGGAAAACCACATAATGCAAGCAATACCTGAAATCGCTGATATGCGCCGTGCTTTGGTGGAACTGATGGCACGGCGCTCCATGGAAATAATACGGAACCCAAACAGTTTTAGCCAAGCGCTGGATGATCTGGAACAAAGGATACAAGAGCTAAAACGCAAAGAAAAAGAACTGCTTGTTGAGCATGGCTTTCCCCCTGATTACCTGTCCATCCACTACCGTTGTCCAAAATGCAAGGACACTGGATACACGGGAGACCTCATAAAGGAAAAATGCTCCTGCCTTGTTCAAAGGCTCGTTGAAAAAACCTATCAATTGTCCGACATAAAAGAGCTGGAACAGCAAAATTTTGACACCTTCGACCCACAGGTATTCCCCGACATACCCCTTGATGGCAGCCGGCTGACCCAGAGGGAGTACATGGTCCAGCTTAAAAACCGTCTTATGGAATATGTGAGCGAATTCCCTAACAACCAGAGAAAGACCATACTCTTCTCGGGCAAGACAGGGCTTGGTAAAACCTTTTTGCTCAACTGTATGGCAAAGGCCATCCTGGACAAAGGATATACCGTCATGCGTATCTCAGCATACAAGCTGTTCAACCAGCTGTTCCTCAGCGCTCTGCAGGATAACGAGCAAAACCAGTTCCTGTTTAACTGCCTGTTCGAGGTGGACGTGCTCATCATCGATGACCTGGGCACCGAGACCCAAAGAAACAACTTTACCTCGGAGGATTTATTCAACATACTGAATGAACGCCTGATACAAGGGAAGCACACGTTTTTGTCCACCAACCTGGGCCTCAGCGAGATAAAGGAACGGTATTCTGACCGAATTGCATCGCGCCTTTTTGATACCTCCAATACCATGCTGATAAAGTTCATGGGCCAGGATATACGGATAAGGAGTAGAAGCTAATTATCTTTCATATGACAAAATTTATGATAACTTTTATTGATTTACCATAGAACTGCTTTGCTTGCTATAAAAAGAGGCTCCTTTTGGCTTTATTGCTATAAAAAGGAGCTTCTTCTCAATGTACTTCCACCATAGAGAATAAACTTTTAAAGCTATTCTATCCCTGCTAAACTCAGCTTATCAGCAAAATGACAACTTACAAAATGTTCGTTGCCGTTCTCTCCTATATTTATTAGAGAAGGGTACTCTTGTTTGCATATATCCTTCGCATAAGGGCACCTGGGATGGAAATAACATCCGCTGGGTGGGTTGGAGGGGTCTGCCACTTCTCCAAATAAAAGCTTTCTAGTTTCTCTATATTTGGGATCCGGCTTTGGTACCGCGGCCAATAATGCCTCGGTATATGGATGCTTTGGATTCTCAAATAGTTCTTCCGTTTCTGCAATTTCCACTATTTTCCCTGTATACATTACGGCCACTCTATCGCTTATATGTTCTACCACCCCCAAATCGTGGGAGATAAATAAATATGTAAGATGGAATTTTTCTTGTAAATCCTGCAAAAGATTTAACGTCTGAGCTTGAATGGATACATCTAATGCCGATACCGGCTCATCACATACTATCAATCTCGGATTTAAAGCCAATGCCCTTGCTATCCCTATACGCTGGCGTTGCCCACCGCTAAAAGCGTGAGGATACCTTATCATATACTCCGGTCTTAGTCCTACTGCTTTCATCAATTCTGCCACTCTGTCTTCTAATTCTTTGCCTCTTGCTACTCCATTCACCAACAATGGTTCGCCTATTATATCTTTTACTGTCATTCTTGGGTTCAATGAAGAATATGGATCCTGAAATATCATCTGCATATGTTTTCTTGTTTGTTTCAGTTCTTTTCTATTCAATTGCAGTATATTTATCAAATTACCGTTTATGTTAAACAAGATTTCGCCTTCCGTCGGCTCTATCGCTCTGAGAATAGCCCTCCCTGTAGTAGTCTTGCCACTTCCAGATTCACCAACCAATCCTAAAGTTTCTCCTTCTCTTATATAAAAACTTATATCGTCTACTGCTTTTACCTCTCCTACCTTCCTTTTCCAAAACCCCTTTTGAATAGGAAAATATTTCTTTAAATTTTTTACCTCCAGTAATACATTGCTACCCATTTTCATCTACCTCCGTATAAAAAGCAACTGACCTTATGTCCTGTGGTTATCTCTATCTCTGGCGGCTCCGCTTTATCACATGTATCTTTCATATATGATGGGCACCTTGGATGAAATCTACATCCCGTAGGCAAATTATATGGATCTGGTACCATACCCTCTATGGACTCCAATCTCCCTTTAACTTTCTTCCCTACTTTAGGTATGGATTTCAACAATGCCACAGTGTATGGGTGTTTTGGATTATAAAAAATCTCATTTACCGGCCCGCTCTCAACTATCTTTCCCAAATACATGACCGCCACATCATCTGCCATTTCGGCTATTACTCCCATATTATGAGTGATCAACATTGTCGCCATTCCCATCTCTTTTTGCAGGTTCTTTATAAGGTCTAAGATTTGCGCTTGTATAGTGACATCCAGCGCCGTTGTTGGTTCATCCGCTATTAAGAGGCTTGGATTGCTGGATATAGCCATGGCTATCATTGCACGTTGGCGCATCCCTCCAGAAAGTTCAAAGGGATATGCATCCACCCTTTCTTCCGGTTTTGGTATCCCAACCCTTGCCAATAAATCTATCGCTATCCGCCTCGCTTGTTCTTTGGTAACATTTTGATGTAGTAGAATCGCCTCTATTATCTGATTGCCTATGGTATATACAGGAGCAAGGGCAGTCATTGGTTCCTGAAATACCATTGCAATCTCTTTGCCTCTTATACTCCTAATCTCTTGACCATTAGGGTTAAGTTTAACCAGATTTATAAAATCATCATCTCTGTAAAGTATAATTTCGCCTTCAACGATTTCTCCCCGTGGAGGAAGAATCCTTAAAATAGATTGAGCAGTTATGCTCTTACCACATCCAGATTCTCCTACCACTCCAAAAGTTTTGCCTTTTTCTATCTTAAAATTAACCCCATCTACAGCTTTAACTACACCCTCGTCAAGAAAAAAGTAAGTTCTAAGATTTTTAACTTCTAACAAAACATTATCTCCCATGGGATTATCCTCCTTATCTTGAATAAGGATCTGCTGCATCTCGCAAACCATCACCTAAAAAGTTAAAAGAAAGTACCGTTACTATTATGAAAAACGCGGGAATAAGCCTCCAAGGATAATGAGCCACAGCAATTACTTGCTGCGCATCCTGAAGCAGTACGCCCCAGCTAATGGCCGGCGGTCTCAATCCCAACCCTATAAAACTCAAAGAGGTCTCTCCAAGTATCATGCCAGGTATAGAAAGAGTAATAGAGGCTATCAAATGACTGGCAAAAGACGGTAACATGTGCCTGGTTATTATCCTCCATTCACTAGCACCAATTAACCTTGCTGCTAAAATGAAATCCTCTTCTCTCAAACTCAGCATCTTGCCACGCACCACTCTTGCCAAACCACCCCAACCTACAAGAGAAAGTATTATAGTAATAGCAAAATAGGTTCTTATAACTGACCAATCTCGAGGAATAGCTGCTGATAACGCCATCCATAATGGAATAGTTGGAATAGAAACGAGAAAGTCTATAGTACGTTGAATAGCCTCATCAATAATTCCTCCAAAATATCCCGAAATTCCTCCAAGCAGCATTCCTAAAATAAAACTCAAAAAGATCCCTACCAACCCAATACTTAATGATATTCTCGCTCCATATATAACCCTTGAAAACAAATCTCTGCCTAATTCATCGGTCCCAAATAGAAAAACTGGCCCGTCTTCAGACCCAAATAAATGCAAGTCACTTTCAAACAAGCCCCATAATTTGTATTTACTCCCCCTGACAAACAACCGAACAGCATATTTCTTACTTCTATCCTCAACAAAAACTTTACGAAAAGTCTCCATGTCCATTTCTTGCTTCAACCCATATACAAATGGTGTCTGGAACCCTTCCTCTTTAGAATAAAAGCGTATCAATTGAGGAGGAGCATTCTTATAATCTTCAAACCGATGCCATGGATCATAGGGCGCTATGAATTCACAAAAGAGTACAATTATATAAAGAAAAGCCAAAATGCACATGCTTACTATAGCTAATTTATGTCGTTTAAATTTCCACCACATCAATTGCCATTGTGATGCCACAAATATCTTTTCATCTTTAATTTCTTCTTTTTTTCTTCTAGCGAGTTTAGTAAATAATTGCATCATCATTTCCCCCCTGTATTCCCATATCTGATTCGAGGGTCAGCCCAGGCCAATAAAATATCAGAAATTAACGTCCCCACCATAGTAAGGGCTCCCTGTATCAAAACGAGACTTCCTGCAAGATACATGTCCTGAGCTAAAAGCGCTTGCATGAGCAAAGGGCCTATAGTTGGCAGATTCAGAATTATAGACGCTAAAGCTTCTCCCGAAAAAATGGCCGGCAATGTCCAACCAATAGTGCTAATCATTGGATTCACTGCTATACGAATAGGGTATTTAATCAATAACCTTGTTTCCGATAGACCTTTGGATCTTGCGACAGTTACATATTGCTTTCTCAATTCATCCAGTAAGTTCGCTCTCATAATACGTAAATTCCCTGCTATTCCTGAAACAGCAATAATTATTACCGGCACCCATATGTGTTTTAGCATATCTAAAACCTTAGCCCAACTCCAAGGAGCATCCACAAATTGCTGAGAAAAAAGCCCACTAATGTATATGCCAAATTTGGTATACGCAAACCAAATAACCAATAAAGCTAACAGGAAACCAGGTATCGAAACACCAATAAAACCTATAAATGTGAAGATATAGTCGAATATCGAATATTGCCGAACGGCTGAATAAATCCCAATAGAAACACCCATAATCCACACAAACACAATTGTAAACAATGAAATAACCGCACTTAAAGCCACTCTATCTTTAATGAGTTCAAGAACTGGTCTATTCCAATTAAAAGAACGACCAAAATCCCCGTGTAAAATTATATTTTTGATCCAGGTAATATACCGGATAGGTAGTGGTTTATCCAACGCATATTGTTTAACCAATCTGGCAACTTCCTCCTCGCTGATTAAAACGCCTGAACTCTTCAACTGTTCTACGTAAACCGTCAAGAAATCTCCTGGTGGAAGCTCAATTATAATAAAAACTACAATGGAAAGGATAAACAGCAAGGGGATTAAAGATAAAAGTCTGCGAATCACATAACCAGCCATATCCAGACTCCTTTCTTTTACCCTGGATGGTGGAATGACCACCATCCAGGGAAGCTGTGATTATTCATCATAGAAAAGTACCTCGCCGGCAAAATTGGCCATAATCTGATATCCCTTCTCCGGAACATTCTTTAACCTATTGGAAACAACTAAAGGAATCATAATATCTTCAACAGGTACAATTAGGAAGAGAGAATCGTGCATTGCCTTTTCCCACTCGTCCATATAAGCTCCTATTTCTTCAACCCTCTTACTTGCTCGCATCTTTCGGTAAAGTTCAAATACAGGCTTAAGTGAATCAGGTGGTTCTATACCCTCTTTCCCAAATCTGGTATACCATTTATAGAAACCGTCCGAAACTTTAGCACGATCATTTAGAAATACCCACTCTAACATGTAAGGATTACCCTGCGCCACAGGCAAATCAAACCAGCTCGAAACAATGACTTGAGTTTCATTTGCCTGTATACGCGAACTTAATAGTGAAGACTCCACTTGTTTCATCGTTGTATATATGCCTATATTTTTCCAGTATTCAACTAATAGCTCAATCATTGGTATAAAATCAGTAGATGGAGCACTTGTTTCTATTAAGAGTTCCATCCTTTTTCCATCGGGTCTTAAGCGCCAGCCTTCAGAATCTCTCTTATCCAGACCCATGCTATCAAGCAATTGATTTGCTTTTTCTGGATCATACTCGCTGGGGGTTATCTTTGATGGAGATGCAAAACCGTGATAAACTGCATCTATTATTTCTTCACGATTAATAGCGAGGTTTAAAGCCTGTCTAAATCTTGTATCCCACACTATTTCGCGCCATACAGGATCCGGATTGCTATAATTAAACGTAATTGGAATGGGACCGTGGAATTTTAGAGGTATTACCCTATAACCGCCTTTCTTCTCATTTTCTTTATATAGAGCTATCTCAGTTATGGATACCGCCTGACGCGCTAAATCCACTTCTCCCCCCATTATCTTCATAGGCAGCATATCTACCTTAGTAACCGTATCAGCTCTAATCTCGTCTATATATGGCAACTGGTTCCCAGCAGCATCTACCTTCCAGTAGTACGGATTTCGCCTCAGTATAGCCACTTGCTCACTGGGCATATCTACTAATACGTAAGGAGCCAAAGTTGGACATCCAATTCTAGTCTTTTCTAATGCCCCTCCTCCCCAGGAATAGAGGGTGTATAATCTATACCATTCATTCTCTCCTAAACCATTTTCTTTTAATAAAGGTTTTAATTCTTCTAATGGGGTATACTTAATGTGGAATTTTTTCATGTAATGGCTGGGTTGAAGCAGAGGACCGGAATCCCATGTCTGCCAATGAAGACTTAAAGTGTAAGGAAACAATGCATATGGTTCTTTAAATTTAATACGGAAAGTATACTCATCTACTATCTCCAATTCACAGGGAGTACCATCTGGGTTTGCAAGCCAAGTAGGGAAAACCGGGGTAAGCTCTTTATTTAACAGGACATCTTCATATGCAAAACGAACATCTTCCGTAGTCACAGGATGACCATCTGACCATTTCAAGCCTTTTCTCATATAAAAAGTAAAAACTTTTCCATCTTCAGACATATCGAAATCCTTTAAAACATTACCCACAGGTTTTTCTCCCGGGGTACCAAAGCCAGGCTGGTTCAATAACGGTTCACGCGAAATAGCCCACCACTCTCCACCGCCTGGTTTACCGGGATTAACTATCCTTAACGTTCCACCATACTTTCCTATCTCAAGCTTAGGTAAATCCTCAACAGGCACTTCTGTACCCTCTCTATAAACCAATGGTTCTTCTGGCAATCTCTCTTTTACGGGTGGTAATTTTCCTTCCTCTACCAGTTTAGCCAGCATTGGTGCTTCTTTGAAGCCCGCACTTTGTCCTTCACTTGCATTCTCTTTGCCTTCATTTACTTTCTCTTCTTTTTCAATATTTCCTTCATCAGTACTCTCTTGTTCCTTAGAAGTTGGCCCAGATCCGCATCCACTGAGAAAAAGCATAACAACAAGCAGAAAAGCAAACATCAATGCAATCGACCTTCTAATTTTCATATTGCTTCCTCCTCTCATAACTTTTGAAACATTTGTAGGAATTTATATATGCCTAGAGCAGGAATCCCTTTATATCTGTTGTATGTAAAGAAAAAGGGATTCCCGCCTACTAACAACAAATAGACTTTGGAAACTATGATGTATTTACTCCCTAACTATAGGAAACAAAGAATCCGAATTGAAGTCTTTTTACGGATATCTATACCGAATCATGAACTGTTAAAATAACCTCTATTGCGAAGTCGATAATGCTAAAATTAGGCATTTACTGCTCCGTTTAAATAAGAAAGATAAGTTTGACTAAGCCGTGACTAGGCTAACTCCTAACTCTAAATAATTTTCTAATTTAAATCTATTTACTCTCTGTCCGTAATATGACTTCCTGTTTTTAAAAGTTTTAATTGTTGAAAAATTCTCTTAAACTTTTTACGTCCATATTAAATATTACACAATTCGTGTTATCTGTCAATTACAAAAATAGTTAAATCTATTACACTTTTGTTACTTATTGCGGATTATATTAAATTTTCTCGCAAATTCTCTTTATTACACTAATAGTGTAATAATTTCGCCTTCATTTCGTGTAAAATATAGAGAAAGAGGGGATATACATGTTTGCAGAAAGACTAAGAAAATTAAGAAAAGAACGTAAGATGACTCAGACAGATTTAGGAAAAATACTTGGACTTAGCACCTCAGCCATTGGAATGTATGAACAAGGTAGACGTGACCCCGATTCAAATACGTTACAAAAAATCGCGGATATTTTTAACGTAACAGTAGATTACCTATTGGGACGTTCTGATATCCGGAACCCTTATATTTTTGATGAGAAAAAGTCAACCGAAAATAACAAGAAATGTTGTATAATAGTCGATGAAAATGAATTTATATCAGTGAAAGAATTATGTGAATTCATAAATAAAAACAAAAAAAGAAAGTAACTAAAGTTTAAAAAAAGCCGTCAGTATTCCTGACGGCTTTTTTCATAATTGGCAAACTTGGTATATTGCCCTAGCCACACCAGCTCAACAGTACCGGTAGGGCCGTTTCGCTGTTTTGCAATTATTATCTCGGCTATATTCTTCTTATCGGTATCGGGGTTGTAATACTCATCCCTGTATATGAATACAACCAGATCAGCATCCTGCTCGATGGCACCCGATTCGCGCAGGTCGCTGAGCATCGGCCGGTGCTGGGTCCTGGCTTCTGGAGCACGGCTGAGCTGCGACAGCGCAATAACGGGAACTTTTAACTCCCTCGCCAAGGCTTTCAATGAACGGGAAATCTCCGATATCTCCTGCTGGCGGTTCTCCGCCCTGCCTCTACCCGACATGAGCTGCAGATAGTCAATGACCAGTAGCCCTAATCCCTTTTCCATCTTAAGCCTGCGCGCCTTGGATCGTATCTCCATGACCGAAAGCCCACCGGTATCGTCTATGTATATGGGAGCCTGCGACAGCGGTCCAGCGGCCCTCACGAGTTTTAACCAATCCTCTTCGCTTAGATCTCCCGTGCGAATCTTCTGCAGCTCTACATTGGCCTCTGAACTCAGCATGCGCTGCACCAGTTGCTCTTTGGACATCTCCAGGCTGAATATGGCAACCGGCACCTTCTGGCGCAAAGCCACATACTGTGCAATATTTAGCACAAAGCTGGTTTTACCCATGGATGGCCGGGCCGCCACCAGTATCAGGTCTGAAGGATGGAGGCCTGACGTCTTCTGGTCAAATTCGTGGAAACCGGTAGGCAAACCTATTATACCACCTTTTTTCTTGGACAGCTCTTCAATCTTGGCATAGGTCTCAAGGAGAATATTTTTTATTGGTTCAAAGTAATTGGTGGTTTGTCGCTGAGAGATTTCAAATATCCTCTTTTCGGCTCTATCCAGAATGATGTCCAGCTCTTCCTGTGCCTCGTAGCTGTCCCTTATGATCTCGTTGGATGCCGCAATGAGCTGCCGCAATATCGACTTTTCTTCCACTATCTGTATGTAATACTTCAAATTAGCCGTGCTGGGAACAGCCACAGACAGGTCAGATATATAAGCCGCTCCACCCACCCCTTCCAGGGTGCCCCTCTGCCTCAGCTCTTCCACAACGGTGACCAGGTCCACCGGCTCACCACGATCATACAGGTTCAGCATGGCCTCGAATATCTCTTTATGGGCTTCGGAATAAAAATCTTCAGCCTTTAAAGACCCGGCCGCCACCGAAACGGCCTCGGCATCGATCAGCATTGAACCCAGGACCGATTGCTCGGCTTCTAAATTGTGAGGGGGTATACGCTGCAGCAACTCAGCCATGACAACTCCCTTTCTCCCTTGTCCGGTTATTCCGCTTCAACCTTCACGGTGAGGGTGGCTGTAACCTCGGGATACACCTTAACCGTCACCGCATAGTTCCCTGTGCTCTTTATGGGTTCAGGCAGCACGATTTTCTTTCTGTCAATGTCCATGTTATGTTGCTTTTTAAGCTCATCGGCAATCTCCTTATTGGTCACCGAACCGAATAGCTTGCCCTCACTGCCGCTGTGGGCCTTTATCACCACCGTCAAACCCGATAAAGTATTTGCCAGTTTCTGTGCCTCTGCCAGTTCATGCTCTTTACGCCTTGCCTCCGCCTGTTTCTTTTCCTTGAGCGCCCTTAAGTTTTGCTCGGTGGCCTCTATGGCCAGCCTCCTGGGAAAAAGATAGTTTCTCGCATATCCGTCGCTGACATTTATCACGTCACCCTGTTTTCCCTGTCCTTTTACATCCTGAAGCAGAATCACTTTCATCTGTCATTTCCCCTCCTCTAAATAATCTTTTAATGCCTTAATGACCTTTTGACGAGCCTCATCAAGGCTCATTCTGCCAAGCTGCGCCCCCGCAACCGTCAGATGCCCTCCTCCTCCGAGCTTTTCCAGCACCATCTGGACATTTATATTTCCCAGAGATCTTCCGCTTATCATGACGCCGTCGCCACTCGGATACAGGACAAAGGAAGTGTGTATACCCTTTATGGTAAGCAGGCTGTCAGCAGCCTGAGCAGCAATAAGCGAACCGTTTTTGATATTGGGCGGGCAATATGCCAGTGCCACGCCTGGCGCGATTATCTGAGCATTTTTCACCACTTCGGCACGGCTTAGGAAGGTATCAAGGTCATCCTGGAATAGATGGCGCACAGCAGCAGGATCCGCACCGGCACGCCTGAGATAAGACGCCGCTTCGAACGTGCGCACGCCGGTTTTGAATATAAAATTTTTGGTGTCCACCGTTATCCCAGCCAGCAAAGCATCGGCCTCTACAGGCTTAAGCTCGACTTTTTCATCGAAATACTGCACTATTTCAGTGACCAGCTCGCTGGTGGAAGAAGCATAGGGTTCCAGATATACCAGCGTGGCATTCTCTACCGCTTCTGCGCTTCTCCTGTGATGGTCTACCACCACCACCTTGTCCACAGCGCCTAAAAGCCGTTGCTCCTCCATAAAGGCCGGGCGATGTACATCCACTACCACCAGCACTGCCTGGCGATCCACTCTGGTTAAAGCCTCATCGGCTGTTATAAAAGCATCCCGGTACTCTTCATCTTCCAGAAGCCTGCTTATCAAGGGGCGTATAGAAGGATTGGGCCGATTCATCACTATATAAGCCTGTTTACCAACATGGCGTGCACACCTGTAAATACCCAAAGCGGCCCCCAGGCAATCGAGGTCCGCCGCCTCATGGCCCATGATGAATACTCCCCACGACTGGGACATCAGTTCCTTGAGGGCATTGGCAATAACCCTGGATTTAACCTTGGTACGCTTCTCAACTTCTTTGCTCTTGCCCCCGTAAAAAAACAGCTTGGTCCCTCGCTTGACTACCGCTTGATCCCCTCCACGTCCCAGAGCCAGATCAAGGGCAGACTGCGCATAGTGGCTGAGCTCCAGAGGGTTTTTGCCATCTGCCCCTACCCCTATGCTCAAGGTGACAGGAATTCTGTTGCCTGCACTGATAGACCTAACGGCATCGAGTATTGGAAACTTGTCGTCCTCCAGCGCCTTCAATGCTTTGGCTTCGGCAAAGACCACGAATTTATCGCGGTCAAACTTCTTCCAGCCCGCATTGAGGGAAATGGCCCACTGGCTCAATGCAGCCTCAATTTCGGCCAGCACCACCGGCCGTTTTGCCTCATCGGTGTTGCTCATCACCTCATCATAATTATCAATTTGCACCAGCATAACTACCAGGCGCTCATCATGGTACTTTGCCTTCAACAAGGCCTCTTCGGTGATGTCCTGTAGGTACATGAATATGATCACTCTGCGGCTATCCTTGTAACCGTTAATACCCAGGGGCGTATAAAACAGGCGGTACTTCCTGCCGTTTAGCTCTATTTGTATGCAATCCTCCTCTTTGCTTTTGAGCAGAGCATAGAGGTCCAACTTAGGGATGTAGTTCTTTATATTCTTGCCAAACAAGCTTTCCCCTTCAAACAGTTGGCCAAACCGGGGATTGTACCAGTTAATAGTCCCGTCCAGCTCTACTACCACGAAAGGCATGGGCACGCTGAACACCGCGTTTTTTGTGGACCAGTCTATATTTTCAGATAGGTTCTCAAGATAGCGCGTCCATTCAATCCTTCTTATCCGCGTAACCTTCCAGTTATAGTATACCAGATAGACAAACAGCAAAAAGGCCGCAAGGCCGATTGCCCAGTTGAAATACCATACAATCAACGAAAGCACCAATATAACAGCTAAATATATCGGATTTTCGGGAACATTAAGCCCCTTGACTGCGGGCTTTTTCACCAACAATCCACCTCTTTATCTACTACGGATTCATCCGCCGATACACCGATCGCAGCTTGAACACCTGCTCCAAAATTCCCAGGGACATGAGAAGCGTTGGAGCAATCATAAAAAGCACAGCCAATATCACGGCGCGCAAAAAGGCTGGTACCCTGCTCATCTTAAGCTTCATGAAAAACGTTGCAACCGCCAAACCCTGGATTGAAAACACAAACGAACACAATGACAGCACGGTATAAAACACGACCTCAAAATTCCTCAAATCCAGCAAACTGCCCACATAAGCAATAAGCAACATGGCCATAAAACCCAACCCCGCGCCTCTGGGCAGCATCCAGTCGCTGAATTCGGGCAATCCGTTAAGCACATATCCCAGCTTTTTGAGCGCCATGCGCGACACAAGCATGTTTATGGTTCCATATATCAAGGAGAATATGATCAACATCGAAGGAACAAAGGGCACAAACTGCTCCAGCTGCCCTATAACCACCTCCGCAAACTCCCCTGGAGATATGTGCTTTTCTATCACCTTAAATTGAGCGTACAGGTCTATCATGCGGCTAAAATCCACTATGTTGCTGGCGAAAAATTGGCGTATGCTGCTGGCTATATATTCAAACACCGTTTGTCCCATAAACCAGGAAAACGCTTTTAGGAATACAAGGGCTGAAAGCAATACAGCCCCTGCCGACATGACGATGTATTCAAACAGGTCAAAGCGCTTTTTTATGGCCCAAGAAAGCACCAGCACCAGTGGGAAATTAAGTATGACCACAGCAAATCCCAGAAACGGATGAAACATCATCCCAAGCAGCAACCCGGCTATCATAAGCCCTAATATGCCTGCCCAGGGCTCCCTTCTAGCCCCCAGCACAATGAACGGCACCGGCCAGATAAAGACAACGACGTTTAGCACAGGTATAAAAGGCAGTATCACCAGCAACACGGCGCTTACTGCGGCAATCAGGGCGCTTTCTAACGCAGCCTTCAACTTTAAGTTCATATCACACACTCCATATTCATTCTCTGCTGGCCTTGATATGCTGCCTCAGCTCGGACAAATCGCCGTAGTCCTTTTCTATCTCGTGTTCCTCCAAAATCCCCAGACGAATCTTGTTTGCAATCTTTTGCTCGATCACGCCAAAGTGAATCCCCAGCCTCTTGCCCAGCAGGTAAGAAGCCACGATTATGCTGGCAAGACAATCGGCCAGGCTGTCCGATGAAACCCTGGCACTGCTGGCCAGCATGCGAAAGAGTTCAGCAATAGAGAGCAATATCTCGCTCTTGAGCCATTCAATAATCTTTACGTTTTTAGCAATATCAAGCTCCCTCTCGTTATCCATTCGCAAGGCTTTAACCCCTCTCTTACGTAAATCTGGGATATGACCCCAGCACAGCAAAATACCTGCTCTGGCCGGCCAGCTCATCCAGTGCCTCTTGCACCACAGCATCCCGCACATGCCCTTCAAAATCCACCAAAAACAGATATTCGCCCAGACTTGTCTTCATGGGCCGCGACTCAATCTTGGTAAGGTTTATCTGCCTCTCGGCAAAGATCCTGAGGGCATGATACAGGCTCCCAGGCTTGTGGTCCACGCTGAATACGATGGAGGTCTTATCATATCCGGTGGGTTGGCTCTGTTGCCTGGACAAGACAACAAATCTGGTACAGTTGCCGTTGTGCTCCTCGATGTTTTCTTCAAGGATATCCAGGCCAAACACACTGGCAGCATGTTTGCTCCCTATGGCTCCCCATTCCCGCCGACCTGTTGCGACCTCCCTGGCCGCCGCAGCCGTACTGGAAGTGGTGCGCAGCTCCACGCTGCGCAATCTCTCATACAAAAATTTGCGGCACTGTGCCAGGGCCTGGGGATGGGACAGTACCACCCGCAGTTCATCCAACCGCACCCCTGGCTTTGCGAGCAAACAATGATGTATAGGCAGGACGAGCTCTCCAGTTATATATACGCTCACCTCGTGAATTATCATATCAACCGTTACATTTACCGTTCCTTCCATGGAATTCTCCATAGGGACCACCGCATGATCTATTTGGCCCTTGCCTACTCCGTATATGAGGTCAGGAATGGTCGGATATTCGACTAAATCCACCCGTTTCCCCTTTGCATACAGCAGAGCCGCTTCATGGGTAAAGGTACCTTCGGGTCCCAGATAGCCTACCTTTTCCATATCTTTCCCCTTTTTTAAGATATCGTCAAGTTAAATTGTATACGCCGCATGGCTCTTTGTCAATGTCGTGCACCCCTCCATCCCTTGTATAGTCAGCCAAACTGCTGTGCGCAACTTAGCCGCTTCAATGCCCACAATGTCCATCAGGAAAATTTAATAGGAGGTGGCATCTACACCAAAGAACATTGGTTTTTACCGACAAAACAGCTTATACGGCGTCCATGCCAAATACAGCACTTATGTCAACCTTCTGATTATCCTCTGTATGAGCTCCCAATCAAACCCTCTGCGCGCCAGCGCCTGGGCAGTTTTATACACCCTTTCTCTTTCATTTACTTCCCTATATCTTTCATAATATTTTTGAGCAAGCCTGTTTGCCACAGCCTCTTCTTGTTCCCTGGGAACCGACTCCATCACCTCATCGATTATCTCGGCGTCCACCCCTTTTTGCTTTAGCTCCCGTGCCATGGCCGCTCTGCCCTTTGGATTGTTTCGCATCCGGCTGTTCACCCAGCTTGACGCAAAAGCCCTGTCGTCGATAAACCCGTACCCTTTCAGCTTTTCTATGGCCTTTTCAATGGCTCCTCTATCAAAGCCCTTTCGCTTTAAATACTCTTCCACCTCTTTTTGAGTCCTGGGACGAAAGCCAAGATACCTTAAAGCCCTTTGGTAAGCCTCATCCGCTTTTTGCCCTTCATCAGGGTAAGATACGGGCCCCATATAGATTTTCACCCCTTTCCCCGGTATAACACCGCTGGGTAGGTATTTCATACCAAAGACTACTTGAAAACCCTGTAAAATGCACATATTGGACACATGTTGCCGATCCAGCTCCAGCGAACATCAAATCTTCCATGTTATAAAAAGACGGTGTCTTAAAAACACCGTCCTGTATTACACTAATGCTGTTTTTATGCGCTGGCAAATACCTCTTCAAATTCCTCTACATCCAGTTTTTCCCTTTCGAGCAGAGCCTCGGCTACCTTGTGCAGCTTGTTGATGTTCTCCTTAAGCAGCGTCTCAGCCCGCTCATAAGCCTCCTGCACGATGTTCTTGATCTCCTTGTCTATGAGTGCAGCCACCTTTTCGCTGTAGTTGCGATAGGTGCCCCAGTCCCTCCCCAGGAAGATCTCCTCGTACTTGCCTCCAAAGGTTACCGGCCCCATGTTCTCGCTCATCCCGTATTCGGTTACCATCTTCCTGGCTATTTGAGTGGCTCTCTGTATATCATTGGAAGCACCGGTGCTGATGTCATTGAGCACCAATGCCTCAGCAGCCCGTCCGCCCAGCAACTGGGTAATCTCGTCCATCAGCTCCGATTTTGAAACGAAATACTTATCCTCCTCAGGCAGGGTCAAGGTATAACCCCCTGCCATACCACGTGGAATGATGGATATCTGATGGACAGGATCAGCATGTGGCAGCAGTTTTGCAACCACCGCATGGCCTGCTTCATGGTAAGCCACCAGCCGCTTATCCTTTTCAGTGAGTACCCTGCTCTTCTTCTCCGGCCCTGCAATGACACGGGTAATGGCCTCCTCCAGCTCCGCCATGCCTATCTGCCTTAAGCCCTTTCTGGCTGCCAGTATTGCGGCCTCGTTCATGACGTTCTCAAGGTCAGCTCCCGTAAATCCGGCCGTCCTTTTGGCCAGAACCTTTAAATCCACCTCGGGTGCCAAAGGCTTACCCCTGGAATGAACTTTCAGTATCTCTTCCCTGCCTTTTATATCGGGTATGCCAACGGTGATGCGCCTGTCAAATCTGCCTGGCCGCAACAGCGCCGGATCCAGAATATCAGGGCGGTTGGTAGCTGCAATCACTATAATGCCCTCATTCACCGAAAATCCGTCCATCTCAACCAGCAGTTGATTGAGCGTCTGCTCGCGCTCATCATGGCCTCCGCCCAATCCAGCACCGCGATGGCGTCCAACCGCATCTATCTCATCTATGAATATAATACAGGGGGAATTCTTCTTGGCCTGTTCAAACAAGTCACGGACCCTGGCCGCACCTACGCCTACGAACATCTCCACGAAATCAGAACCGCTTATGCTGAAGAACGGCACACCAGCTTCCCCTGCCACCGCCTTGGCCAGCAGAGTCTTACCAGTGCCAGGAGGCCCCACAAGCAGGATCCCTTTGGGAATACGCGCCCCCAGCTCCAGGTACTTCTTGGGATTCTTGAGAAAATCCACAACCTCTTTCAACTCGTATTTTTCCTCTTCGGCGCCCGCCACATCGCTGAACGTTACCCTGTGCTTGGTGTCGGTGTGCAGCCTGGCGCGGCTTTTGCCGAAGGACATGACACGGTTACCACCGCCCTGGGCCTGCTGCATAAAGACAAACCAGAATGCCACAAACAGCAGGATGAGCACCGCAAAGGGCAATAAATTAAGCCACCACGGCGGCTCTGCCGGCGGCTGTGGATCCCATTCAAAGCTGAAATCCGCTGGTGTTACCTGGTCAGGCGATTTACCCAACCTTCTTGCCTCGGCAGCCTTTACGTCTTCAATAAAAGCCTCTTTTGAAGGCAGATATACTTCAAAATCGTATTTGTCAGGAAAAATGTTTTCGTATCTGGAGCCCTTTTTTACACCTATAGCGGCATTTTCCACAGTTCTCAGCTTGGCAATATTGCCCTTTTCAATCTCGCCGATCAGCTCGGGGTACGAAATCCTTTTTGCCCCTGCATCAAGGTCCAGCCATGTCACCAAAAATATTATTGCGATCAATAAAATAAGATAAAAGCCTGGGCCCCTCAGAAATTTTCTCAAACCCAGCCCTCCTTTTCCGTTATTACTGCTTTTTATATAATACACTATCTTACGGCGGTACAAACATCCTTTTTTGGCGCTGTACCCCCTCAAGCTGCGCTTTTGGTTAAATTTTGGCGTTGCTTGACTAATAGCATTTCCTTTTTTATTGTATCACAGCCATACTGCATAATGCAACGCACGTTTTCTCCAAAAAGTTGAAAAGAAATTCATTCAACCTTATCAGGATCCAGTACGCAGATATACGGAAGGTTACGGTATTTCTCAGCGTAATCAAGGCCATACCCTACCACGAATTCATCGGGAATGCTAAACCCTATATAGTCCACCTTTACCGGCACCTTGCGCCTGGAAGGCTTATCCAGGCAACAGCATATCTTCAAGCTCCTCGGATTTCGGGACAGCAGCAGCTCAGTGAGGTAGTTGAGAGTAAGGCCGGTATCTATTATGTCTTCCACTATGAGCACATCTTTCCCTTCTATCTCTTCATCCAGGTCCTTGAGTATACGAACCACACCCGACGAGTGGGTGGAACTTCCGTAGCTGGATACCGCCATGAAATCCATAACCAATGGGAGCTTTATGCGCTTGACCAGATCAGCCAAAAACAAGACAGAACCCTTGAGTATCCCAACCAGTACCAAATCTTTCCCCTGGTAATCCCTGGTAATCTGCTCCCCCATTTCGTCTATGCGCCGCATCAAGGTCTGTTCGTCAATTAAAACTCTTCCTATGCCCTCCAACATCTTCTTCCCCCTTTATCAACTTTGTATCCTTCGTGCCTCAAGCTGTACAATGTTATGGGTCATGGGCGTGACCTTGTAATCGTCGTGAATTTGCCAGCCCACCACCCATATGATGTTTTTTTCATCCACCACCAGCGGAATGCCATCCCTTTCATGCCGGGGCACCTTCTTATCAATAAAATATTCTTTTAGCTTCTTTGTCCCCTCCATGCCAAAAGGCTTGAAGCGATCCCCCTGCCTTCTGTTGCGAACCCGCAGCCTTCCTTTGATAACGTCTCCATCAATGTAAGCGCGCCAGGCAGAAGAGAAGGAAACCTCCCTATGCTGCACCCACTGGGCTGTGATTTCAATCCCACACTCTTTTATGATGACACTGCCGGGAACATCCAAAGAGTATTCAAACGGCGGCACTGAAGGCCGAAACTCCCCCCGCCACACCACAATGCTGTCATAATCCTTCAGCACCCTTATATCGTTGGGCAGCGTCAGCATGGCGCCGGTAGCAGAATTAAACGCCATATCCAGCACATCTTCAACGTGATTTGCACCTATCTCATCGAGCGTCCCACCTATGGCCATTAAAGCCATTCTCAGGACCCGACGTTTGACGGCAATGGGCCGCGCCAAAAACTCATCCAAATCGATCCTGAGCTCGTTTTGGCTGAAGGCCCTCACCAGCCTGTCGTATTCTTTCTGACAGTAATCCTGTAAGAACTCCTCCTCATCGCGTATGATGGCCCCCATCCTGACAAGGGCATCCACTATGTTGGGATTGAAGTGCTGCTTTATATACGGTATCAGCTCGTGCCGTATTCGATTGCGGGTATAGGCGACATCCCGATTGGTGGCATCTACCCTGAATTCCAAACCGTTTTGATGACAGTACTCCTCTATCTCTGCCCTTGAAACCTCTATAAGGGGCCGTATAAACTTGTTTTGCCGTACCGGCTTTATCCCCTGCAGCCCCTGCATACCCGTCCCACGCAATATGTGGTGCAGGATGGTCTCGGCCTGGTCATCGCGGTTGTGCCCCAGCGCAACCTTATGCCCTCGTACGTCTTGCAATACTTTCTCAAAAAAGCGATAACGAACAATCCTGCCTGCCTCCTCTAAAGTCAGCCCTCCTTCATCAGCCAGCCGCGGCACATCAACCCTCTCAACAAATAAAGGGACATTCCACTGCTGACACAGCTGTGCCACAAATTCAGCATCCCGGTCAGCAACAGTCCCTCTAATTCCATGGTGCACATGAGCAGCATAGACTTCAATGCCCATGTCCTTTTCAATCTGTTTTAAAACGTGCAGCAACGCCACCGAGTCAGGTCCTCCAGAGATACCAACTAGCACTCGTTCACCATGTGACAGCATATTGTACTTGTGGATGGTTTGGAGAACCTTTGCCAGCATCCCATCACCTTTTGTATTAGAATACTAACATTTTAGCCTTTTTGTGAGCATTTTTCAAGGGCAATTTTTACGAAATATACGGTTTCCATATGCGGCTCACCATCACAGTCATGTCATCCCGTGCAATTCCTTCAGCCTGCTCTAATGCCTCATTCATTATATGGTCGGCCAACTCCTGAGGATTGCAGGTATCCAGCTTTGAAATCACATCGACCATCCACTCCTCTGGGTTAATCTGCGCATCCACACTATCTAGAACCCCATCGGTCACCATCACAATCATGTCCCCATCTTCAAGTGCCTCCTTCACGCTTTCGGCCTGAATATCCTCCAAGATCCCCATGGGCAAGGCTGGCGCCTTTATCACCTTTACGCCATCCTTTTTCTTGATAAATGTGGACACCGCCCCGATTTTGATAAAATCAGCGCTTCCCGTCACCAGGTCTATCACGCACAGGTCTGCAGTGGCGAATATCTCATCCCTGGAGCGGAGTATCAATACGGAATTTATGGTCTGAATGGTCATATTGAGGTCAAATCCGGCCTCCAAAAAATTCTCCAGCAACGAAACCACTATGCTGCTCTCGGCATCAGCCCTGCTGCCCGACCCCATTCCGTCGCTTAAAATCAGCAGGTATTTTCCTTCACCGATAGGAATGGATGAGTAGTTATCGCCGCACACATCGGCATACTCCCTGGCTTTTCTGGCAATTCCGGTCATCACCTTATACCTTTGAGCCTCAACAAACTTAAGGATACACTCTTGCTGTGAGCAAATCCTGCCCTCATCACTTTTGCACGACATGGGTTTTCTCAACACTTCCCCTATAACCTTTTCGATAACCCGCGTACACTCCCTTCGTCCACCACACGACTTTTTGGTGATGTTCACTTCCATTCTTCCATCGGCTTTTTCTATCACCGTAACATTTTTTACGCGTATACCCTTTTTGTCCAGCTCCAGCAGTATGGCCTCTTCTAGATCCTTTTTAAAGCGTATATCTATATCAAGCTCCTGCGCCAGCCGGGTTACCACCTTGGATACCCCTTCGAGCTGCTGCGCCACCAGGCTCCTGCACTCATCTATCTTTTGCTGCCACCTGTAATTAAACTTATAGGCCTCATAAACCTCGTTCATGGCTCTTATAACCTCGTCCACGCGAAGACAGGCTTTACAGAAATCTTCGGATAAGTCCTCCTTTCGTATGTTCCCCTTGGTTTCGGCTATGCTTATCAGGTCAAACATGTTGTTGTATGTGGCATAGAAATTCCGTTGCCAGCAGTTTCGATAAAACGTACACCCGGTACACACCTCGCTTGCCACCACATCTAGCAGCCTGTTTATACCTTCCCTCCCCCTTATCACATCGGACTGAGAGATCTGTGAAAATGCCTGCGCAAGATTATGAAACACCTGTGAAAACTCTTCCAGCCTGCTTACGGTAAGCTCCTTCAGTTTGGATGTATACCTGTTTCCCTCTCTAATACGGCTCAGCCCGGCATCCCAAATTTGCCTCATGTATTCAATCGCCCTGCGTGAGACGAGAAGCAGTATGGAGCTCGATACAGCGATTTCTTTAAAAGGCAATATGGTCACAGTTGAACGATTGATATAAAAAGTCATAAAGGCGTTGGATAAGATAAACGCCAGGCTGGATCCGGCTCTTCCCAAATCTTTAAAAGCCCCTGCCATCATTCCGCACACAGTAAAAACTCCTATAAGTTCAACAGCCGGTTGAGTGGCCATGGAAAGAAACAGCCCAACAAGGCACCCTATGGCCGCCCCCATCCCTGCACCGCCTATATAGGCAAACAGCAATACCAGCACAATTGCGAATACGTTGCGAAGAGACAGGCCAAAAAGCCTAATCTCCCAAAACCCCACTGTCAACAACGCCAGAAAAACGGCAATGCCAATCGCTTCATGGTTGGCCAGCACGCGGCGGGACCTTATATTAATGAGTAAATCCATCACCGGGCTGAATACATAAACCATGACCAACCCGATAATGCTTTCCAGTCCAGCAAGAATCAAATCATAAAACAGCATTCCCTGAAGATAGGCATATGTGATATTTACCAGCATAAGCGCAAAGCTTGCAGCCAAAGCGGCATGCAGTACACTCCATTCCTTTCGCCTTACAAAGGGAATCTGGCTGTAAACGAAAAGCAGACAGGCTGTCAATGCATATTTCAGCACAAAAGCATGCACGCCGCGGCTTAAAAGCCCCAATATGACCGTGACTAAATATACAGCCGCGTTTTTCTTTCTGGGTATCACGCTGGCAAACAGCGCCACCCCAAAGGGTGCCACTTCATCGAAGATGACAGCTCGTCCCATTAAAAAGCACAACATACATACTAAAAGCTCATAAATCGATTGTTTCCAGCGTATTGATGGGACGACCATGCGCCTGATAGCCTGTCCACTAAGCCCCTGGTAAGAGTATGCTCCCCTCTGCATGACCCACCACACCACCTGCTCCACTTTTTTTGATGTGCTATCCAATGAAGCACACTCATTATACCAGAGCCTGGACAAATATTTTGTCAATATTAGGAAATGAATTTTGGAAACTTTACGACATAAACCTTAAAAAAAGCGAAAAAGCTGCAGACATCCCAAAATATCTGCAGCTTTCTCTAAATGATCCCACAATGCTGTTTAACTCTGCTTCCCGAAAAAAGCGCTGTTGAGCCTGCCTACAGGAGAATAAGCCGTCTTGACAGCAACGTCGCCAAAATTCTAAAGAATCCCTACCCCCTGAGTTCCAGGGAGTTTTTGAGGTAAATATCAGCTTGATGGCAATAAAAAACCTCCGAGGAAACCTCGGAGTGCTCAAACATTGGTGGGCGCAATAGGACTCGAACCTATGACCCCTTGCTTGTAAGGCAAGTGCTCTCCCAGCTGAGCTATACGCCCGTAAGAAATTAATCCTTTATAACAATGGTGGCGGCGAACGGATTCGAACCGCTGACCCTTCGGGTATGAACCGAATGCTCTAGCCAACTGAGCTACGCCGCCTCACTATCAAACAGACTTTTTTCATCTTTATAAAGATAAAACTGGTTGCGGGGGAGGGATTTGAACCCTCGACCTTCGGGTTATGAGCCCGACGAGCTACCTGACTGCTCCACCCCGCGACGTCCGAGCCTTCTTTGATGTTCCCTTCTCCCTAACGGCAAGTTATATTCTATAATAAAATCTTTTTTAAGTCAATACCCTTTTTCGCTTTGATGTTCCGAGTGTTATAACCAGCTTAAAATGCACCATTTAATAGAACCCTATCTCATTCTCATATGGAGTTTCCTTTAAAATATCTTCTCGTTTTCAGCCTCTGCCACGCCAATGTCCCCCGCCGCGCTTTGCCTCCCGGTTTCTCTTTATATCCTGCAGCTTTTCCTCGCTCTCCTTCATAAACTTGGCCAGTCGCTCCTCAAACGTCATTTCTTTCTCCCGGGCCCTGCGTATTGACAGGTTTATCCTGCCCCTCTCATCTATCGACAAAACCTTCACCATTACCCTGTCATCTTGTTTTAGATATTGGTGTATATCCTTTACATAAGTGTCGGCAATTTCGGAGATGTGCACCATGCCGGTCTGGCCATCGGGCAGCACTATAAACGCCCCGAATCTGGTAATACCCGATACTCTGCCTTCAACAATTTGTCCTACCTCAACAGGCATACAGAAATGGTTTCCTCCTCTTTATCAGTTCTGTTTTTCAATAAATTTTATCTCTCCCTTTTTTACCCACCCAAAGCGCTCCCTGGCCGCCTTTTCAATATACTCCTCCGATTTTGTATATTCGATCTGGCGCTCCAGCTCGGCGTTGTACTCCTCAACCTGCTGTATCTGCTGCCTCAAGTGCTCCATCTGCGCATGCTGCTCCCGCATCTTCAATTCCTGCTGAATAAAAGTAAAGATAAAATAGCCAGCTACCAGCAATGCAATCATCAGTTTGGCTCTGGGCTTTAGCACATACCTGCGCCTTGCCATGCAATCACCTTCTCAAAACGAAAACTGCTCTCATTCATCACAAGCCAAATACAAAAACAAGTTTGGCCTTTTATATTATTATTCGACGCTCAACATAAAAATCCTCTTTTTCATGCCTTGATTTTGCCGTTAATTTTATTAAAAAAATTAAGCAAGGCGCGAAAAGGCCAGGACACAAATCTAATGGCGCACTTAAAGCCCTTTTCTATGGCTCTGTATGCAAGGCTTAACGCCTTTATGACCCAGGAACTTATTGTCAACAGGTACAGGCTCCACCCCATTGCTAGTCCAATAAAATTGTAAAACCTCACTTCCCCATCGTTGGCGTACAACAGCGCCATAAATACGATGGCCGCTACAATGAGCCAAAAAAGCAGGTCCATTATGCCCACAACCCACGGCCTGGGTTTAAATATCCTGCGAATCACCCTATTGAAATCGTAGATGAATCCGACGATCATTCCCGTATAAACTGTGGCCAGAAAGACGTATGCCTGGTTGGCTGTCGACATAAGCATACAATATGCACCCTTTTTTACCTGAATAATCTGCTGAAAAAGCCAGAGCCTTTTCCACCCAGCCCGTCGTGATCGCTGTACTGCAAGGCTATGATTTCCCCTTCGACTATGAGCTGTCCCTCCTCCAGGTTCAACTTGTTTATATGGAGATCTTGACCGTGAAGGGTAATATAGCCCATATCGGTTACCAATACCACCGTTGCCTCGTCAAAGCTATCCACATCAATTACCCCTGTTATGGTCACCTTTTCGCGGTTTTCCATAAGCACGCTGTGGCTTCTGCTTCGTACAGCCTTTTTATCATCCATCTCCCTGATCATCCCATTCCCCCCTGATACAATACCCTTACTTGATTATATGACCACTCCTTTCATGGTATGCATACAAAAGCCCGGCTTTATATTGCCGGGCTTAACAGAGCTTCAAGGCCACAGCTTCACGATTTGAACCCCTTTGAAGTAATGCTTAATGATGTCCTCTGCCTTTTTCCCCTGTTTGGCCATGTTATAAGCGCCCCACTGGGACATGCCCACGCCATGTCCATAGCCCCTACCTCTGAATATTACGCGGTCGCCCTCCAGCCGCACTTCATCCAGCAGCGTTGACTTCATCTTGGTACTGCCCAGCGCAATGCGTAGGTCAGGTGCCGAAACCGGCATGGAATCCAGCATGATTTCCATGGCACGCCCCGACGGCCCTCTCTTACCTATCTTGATGCTGGAAAAATCCTCTATCTGTTTGCCCATCTGCTGGACAGCCCGTATGACCTCCTGCTTTGAAAATTCAGCAACCCAGTTCTTTTCATCAGGCGGGATGAGCGAAGAATCATCGGGAGAGTCGACGGCTTGTATGTAAGGGGGGTTACCTTCCTTGTAGGCCAGGCCCTCTACCGCCGTTGCCGTCTTGCCTCCGGCATTGGAATGGAACCAGGCATTCACATAATCCCCGTCATATACCATTACCTGACCTCTGGTCTCGTTTACCGCCCTCCTTATTCGGTCATTGACGGCCTCCTTGTTCCATGCTTGGGCTTCTTCAATATCGGTTGAAATGTGGGCATTGCCGTATTTGGATTGACCTTTGTCCTTTATGAATTTGAGCACAAAGGTCCTGGCAATAATGGCTTGGGCCTTAATGGCCTCCATCGGCCAATCGTTCTTTATTTCACCTCCCACAACCCCGGCCACATATTCTTCAAACGGCATCTCCTGTACCCTGCCCTCTTCCTTTATATATACCTTAAGGCGCGGCTCCTGCCCGTTTGGGCTTCCCAAAGCTTGGGGAATGGCCGGCTTTTTCACGGGCTGCTCAGGGGTTGGAGCTGGTGGCTCAGTCCTCCTCACCCTTGCACACCCTGATACGATTAAGACAAATACCACAGGGACAATCAAAAACCTGCTCCATTTCGATTTTATTGTGTTCATCCTTATACCTCCTGTAACCCTCGGCTCTGCTTCATCGTTTAAGATTTCAATGTCTAGTATTTACTTAAATCCAGGAGGTAATACTACAAAATCGATGGAATTTACAGCTCTCTGTACATCTTTGAGGCTTCCCCCTTAGCAACATGTTCGGACACCGATAGCACTTCAAAACGCCGTATATGCTCACCAAACTGTATCTCTATTATATCGCCCACCTTTACCTCTGTACTGGGCTTGGCCACCTTGCCGTTTATGAGAACCCTTCCCTGGCTGCACGCCTCATTGGCCACCGTCCTCCTCTTTATAATCCTGGACACCTTTAAGAACTTGTCTATCCGCACGCCTTTACCCCCTCCAAATAAGCCCAAATTTTCAAGACCAGTATACAATTCTTCCGGTGCCTTTTCAATGGAATTTTTGAAACAACGCTTATAACAGCATGATGAACAGGAGAAGCATATTTTTTATCTGCAGCTCTCTATAAGGCTAAACTACATAGGGCACAGCGAAATCCAAAAATTATAAAAACCGGGATTATCACCCGGTTTTTATAATTTGAGTGTTTAACTTATTGAACAGCGTCCTTCAAAGCCTTGCCAGCTTTGAACACAGGGGCCTTCGAGGCGGGAATGATGATCTCCTCTTTGGTCTGAGGATTTCTGCCCTTCCTCTCTGCCCTTTCGCGAACTTCGAAGGTACCAAAACCGACGAGCTGTACCTTTTCATTCCTGGCCAATGCTTCAGTAATTACGGAAATCAGAGCATTAATAGCGCTTTCAGCTTCTTTTTTTGTCAGCTCGCTTCTCTCTGCTACAGCAGCAATCAACTCAGCTTTATTCATATACGAACCCTCCTTGAAATAAATTCTTATAGCATATTCGCTATTTTTTTTCAAATTCCTCCTTGTTGCTAAATAATTTTTGAAATTTTTACATATTTTTCGCCTGGTTTTTCTAGAGGAATCTCGGTAATATCATTACCATATTTTTCTTAAATTATACATGTTTTTATTTTAAAAATAGCTTCTTTGCTTGATTCCACAGCTCATCCATCTCTTCCAGCGTCATCTCCTGCAAAGGACGCCTGGCGTTCTTTTCTATGTATTCAAAACGGGTTATGAACTTCTCGATGGTGTTCTTCAATGCCAGTTCTGGATCCACTTTTAAAAACCTTGCGACATTGACTGCCGCAAACAGCAAATCTCCTATTTCCTCCCGGATTTTTTGCTCATCACCTCCTCTATATACCTCCTTTAACTCTGTCAGTTCCTCTTCCAGCTTTTGCATAGCGCCCTCCACGCTCTCCCAGTCAAAACCCACCAAAGCCGCTTTTTCCTGCACCTTGTAGCTCCTTATAAGAGCGGGGAGGATGCTGGGTATATCGCGCAAAACCTGGGTATGGGTTGCAAAGCCCTTTTCGTGCTTCTTCAGGTCCTCCCAGTTAGCCACTACCTGCTGTGCATTCTCGGCTACAGCATTCCCAAATATATGAGTATGCCGTTGTATCATCTTTTGACATATCCCGGTAATCACATCGAATATATCAAATGCTCCTCGCTCCCTTGCGATCTGGCTGTGGAACACTACCTGTAGGAGCACATCGCCCAGCTCCTCTAGCAGCTTGTCCTCATCCTGCTTATCGATGCTCTCTATCACCTCATAAGCCTCTTCTATGAGATAGCGTTTAAGGGTTTCATGCGTCTGTTCCCTGTCCCATGGACACCCTTCAGGCGAACGGAGTATTTCCATAATTTGCTTTAGGTGATTCATATCAAAGGACTCCAGCCGCTCAAACTTAACGGGTGGAAGATACAGGCAGGTGGTGTGGTCATAGTGCTGTTGCCTATCTAGCTGATACAGGGGCACAGCCCTGTACTCCAACCCCTTGTCCTGGGTTTGCCAGCTTACAAACACCTCCAGGTCATGAGGATAAAAGCGCAGCAACAACAATTTCACCTCTGACGCTATTAAAGCGTCATACATGTTGATAACCACCGTCGCCAGGCGCACATTTATTAAGTCCTCGGTCATCTCGGGAGCGCTCAATATCTTTAGCCCCTCTATGCCGGCCTGTTGAATCAGAGCGAGCAGCGCATCGGCACCGCTTATTCCTGGTATAATATCGATGTCATACCTCTCCCTGTCAAGCCGTCTTAAAAGCTCAAACGTAAGCCTTTCACCTATAAGGGGATGACCTGGGACCCCCACTGCCACTTCGCCCTTTTGCGACATATCCATGACCCGTTCTACCATAGCCTCATAAACGCGGTCAAAATCTTCACAGTTTTGGTAAATATCGTCCATGGAAGTATATTCTATCCCCTGTGTCTTCAAAAAGGGGACAATCCCATGTATTTCCGTCCTTAAAACCACGCTGGGTGCTTGGCGTAAAGCCTTTAAAGCCCCCAGGGTAAGGCCATCCTCGCTGCCCAGCCCCAATCCCACAACCGTAACCTTATGTTTCATTCCTTAAAGCCCTCCTGTGTAAAACGCACTATATATAATACATCTTACCACGACGTTATGCAACCCATAATATATCCTAAAGGGCCAACATCAATGTCAATCCGCACCCTTTACAACCGCTAGCGGTACCAGCCGCGCAACGGGTATCGTAACGCCCCGCTTAACCAGCACGTCCACCACTTCTTCCACATCTTTATATGCCAGAGGGGACTCGTCCACAATATCCTTATATGACCCGGCATTATATATAACATCCCCCATGGCCCTTTCAAACTCCTGCTTTGTAATCGACTTTGCCTTGGTCCTGGATAGCCTGCGCCCGGCTCCGTGGTTCACCGAAAAGAAGCTCTCTGTCAGCTCACCCGTTCCAACAACAACGTAAGAGCCGGTACCCATGCTACCGGGGACCAAAGCGGGATGCCCCGTTTGCATATATCTGGTTGGATTTTGATTGTGGCCCGCAGGCAAAGCCCTTGTGGCACCCTTTCTGTGCACCAGAAGGTCCCTGCCGCCATGCCGCTCCCACTTTGCGATGTTGTGAGCAACGTCATAGACCAGCTTAAACCCCATAGACTCGGCCGACTTCTTCAAGACATCTTCAAAGGCCTTAACCACATCGCACATGATTATCTGCCTGTTTGAAAAGGCAAAATTGACGGCAGCCGCCATGGCCTTATAGTAACTCTTTCCCTCTTTGGAATCTATGGGCGCTGCGGCAAGGCCCTTTTCCGGCACCTCAATGCCATATTTTTTAGCCGCTTCCCACAAAATCTTGGTATAATCGGTGGCGATTTGATGCCCAAACCCGCGGCTCCCCGTATGGATCATGACAGCTACCTGGCCCTCAAACAGGCCAAATGCCTCTGCCAGCTCCTCATCCAGGATACGGTCCACCCGCTGGATCTCTATGAAATGGTTCCCCCCGCCCAGCGTGCCCAGCTGCTCCTCTCCTCTCTCCTGGGCCTCTTTGGACACAGCAGAAATATCGGCACCTGCCAGCCTTCCGCCATCTTCAATATAGGCTAAATCTTCCCTTTCTCCAAATCCTGCTTCGATTACAGCTTCAACACCATTGTGCACAACGTCATCGAAAATCCGGCGGGTAATGCCCTTGTGCTTCCCCTTTTTACCTATACCCGTTGGAACGTAATGTTCGATCCTCTCTATCAGCTTGTACAAGGTTTCTTTGCTCAAATCACGGGCCTCAAGGTCAGTCCTTAAAAGCCTTACGCCACAGTTGATGTCATACCCCACAGCGCCTGCAGAAATGACCCCATGCCTCTCTATGGCCATGACTCCTCCGATGGGCAGCCCAAACCCCTCATGAATATCAGGCATTCCTATGACCGGTTCCACCACGCCAGGCAGCATAGCGGCATTGACAAGCTGCCTCAATGACTGGTCCTCATGCAAAAGGCTCCGCAAGGCGTCGTTCACATACACTACAGCATCTACTCTCATCTTCCCAAATTTAGGTATGCGCCATCTGTTGACCCCATCCCTGACCAGAGTATAACCCTGTATTACTTCGATGTCCATGTTATTCCCATCCGCCTTTCCCTGTATAACCCATTACAAAATCGAATCCCCATCTATAATGATAATAAACCATTTGAATATTTTGAAGCAGTTCTTCGCACAGATTTTCAAGTTTCATAGTCAATTTGATTTCGTTTAATACGAGGGACAACAGGCTATAGAAGAATTTTTCACCGGAATATCCTGAGCTGATACAGCACCCTCCCCAGCTTATCTCCGCCTGGAAGGAATCTGAAGTCGTTTTCCCTTATGATACCCATAACCAGAAGTGCCAGGCCGTATACCAGGATGCCAGCAATAATGGACAGCGCGGTGGCAAGGGTTAACCCCGCAACGCCCTCAAGTACTTTATACAGTACAGAAACCGCGGTTGCCATGATGCCCACGGCGACGATGGGCTTTACGACAAAATCAGTAAAAGGTATAAAAGCGTTGGTATACCTTACCACGGCAGAGAAATCCAGCAGTGAAGCGATGGCATAGCATACTACAGTGCCAACAGCCGCTCCCAGTACATTTATCTGGGGTATTCCCACCAAGGTATACGTGGTCACCACTTTAAACAGCGCCCCTACAGCAAGGTTTTTAACCGGCACAGCCGCCCGGTTAACGCCCTGCAGGATTCCCGTCAAACTCTGGATGAGGGTGAGAAACACCACGCCAAATGATAATACGCTTAAAAGGTTGCCGGCCAAAACCGCCTGGCTATCGTCCAAAGCCCTATAAAGCAGACGAATGATTGGGTGGGACAGGACCGACATCCCCACGCCCGCCGGCAAGCCCACCAACAGAGTTAAGCGTATGGCCACCGCCGCCTTATGCGCCACCGCCTTTTGATGGCCCAGCGCACAGGACTCAGAAATCGAAGGCACTATGCTCATGGCCAAAGCCACCGTCAAGATGGCAGGAAAATTGATGAGGGGGTTTGCATACGCCGTCAGCAGCCCATACAGGCTGGTGGCCTCCTCAACCGTATATGAAGCCGCCGTACCGGCTCCTCCTATGCTCATAAGGCGGTTTACCACAATCATACCGTCTATTAAGCCCACCAGCGGCATAAGAGAGGCACCTATAGTTACCGGTACAGCAATGTTTGCCAATTTCTTTATTATCTCGTGCACTGGTTCGCCATAGCAAGCCCCAAGATTTCCCTTTACCGCTTTTCTCTTTATTCCTTCTCCCAAATCCTCCTTTTTTCGCCTATATATGCCCAGCAGTAAGATCAAAGCCGCTATCTCACCTAAGGTAACCCCCAAGACGGCACCTGCCGCCCCAAATTCGATCCCTCTGCCTACGAAAAGCCATGCCAGCAATAAACCCATAAACAGCTTGCCGCTTTGCTCCACAATCTGAGACAGGGCAGTAGGGCTCATCATCTGCATACCCTGAAAATACCCTCTAAAGGCCGAAAGCACCGACACGAAAAACAGAGACGGAGCAATGGCCAGTATAGAATATACGGCTTTGGGATTGCCCAGGGCTCTGGATATCATACCGCTGAAGGCAATCAACAGGGTAGATGTAATTATGCCAAGGCACGCCAAAAGCGTTAGAGAGACCCTGAAGACCCTATAAGCGCCGGAATAGTTGCCATACGCCATCCTTTCGGAAACCATCTTTGAGATGGCCACAGGCAACCCAGCCGATGATATGACCAAGAGGAAAGAATATATGGGATAGGCCATCTGGTACAGGCCCATGCCTTCAGCGCCTATTATGTATGTAAGGGGTATTCGAAATATCGCCCCCAGCACTTTGGCCAGCAGCCCTGCAAAGGCCAGCACGGCTGCCCCTTCAATAAAAGACCTTTTCTTCACAAAAATCCTCCTCACCGAGTTTAAAATAAATATAGCGGCAGGCATTTCATAACCATTCAACCGTCATCTATTTCATATAAGCCTCCGCCGGCGGTAAACCCCACAAGCATCATCTTCTGACTAAAATATTATATTAATTCTCTTTTGTCTTACAATACAGAAAAAATAAAAAAGGCACTGAGATTACTCAATGCCTTTTTCTCCTGTCCATTTGCTATTGTTCCATTTGCTTTCCTATGAATGCCGCCGCAGCTTGGGCTATCTTCATCTCAGTATCTCCCATGGTGACATTGGGCTCCTTGGACAACAATATGACTGCTCCAATGGATTCCCCTCCTGACACTATGGGGACGATCACCTGAGCGGTATACTCTGTTTGACCACCTTCCTTCTCCAACAGAGGATAGATGATATCCTTATTGGCACGATTGGCCAACACCATCTTTTTCTCATTTATGATACGTTCCAAATCCTCGCTGATTTTCTCCTTTTTAAAACGAGCTTGAGGAATACCCGCAACAGCCACAATAACATCCTTATCTGCCACACAAGCAATATGCCCCAGGATCTTGTGCAGAGACTCCACATACTCGTCGGCGAAATCGCTTAGGTCCTCTATAGGAGAATATTTCTTCAAAATTACTTCCCCTTCTTCATCAGTGTAAATCTCCAGGGGGTCACCTTCGCGTATCCGCAAGGTACGACGAATTTCCTTGGGGATCACTACTCTGCCCAGCTCATCAATTCGCCTTACTATCCCCGTTGCTTTCACACACATCCCTCCTTAATCTGTATCAATTTACAAAACCATCCTTGCATTCATATTATTTTACTGTTTATGCGCTTTTATTCATCTCGATCTCGGAGGGACTCAAAAAATCCATTTAATTACAATCGGTTCTCGTATTTCTTAATTTTAGCTTCCTTCTTCCACTCCTCAAGCAAAGCGTTCCATTTCTCATTGCGCTTATCGTCCAGCACTACCGCTTTTATCTCTTCCTTTTTCTCCTCAAGGGTAAAAACCTTCTCAGGCAGCTTCTCATAGAGCTTTATGATGTGATACCCAAGGGGTGAGCCAACTGGTTGAGATATCTCTGCCTCATCGAGCTTCAGTGCCGTCTGTTCTACCTCCTCGGCAAACAGACCGCTTCCCCTGTATATCACATAGCCATCCTCTTTGTTGGCAGCACTTTTATCCTCGCTGTAGGCCTCAATGAGTGCTTCAAAGCTCTCCCCTGCCTTTGCCTTATCATACACCTCCCGGGCCTTGGGCTCAATTGCCTTAAGCTTCTCATCCAAATACTTTTTGGCTTCCTCTTGCTTGCCCTGTTGAACTAAATCGTAATACCCATCCCGCTCCTCCGAAGAAAGCGGAATTAAGATATGCTTTACCCTTACCCAACCTGCAGGGCGATAAAGCTGAACAGGAGCTGTTTCTACAAGGCTGGGGTCTTCCTTCTGCCTATTCAGCTGCTCATTGTAATACTGCTGGATATCTTGCTCGGTAACCTCCACATCCTCAAGCATCTTCTCTGTAAACTTCTCCAGCATTATATCCTCGGCTCGCCTTCGGATGTATTCTTCTTCCGTGAGCCCTGCATCGCTCAGCTGTTGTTGCCATTCATTTCTGGCTTCCTGAAGGTAATCCTTTTCCTGTTGAGACTCTTTTCCTTCAGATTGGGCCTGCTGTTTTAATACCTCGGCATAGCTTTTGAGCAGCTCTTCCAGCTCCTTGCGAGCCTCCTGTATATATTCTTCGTTTACCGTAAAACCGGCCTGCTTAGCCCTTTTTTGCAGCACCCTTCGGGTGATGAGCTGCTCCAGCACATCTTTCTTGATTTCCTTTATTGTATCCTTATACTGCGCGTCTTTTTCAATTTCTTCAGTGATGCCGTAATAAGCCTTTTGCTGGTTATAGGCATCCAGGAACTCTCCCTTGAGTATCTTCTCACCATAAACCTCGGCTACAACCCGCTGTCTGTCCTTTTCAGGCACCACTTCAACCAGGGTGCAGCCCGTTACGCCCAATATGAATATCACCGCAATGAACATCGCACAATATTTCCCAAAGCGTTTCATACCTTTTTCACCCTTTCAATTCAAATAATCTACAAGCTTTTCCACAGCATCTTTAGCTGCTTGCAAAGCCGCATTAGGCGATGAATCCTTCAGCCTTACCGTCAGTACCGGCACAGGCGTAGACGCAAAGTCTATCTGCCCTCGGTTTTCATTTAAAATCACCATGAGCTTGCTTGTAGGTATGGCCTTCGCGTCTACCAACCTCATCTTCACCTCCTTACCTCGATGGGCGATTTCAGCAATACGCATCCTTTTAGCAAGGGCTTTTACATATGCCACATCGATCAAATTTTGCACAGATAGCGGTATATCCCCAAACCTGTCCACCAGCTCCTCTTCCACATCCATCTTGTCTTTAGGTCCTTCAATGGCAGCAATCTTCTTGTAAACCTCGATCTTATGGTTTTCATCCGGGATATAATCCTCTTCAATGTAAGCGTTAACCTTTATGTCTATAACGGTCTCTACGGGTTGAGGCAGCTTTTCTCCCTTCATAGTGCGTATGGCTTCCTCCAGCAGCTTACAATACAGGTCATATCCCACAGCCGCCATATGGCCGTGTTGCTCTGGCCCCAGCAGGTTACCAGCCCCGCGTATTTCAAGGTCCCTCATGGCAATCTTAAACCCCGCGCCAAACTCGGTGAACTCCTTTATTGCCTGAAGCCTTTTTTCAGCCTGCTCGGATATTATCTTGTCCTTCCGATAGGTAAAATAAGCATAAGCTAGACGATTGGAACGGCCTACCCGTCCCCTGAGCTGGTACAGTTGCGCCAGGCCAAAACAGTCGGCATCGTATACGATAATGGTGTTCACATTGGGTATATCCAGCCCGTTCTCTATGATGGAGGAGCACAGCAGCACATCAAACCTGTTTTCGTAAAAATCCATCATGACCTTCTCCAGCAGGTTTTCGCTCATCTGGCCGTGCGCCATGGCGATTTTAGCCTCGGGCACCAGCTTCCTGAGCTCCTGCAACATCCAATCCATGCTCTTTACCCTGTTGTATACAAAATACACCTGTCCACCTCTCTGCAGCTCCCGCAAGATGGCATCTCGAATGAGGGGTTCACTGTACTCCACTACATACGTCTGAACAGGATACCTGTCCTCGGGCGGCGTCTCAATAATGCTTATGTCTCTGATGCCCATCAAGGACATATGCAGGGTACGTGGAATTGGAGTGGCTGTAAGCGTCAAGACATCCACGTTCTTCTTTATGTCTTTGATCATCTCCTTGTGTGCAACCCCAAACCGCTGCTCTTCGTCGATTATGAGTAACCCCAGGTCTTTAAACTTCACATCTTTCCCCAGCAATCGATGGGTACCTATTATTATATCGATGTTTCCTTCCTTCAAAGCCTTCAGTATCGCCCGCTGTTCAGCCGGAGTCTTAAAACGGCTCAATACCTGTATGGTAAACGGGAAATCCTCAAACCGCTTGACAAAGGTGTTGTAGTGCTGCTGGGCCAGTATGGTAGTGGGAGCCAACACAGCCACCTGCTTGCCATCCATAACGGCTTTGAATGCCGCCCGTATGGCCACCTCGGTCTTTCCATAGCCTACATCGCCACATATCAATCGATCCATCACCTTGGATGACTCCATGTCCCGCTTGACATCCTCTATAGCCTGAAGTTGATCGGGCGTCTCCTGGTATGGAAACAGGGCCTCAAACTGTTTCTGCCATTCGGTGTCAGGTGAAAATCGGTGTCCCTGCACCGACTGCCTTATAGCGTACAATTTTACCAGGTCTATTGCAAGCTTTTGTACCGATTGGCGTACCCTGTTTTTGGTCCGCTGCCATTCGGCACCCCCCAGCTTTGATAATTTGGGCGGCTCATCTCCCATCCCAATGTAAGGCTGAATGAGGTCCAGCTGATCGGTGGGAACATACAGCTTATCGGTACCAGCGTATTTTATATACAGGTAGTCTTTCTTTTGACCGTCTACAACCAGAGTCTTTATCCCCAGATACTTCCCTATACCGTGGTTTTCATGGACCACGTAGTCGCCAACCTTCAAATCCATAAAACTCTCAAGCTTTCTGGCTTTTTTCCTGGGCTGAACACGCCGCCTTTGGACCCCATAAATTTCCCTGTCGCTTATGACGACAAATCGCGCATCGAGGTATTCAAATCCATGGCTTAAAATGCCAGGCGCCACAACCACCTGGCCCGGCTGAAATTCCCCTTCCATGTTCTGTACAGATAGGGACTGGATGCCATGCTCCCTCAAAAAAGCCGCAATTCCCTCCCTCCTGGCCTGACTGTCTAGAAGAAACAAGACGTAATACCCCTTTTTCAGCCACAGCTCTACATCCTCGGCCAGCAGCTGCAGCTTGCCGTGATATGAAGGAATGCTCCTGACGGCAAAACTATGAGCCGCTCTCGGTTCAAAATCAGGATGAGGTGTAGGCAATATCTGAAGCATCAAACAGGCATGCCCGGATAGTTTCCTTAAAAACTCTGAATAGTCCAAAATAAGCCCGGACTGCTGGGGCAAAACCTCAAATCTTTGCAGCAACTCTTTGAAGTGTTCCTGAAACTCGTTGAAGTATCCCTGGCAGCGTTCCCTGATCCTGGCAGGCTCATCCAGCACTATCAATGTCGAAGCATACAAATAATCGAATACGGTGGCCCGTTCGGGATAAAAAAAAGAAAAATACCGCTCCAGCGAGCCGTCACATACCCCTTCATCCAGGACATTCAAAACGCGTTCTATTTTTTCTTTCAAAGAAGCGCTGATATTCCTACGCCCGGCCTTGCTTGAAAATTCGCTGTAGCTCCTGCTTATATTATCCTTACCGCGTGCAAGCGAATCAGCGGTTAAAACCAATTCGCTGGCCGGAGAAATTATCGCTTCAGAGCAGTTCTCGATGGACCTCTGTGACAGCACATCAAATGTGCGAATGGAATCCACCTCATCATCAAAGAACTCTATCCTGTATGGGTCATCGGCCGTCAAAGGAAAGATATCCAGTATACCCCCTCTTATGCTGAACTGCCCCTTCCCCTCAACGGCAGACACGCGTTCATAGCCCATCTGCACCAGCCTGCTGGCAAGCCGGGTAAGGGATAAAACATCGCCAGTCTTTATAGTCAGGATGTTGTCTTTAAAGATTTGCGGCGGGGTCTGCAAGGACATCAGCGCCTCAACCGAGGCCACAACTATTACATCCTTTTCCAGCAAAAGCTTTTCCAGCACACCAACTCGTCGTTGAGTAATCTCCAGGCTTCGAGCAGCCACATCATACAGCAGCATTTCCCTCTCGGGCAAATACACGACCTTGCCGGGATAAAAAAACGAGAGGTCCTCATATATTCTCCTTGCCTGGACATCGCCACTGGTTATATACAGGCAGTTGCGCTCCAATGGGTACAGCACGCTGGCCAGCATATGACATTTTTGGGACTCCCCCAATCCCAAAAATGCCACAGGGCCGGCGCCCCTCATGACCGACTCCTTGATGGTACCAAACGCTTCCCATCTGGTCATGGGCTCCAGCCAAATCGGAGTCATCCTATCACCAACTTTGTCCACTGGTTTGTATTACACACCGCTTTCCATTGAAGCTGCTTTTTTCTAGCCATTACACCTGCTCATTGCCTCCTGTATACCCCTGGTGAGTATAAGCTCCACCCCTTTTACCGCCCTCTCGCAGGCGGCCAGAAAAACAGGGAGCTCCTCCTCTTTGAAAGGAGATAATACGTAATCGGCCAGGTCCTGTCCCGGAGGTGGCGCACCTATGCCTATGCGAATGCGGGGAAAATCCTCCGTCTGAAGCTGATATACGATGGAGCGCATGCCGTTGTGGGTACCGGCGCTCCCCGAAGGGCGTATACGCACCTTCCCCAGTTTCAAATCGATGTCGTCATAGATCACTATCAAGTTGGAAGGTTCTATCTTGTAACCGCAGACCAAATCCAGTACGCTCAACCCGCTTGAATTCATGTAAGTCTGTGGCTTGGCCAGCACCACCCTTTGGCCTCCAATGACGCCTTCTCCAATGACCGCCTTGTATTTTATATCCTTCAAAGGTATTCCATATGCACGGGAAAGCATATCAATTACTATAAATCCTGCATTGTGCCTTGTACCCACGTACTCATCTCCTGGATTGCCCAGTCCTACTATGACATACACGGCAGCTCATCACCTTGCTCTCAATCTCATTCAAAGAGCGGGCTGACCGAGATATCCTCGTATATCCTGTCAATCGCCTCCGCAAAGAGCGGCGCCACCGACAGGATCTTGATCTTGTCAATGCGCTTTTCGGGGGGCAACGGGACGGTATTGGTTATTACGAGCTCCCTTATGGGAGAATTTTTGACCCTTTCCACCCCCGGCCCTGACAGAACGCCGTGGGTACAGCAGGCATATATCTCGGTGGCTCCCCGCTCAACCAGCGCCAGCGCCGCCTGCGTCAGCGTCCCCGCCGTATCGACCAGGTCATCGATCAAGATGGCCTTCTTACCCTTGACATCGCCTATGACGTTCATGACCTCGGCCACATTGGCCCTGGGACGCCGCTTATCCACAATGGCCAGCGACGAATTCAAGCGATTGGCAAAGCTTCTGGCCCTGGTCACGCTGCCCACATCGGGGGACACCACCACCACATCCTCACCTTCAAGCCCCCGCTCTATGAAATACTGGGCAAGGATGGGCATCCCCAGCAGGTGATCCAATGGGATGTTGAAGAATCCCTGTATCTGTGGCGCGTGCAGGTCCATGGTAAGCACGCGATTGGCACCTGCGCTGGTGATCAAATCGGCCACCAGCTTTGCTGTAATGGGATCCCTGGCCTTGGCCTTGCGGTCCTGCCTGGCATAGCCGTAATATGGGATTACCGCAGTAATGCGTCCAGCCGAAGCCCTCTTAAAAGCGTCTATCATTATCAGCAATTCCATCAAGTTGTCGTTTACCGGATGGCATATGGACTGAATGACGAAAACGTCAGCACCTCTGACCGTCTCGTATATATTGACGCAGATCTCTCCGTCGCTGAACGTGCCAACCTCCGCATTCCCCATGGGAACTCCCAGATATCGCGCAATTTCCCTAGCCAATTCGGGATTCGAATTGCCCGTAAAGATTTTGATGCCCGTTCCATGGGTAATCATCTACAGACTTCCCCTTTCTTATGTGTTTTTGTTCTCTTCAGCGCAAGTTAATTATCGCGCGCCTATGGCGGCGGTGCATCATTGCTGTGCCAAAGTTGATGCTGGCAATAGCTTAATCGCCACCTGTAAAGGTGATGACTCAGTAAGAATCTCAGGCATACCCAAGACAACTATTTTAAGTCGCGTTTCCATAGCAACTACGGTTTCCTTCGGCCCATTGCCGATAAAATCATTTTCGCGCAAGGCTACGCATGGGATTGCGTATCCTGCATCTTCTGCCGCCGCCTTTCCACCCAGCCCTCCTTATTTATTTGACGCTCCCTGGCAATAGCCAACGCCTTACCGGGCACGTCCTCGGTAATGGTGGATCCAGCAGCTATATAGGCTTCCTGCCCTACCCTCACCGGCGCCACAAGGTTGACGTTGCAGCCTATAAAGGCCTTATCCTCTACCACTGTCCTGTGCTTCTTGACCCCGTCGTAGTTGACAAACACCACTCCGCACCCTAAGTTGACGCCCTTCCCGACCTCCGCATCTCCCACGTATGTCAGGTGAGAAATCTTGGTCCCATCACCTATGGAGGAGTTCTTTATCTCAACAAAATCGCCTATACGCACGCCATTCCCTATGACGCTGCCCGGGCGAAGATAGGCATATGGCCCCACCGTCGTTGCATCGCCAATGCGGCTATCCAAAACCACCGATGCCTGTAGCTGAACCCCATTTCCGATGACCGAGTTCACTACTCGGTTGTTCGGGTACAGCACACAATCCTCACCAATAATTGTACTACCTTCCAGCACATTGCCGGGATACACCACCGTATCGCATCCGATTACCACATCAGGACCGATATAGGTGTGCTCCGGATCTATTATGGTCACCCCTCTGTCCATATGGGACCTGTTGATCCTCAAGCGCATCTTTCTATCCACTTCAGCCAGCTGTCCCCTGGTATTTATTCCCAATACCTCATCAGCATCCTGCGCCATCAAAACCCCTACTTTGACGCCGTGGCGCTTCATGACCTCGATCACATCAGTTAAATAATATTCCCCCTGAGAATTGCGATTATCTAGCCTCTCAAGGCTGGAGAACAAAAGCTGAACATCGAAACAGTAGATCGACGAGTTGACCTCCCTTATCCGCCGCTGTTCTTCAGTGGCATCTCTGTGCTCCACTATCCTTTCCAGGTCTCCGTCATCATCGCGTATTATCCGTCCATAACCGGTGGGGTCATCTACAACCGCAGAGAGGACTACGGCACCATACCCTCCCTGCACGGCATGCTGCACCATCTGCTGAAGGGTGCATCCACGAATTAAAGGTGCATCGCCTGCCAGTATGACGACATAGCCTTCCGCGTCCTTCAGCACAGGCTGAGCCATCATCACGGCGTGTCCGGTACCCAGCAGCTGAGGCTGGTAAGCATATCTTACCCTCTCCCCGAGATACTGCTTGACCTCCTCGGCTCTGTGCCCCACCACCACAACCGGCAAGTCGCCGGATACCTCGGAAGCAGCCCGTACCACATACTCAATTATCGGATATCCACAGACCTGGTGCAACACCTTAGGCCTTTTGGACTTCATCCTGGTGCCTTCGCCGGCAGCCAGAATAATAGAAAAAATGCGCTTTTCCATTCCCGTATTCCCCTTTGCCCTATAAGTTTTAGAACACCACCGCTATTATATCATAATGCAAGAACGCTGTCATTCGTCCATACATCATTACAGCCATGAGGAGTAAATTTTTTAACAATACCATATAATAACATTTTGCCTTAATTTTCTATGTTAAATATTTCCAGTATACTCTTCCTGTTTTTGCGCCAAAAAGACCGGCTAAGGTTCATCC
>Ga0224486_100036_pt1 | contig 76494 bp, 59 predicted proteins | sample TexhydDE_CT_test_FD_172013 | JGI IMG/M metagenome (GOLD analysis project Ga0224486, IMG submission 172013) | Fracking water microbial communities from deep shales in Oklahoma, United States - hydraulically fractured wells DE_CT_test ... | reverse complement strand
CGAAGAACTTAGCGAAATATATTCAAGGATTTTGTGTAGTGAAGAATCTTTGGAAAACGCACAATGGCAATATCAATCGCATTCTTTCACAATTACACTCTTTCATCACTACAAGTTAACACTATCTATTTTTCAAAGCTCATCTATCTTAGAAAGGAATATAAATTGCAAAATTGACAAAGCTTTTAGGTTTATCAAGTAACTCTTTTCCGCCAGCTTCAAGTGAAAAAGTTATGTTGTTTATACCAGATATTTTGAAGTTGTAACCTACGGATAGCCGCAGATTTAAAATTGAACTGTAAGGTAAATAAATACTAGGCGATATATACAACCCCTGTGTATGTTTAGAGGATAATCTAAAACCAATTGATAAGTAGCTAACTCCTACTTCAGCGAAAGAACAAGAATAGGAATCATCCCACATTCTTAGCTCGACTCCGATGAAATTTTCGGTGTTAATAAATACAAAAACTTTCGAAACGCTGGTGTTTCCGAATGTAAGAGAAGAAAAAGCCAGGAGCGTAACAATCAATGCAACGGCGAAAGTATTCTTTTGTTTCATACCAGATTCACTCCTTTCTTATATTTTTACATCTGCTCAAAACATTCCAGTAATGTGTAGTATAAATTCTCGTGCAGTTTCTTGTTTGTTGCTTTAGGAAGTATCATGTTCGGTTTGGGTTCAATAGTTTTTGAAATTATCTCAGCCGCTTTCATAAGTGTTAAAAGTGTTATCTTTCTTTGCTTTTCAACAGCAGCACGCATGATTCCTGGGAATGACAGTAAATTATTTACTTGGTTTGGGTAATCGGACCGACCTGTCGCAACTATAAATGCCCCATTTTCATAAGCGACTTCAGGTGCTATTTCGGGTGTTGGATTAGCAAGAGCAAATATTATAGGCTTCCGTGCCATTCGCTTAATATCCTCACCTGTCAAGATATTGCCCTTTGAAACTCCGATGAAGGCATCAGCTTCCTTCAAACACTCTCTAAGAGTTGCAGAACTGTTGCTTGGATTTGTAAGTCTTGCAATTTCCAAATGGTATTTATGAAGTGATGTCTTTTCGTTCAATAAACCGTTGATATCACAAGCAAAAATATTCTTTGCTCCAAATTCGAGAAGAAGTTTTACTATATTGTAGCCAGCAGCACCTATACCGTTTACTACAATTTTCACATCTGATATTCTTTTATCTGCCAATTTCAAAGCATTTAACAACCCAGCTACCACAACGACGGCTGTTCCTTGTTGGTCATCGTGAAATATGGGAATAGTCACTTCCCTATCGAGGCGGTTTAATATATCAAAACATCTTGGAGCAGATATGTCTTCTAAATTTATTCCTCCAAAAGAAGGTTCAAGAGCCTTTACAATGTTTACTATTTCCTCTACATTTTGAGTGCCAAGACATATTGGAAACGCATCCAAATTTCCGAATTCTTTAAAAAGCATAGCTTTTCCTTCCATAACTGGTAAAGCACCGTAAGGACCTATGTTGCCAAGACCAAGGACCGCACTCCCATCACTTACAACCGCTATTGTATGTTTGCGTCTTGTATATATAAAGCAATGTTCTGGGTTTTTTGCACATTCGAGTGCAACCTCCGCTACTCCAGGTGTGTAGAGATATTTTAAGTTATCTTCAGTAACTTCCAAGGGTGTGGTTATCCTGTATTTTCCTTGTAAAAGCTTGTGAATATCTAAAGGTCCCACTTGTCATGCACCTCCTGCTATATGACCAAAAAGCAAATCAAGGATGATTCTCTGTTTTTATTCTATTTTTGTACTTTTTCCCGTTCTTTTTCCCAATAATTATGATATGATATAATTACCTTTAGAACTGGTTCCAAGTGGTGTATTACCGATTTTCAAAAGAGGTGATATATATTCTCTTAGTGTTGAACAAACTTTTGGCGTTGTCTGGGTTGCTGGTGTCCGTCGTTAACTTCGCATATGTATTAGATAGAAGAGTTTACAAAGTGTCTAAAGCTGCTATTTATGTAGCTGTACAGGTTTTACTGTTCGGTGGCATAGAGTTTTTCAAGTACGATGTGCCTAATATACTTTTTCTAGAAAGGTTTCAAGACATACTTTTACTATATATTCCAGTCGCTATCTTGTCTTTCAGCTTGGACTTGTCAGGTATTCAGAAATCTAAGCGAATGACTTTACCTGTATACTCTGTACCGACTTTTTACCTAATTTTAGCATCTACTAACAAATTTCACAAGTTGTTTTGGGTGAGTGAGATAAGAACCGAATTTTACGGTTCAGAGAAAATGCGCCCATATGGTGGGTTCATTCCCTGGACGTATTTTATTTTTTCAGTCGTTTTACTCGCGCTCGCTTTTATTTATATAGTCAATAGTAGGAAACTCGACTTGAGAACGAAGTACCTTGCAGGTTTGACTTTTGCCTTTGGAACACTTGGATCGGTTACAGCATATCTTCTGAATTTCAACTATACTTTTCTTTCTTTCATATTGTCACATACAACAATGTTCCTGGACCTTTTAGCTGTAAATTATGTGTGGAGGAAGCTATTACTTTCTGCACGATACAGTGCATACGAACACGCTGAAGAGGGATATATCGTGATTGATAAACGTAGTGAACGTGTTATTGATATTAATGAAAAGGCGGCTCACCTCTTGAATTTGGATAGAAAAGCTATAGTTGGGAGAAAAGATGAGAACGTACAAGCTTTAATTGAAAGGAGCGGAGAAATAGTCTTTGAAGCGAACAAATATCTGAAGATTTCTACCATCGAAGATGAGAAGAACGGAACGTTGCTTGTTGTTGTAAAAGACGTAACAGCAGAAATCATTTCTAAAAAAGATATTGAAAAAGTGCAAAGTCATTTCAAAACTCTTTTCGAGAATATTCCTGATGGAGCTGTGATTTTAGATGAAAAAGGAAAGGTAATTGAATGTAACAAGCAATTTTTATCGATGTTTGGGTATACGAAAGAAGAGGTATTGGGGAAAAATATAGGTGACTTGATAGCGCCAGATGATTTGAAAAATGAACCAGAAAAACTTCAGAAATTAGCTATCGAACAAAAAGCATCAAGGGTTGAAACAATCAGGAAAAGAAAAGATGGTTCATTAATCGAGGTTAGAGTTACCGTATCCACTATGGAAACGGGGGAAGAAACATTTATGCAGGCGGTGTATACAGACTTAAAAGCAGAAAGAGAAGCGATGAACAGGGTTAGGAACATTTTACAAAAAGACACACTTACAGGACTTTACACAAGGCAGTATTTCATAAGAAAACTGAGTTCCGTAATCGAATTTTCTTCCACAAATGACTACAATGCGGTTATTGCAATTAATATTAGAGGATTCTCGTTGTTTAACAGTACCAGAGGACATAATTTCGGTGATGATTTGCTAAGAGAAATTTCAAGGAGGTTGAAGAGCGTACTTCGCGAAGGCGATACCATAGCTAGGCCCTACGCAGATGAATTTTGGATTTTGCTTGAAAAAGTTGGGAAAGACTACAGACAAGCTAAAGTAACAGTGGCAAACATCGTTGGGAAACTTGAATCAGAACTTAGGAAGTTCTACAACATCAATGGAGAAATTTTGGACATAAGATTCTCAACCGGTATATACATCTTTACTTCAATGGATTCCCCGGAGGACGTGTTAAGAAAACTCAACTTAGCACTTGCACGTGCGAAAACATCGACTGATGGTGTGGTTTACTACAGTGCCCTTATTGATAATGAGCTCCAAGAATTAGCTGCCAGAGAAAGGGAACTGAAAGAAGCTGTCTACAACGGAGAATTAAAGATTTTCTTACAACCTATATGTAATTCATATTCGGAAGTGGTTGGAGCTGAAGCCTTATTGCGCTGGGTAAAGAAGGATGGTTCCGTAGTTCCGCCAATGGACTTTATAAGAGTTATAGAGGAAAATGGGATGATAATAACTGTTGGCGAAGAAGTACTAAGACAAGTGTGTGAATTCATACTTGATAACGATACTTCTATAGGTTTTATCGATGTGAATGTGAGTCCTGTACAGCTGAGATATCCAAATATGGCTGACCGCTTTATCGACATTATTTCAGCTCATAAAATTGATCCAAGAAAAATAGTAATTGAGTTCACAGAGAACATTCTTATAGAGATGAATCAAATAGTTAAGGACAACATAGAAAAACTGTTGAATTTTGGTTGCCAGCTTTGTATAGATGACTTTGGAACAGGATATTCATCGCTTTCTTACTTAACACTTTTACCGTTGAATAAAATAAAAATAGACAGGTCTTTTGTATCGCGAATACCAGAGGACTCGCGGTCAGTAAAATTACTTGAAGCGATTTTTAATATTGCACGGTCATTTAATTTGGATGCAATACCAGAAGGTGTGGAGAACGAAAAACAGCTAGAAGTGTTATCAATGATTGGTTACAGGCTATTCCAGGATTATTACTTTGGGAAGCCAATGCCTGTTGAAGATTTCGCCAAGATTTTACGTGAAAGGTCGAAGTTTACGAAAAGTTAATTTTTTAGATTAATTGATACAAAGCATTTTTCACTTAATCTCACCTCAGAGGAGTATAATTATCTCTGAGGTGATTTTTTTGATATATACAATTCTAAGTTCCAGAGAAGCTCAAGAATGGATAACTGAGCAGCGTAAGTTGTGTGTCAAACAATTCAACGTTTCCGTTGTTATTGATGTGCTGCGCGCAACATCTACTGTAATTACAGCACTGTCAAATGGTGCAAGAAGTGTTATACCGGTTTCAAACATTGAAGAAGCTCTGGAGTTGAAACATCGGCATCCAGAATATATAATTGCTGGCGAACGCGGTGGACAAAGAATAGAAGGCTTTCAACTTGGAAACTCACCTACAGAGTACGCTGAGGCAGTTGTTAGGGATAAAACCATTGTTCTTACCACAAGTAATGGAACAAACGCTATAATCCATGCCTCGAATTTGGCTGAGAGAGTTTTGATAGCATCTTTTCTAAATTTAACTACTGTTGTGCACGAATTAGCCGGTTATGATTCTTCAACAAACATTGCTATCGTTTGCGCAGGCAACAACGGTGAGATTTCTTACGAAGATACACAAGTTGCAGGAGCGATTATCTCAAAACTTACCAAGAACCGTGCTCATTATTTATCTGACAGTTCTAAAATAGCAATGAAACTATGGCATGCTCTTAAAAAACCGAATTTCTCAGGTGAACACGCAAAAAAACTTTCTCAGTTAGGTTTTGACAAAGATTTAGAATTCTGCCAAAAGGTGGATTACATACCGATTTTAGCCGAACTAAGGGATGGTAAAATAATTAAGGTGGAATATAACAGAAAATTCAAACGAGGTGAAAAAGATGTTAGAGCTGGTTGAGGTATCATACAAAACAAATGAGAAAGAGATATTGAGTAATGTGAGTATGAAGTTCCTACCTGGATACAAATATGCTGTAATAGGGACTAACGGTGCAGGTAAGAGTACTATTGGGTACGTTATAATGGGGCTGAGTTCGTACAAGCCTTACAAAGGAAAGATTTTACTTAATGGAAAGGATATTACAGACTTGCCAGTAACAGAGAGGGCAAAGCTTGGAATTACATTAATGTGGCAAGAACCCGCAAGATTCGAAGGAATGACTATCGAAAACTACTTGACGCTCGGAGGGAAATTGTCGGTTCAAAAAAGTGAAGTAGCTGAAGCTATGGAGTTTGTAGGTCTCAATCCAAATCTTTACTTGAAGAGATTTGTTGATAAAACTCTCAGTGGAGGGGAAAGGAAACGCGTAGAACTTGCTTCCATAATTCTACTAAAACCAAAGTACGCGATTCTTGACGAGCCGGATTCGGGTATTGATTTGATGAGTTTGAGCATAATTAACGATGTCGTCAACTACATTGCTCAATACGGTGGGACTCCAATAATTATAACCCATAGAGAGGAAATGGCCTATAACACGGATTATGGATACCTAATTTGTGCAGGAAAGGTGCTTATGCATGGTAAAACAGAGGATGTTCTGAATGCATTTCGTAACACCTGCGAAACATGTGCTCATCCGAATATTCCTGAAATTAACGAACTTAGAAAGTAAGGGGATGAAATTATGGACGTAAAAAGAGAATTTGAAGCCATTGTAAAGACTGCGGAAAAACTTGGAACTGATGCATCTAATTTTATGGATAAGCGTATTGCTTCAATCATAATTAGTGGCAATAGAGTTATAGGTCTAAACAATGTTCCAGGTTTGAAGCTAGTTCCGACAACGTTGGAGAATGGCGTACAAGTTGATATGGAAATCGAGGAGAACACTCAAATTCCTTTTCCTGTACATGTGTGCACAGGTTATCTAGAGAAGAAAGGATATCAACGTGTTATATTCAATATCAGGGTAAAAAGGAACGCCAAAGTCAAATTCACTGCACACTGCGTTTTCCCCCAAGCTGAAGAATTTACACACGAGGCAACGTCTAACGTTATTGTTGAAGACGGAGCTGTTATGGAATACAACGATGAACATTACCATAGCGATGCGGGGACGATAACGTTGAAAACGATAACAAATGCGGTAGTCGAAAATGGAGGAGTTTATAGAAACACATTTCATCTCACAAAAACCAGGGTTGGCAAGCTGGAAGTAAAGATGAACCTCACTTTGAAGGACAATGCTGTAGGTGAACTTGTCAGTAAGGTAAAAGCTTCGAAGAACGATGAGGTTGATATAAATGAAACAATTCATCTCGATGGTGAAAAGGCAAGAGGACTCGCTAAAACGGTCGTTGTTGGACTTGATGAAAGTAAGGTTAATGTTTTGAACGAGGCATATGGAAATGCACCTTATTCAAGAGCTCATATCTCGTGTGAGGAAATCACAAAAGGAGAAAAAGTCGTAGTAGCGACCACACCTATTTTGAAAATCACAAACGACCTTGCAGAGTTAACCCACGAAGCCTCCATAGGACGTGTGAGTGAAAAGCAATTAGAAACTCTCATGGCTAAAGGATTAACAGAAGAAGAGGCAACCGAATTGATAATCAAAGGGCTTCTTATGTAGCTTTTCCTCTGCAACAGGTGGTCTGAATGATAGCTACGATTATTACTATCCACTTGTTCTTTGCTACCGTTTATCTTGTTATTAAAGAACCGGAAGTTGTGGTAAAAAACAAAAAAGTTGTATTAGACTATGCTAGGGTTTCTTTGGGCGTGCTTGGATTGTTGCTGGCTTCAGGGATAGCGTCTCTTACAACGATAAAATCTGCTATAATGCCTCAAATGAATATAGTTCCCTGGCAGATACTTATCATTTTCTTTGGCTCTGCTTACATATGTGGTTCCCTTGATGCCTCAGGTGTGCTTAAGCTCATCGCTTATAAATTTGCGAGCGTTTCAAAGAATGGAAAAAGGTTGTTCATAAATCTTGTTCTTCTTGCAGGTATCCTTACCGTATTCACGTCAAATGACATCGTAACCTTGACACTGACACCTATCATAGTTTATATAAGCCAGTATACAAATATAAACCCTATGCCTTATTTGATAGCTGTTTTCTTTGCTTCGAATACTTGGAGTATGTTTTTTTACATAGGAAACCCAACTAATGTTGTGGTTGCACAAGCCTATTCGCTTAACTTTATGGAATATGCAAAGCTGATGTTCTTTCCAACAATTGTGGCTATACTCACTTCATTTTTCGGTTTTTATTTCAAGTATAGAAACATTTTACCAGGAAAGCTGAATATTGCATTCATTCGCGAAAATAGTAGGGTAGAACTTCAAAGTTTCATTAAAGACACGAAATACACTTTTCTATCGACTGGCTTTTTTGTATTATTCTTTATCACCATAGCCATTGGAGATTTGATAGGTCTGCAACTTTGGAAATCAATTTTGCTATTTTCTGGTATATATCTTCTGCTGAATACTGCTTTTTCAGATGTGCTTTCTGAAAGAGATGAAATCGTTGTTGAAATTGGAGGATTCGAGTATAATCTCACATTTTTGTTTGACACGGTGAAAAGAGTTCCATGGAAGATGTTGCCACTGGTGCTGACTTTCTTTGTGTTTGTTCATATTTTTACCCGGTTTGGCATAACAAGGTACGTTGGTTCACTCTTTAACTTTCAAAACGAGTTAATTGCAACGATTATCACAACCTTTACTACGGCTTTTGCTGCAAACGTTATGATAAACCAACCTATGACAATATTCTTTGCTCAAGCGTTTTATAAAAAGCCGATAAACTACGCAATGAGCTTAATTGTAGGTTCGAACATCGGTGGAAACATAACATTGATAGGTGCTTTAGCAGGTGTTATGTGGTCCAGAATACTAAAATTTTATGGAATAGAAATGAACAACAAAATATTTGTCAGGGAAACATTTTTTGTCGCCCTGTTAGTTTTATTTACCACTAGCATAGCGATTTATATGGTGTATATGCTATAATGTCACCGCTGGCTCTAGTATTACGGAAATGAACAATGATTGTCGTACCAAAGAAAGGAGAGTTAAAGAGAATTATAAAAATCTATAACACCTTAAGCGAAGCGTTGGGAGAGGAATAGTGACTTAGTGTTTCTTAAAAAATTCAACAGAAAAGTTTAAAGGAGGTTTGGTTATGTTTAACTTTTTTGTGTTATTCTTAGAATACATACTTTCGGCCATGATAATTTTGTTGGCACTGAGGTTTATGAAAAAAGAAGGTGCTTACGTAGCACTTGCTACTCTTATTATTGCATCCAACCTCGGTGTTGCAAAACTCTTCAAATTGTTTGGAATTGAAATGACGGCGGCAAACATGAGTATGGGTATGGCGTTTGTTATTTATTCTATTTTGACAGAAGTATATGGCAAAGAAGAAGGAAAAAAAGCTGTTTGGACCGGTTTCTTTGCACAACTTGCTTTTGTTTTGCTTGGTTTGGTTTACACAAGTTATCTTCCTTCGCAAAATGATTTTGCTCAGAGTTACTTATCACAAGTTTTTGCGGTAACTCCTAGGATAGCATTTGCAAGCTGGACAGCATTCATACTTTCTGGTTATACAGCGGTATGGATACATCACACGCTTAAAGGAAGAACGAAGTTGTGGCTGAGAAACAACGTTGCAACAAAAATAGGACAGATTGTTGATAACCTGATATTTGTAACTATTGCATTCCTAGGTATTGTGGACTTTAAGACATATCTCCAGATATTTATCACAACAAGTATCGTTGAATTCGCATTAGATTATGCAGATACATGGGTTGTATACCTCGGAGTTGGTTTTCTGAAGGATGAGGGGCACGATGGAAATTTTAAAATAGCAGAAGCTAGGGATTAAATTTTTCAACCAAATCGGTATAAAAAATCTTAGCTTCTTGCAAACAGGGGAGAAAGTTCCCCTGTTTTTTATCGTTACTTGGGTTCAGTCAATCAATTGCTTAAGAGTAATTCGTCGAAAATTATACAGCTTATGATACAATTTATTCTGATATACATCTGACCTTTTAAAAAGGAGGGTGCCTTGTGATTTATAAATTCCTGTTCTTTATGTCAGTTTTTTTCATAGCATTTGGATTAGTTATTGGTAACGTCAGCATACCATCACAAATTGCCACAATCATCAAATCGCCTGATTACTTGATAACGGATTATGTAGAAATTGCTGGAGTTGGTGGAGCATTCTTTAACAGCGGTTTACTTATGCTTTTATTTACATTGCTTCTCAAATTACTAAGGGTTGATCCTACTGGTGTTTCAATTGCTGCTATTATGACAATTGGTGGTTTTGCCCTATTTGGAAAAAATTTATTCAACGTTTGGCCAATAGTAACTGGTGTTTTTCTCTATACGTTAATGGTAGGCGAAAATCTCAGGACGTATCTATATGTGGCATTTTTTGGAACCGCACTGGCTCCAATAACCACTCATCTGGTATTTGGTAACGAATTTAACATATTAGGGATTGTGATAGTTTTGTTTATAGGTTTTTTTCTACCACCTATTGCAAGCTTTGCGTTAACACTTCACAAAGGGTACAATTTGTATAACGTTGGTTTCACGGCAGGATTTCTAGGAATGTTCATAGGTGCACTTTTGAGAGCATATGATCTTCACCCGGAACCAAGGTTGATATGGCATGAAAGAAATCAACTTTTATTAGCTCTTTTCTTATTTTCTTTGTTCTTTACCATTTTTCTTTTTGGATTCAAGTTGAACGGTTGGAAATTAACCAGTTACAAAAACATACTCAAGTACTCAGGAAAACTTCTAACTGATTTTGTGTTGCTGGAGAACGAAGCAGTAACTCTTATGAATGTCGGAATTCTTGGATTGTGTGGCACCATTTATGTTCTCGCAGTAGGTTCAAAGCTCAATGGTCCCACGATAGGTGGTATTATGACACTTGCTGGTTTTGGAGCTCTTGGAAAACATCCCAAAAATGTTTTGCCTGTGGCAGTAGGAGTTATTATAGGAGCTCTAACGAATTCGCAACCTTTTAATAGCCCGGCTATGGTTCTAGCTGTTCTGTTTGGAACTACTCTTGCACCGATTGCTGGAGAGTTCGGCTTTTTGTGGAGAGTTGTCGCAGGTTACTTGCATAGCGCTTTGGTTATCAATGTTGGTAGTCTACATTTCGGAATGAATCTATATAATAATGGCTTTTCTGGAGGGTTCGTTGCCATGTTCCTATTACCTATAATAGAGGCTTTTAGGAATATGAGAAATATATTTTTGGAACGAACGAAAGGAAAAAATGAGGAGTGATAAGCATGGAATTTGAAAAATTGATAGTGTCTGTTGTTAACGAAATGACCTACTACCTTTTAAAAAACGGTGCCCATGTTGTTTCCACAGAAATTGTAACTTTGGAAAGAAGTTTTTACATAGTGTTAGAAGCTCGAATGAATGTCAAAGATGAAATGTTAACTGAATTAAGGAAAATTTCCAAAATAAAAGACCATCCAGAACTGCGTTATTATTCAGCACTTGCGACAAGTGTAGGAAATTTGCAAGATATATTCATCATTGCTCCGAATATGAAAAAGTTTGAAGTTTTTGAAGATGACAACGGTATAAAAATAGAGATATTTGTTGAACGGTAAATTAAAAGTAAAGACTGCTTGAGAGGAGTGTCAGATTCTCTTATGTTCTACCTTGAAAGGATGCGCCATCCCCTAAAGATTTCAAAACCTGCGATTTTGGTTATTGATGTTCAAGAATACTTTTTTTCTGAGTCTTCACCAGCCTTTCTCAGAGGTAGTGAGAGAGTAAAAGAGAATATTCGCACATTTCTTAAACAAATTCGCCAGTTGTCGGAAGAACTTTCTGTGAGTACACCTGTTATAGCAACCATACATAAAGGTGGAAGCGAAAATATGAAGCGATGGTGGGGGAACGCTGTGGAAGACGTATGGGCTAAACTTGCAATAGAGCAGGAGCTGGTTGACGTTGTAATTTACAAAGATACCTACGATGCGTTTTACATGACAGAACTTGGGGATATTCTCAAGGCAGAATCAGTTGATCAGCTCATTATCACCGGTGTTATGACCCATCTTTGTTGTGAAACAACAGCACGTTCCGGATTTATTAAGGGATACGAAATTGTAATGGTCGAAGATTGTTTGTGGGACAAAGACGAGTGGTACCATTACGCATCATTGAAAAACCTGGCTCATGGATTCGTTGTTGTCTCCACAAGCCAGGAGGTTATTGAACGACTTAAACTTATCAAATAATTTTTCAACAGGGATTTCTTATTTAACTTCTGCAAGTTTAACTGAACGTTTCTTAAAGGAAAGCAAAATGCCAAGGAACACAGAAAGCAAAGCAGCAACTAAAACCCTGTAGTTGGAAGGTAGTAAGAATGTCACTGTGTGAGCTGGGATCCAGAAGAACGGGATAGTTTTCCCAAGCACAAACTTCACAAAAAACCTCCAATCAATAGCATTTAGAACATCATCGAATTTTGTGGTGAATATTTTCTTCAAATTGCCGTTGCCAAGGTCTATGTACGCATCTGTGATTCTGTGAAATGCCATGAATGTAGGAGCAAAGATTAGATTCATAAGAACGCTCGTATAAAAAGCTTGAAAGAAAGTTCTTGCATTGTTGGTATAAGGAAGCAATTGCTTTTCCAGTAGTGCTTTTGTTCCTGAGAAGAAAAGTTCAAAGACAGTAACAAACACTACGCCCAAAAACCCCCATACGATAAACCTATAAATTACACCCACCGGTGTTGAGTACTTTCCTTTCGATATTCTTAACGATAAAATCTCGCCGAATGTAGCTAAAATCCCAACTTTCAAAAAACCCAAGATGTAAGGATGTGATGAGTTCAAATTTACGTATATAGTTCTTGTCTTATCGTTTAACAAAAGGATCGCAAGTATCACGAAAAATAAAATTGTCAAAGTATCACCAAAAAGCAGTCTCGGACTTTTTTCCTGAGCACTTCTAATGGTATGCTTCATCATTTTTGAGCCTCCTTAAAATTAATTACTCAGCTAACCCAACAACGGCAGCAAATCGCTTTTTTGTCTTTTCTCTTCGGTAAGAATAGAAAAACTCCGTATGTTTGTATGTATCCACGTTCGAGAATTCTATCCTGAAAACCCCTACAGAATTTAATGTTAACTGAACTGCTTTCCACAGGTCCACATATATCTTTTCTTCAACTTCTTTGACAACCTCTCTTCCAAACTTCATTAAAAATTCGGTAGCCACTTCTGGCCCAACTTCAAAACTATTTGGACCAATTGATGGACCAATAGACACAAAAATTTCTGAGGGTTCACTACCAAATTCTTCATTCATTCTTAATATCATCTCTTTTGCAATTTCCAATAAAGTACCTCTCCAACCAGAGTGTGCAACCCCTACAACTCGTTTTACCGGGTCGTATGCAATGATAGGCATACAATCAGCGTATGTGGTGACAAGAAAAAGCCCTTTCTCATTCGTTATCAATCCATCAACTTCTCGAAGTTTTCTATTCCAGTATGGTTTTCCTATGTCTTCACTTGTCACAACCTTGACGTTTTTGCTATGGACTTGGTGTGAAAATACACATCTTTCAGGATTGATTTTCACCTTTTTTGCAAAGAACTCAAAATGCTTTGGAAAATCCTCACAGCTGATAGCCAAGTTCAGCTCAGAAAAAGCGTTATGTTCTTCATTGCGCGTAATTTTTCTGGTAGTTACATAATGTACAAGTTCAGGAAACTGGCTGAGTAATGGAGATTGAGAAACCCAAACACCATCAATTTCTTTCAATAAATAATTGCCAATGTGCTTTATTTTATCCATTTTCTCACCTCTTCTAATTGCACATTTTTTTACATGCAGGCCCAATTACTGAGCTACCTTCTTTCAATATTAATTATAGCATATATAGCATATGCTGCTGTGATGACTCGCTCTTTTCCTAACTTCTGCTTTTTTTGATAGCCACCGTTACAAACAGTACCTTAAACCTCTGCTAAGTTGAAACCGATTTTTCCTAAGCGTTTACAACTACTCTTTTTCTTCCTTTCCTTTGGAAATCTCTTTCTTCCTTGAGTATGCATTAGAAATTTCTAGTTTCCAACGTTAGAAAGAGCTTCTTATAAATGATATACTGAATATTGGGAAAATTAGCACCTAGTGTTTTGGAAGGGGGGAGTGAACTTGAAGGTAATATCCTTTGACGAAGCTGTTGAGTTTGTTAAACCTGGTAACACTGTTATGATTGGAGGATTCCTAGGAGTAGGCACTCCAGAAGGGATAATAGACAAAATCGTCGAAAAAGGTATTGGAAATCTCACAGTAATAGCCAACGATACCGCTTTTGAAGACCGCGGAGTTGGAAAACTTGTTAAAAACAAGCTGTGCAAGAAGGTAATAGTCTCACACATAGGAACGAACCCAGAAACGCAGAGGCAAATGATAGCAGGAGAGTTGGAAGTGGAGATTGTTCCGCAGGGCACTTTGGCAGAACGTATTAGAGCAGGTGGTGCTGGCCTTGGAGGTATACTTACACCTACCGGCGTAGGAACTGTGGTTGAAAATGGCAAGCATGTTATTGAAATTGAAGGGAAGAAATATTTGCTTGAATTGCCCTTAAAAGCCGATATTGCACTAATAAAAGCCAAGAAGTGTGACTATTACGGCAACCTTGTTTACAACTTTACAGCCGAGAATTTCAACCCGCTGATGGCCATGGCTGCTGAAATTGTGATTGTCGAAGTTGAAGAGATCGTGCCCGTCGGAGTCTTGGCACCCAATGAGATAAGAACACCTGGAGTTCTTGTAGATTACGTCGTAGTTTCTCAGGGGGTGAAGTGATATGCCAGTTGACCCAAAAGAAAAGATAGCAAAAAGAGTTGCTCAAGAATTAAAAGAAGGGGACCTTGTAAACCTTGGTATTGGACTCCCAACACTTGTAGCTAATTATATACCAAAAGGCGTGCATATCTTTTTCCAAAGTGAGAATGGAATAATTGGAATGGGACCGGAACCGGAGAAAGGTTTTGAGAATAAAGATTTGACAAATGCAGGAGCAGGGTTTGTTACCGCACAACCAGGAGCAATGACCTTCGATAGTGCATTTTCATTTGCAATGATTCGTGGTGGCCATTTGGATGTAACTGTTCTTGGGGGCCTTCAGGTTGATGAAGAAGGTCACCTTGCAAATTGGATGATACCGGGCAAGATGATACCAGGAATGGGTGGTGCAATGGACTTAGTTACAGGCGCAAAACGAGTTATCGTTGCTATGACCCACACAGCAAAAGGCGAACCAAAAATAGTTAAAAAGTGCACATTACCATTAACTTCCATCCGACGAGTTGACCTCATTGTGACAGAACTTGCCGTTATAAGACCAACCGACGAAGGACTCGTGCTTGAAGAAATAGCCGAAGAAACGACACTTGAAGAAGTACTTAAATTGACAGAAGCGAAATTGATAGTCTCCGAAAAGTTAAAGAAGTTTTAATCCAAGATTTGCTGTGGAGGATGAGAAAAAATGGAAAATGCAAAAAATTCACGGTTGCCAAAGGCAATGATTAGAGTTCGTATGAGCCAAGCAGATGCACACTATGGAGGAAACTTAGTTGACGGTGCAAGAATTTTGCAGCTTTTTGGAGACGTGGCTACTGAACTCTTAATCAGATACGATGGGGATGAGGGACTTTTCAGAGCGTATGACAACGTAGAGTTTCTCGCACCTGTTTTTGCCGGTGACTATATCGAGGCATATGGGGAAATTGTGGAGGTTGGTCGCACTTCAAGAAAGATGAAGTTTGAGGCCTACAAGGTCATTCATTCCAGACCGGATATAAACGATAGTGCAGCTGAAGTTTTGGATGAACCGATTCTTGTCTGTAAAGCGAGCGGAACCTGTGTTGTTCCAAAAGATAAACAGAGATACAACCACGAAGAATGATAAAGTAAGTCAAAGACTGTATCAGCAATTTGGTAATTTGTGAGGTGAAAACCTATGGAAAAGTTAATTATTACAGTCGCAGTCACGGGAGCAGAAGTAACAAGAGAACAACAACCTAACCTGCCAATAACACCAGATGAAATTGCAGAAGAAGTTTACAGATGCTGGCAGGCTGGAGCATCTATTGCACATATACATGCAAGATTACCGGATGGGACTCCCACTCAGTCAAAGGAAGTTTATGCCGAGATTAAACGAAAAATCCAAGAAAAATGTGACATAATCATACAGTTTTCAACGGGTGGAGCTGTGTGGCACACACCTGAAGAGCGAATCCAATGTTTAGATGCTATGCCAGAAATGGCTACGCTTTCTGCTGGTTCTTGCAACTTTGGAAACGATGTATTCATGAACTCTCCATCTTTCATGGAATTACTTGCCAAGACTATGAAAGAAAAAGGCATCAAACCGGAGATAGAAATATTCGAACCAGGGATGATAGAAAATGCTTTGAGGCTTGTTAAAAAGGGATTGTTGGAACTGCCGCTCCATTTTGATTTTGTTTTGGGGGTTCCTGGTGCAATGACTGGAACTATCGAGGATTTGTTGTTCTTAGTCAAAAAAATACCAGAGGGTTGCACATGGTCGGTGGCGGGGATTGGTAGGTACGAACTTCCACTAGCTGTCCATGCAATAGTTATGGGTGGACACGTAAGGGTAGGTTTTGAGGACAACATCTATTACAGGAAAGGCGAACTTGCAAAAAGCAATGCACAACTCGTTGAAAGGATAGTAAGGATAGCAAGAGAAGTTGATAGAGAAATCGCCACACCTGATGAAGCAAGAAGAATATTGGGTATTAAGAAACAATAAACGAATAGATTTTTCAGGAGGTATCAGTATGAAAAACATTAAAGGATGTCCATTTGGAACACACAGGGTTATTGAACCAAAAGGGACTCTTCCTCAAGCAGCAACAAAAATTGATAACACAATGGAAATCTACACTAACGAACTCCTAATAGATGTCAAAACCCTAAACGTAGATTCCGCTAGTTTCACGCAAATTAAAGAATCATGCCATGGAAATGTGGAATGTATCAAGGATACTATATTAAAAATCGTTGCCGAACGTGGAAAATTGCAAAACCCAGTGACAGGTTCAGGTGGTATGTTGATAGGTGTTGTTGAAGAAATAGGTCCAGACTTTCCAACAGACCTAAAGGTTGGAGATAAGATAGCAACACTCGTTTCCTTATCGCTCACTCCTTTGAGGATAGATAAGATACTTAATGTAAATGTTGATACCGACCAAGTGGACATAGAAGGTAAAGCGATCTTATTTGAAAGTGGTATTTACGCTAAGTTGCCTGATGATATACCAGAAAAGCTCGCGTTAGCAGTTTTAGACGTAGCAGGTGCTCCAGCTCAAACACGCAAGTTGGTCAAACCAGGGATGACAGTCTGTATTATTGGTGGCGGTGGAAAATCAGGTGTGCTTTGCGCGTATGAGGCGATGAAAGCTGCTGGTAAAGATGGGAAGGTCATAGTTGTCGAATACTCACCAGAAAACGCAAAAAGGGTAGAAGAGCTCGGTCTTGCACACCATGTTATCATAGCGGATGCTACAAAGCCAGTTGAAGTTTATCAGAAAGTCATGGAAGTTACCGGTGGGCAGTACTGTGATGTAGTAATCAACAACGTTAATGTGCCAGCTACCGAGATGTCCTCAATTCTTATCACAAAAGATGAAGGTATTGTTTACTTCTTCAGCATGGCAACATCTTTCACAAGAGCTGCACTCGGTGCTGAAGGTGTAGGGAAAGATGTGACGATGATAATAGGAAACGGTTACACGAAAGGTCATGCAGAAGTGGCCTTGAATATACTCAGGGAATCGAAGAAGATAAGAGAACTATTTGAGAAATTGTATGTCTAACATGATGGGAGGTATCCTAAAGATGGCGAGACATTTTAAAGAAATTCCACTTTGGAGAAACGTTACGGAAGAAGAATGGAACGACTGGAAATGGCAACTAAGAAACAGGATAATGGATGTCGACACATTGAAGCAGGTTATAAACCTTACACCCGAAGAAGAAGAAGGTGTAAGGAACGCTTTGAAAACCCTGAGAATGGCGATAACACCGTATTACGCAAGTTTAATGGACCCAGATAATCCAAAGTGTCCAATAAGACGCCAAGCCGTTCCAACTGTAAAAGAACTTTACGTATCCCCATGGGACATGACAGACCCGCTCCACGAAGACGAGGATTCACCAGTACCTGGGCTTACTCACAGGTATCCTGACAGAGTTTTGATGCTTATTACCGATATGTGCTCAATGTACTGTAGACACTGTACACGTCGAAGATTCGCGGGTCAACACGACCGGGCAAGAACAAAGCAGGAAATCGATGCCATGATTGAATACATCAGAGAAACACCTCAGGTAAGAGATGTGCTTTTGTCCGGTGGCGATGCCCTACTGGTTGGAATTGAGATGCTTGAATACATTCTTAAAGAGCTCAGAAAAATCAAACACGTTGAGATAATAAGGATAGGAACAAGAGCACCTGTTGTCTTACCACAAATCGTGACTCCAGAATTAACTAACATGCTTAAAAAGTATCATCCAATTTGGTTAAATACACACTTTAACCACCCAAAAGAGATAACACCTGAATCATCAAGGGCATGTGAGATGTTGGCTGATGCAGGTATACCGTTGGGTAACCAAACCGTGCTTTTGAGAGGTGTCAACGACAGCCCATACATTATGATGGAGCTGGTTCACCAGCTTGTAAAAATAAGGGTCAGACCATACTATATTTACCAATGCGATCTATCTATGGGATTAACACATTTCAGAACCTCTATAAAGAAAGGTTTAGAAATAATGGAAGCGCTTATAGGTCACACATCCGGCTTTTGTGTTCCTTCTTTTGTTGTTGATGCACCAGCTGGCGGTGGAAAGATAAGAGTTATGCCAAACTACGTCATATCCATGTCCGACCACACGGTTATACTGAGAAACTACGAAGGTGTCATCGTTGCTTACCACGAACCTGAAGATACCACTAGTGATGTTGATGACTCAGAATACAGGGCAAAATACAAATTCTCGGGTGTTGCTAGCCTATTTACAGACAAAAAGATAAGTATCGAACCGGCACATCTTGAAAGACATGAAAGGATTAAGGAATGGAAAGAGAAAAAAGGAGGCAAGGAGAATGAACATTGATGATATTTACGTTGGTCAGGTTTACGAAGTGAAGAGAATTGTAACAGATGAGATGGTTAAGCTCTTTGCCGAAGCTACAGGTGATAAAAACCCTGTGCATCTTGACAAAGAATACGCCAAGAATACCATCTTCGGTGGGAGGATAGCGCACGGCATTCTATCACTTGGAATTATCTCATCTGTCCTCGGTATGGAATTCCCAGGCGCAGGGACAATTTACTTAATGCAAAATGCCAAGTTTAAAAGACCTGTTTACATCGGAGAAGAGGTCACTGTAAAGCTTATAGTCAAAGAAATCGATAGAGAAAAACGAAGAGTACTATTGGAAACCTACGTTGTAAAAGAAAATGGTGAAAATGCTATCGAAGGTGAGGCACTGGTAAAGATTTGAGATAATATGGCTGGAATAGAAAAAGTAGAAAGCGGAAGTGATTTTGAAAAGCTCATTAACGAAATCCTAAAAAGGAAAGTCATTGCTATCATAGGGCTTGAAAAGAACACAGGCAAAACAGAAACGCTGAACTTTATTGTAAAGCATGTAAGCCCTCAAAAAAGATTGGCACTAACATCCATAGGTACAGATGGAGAGGAAAAAGATTTAGTTTTCGGCACGTTTAAACCATCTGTATATGTAGATTACGGTTTTGTATACACAACAACCGAACTATTTTTCAAAAGAAAAACAGTGCTTTCAGAAATCATACATATTTCACAGCAACATACGCCAACTGGACGTGTTATCATCGCAAAAGCATTAGAGCCGGGAAAAGTCGTACTTTCAGGACCACCAACAGCTGTGTGGATGGAAGAGACTGTAAGATTGTTGAAAGAGCATTCAGACATTGTTATCATCGATGGTGCGCTTTCTCGCTTTAGTCAGGCAACACCTTTTATCGCCGATGGTATAGTTCTTGCAACTGGCGCAGCCTATTCTTTGGATAAAAGAGAAATAGTAAAACATACCCGATACATTTACACACTCTGCCAGTTGCCTGAAGTAAGCATGGAAGACAAAGAAAAATTGGCGCTGGCCAATACCGTTCACGTATTTCAAGATGGAGATTGGAAAGATTTGGGTATAGAGTCCGCACTCCAGCTTAATAAAATCTTTGATACGAGTTTAGATGCCAATACTAAAAAAATATACATTCCCGGGGCACTTACCGATAACGTCTTGAGATTTGTAAGCACCAAGAGCGTTGATGAAGTAATAGTTAGAGATTTCACGAAGATTTTTGTTTCGTATGAAAACTATATAAAATACAAGCCGACAATAAGAGTACTGAAACGTGCAAACATAATAGGTATCACTGTTAACCCGTTTTCCCCAACAGGGTATGTATTAAATTCACATGAAATTATCAAAGAGCTTAAGAAACATGTCGATGTTCCTGTAATCGACGTGAAACTAGAAACAGTTAACAATATTTGACCAGTTAAGTGGGTGAATTCTCTTATGTCACTTAAAACAATTCCTCCCAAAAGGGAAGACTTTGAAAGATTAACAGGGTATGAGTACATTAAAAATAAACTTAATCCCAAAACACAGATGGGACAAAAATACTTTAAACACATTCAACCGATGACTTACGAGCATATACTCGAGCACTTTGATGATACCGCATTTGTCATACGCTTGATTGAACGTGAAGCTAAATTAATCGCTGATATTGAACATGATTTAGAATGCATCCTTGATGTTTCAAGAACGATAGAGAAAATAACAAACAGCGAAATACTTGATGAGATAGAACTGTTCGAATTGAAGAATTTCGTTCTTGTTGCACAGGAAATCAGAAATAAAACCCAGCAGGTGTTTTCTAGTCATGAACGTTTTTCATTGCCCGATTTAGAAGAAGTAATAGACCTTCTTGACCCTGAACGCCTCAGACTCCCGACGTTTTACATTTACGATGCTTACGACGAACGTCTTTCTCAAATCAGGAAACAGAAAAGAGAGTTATTACAAAAGAAAAATGCAAAGGATGATAATTTAAAAGAACGAGAAAGTATTGAAGACGTTGTTCTTCAATTAACAGAGCAGGAAAGAAGTGTAGAAAACGAAGTATTAGAAAGGCTATCTAAAAAACTTTGGAATTTCGCTGATTTATTGGAAAAAGCTCTTCAAAAAATTAAATATCTCGATATCATACTCGCAAAAGCTAAGCTATCGGTAGAGTTAGAACTTTCAAAGCCAATTGTACATAGTAAAGACCACGAGCTCCAGAACATACGAATAACTGGAATGTTTAACCCCCAATTAAAAGAAGAGCTTGCAAAACATGGCAAAAGCTACCAACCTGTTGATGTAACGATTAAGCGTGGGGTTACTGTGATTGTTGGAGCGAATATGTCAGGTAAAAGTGTGGTCTTAAGAACTGTTGCATTAATTCAATACATGGCACTCTTAGGATTTTTTGTACCGGCAAAACATGCAGAACTTCCGTTTTTGGAACTCATAGCACTTGTAACTGAGGATTTTCAGCGACCATTGAGCGGACTTTCCTCGTTCGCTTCGGAGATAACTTTAATAGATAGCGCGTACAGAGATTCTCAGAATACTTCTGCACTTATACTGATAGACGAGCCTGCAAGAACCACAAATCCATACGAAGGTACAGCAATAGTTAACGCACTTGTAAAATGCTTTGAAAAAACAAAAAGCTTTGTAGTGATAGTTACTCACTTTGATGATGTTGAATGTCATACACGTTTCAGAGTCAAAGGTTTAAAGGAAGATGCACTGAAAAATATCCAATCAGTTAACGACATACAAGAACTGATGGATTATGAACTCATTCCCGATGATGGAAAGACAGTTCCAAAAGAAGCTATAAGAGTGATGGATTTGTTAGGCGTGAGCAAAGATATAGTATCGCAAGCATTGAAACTCTTGGACAGACATTCCGAAGAATACAAATAACATAAGACAATTAGATCCTACTATCAGGGAGGGGAAAATCGATGGAGCATTTTGAAAGCAAACTGGGGATAGATCCGAAAAGGGTGGAAAAAGCCCGGCAATTGGCAAAAGATATCGCAGTTGATGTTGTTAATTTTGTTCAAAAATACTCAACTGTTAGTGTTGAAAGGACCATTTGTAGGTTCTTTGGAATAGATGGAATTAACGAAGAAGGTGTGCCATTACCAAACGTTGTTGTTGACCATCTAAAAGAAAAAGGAGCTTTAGAAAATGGTGCTGCCTTATACATCGGTAATGCTGTGCTTGAGACCGGTATGACTCCTCAAGAAATTGCCGAAGCCATTGCTGCTGATAAACTCGACCTCACAAAATTACCGATGCATAACATTGATGATATCAAAGGCGTTGTCGATGAGTTAGCTGACAAAGCAATTAAAATCATTGACGAGAAAAAAGCAGAAAGGCAAAGAATGCTTGAAGAACTGGGTGACCCACCACAACCTTACATATACGTTATCGTCGCAACTGGAAATATATACGAAGACGTTGTACAAGCACAGGCCGCAGTAAGACAAGGAGCAGATATCATTGCAGTTATCAGGTCGACCGCCCAAAGCTTGCTAGACTACGTGCCTTACGGAGCAACAACGGAAGGGTTTGGTGGGACATACGCAACACAAGAGAACTTCAGAATAATGAGAAAGGCACTTGACGAAGTGGCAAGGGAGGTAAAAAGGTACATAAGACAAACGAATTATAGTTCAGGTCTATGTATGCCTGAAATTGCAGCACTTGGTGCCTTGGAGAGACTTGATGTAATGCTAAACGATGCGCTGTATGGTATTCTATTTAGAGATATAAATATGATAAGAACAATGATTGACCAGTACTTTTCTAGAATCATACTCGGGTATGCTGGGATTATTATCAACACAGGTGAAGATAACTACCTAACAACCGCAGATGCCTACGAACAAGGTTACACTGTAATCTCCTCACAACTCATCAACGAACAACTCGCGTTACTCGCAGGTATTCCTGAGGAGCAGATGGGACTTGGGCATGCATTTGAGATGGACCCATCACTGGAAAACGGATTTCTGTACGAATTGGCGCAAGCACAGTTATCAAGAGAACTTTTCCCAAAAGCGCCTCTTAAATACATGCCTCCAACAAGATTCATGACCGGTAACATCTTCCGCGGTCTTGTCCAAGATGCTATGTTCAATGTCGTTGGTATTTGGACAAAACAAGGTATCCAACTACTCGGAATGATGACAGAAGCCATACACACACCGTTCCTCTCAGACAGATATGTGGCTATCGATACAGCAAAGTACATATTCAACAACATGCGTAACATCGGCGATGAAGTTATTTTCAAGCCCGGCGGAATAATCCAAAGAAGGGCTCAACAAGTACTTGAGCAAGCGATAGAACTGTTGGAAAAGATGAGAGAAGACGGTTTATTCAAATCACTTGAAAAAGGCGTTTTTGCCAATACAAAACGTCCGATAAAAGGTGGAAAAGGACTTGACGGAGTCTTCGAAAAAGGAAAATATTATTACAACCCGTTTGTTGAAAAGATGCTCAAAAAGCAATTAGACCTGTGAGGTGAAGAAGATGGGTGGAGGACTCTACTCTCTCGAGAAAAAAGATTTCGATAAAACGTTGAATTTAAAAGCCATAAAGCCATATGGCGACACAATGAACGATGGTAAAGTTCAAGTTAGCTTTACATTACCTGTTCCAGATGGTGATGAGGCTGTAGAAGCGGCAAAACAACTCATGAAAAAGATGGGCTTAGACAACCCAATGATTGTTTACCATTACCAACTCACACCGGGGTTTACGTTCTTCATAGGCTATGGCGACTGTGTGCACACTGTAGATTTCACAGCTATTAAGGTTCCAAAAGTAGAAGTTCACAAAATGACGATGGAAGAAATAGACGAGTTCATTGAGAAAAACATTGGAAGAAAGCTTGTAGTCGTCGGTGCAACAACCGGAACAGATGCACATACAGTTGGGCTGGACGCTATTCTTAACATGAAAGGGTTTGCTGGTCATTATGGACTTGAAAGATACAAAATGTTTGAAGTATACAACATGGGAAGCCAAGTACCAAACGAAGAATTTGTTGCGAAAGCTATAGAAGTGAAAGCCGATGCTTTACTTGTTTCACAAACCGTAACGCAAAAAAACATTCACATAAAGAACTTGACGCACCTCATAGAATTACTTGAGGCGGAAGGGATCAGGGATAAAGTGATAGCTATCGTTGGAGGTCCAAGAATTACCCACGAACTTGCAAAGGAACTTGGTTTCGATGCTGGTTTTGGTCCCGGAACATTTGCCGAAGATGTTGCCGCATTCATTGCACAAGAGTGGGTTAGAAGGTTCGGAAATAAGAAATAAAGTCCATAAAAAAAGAAAAAAGCCCTGGATTTTCCAGGGCTTTTAATTTTGGTGGAGCCGATGGGATTTGAACCCACGGCCTCTACCGTGCGAAGGTAGCGCTCTCCCAGCTGAGCTACGGCCCCACACATAGTATCTTTGTACCTCCGAAATTTTAGCACATAAGTTCTATTTTTTCAAGAGGGTCATCAACAGAAGAGAAGTTGTGTATGCAAACTAAGTCAGTTAAAAATTCCACGAAAAAGGGTATAATAGTATCAGAAGATAGTAACACTTTGTTATTCATAAAAGGGGGTATGATACGTGAGGAGATACATTTTTAAGAAAGGTCGGAGGTATACGTTCTTATCGATAGTTTTAATAGGAATCGTCGTTGTTATACTCCTGGCTTTAGTGTACTACAATTCACTTAAAGGCATAGTCGAAAGGCACTACGGTGATTTCAAGGTACTCACAATCAGGGAAGCTTTCGAAAATGCATTCAAGAACGTGTCAATTCAACCTTCTGGATTTGCAATAGTCACTATAACGGCCATAGATGAAATGGGTAACATATATACTGCCCGTGTAACAAAAGAGGGTTTGATGAGTATCGCTATTGGTAACCAAATTAGTCAAAATCCAGAAGAGCTGTATAAAGCAATCTACGCGAAGGCGTTTTATAACCTGGTCTTAACCCAACCCATTGCAGACTTTGAATCTTCGGACCCAAAAAATGTGTTGAAGTATCTAAACGATGTTAGCTATGATTATTTCCAAGAAGATGGACGAGAGTATGTTGTGTTGGTTGGAAAGGACGAGCCTGGAAACACGATACAAATCGTATACAACATCAGCAAAGTCAACGGTAAAATAAGAATAATTGCTGAGAAAGTCTTTGTGAATGGCAAGTTATTGAGCGATGCTGGAAAGAGAATTTTCCTTGCGAAGGTGTATAAAAAATCCATAGAGTATGACCTTATTGAAGTTGTAAAAAATAGCTTTTTGAAAGATTATCCCGGAGTATCGATCGGTGAGGTATTTTCCAAACTAAACAACGCAAGGTGGACGATAAAAAACGAAAGTAAAAAGATGGTAGAATTTAACGGAATGGATGTTATAGAGGGAAAAGAGACTGTTATAACCATTGGCTTTAAAATAGACGAAAACGGCGAAACTATTGTTTCTTATGCCTTGTTGAACGGTCAGGATGTGGATAAAGAGAGTATACCCTATTTACTATCATATTTGTATAACAGATATTCTAATATCGATAGGAACAAGGAACTTGACAAGTACAAACAAATCATATTCTCAACAAAGATTCCAAATTCAACGAAAACCTTTGGAGAGCTTTTCACAGAATATGCTACGAATGACAAGTGGAATATAGAATATGCTATCGACAGTGTAAAATTAAGTGTTACAGCACAAACTATGAAGAACGATAAATTCTATATGGAGTTCATCTTCAGAAAGGATGGAGTTTATCTTGGCAAAGCTACGCTTAATGGTGAGGAAACAGAGTTTGACGTTTTAACCAACGTGATATTTGGAAATAATGCTGACAAAGTACAAAAAGTTAAATCAGGCAAGATTGTGAAGTACTCAAGCTTTACAAACAACGAAGAGGCTTTCAGAAGCTATCTGAAAAATCCTACATGGTCATATGATAAAGAAAAGGACAGAGTCATATTGACAGGTGTTGGGAAGTACGGAACGAAAAACTGGAACTTCACATTCGTTTTTGACCTTTATTTCGGGAGGGAACCCATTCTTGAAAGTATGTATATGGACGGAATTGCTGTCATCGATGAGGTATCGGACTATATAGTTTCTAAGATCTTCAAAGTTGACACCTTAGGTAACAACTTAGTTGAACTTGTAAAAAATTCCATATTCATATCGAAGACGTATGAGGAAATACTGGGACCAAAGGGTTGGAAACTTGATAGAAACAACGATAGAGTCCTCTACACAAGCGATAATTTGCAAATAACATTTGCAGTAGAACCGGCTGGTCAGGTAAAAGTTGTTCAACTTTTCTACAACGGTGAAGATTGGACAACAAGATCTTATGATGTCTTAAAAACACTTGAGAATGGTGGTAGCCTCATATCTTTAGAACAATCGCAACAGAAACCAGTGGAACCAGAACAACCTCAGGAACAACCTCAAGAACAAACAACAACACCGCAATATGGACAGTTCTGATTTTCGTACCCCAGCAGATGAAACAATTTTAACCTTTAACACACAAGGCAGGCTGACTTCAGCCTGCGCTTTTTCTTTTCTTAAAGCTGAAAGAATGTGAGGCTTCCCGTCCAATTAGTTCGTCACTAAACTTGAAGAATGCCGAGTGGCAAATAGGAAAGTACTTCAAAAGTGCTTAAAGAGAGGAACATATATGGAAAACAAGTGTGATTTGAGGCTTATGGTTTTAGCAGTCCTATTCCTGTTGGCAATTACTGTTTATTTACTCAGAGCGAAAGTCGAATTTCTCGAACTTATGGAAACTAGCGTAGAGACCGAATTTGAAAAATCCACATGCAGATTCCAAAGTTTCGAAATACATATAATTCTGACTTTGAAGACAGTTTAAACAGTAACGTTCAGGAGAAGGTCAGAAATATAGTCGAAGAGGTTAAAGCTGTTGCACACCAAGTTGCAAAAGATAGGATGCTACGAAGCAAATACGAAGTCCGCATTTCGACAGAAGTAAAGTTTAAATCGAAAGATTTTGTGAGCTTGGTAATATACTGCTACACATTCACAGGCGGTGCTCACGGTGTTACTACCTTTGACACATACAACGTTGACCTCAAAAATTCAAAACTCCTTACACTGAACGACATTTTCTTTGACACATGCGATTACGGGTAAACCATTAAGGATTTTATCACTAAGCAAGTAAGGAATCGAAAAGAAGAATTCTTCCCAGAAGCGGTTGAATACATCAAAAAAGAGGACATAACCAAACACCCATTTACAGTTACAAAAAAAGCCACTTCAGATTTGCTACGACGACTACGAATTCGCGCCACATGCAACAGGATTACCCGTATTTGAAATTCCACTATCTCCTCTTAAGCCTTGTCTTCGAGTTAGAATTGACTAAACAACATACTCTTATAACCTAACTGTAAGACCTATACCATACAAACCCAGGTTAGACTATCTACACTCATACACTACTTATATACTATGATATGATTATTAATATTTATCTTAAAAAACTAAAAAATTCGAATCAAAGGGGACTAAAATATGAATAACGAAGCTACCTGTGTATTATCTTTAATCCGAACTAATCTAACAAAAGAAAAAATAAATAAAATCATAAACTTTGCTTCTGAAAACAATATAAGTATAAGCAAAGTACTAAAATTTGATGAAAGTAAAATTCAGGAATTATTTTCATTCTCAAAGGAAGATATACAAGAAGTATTAAAAGCAAAGGACAATCTTGGAAATTCAAGCTTTCTCTTGGAAGACATAACTTCTAAAGGAATTTATTTAATCACCGTACTAGATGAAGAGTATCCCAAAAAGCTAAAAGAAAATCTAAGTATAGACGAACTTCCTCCCATGCTATTTTGTAAGGGCAACACGGATTTACTAAATGAAAAGCACATATCCATCGTTGGAAGTAAAAACGCAAATGAAATATCCATCGAATTCGCCAAAAATATAACAAAAAAGGCCGCAAAAAACGGTCAAGTAGTAGTGAGTGGATATGAAAAAACTATTGATAAAGCAATTATAGAAAGCACAATAAACAATGGTGGCAGAGCTATCATACTCCTATCCCAAGGAATACTCTTATTCCAAATTCCAAACGAATACTACGAATACTACACAGATGGAAACATACTAATATTAAGCATATACACACCAAATTCCAAATGGGATAATAATAAAACAATAGAAACTGAAAAAATCAAATTCGCCTTCGGAGATGAAATATACATCGCAGACATAAAACACGAAGACGAAATTTGGAACAGCACAGTAGCTATAAAAAATAAAACAGAAAACATTTTTGTTAGACAGCCAGAAGACACAGAAGATACCGCAAACCTAGAATTGATAAACAAAGGATTAAAGGCTGTAAACATAATTGGCGAAATACTAGAAAAAGAAAAAAGCATTGAAGAACATATAATAGACATACTAAGAGATAGAAAATTGAAAGCTTCCCAAATAAGAGAAGAGCTAAAAAAGAAAGGAATAGAAATCTCTTCCCAAAAACTTACACACCTGATAAAAAGTATTCCAAATATTGAGACAGAAAAAGATAGTGCTGGTAATAGATACTATCTAAAAGACTCTCCTGAACAATCCCAAATATCTTACGAAAACCTTCCTTTGTTCAGAGAGGTGGAAAAATAAAATTTCTGTTTTGAAAATGCTCAATTACTTGTGCTTTTCAGATATGTACAACTTCATATCTTCTTTTTTGCACACCTCTTGCATATGAGTAAGAAATATTAATATCTACATTTAACCAATTTACGACTTTATTGCGGCCGATTTGATAATTATATACCCTGGCCAACGCAAAAATTATTTGTCAATTAATCTAATTATTTTAAGATATTTTCTTAGATACCTTCTTTTGGATTTATCAAAGACGAGGTTAAATACCTTATTGATTAATTTTTGTGGTAAAATGATATTAAACTGAATACTTTTCAACAGCTACACCTTTTTGAGATTTTCGATCTTACTTCTTAACATTGATCTATTAAATTTAAAAACAAAAGGAAGTGATTAAATTGAAATTAGAAGATATTAGAAAAATTTGGGAGTCCGATAATTATATTGATATTGCATTCGAAGAATATTTAAAATTTAGAAATTCGGATATTTACAATGAAAAATACAAATTTGATATCCTGAATGAATTGAATAATCAACTACAAAATATCAGGATAACTCCTGATAATGTTATTTCAATTATTGAAATGCTAAAGGATAAAAATCCTTCAAGCGGTTCTTTTGTAAATTGGAGAGATTTAGACAATCTTTTAAAGATTGTTAAAGAAGACCCAGTAAAAAGTTCAAGAGTAATAAATGAACTCTATGATGAAAGTATAGATTTATTAAAAAGAATTGATGACTTTATCTCAGCTATTAGTGAAAATAATTTTAATTACTCTCCAGGAACTCCTTTAATTGGCTATTTGCTTGCAAGCTATGACTTAACTAAATACCCATTATATAAGGATGAAATATGGACAAACTTCTTGCATGACTTTGGAATAGAGGAAAAATTCGGGAGTAAAGCTGAAAAATATGTAATGTACTATCAAGTATGCAACATGTTAAAAAATTTCTTTGAGGAAAATGGATTTCTTCATGACCAAAATATATTAGAAATTCAAGATTTTGTTTATTGTGTTTTTTCAGGAAGTTATAAAGATTTAGTATTCAAAATCAGTATTAAGTACTTGAAGCAAAAATCAGAATTTCTTGATGTTTTAACGAATGACGAAAATTTTATAGACTACTTAAATAAATTAGATAAAGAATACGTAAAAAAACTATTTGAAAAATACTCAGAAAGCGAAAAAGTGAATAAAATACGTTTTTTAGTTGCAGAAAAATTACTAAATGGAAACATAACAATAGAAGATTTGGAAAATTTTAAAGAAGAAGTTGCTAGCAAAGAAGAAAAAGATATTTTAAGGTCATGGGATAATTTTAAGATTCTTTTCCCATTTTATTATGAAAAATACAAAGAAAAAGTAAAGAACGAAATTAGTAAAATATTGGAATTAATATTAATAGAATTAGATGTAAAAGATGATTTGGAAACCCATATTCAGGATTTTTATGGTCCTCAAAGCTTCGGTGCTAAACATTGTTACTGCTGTTTATATTTAAAAAAGAACGAGTCTCATCAAAAATCAGCACAATTATCTATAGTCATTCATCCAGATGCTATTTATTATGGACTTACAATAGGAGTAAAAGTTAAAGAAAAATTATCTTACAATGAAAATGTTGAAAAATTAGAGGATATAGAATTTGTAAGTCTAAACAAAATAGTGGAAAAGTTCAAGGAGGTTTATAAAGATTTTATTAAAATAAGTGAAGAGTTCTATCAGAAATTTATTGGAGGTCAAAACCCACCCAAACCCTATGGTGAAGCTAATTGGAACAAGCCTCTTGAAATTAAAAGTTTATTATTTGAAGAAAAAGAAATTCTTTTAAAACAAATACATACTTCCCTCGCCTCAGGAAAACATATCATATTAATTGGCCCTCCAGGAACAGGTAAATCAAAGCTTGCTAAAGAAATTTGCGAGAATTTTGGGGTTGAATATGAATTTGTTACAGCAGTCTCCGATTGGTCTACATTTGATACGATTGGTGGATACAGGCCAAATGCTGACGGAACATTATATTTTGATGAAGGAATATTTCTTAAAGTATTGAAGAGTAAAAATAATAGCAAATTAAAATGGCTTATTATTGATGAAATAAATAGAGCAGATATTGATAAAGCATTTGGACCACTTTTTTCTGTATTAGCTGGAGATAAAGCAACTCTTAGTTTTAAAACAAATTCTGGAAAAAACATAGTTATAATAAATGAAAATGAAGAACAACAAGAAATAGATGATGAGAATGTATATGTTTTACCAAAAGATTTCAGAATTATTGGAACTATGAACACTTATGATAAAACATCATTATACGAACTAAGTTATGCCTTTATGAGACGCTTTGCTTTTATTTATATTGGAATTCCAAAAAATATAAATACTAATCTAGTAGAAAGCTTCTTGAATAAATGGGGAATAGAAGATAAAAGCATTAACGAAATTAATTTAAAAGAAGGTTTAACTGAGGTTTGGAATATTATTAATAAATACAGACCTGTTGGACCTGCAATTATAAAAGATATAGCAAATTTTGTAAGTCTGAACGGTGATTACACTTCAGCCATCATTTTGTATGTTTTCCCACAGTTTGAAGGAGTTCCAGAAAATAAAATTAGACAATTTGTAGAAGAATTGAAAAAATCAACTATAAAAGATTTTTCAAAGAACGAAGAAGTTTTAAAAAATTTTGTAGGTGATTTCTTTGGAATTAGTTTGGAGTGAGCTTTCTGAAAACAAGTAAAAAAGAGTTAATGAAGGAAATAAGTGGTGATTTGGTAAATTATTTAAAATTAGGCTATCTATCTATTAACCCATTTTTGGATGATATAAATTTAGAAATTGAAAATATTGAAGAACTTTTAAAAATACACTTTTTACTTCTTGAAGAAGTAAGAACATATATTTTGGGCCTTTCAAGTTTGATAAGAAGACTTAGGGTTTCAACAAAAGTAAATGAAGAAATTTCTTATCAAGGAATAAAGGGACATATAAATTGGCAAAATACTATCAAGGAAAGATTAAAAAGAAATTATAATGATAAAACATTATATGTTCAAGTTGAACGAAGTAAATACTACAATACAAAAGAAAATGTAGTATTAAAGACATTCATCGAAGTCCTTTATAAGATAATCACCGAGCTAAAAATGGAAAGATTTTTAAAATATGAATGGTTCAAAAATGGGAAAGAAATCATAGATAATGTTAAACATATTTATGAACAAAATGTTTATTTAAATCAAATAAATCTAAAAGATGAAAGAATAACTAATAGAATAATTGAAGATGTATCAAGAGATAGAAATGTTTTATACAGTGAAGCAGCAAAACTACTTAAAAAGTACAATAGAATAGTGAATTTTGATGTTGATAAAAATGATATTGTTAAGTTTTTTGAGAATACTTTTATTGAAATAGCTGATGAAAATACTCTCTTTGAGCTGTTCTGGATTGTCAGGATTTTAAGGAGCAATTCAAGAAATTACAGAATGTACCTAATTGATGGAAATAGCAGTAAGATTGCGTGCTTTGGTGATGATACAAAAGAAATTTCAATATATCATAACAGTACAGGTACCTCTGAATTTGTTTTTAATATTAAAAAAGATGAGATAGAAAATTTAGTTGGAAAAAATGAATATATTACAAGATTATTTGGAATATCAAATGATTTTTATGATATAGCAAGTACCATTTTTGATAATAAACAAATTGATTCAACTTATATATGGAGTGGTAGACCAGATATTCTAATTGAAATAAGAAATAAAAAATCTGGAAAACTTGAAAAAATAATAATTGGAGAAGTTAAATATACGATCGATGAGAACTACATGTTGGAAGGTTTAAAACAACTTCTTGAATATATGTACTATTTAAAAGATCACAATATGGACTATATTTATAGGAATAAAAACATCGAAATTGAAGGCATATTGTTTGTTGATAACATTAAACTAAATTACTATATATTCGAAGAAAAGAATATAAGGATATATAATATTCAAAACACAAATATACAGATATGAAATTATTTAAAATTAAAGAAAGATAGATTTTGAGATTTAATTGTGTAATCATGTAATTCATTTTGAAAACGCGTAATTATTTATTCCTTTTCGAACATATAAAGCTTCATTCATTCTTTTATTTACTCATCTCTTTCATATAAACCAAAGGTAACAATTTGAATTACTCTCCAATAAAATTTGGTTCATTTGGCTTATAAATACAGCCTTCCTCTTTCATATTACCTCAACTTAACTTCTTTATGACCTCATCGCGTCCGGTTTGATAATTTCAGAAATACTCTGATTAACATTATTTCTTGATTTTTAAATACTTCGAATAACAAAATTCTTGAAAGTTGTAAAGTAATTTGATTATTGTCCTTTTAATTTATTGTAATAAAATAGAAATAATGTGCTATAATTATGTTTAGTGGGGGAAATTAGATTGTAGTAAAGATAAAAAGGGGAAATATCGAATATGAGCTTTAAAGAGCTATATTTGAAAAGAACATATTCGTCGGAAGTTGATGATATTTTAAATGACTTTTACATTCCTGTCTTAAAAAAATCCGTTAATTACTTTCGAATTTCCGGATTTTTTACTTCTGAGTCCCTAGCTATTGCTGCAAGAGGTATTTTAGGATTAATAAAGAATGAAGGTCAGATGAAGTTAATCGCTTCACCAAAATTAACGTCAGAAGACGTAAAAACAATTATAACTGCCAAAGAAGAACCTTATAAGTACATTAGCCATATCCTCGACAAAAGTATCGAGACTTTAGAAGATGAATTCACTAAAGACCATCTATTCGCATTAGGATGGATGATAGCAAATAACAAACTTGATATTAAAATTGCTATTATCTACAAACCTGAAGGAACTATAATGAGCTTTGATGAAATTGCATCTTCCGGTCTATTCCATCAAAAAATAGGTATATTCATAGATAATGACGGAAATATTATGTCTTTCAGTGGTTCAGTAAATGAAACACTCTCAGGATGGCAGAAGAATATAGAAGAGTTTAAAGTATTTAGAAGTTGGGTTGAAGTTGAAAAAGAGTACGCTTTAGAAGATTTAAAGAAATTTGAAAAATATTGGAATAATGAAGCCACTAATTTGGAAGTAATTGATATCCCCCAAGCAATTAGAGAAAAATTAAGACAAATTGTTCCAAAAGATTTCGACATTAATTCACTTGAAAAATGGTATAAAAACTCAGATAATAAAACTAAAAAAATACAGCTTTTTAAACACCAAATTGACGCAATTGATAGTTGGGGATCTAATAACTACAGAGGCATTATATCAATGGCAACAGGGACTGGCAAAACTTACACTGCTATCGGAGCCATTGATAGAGTTATCAGAGAAAATGAAAAAAACTTTATTGTTATATCAGTCCCATATTCACACCTAATCGAACAATGGTATAAATCCATAAGAACCTACGGTTTAAACATAAATTTTGTAGTAAAATGCTTTTCGGAGAATAATAGATGGTATAGTGACCTTAAAAGATATGTGCGAAAACTTTTGCTGGGACAAATTAAAAACTTACTAGTTATTTCCACTCATGATACGTTAGTAAGCGACAAAATGAACGAAATCATATTAGATTTAAAACCAGACATTCAAACATTGATAGTAGCCGATGAAGTACACAGCATTGGATCTCTAAAAAGACGCGAAAATCTCTCAAAGATCTTTGATTACAGACTAGGTTTAAGTGCCACTCCGAAGAGAATGTACGATGAATTCGGCAATATTTTCTTGAAAGAATACTTTGGAGAAATTGTTTACGAATTTTCTCTTTGTGATGCTATATATAGTATTAACCCTTTAACTTACACATCTTTCCTAAATCCCTATTACTATTACCCCTATTTATGTTTACTAACTAACGAAGAGACAAAAAGATATAACGAACTTACTAATAAGATATTAAAATTGCTGGGAAATTCTTTCGACAATATTTTTGAAGAAATTGAGAAAAATGAAGAAATCAAAACACTTCTTATAAGAAGGAGCAAGATTATAAAATCTGCGAGAAACAAATTAAAAGTACTAGAAAAAATAATTCAGGATATTGAAAGCAAACATGGAGAAGTTAGTAACACAATCATCTTTACAGATGATAAATTAATAAACCAAACATTAGAAATCTTAAAATCAAAAAAGATATACGCTGTAAAATTTACACAAGAATTGTCAAATAAAGAAAGAATTGAAATATTAAAAGATTTTGGAGAAGGATATATTCAAGCACTTGTTGCAATGAAAATACTCGATGAAGGTGTAGATGTTCCTGAATCAAAAATAGCAGTCATAATGTCAAGTAGCACAAATCCAAGGGAATTTATTCAAAGAATTGGTAGGGTCTTAAGGATTTCAGATAATAAAGGATATTCCTACGTTTACGATATTATAACAAAACCAGCATATGTTGAAGATTCAATATTAAATTTAGAGAGCAATTTATTTAGAGCAGAAAGAGAAAGAGTAAAGATCATTGCAAAGTGTGCTTTAAACTATAAAGAAGTAATGGATGAAATAAATAAATTATAAAAAAGAAAGAGGTGGTAAAAATGCTCAAATACTCAACTAGCAAGCTATATGATAGTTTGGAAAAAGAAACTATATCAGAATTTGGTGAAGAAGGAAAAGATGTTTTCTTACTAATTTGGGAAATCTTTTCCGAATATATGAACATTTCTGGAAACGAAGAAAATAAATTCATAGACAAATCAATAAACCTCATAGACAACTTTTTCGAAAATAAATAAAAATACTCATACTACCAACTAAAAAGGTGGTGATAATTTTGAGGCTGGAAAAAATTAAATTGTACAATTTCAAACAATACAGAGACTTTGAAATCGATTTTTCAAAATTTCCCCAGGATAATAAAGACTTCCACGTTATTGTTGCCAAAATGGGAGTTGGTAAAAGCAACTTACTTGAAGCTATAAATTGGTGTTTGTACGGAAAAGAACTTTTTGGAAATATAGCCAAACCAACCGATCCCAACGTCTTAAGCAACAGTTGCTTGGACAAAGATGGAACACATACCGTAAGAGTGGTTTTAAACTTAAAAGATACAGATAAAAACGAATACTTTATAAATCGATATTCTAAATTTAAAGTTAGTGATAGAAAAGCTACTTCATTAAATGAGGTTTATTTAATATTTGGCAAAAACAACGAACTTGTGAGAAAAGAATTAGATGCAAAAAAGGAAGTCGAAATTTTAATGCCTGAAGACCTTAGGGATCATTTTTTCTTTAATGGTGAAAGATTGGACAACTATTTCGATAACGTACAGAGTGAAAAAATTACGAAAGTAATTAAGAAAATGTCAGGACTTGATACTTTAGAAAACTTCAAGGAATTCCTTGAAAAAGTTGAGAACAGATACATAAAAATGATCAGAGTAAATGAAAAAAGTGAAACTCAAAAAGAAGAATTAGAGAAAAACCTAAACAGAATAAAAGTAGAAAAGAAGGAATCAGAAAAATTACTTGAAAAAACTCGAGGAGATCTTGAAGCAACAAAAAAAGAATTACAAGACGTAGATTTACAACTAGAAAAACTGAAAGAATATGAAAACATAAAAAAACAAATAGAACTTTTACAAAAAAGGTTAAACGATCTAAATAGTACAAGAAAAAATATTCTAAAAGAAAAAGTTCAAACTGTTTTAGAATTATCAACATTGATGTTCGGTTGGTTGGCAGTAGAAAAAGTTTACCAAGAAAATTTTGAAATCGACTTTAATTACAACTATTTACCTTCAAATGTAATAGAAAACGCTCTAAGTGAAAATAAATGCCCAGTTTGTGGAAAAGAATTAGATGAATTACACAGAAACCATTTAAAGTATTTTTCTTCGAATAAAGAATTCGTCATTACTAAGAAAGAATATATGGAATTAATAAAAAGTATAAAAGATTTGGAAATTAAAAGAAGAAACTTAAATAATCAATTGAGTGACACACTGCCTAAAATTGAAGAAACCGAGCAGGAACTATACACTGCCGAAGCCAATATATCTCAGACCGCTTCCGAAGAATTAGGCAAATTATACCGCAGAAGAAATGAACTTGAAAGTCAAATACAACAACTTAATCAAAGAATAGGACAATTAGACAGTAAAATTGAAATACTATCAGAAAAAGAAAAAGAGACAGAAATGAAAATTTCTGAGCTCGCAATTCAGGACTCTTCAAACATCAATAAAAAAATAGACTTTGTTAGGAAGATAGAACAAATAATAATAAAAACTATGCTCAACAGAAAAAAAGAAATAAGAGACGAAATCACTAGCTACGTGGAAGAATATTTGAGTAAATTAATGTGGAAAAGAGATCTAATAAAAAAAGTGGAAATCACAGAAAGTTTTTCATTGAATATCTTTGACAGTTATGAAAACATGATTTTAAACCGTCTATCAGGTGGTGAAAGATCAGTATTGACGTTATCATTTGCCCTTGCAATGCATAAAGCTGCAGGTGTAAATGCTCCAATAATTATAGACAGACCTTTAGCTAATATTTCAGGAGATACATATGACAAATTAATAGAAATGTTTGCAAAAATATCGGAAGAAAAACAGATAATAATAATGCTAACAGATAAAGAATACCAACAATCTGCAGAATTGTTGAACAGTCTTGCTAGTACAATACATATTTTAGAAATGAATGAAACCTCAGAAGTAATAATCTCTGATAGAATTGCAAAGGGAGAGTGATTTGATGGATTCTAGCACCTTAATCTTAAGAATTAACGAAGAGTATAATAGCATGTTAGATGAAATGACCGATAAAATAAGACAAATAGCAAACGTAACAAAAGCAAAAATGTACTTCTTGGCAGGTGCATACGGATATTATTTAAATGAAAGAGAGAAATTGCAATCTAACAATAAAGACGTTCTTCGTGTAGAATATATAGAGAAACCTGACTACAAAATTCAAGAGACAATTTTAAATAGCATTTATCACAGTCAAAAGGACAAGCTAGATGAAGAAATAAATAAATATAAACTATTTGAAGAATACGCCAACGCTGGTGTTAAAAGGTTATATAAAATCTTCAAAGAATCCGAAAATATAGAAGATTTTATCGAAACTATCGAGATAAAAATTGATGAAATAATAAAAAAACTAGGTTTTTCAATAAAGGAGGAAGCAGAAAATGAACAGGTATGAAAAAGAATTTTACGACACACTAAAAGACCTCTTCATTGGAGAAGAGATAGAAGGTAAATCTGGTTACATTAACTTAATGAAAATCAAAAGCAATTACTATTCCAAAATCGTCCAACCTGAATTGCAACAACTAATCGAAAACGAATTAATTAACAACAATATCCAAGCTTTCAAAGAAGAACTTTTCGAAAAATTGTACACCTTCTTCAAAAGATATTTCTCTGAGAGTGGTTCAATTTACTTCACTTACACCCCTTGGAGTGAAAGAATATACGAGAGAGTCTACGACCCTGAAAAAGATGTCATCCTCTTTTGGAAAACTCATATGCTTTACTATGTAAAAACAGAAAAAAACTACAAAAGCTTAGAAATAAAAATTAAAGGTATAAACGGTGAAGACATCAAATTCTACTTCGATGTATCAGAATTAGAACACAAAAAAGCAAATGAGAAAAAAGAGATAATGTTTGAATTCAAAGAAATTGATAAAGATAAAAGGATAGTGCTTAGGTGCATTTACTCAGAACGAGGAAAGCAAACAAAAATTGAGGAAATCACGAAAAATGCAAAAGAAACATACAAAGACATCACAACAGAAGACGTAGAAAGAGCGATAAGAATATTTAACAAACAAAGTGAAGTAGATTACTTCATAAACAAAGATGCTGAAGGATTTCTAAAAGAACAATTAGACATGTACATATATCAGTACATGTTTGATTCAGAAAATATATGGAGTGAGAAAAGGATAAAAGAGATCCAAACATTCAAGAAAATAGCAGGTAAGATAATAGAATTCATATCACAATTTGAAAACGAGCTTGTCAAGATATGGAACAAACCAAAATTTGTTTTTAACAGTAATTATGTGATAACAATAGACAGAATAGTTGAAAAAGAAAAGGGGTACGAAGTGCTTGATAAGATATTGAATCATGAAGGAATGGAAGAACAAATAAAAGAATGGAAAGAATTAGGTTTAGTGGATGAAGGTTTCAACAAGGAAGAGATATACAAACAAGAGCAAGGAAGTTTGTTTAGTGAAGGAACAAAAATAAACGAAAAATACAAATACTTGCCGATAGATACGAAATATTTTAAAGACATAGAATTTGAGATATTGGAATTATTTGACAATATAGATGAAGAACTTGATGGATGGTTGATAAAAAGCGAGAACTATCAAGCGCTAAATACGATATTACCAAAATTCAAAGAGAAAGTGCAAACGATATATATTGATCCGCCATTTAATACAGGGAAAGATTTTCTTTACAAAGATAACTTTCAAGACGGTAGTTGGCTTACTTTAATGGAAAATAGACTCAAATTAGGAAGAGAGTTGTTAAATGATTGTGGAAGTTTGTTTTTACATTTAGATGAAAATGCTAATTATAGAGCAAGAGAACTATTAAATAATATTTTTGGAGAAATGAATTTTAGAAATGAAATTGTTTGGGCGTATAGGACAGGAGGAGCACCTTCAAAAAATAATCCATTATCTAAAAAGCACGACTATATACTTTATTATTCAAAAACGGAAAATGTAAAATTTGACAAAATAAAAGAAAAAATAATATATGAAAAACCATTTTTTACAACAGAAAAGGATGAAAATGGAAATTATTATGCCTTAGTTAATTTGAGAGATTTTTGGGAAGCGAATTTTTTAGTTTACACTAGTTTTAATCAATTAATTGAAATAGATGTTAAGCCTGTGATTAATGTATCTGAAGAAAGGGTTGAAAATTTTTTGACTCAAAAACCTGAGGGTTTAATTAAACTAATAGTTTTGTTATCTTCCAAAGAAGGAGATCTAGTTATGGACTTCTTTTTAGGAAGTGGCACAACAACTGCAGTAGCTCACAAACTGAAAAGAAAGTGGATCGGTATAGAGATGGGAGAACATTTTTATACAGTAATTTTACCAAGAATGAAAAAAGTTTTAGCGTACGACAAATCAGGTATTTCAAAGGAAAAGGATGTTAAAGAAAAATACAATGAAGACAATGCTGGTGGTTTCTTTAAATACTATGAATTAGAACAATACGAAGAAGTCTTACGTAATGCAAAATATGAGCATGGTGATTTAACATTGCAACCATCACCAGGTAAAGATGTATTCAATGAATACATATTCATGAGATCACCGAAGTTTGTAGAAGCTGTTTTAAAAAGAGAAGGAAATGAATACAAAGTTGACTTGTCAAAAATTTATCCAGAGAAGAGGATAGATATAGCAGAGACATTGTCAAATGTATTAGGAAAGAAAATAAGGAAAATTAGTAAGGAAAGCTTTGAATTAGAAGATATTGGAAAAATAAGGTATGATAACATACCAGTAGAATATATTAAGCCATTAATTTGGTGGTGAGAGAAGATGCCAAAGACAAAAAGCTCAAGAAGTGTAAAAAATACAAATGGCTTGAACATTTACCCTCTTTTAAAGAATTTCATTGATGAAAAAGTACCAATGTTTGAAGAATTACCATATGATTGGAGAAACGTAGATTTAGAATCATTTTCGAGTACAAAGAAATTATGGGATTTTCAGATAGAGGCTTTAAAATACGCAATAAGAGGATTGTATTATTACTATGATGTTCTAAAGGCTGATAAAGAAAGATTTTGGGATGAACTGATAACATACGACAATGCTTTAGACTTACCTTCCATAATGGATATTAAGAAATCAGAAAGTGATGTATGGAAAATTTTAAGCAAATACTTTTACAGTTATGATGATAACATTTCATATAGCAATTTTATCAACAGAATGGGATTTTGGATGGCAACGGGAAGTGGAAAAACGTTAGTTATAGTCAAACTGATCGATATACTAATAACTTACATGGAAAGAGAACTCATACCAAGTAGGTATATTCTTTTCTTAACATACAGAGATGATTTAATTGAGCAGTTCAAAGTTCATTTTGAAGAATTCAATAAGTCTCAAAGAGGAAAAATATTGAAATTGTATGAATTGAAAGAATTTCATAGAACTATTAACTCAAAAAAATTTTTTGAATATCCGATCTTTTATTATCGTTCCGACAATATTTCAGACGAACAAAAAGATAAAATAATTAACTATGAACTTTATGAAAACTTTGGTAACTGGTACGTTATATTAGACGAAGCACATAAAGGAGATAAGGAATCAAGTAAATCTCAACAATATTTTTCAATTTTGTCAAGGAATGGGTTTTTGTTCAATTTTTCAGCAACATTTACAGACCCAAGGGATATTCTAACAACAGCATACGAGTTCAACCTCTCTACTTTTATAGAAAACGGCTATGGTAAAGAAATAAGGATTTTTGATGAAAATGTAAAGATAAAAATTAAGAATAATGGAAAAATAGAAGATTTCAATGAAAACGAAAAATACAAAATTATCTTAAAAACCTTGATCTTACTCGCCTACTTGAGGAAAAAATCAAGAGAAATAAGATATGTCCCAGAGTTAAATTTGGAATACCATTCTCCTTTAGCGGTATTTTTGGTGAACTCAGTTAATACAGAAGATTCTGATCTAAAGCTATTATTTAGATTGATAAAAGAAATTGCATCAGAAAAAGGTTATGAAAAAATACTAAATTCCGAAATCTTTGAAGATGCGAAAAAAAGTATCATTCAGAACAGTCCTATTAATCCTTTTGATGAAAATCACAGCTTTTCTGGGTCAAATATTACAAAAGAAGAGTTATTAGATATCTCTCCTTCAGATATCTTGAGAGAAGTGTTTAACTCCGAAACACGTGGTGAAATAGAAATCGTGAAGTCAAAGTCTGAGAAAGAATTAGTTTTAAAGCTTATGACTTCAGAAACACCATTCGCTCTTATAAAAATTGGTGACACAAATCAACTGCTTAATTCTCTAATCAATGAATTTAACCTAAGAATTCAGGAAACATTTGCCGATGAAGAGTTTTTTTCAAATTTGGATGAAAAAGAACAAATAAGTATGTTGCTCGGTTCCAGAGCATTTTACGAAGGTTGGGACTCGAATAGACCAAATGTTATTGTATTTATCAATATTGGAACAGGAGATGCTGCAAAGAAGTTCGTTTTACAATCCATTGGAAGAGGGTTGAGAGTCCAGCCTATTAAAAACGGTGACAGAAAAAGGTTAGGAATGATGCCTGAATACAGTAAATACAAAAGTTATATATTACCAATCGAAACTCTCTTTGTTTGGGGAACTAAAGCAGACACAATTGAAACAATTATCGAGGGTACAAAGAAAATAATTGAGAATTCAGGCGTAAGAATAGAACTGAAAAAGAACATTGAAAGGATTGACGGACACAAGCTATTTGTTCCAACTTACAGAAAAGTAAGAAAGATAGCAGATTTTGAAAAGATGTTGGAAGATAAAAAAAATTCAAAAGTACGTTATTAACAGTATTGATTTTGAAGATACAAAGAGTGTGCTTGATAACATTTCTGATGAAATGTTGTATTTCTTTTACCTTACAAACGAAGACGAGCCAGTGGAAAGAATAAAGATTTTAAGAAAATTATTCGAAGATAGTTACTGGGACAAATTTTTCCGAAAAGACAATAACAAGAAAAGGCTAGGTTGGTTTGAGTGTATCAAAGATATATTCAGATATATAAACAATCAAATAATCTTTGAAACAATTCCAGATATTGAAGAATGCGAAGAACCTATAATACATTATAAGGGAATAAAGATAAAATTACCTAGGGAAAAAGAGATAAATGAAGTGAGGGAAGCTATTGAAGAAGTTTACAACGAAGAATACGAAAAGAAAATAAGCATAACAGGGAAAGGTAAATATGAAATTGAAATTGACTTCATAAAAGAACACTATTTTATCCCTGTGATAAAAGCTCTGGATAAAGAAGCAGTAAAGAATCTGTTGGCGAATATTCTTAGAGAAGAAAGTGAAATAGATTTTATTGATGAATTAAAAAGAAAATCAAAACATTTTGAAAGATTTGACTGGTGGCTGTTTAGTAAAGTAATTCAAAAAGTTGATGAAATATACATACCATATACAAATGATGATAATGGGGCTTTAGAAAAGTTTTATCCTGATTTTGTCTTTTGGTTTAAAAAAGATAATAAATATCTTGTTGCCTTTGTTGATCCAAAATCAACTGAATTTACCAGTGGTTATAGAAAGATAGATGGATTTATCAGACTATTTTATGAAAATGACAAACCAAAAATATTTGAAAAAGACGGATTTAAAGTAATTTTCGATCTGTATTTATACAATAAAAAAGCTGCCGCACCAGAAAAATACCAAGATTTCTGGATTAAAAACATAGAGGAACTTGCTGAAAGGTTAACTAAGAGATTTGATAACATGCCATGAAATAGTTAAAAAGGTGGCTCTAGCAAGCCACCTTTCTGTTTTATTACATCCACTAAATATTCATGCAAAAATTCCAAAATTTTAACTGGCAAATTTGAAATAAAGAATATTAAATTAGCTCATACTAACTAAAATAATAGAAAATATCAACTTTGATATATTAATTTAGTTTTTTAATAGTTCATATATAGTTTATAATAAGTCTTTTTGGTTTAATTAAATAAATCAAGTTTTCGAAATTAATTTATCATATTTACCTAAACAGATTAATTTTAATAATTTAGTTTCTGTCCACAAGCTAATTCGTTTAAACTTACTAAATTAACAAGAAACCACCCATTCCAATAGCAAATTTTGCTATTTTATTTTTTGGATACAAAATGCAATATAAGGTTTCTTATATTGCAGTTTTTGGTCCCAATGTCAATCTTCATATAAACAATCGATTTAAGATTATTTCAAGCCGATTTAAAACACCATCCTTTTTATTTGACCTATAAAGCATTTCATGACAGCCGATAATTCTTAATATATCTTCTCGTTTTTGAATGTGTTATAGGGCATTTTACAAGGGTGGCGTTCAAAAACTTTTATTTATACTATTTGTTGCGCGGTATGTTATGTGATTAGCATACAAACAATTGAGAAGTGCGGTGCGAAGGATAGTATTTAATACGATAATAGACGACTGTAAGACCGTACTCTGTTTTCTTATTTGTCTGTAAGATAAATACTGACGAAATGTGAATTTAAGAGCCTAAGAATAAGGGAAGACCATATAACTTAGGTATAGCTATGTTATATCTATGGTAGAAATTACACAGTTCTGACTAAGAAAATAATATATAAGAAAAGTACATTTGTCAGGCATAATAAAGTAGTCAAGATATATACAGTGTGGTTAAGCGCCGTTACTTGCTATTGGCATACTAAATTGTGTCATGGTAATCATGATAGATATACTAAGTAACAATATGAGCACTAATGAAATTTATATCTCAAACAGGTTTCAAGTTTTCAAAATGGAATTTCGAAGATTGGCATACCAGTTAAGTAAGGGGCAATCTCGTAATCTTGGTAGCATATTTGCAAGGCACCTTTTGTTATCGTAAATGGTCTTTGTGACAGGGAGGCTTTTTCAACATACGCAACGGTATCTTCGAAGTGAACATCTTTCTGCAAATTGATTTTGAGTTCACAAAAAACACTGCTAATAATCAATACGACAATAAATGCTACCAAAAGTGTGATTAAAAAACCAAAGTTTTTCCCTCTGTTTCCTCCCACATTAGATGAAGGAGTATGTCTTCGCATACATTATTAATTATACAGCGCACGATAAAGGCCATGGATTCGAATTCCATCGGCTCCACCAGATTTAACAACATATTGATGCGATGGATATGAGCCTTGAGAAATCAAGCCTATGCGTTTTAAAGGATGAACAAAGATAAGGTGAAAAATGAAGTGGTTCGACAGCAAAGCAAAAGCGTTGAAAGGTCTAAAAAGTTGATTGAATGTAAAGAAAAAAGAAAGTATTTGAAATGTTTTTGCGGTAACGATATGATATAATTGTAATAGAATACTAAAGTTGTAACATATCAACAGATAGAATAAATCTATAAGAAATGGCAACTACCTATGCAAGAATATTAGGTTAATTGGTTAAGCGGAAAATATGGAGTTTCATTTAAAACAAACTTAGCTATTGTGATAGTAGTACTTTATTTTGTTAATCCCATAGATGCCCTACCAGATGGCATTCCTTCTCTTGGCATAACAAATGATGCGGATGTATTTGCGCTCATAATAAACCAAATTAGAGTTGAGTTGGATAGATACAAAGAATGGAAACGATGACTTATTCATCTTGCGAACCTACCTTTTTCAAGAGTTGTTTGTGAGTGTCTCATATTTAAAGGATAATGTGCTTTTTGGAAAGTTTCAATAGTTTTAATAAACATTATAATAAATTTATTAATTGGAGGGATCGATTTGGCTGGTGACAAAATAACCTTAAGACAGCTTGAAACACATCTTTTCAAAGCAGCTGATATACTCAGAGGTAAGATGGACGCCTCTGAATATAAAGAATATATTTTTGGTATGCTTTTTCTAAAATATGCATCAGATGTCTTTGAGGAAAAAAGACAGGAGTTAAAAGATAACTATAAGCTCTTGGGATTTTCTGAAGAGCAAATACATGAACTCTTAGAAGATCCAACCTCTTATGGCGATGCCTTTTTTATACCCGAAAGGGCAAGGTGGGAAAATATTTTGAAATTAAAAGAGGATGTAGGAAATCAACTAAATAAAGCCCTGAGCGCTTTAGAAGAAGCAAATCCAGAGCTTGATGGAGTTTTGAAACACATAGATTTTAACGCAGTAAAGGGAAAAACCCGACTAAAAGATCAGCAGCTTATTGACCTTATAAATGAAGAGAAAAAAGAACTGATAAAGATTTTTGAAAATCTTTGGCATAAGCATCATGTGTTCCTTGAGCATTTTTTAAAGGAACGAGAGCAGGAAGTCAGTAAGTTAAATAAATTTTTGGAGGAACTTGGATACTATGAGAGAGTCTAAACAAGTGGAATTTAAAGCACAGTGGAACGACGAACATCTTAAAACAATCTGTGCATTTGCTAATTCAGAAGGTGGAATAATATACATAGGTGTAGATGATAAAGGCAATCCTATTGGAATAGCCAATATAGATAAACTCCTTGAAGACATACCAAATAAAATTTTAAGCAAACTTGGAGTTATTGCAGATGTTGATGTTGAAATCGTAAAAGGGCAGGAGGTAATAAAAATAAAAGTGGAAAAGTCAGAAGTGCCGATCTCATATGACGGTAAGTTTTACATTCGGACAGGTTCGACCATTCAGCAACTTAGCGGAAATGAACTTGTGAGATTTATGCTAAAAAAACAACGAATTTCGTGGGATTCATTACCTTCTGAGGCAGGCGTTGACGAAGTAGACATCGAAACAATAGAAAGGTTTAAAAGGATGGCAAAGAAGAGACTGCCCGAAATATCCGAAGAAGATTCCATCGAAAAGATTCTCAAAAACCTTGAACTTGTAAAAGAGGATAAACTTACAAATGCAGGATTGTTGCTTTTTGGTAAAAAACCTCAAAAGTATATCCACGGTGCAGGTGCCCGTGTTGGAAGATTTAAAACTCCAACCATCATACTTGATACCATAGATGTTAGTGGAAATCTTTTCAAACAGCTTGATGGATTAATGGAAGCTATTAAAAAACATTTGAATGTTCGATTTGAAATAAAAGGGATAGAAAGAGAAGATATATGGGATTATCCTCTTGAAGCTATAAGAGAGGCAGTAATAAATGCATTAATTCATAGGGATTATTTAAGCCTTGCGGACATTCAAATAAAGATTTATGATAATAAAATTTGGTTTTTCAATCCGGGTAAGCTTCCAGAAGAAATAACAATTGAGATGCTAAAACAAGATCATGGATCAATACCACGCAACAGGCATATTGCTTATGTATTTTTCCTCGCAGGATTGATTGAAAAATGGGGAAGCGGTACAAAAAGAATGGTTGAACTTTGCAGGAAAGCAGGACTGCCAGAACCTGAGTTTAAAGAAGAAGGCGGTTTCGTGGTCGAATTTTACAAAGACATATACACAGAAGAGCATTTAGCCAAGCTTGGGTTAAATGAAAGGCAGATAAAGGCAGTTATGTATGTAAAGGAGAAAGGGAAGATTACCAACAGAGAATATCGGGAACTGACAGGGCTTTCTGATGAGGGTACAAGAAAGGATATAAACGTTTTAGTTGAAAAAGGATTGCTGTTGCCTGTTGGGAAAGGAAGGAATACTCATTACATTCTTAAATAAATTGGCGATTTGTTGGCATTTAGTTGGCGATTGTGGCGATTGTATAATGCTTATGTAGAAAAAATGTTTAATGAGAATGCAAAACCATATCGAGGAGTGGCACTAATGCTTAAACAACAGAATGAGATTGATATTACCATTGTGCGTTTTCCAAAGATTCTTCACTGCACAAAAACCTTATGACCGTTTTTGTACAAGCTGGAGGAATCGCATTTGGGACAAGAGAGTGTTGAGTTGTTCATATCGGTGAAACTGCTTTATCAAGAGTAGGTTGGGGGGTGTCCCATCTTTATAAGAATAATGCGGTTTTTGGAAAGTTTCAATATTTTTAGTCTACATTATCTTACTAGAAAGAGGAGGAGTTATTTGTGATTGAAACAGACATTTTAGTTATCGGTGGTAGTGCAGGAGGTATACTTACAGCAACCACGGCAAAAAGAATCTATCCAGACAAGAGGGTCGTCGTGGTAAGGAAAAATAAAACAGTTATGGTTCCTTGTGGGATTCCTTACATATTTGGTACTCTCTATGACACCTCAAAGAACAGAATTCATGATGAAATGGTTAAAAGTGCTGGCGTTGAACTACTCATAGACGAGGTCATTAGTATTGACAAAGACAAAAAAGTAGCGATTTTGAAGAGTGGTGAAGAAATCAAATGGGACAAACTTGTTCTTGCAACAGGTTCACTGCCGGTTATTCCAAAGTGGCTACCTGGACACGACCTTGAAAACGTCTTCCCAATTATCAAAGATGAAGAATATCTTTCAAACATGCTCAGTAAGCTCAAAGAGATTAATGAAGTTGTTATAATTGGTGGAGGTTTTATTGGTGTAGAATTTGCTGAACAACTCGCGCTTGCTGGTAAACACGTAACACTTGTTGAAATAGCCCACAAGATACTTTGGCAAGCATTTGATGACGAATTTGCAGCGATTGCGGAACAAGACCTCGAAAGCCACGGGGTTACACTCAAACTGGGAACGAAAGTCAAAGCAATTCTTGGAAACGGCAAGGTAGAAGAAGTGGAATTTGAAAGTGGGGAAAGAGTTAAAGCAGAAGCAGTCATACTCTCCATGGGTGTCACGCCAAATACAGAGCTTGCAAAACAGCTTGGACTTGACCTCACAAGAAAAGGTGCCATAGTAGTTGATGAATACATGAGAACAAGTGCTCCAGATATCTTTGCTGTTGGTGACTGTGCACTTAAAAGAGACTTCTTCACCAGCAGGCATGTTCCAATACTTCTTGCATCAACTGCAGCTATGGAAGCAAAAATTGCAGCAGCTAACCTGTATGGTATCAAGTTCATCAGAGAGAACAGAGGCACTGTAAGTGCATTCTCTACGAAGATATTTGATAAAACTTATGGAGTTGCTGGTATAATCGAAAGATTTGCCAAAGAAGATGGATTTGATTACGTGGTTGGAAAAGCCGTATCTATGGATAGACATCCGGGGGCTTTACCAGGTGCAAAGAAAATCGAAGTTAAACTCATCTTCTCAAGAACATCAGGAGTTCTTATAGGTGCTCAGGTAGTTGGAGGCGATAGTGTTGGAGAAATGATTAATATACTAAGTCTTGCAATCCAAAAAGGTCTGACAGCAAATGAACTCAACACTATGCAAGTTGCGACACATCCACTCGTGACTGCTTCACCTGTGACTTATCCAATAAATGCAGCAGCGCTCGATGCTCTTGTAAAAATCTGTACAAAATGCTGAACAAAAGACTATATATAAAAGGTCTGGGGTGTTCCCAGACCTTTCTTATTAACCAACGGCACCGGTAATTTACTAATTTACTTTTTAACCAACGTTCCAAACCTTTTAAGTGCAACTACAGCAATAACTGCTCCGAAGGCTATTGTTCCAAGTTTTCCACCAGCACCACCAAAATATGGGGCACTAAAGATGAAGATAATGCCACAAAAAATCCCAGCAATAATCGCATAAAACTCGTTTGGTAGTCTCTCCTTACTCGACATACCAGCAAACGAAGCACAGATGACTACCAATGCCAAAATCGGACCTATCTCTGGAAATATTTCAGGTAAGACAAGTCCTCCGGTGAGTCCTACTGTTGCCGAACTCAAAACAGGACTCTTTCCATACCTCACATTCAATGTGTAAGTTGCCAAGATTCCAATTACAGCAAAAATAATTATCAAAAGCCCTACTTCCCTTCCTGGCAATGAACTTTTGGTAAATTCTCGCCCCGTGATAACAGCGGTAAGAACTCCTCCAATCAATGCCACAGTTCCAAGCTTACCACCAACTCCCTTGAATATACGCTTGGTAATTACAAAAATTATCCCAGCAAGTACAGAAGCTATTAACAGATGCTCCAAATCATATACTGATGCGGAGCTCATTCCTACAAAGCTGCCACAATAAATTGGCACCTCGTATTTCGGTGCAACGACGTAGCCAAGAATTCCAACAATTCCGGCAGCAACAACCGCACCCAGTCCGACATGATTATTTAGATAAAAGGTAACCACCGCACCTACCACAACTGCAAAAAAGTCTGCTAACTTAATAAACCACCGTTCACTCTCATCACCTTTGGTATATTTGCCCGAGCTTATTTTATTCTTAATTTCCTTGTATCCTTCAAATATCAATAAACCGGTTAAAAGAAAAATCAAAAGTGAAATGAGTCCAAACCCTTCGTTTCTCAACGACTCAAAAATACTAACAATAAAAAGGATAATTGCTTTACCTAACAACAGTAAACCACCGAGGATTGTTGTTATCATAACCATCAACTCCTGCAAGAGAAGTCATCGCATAGCAAATCCAAAGATTATTTTACCATAGAGAATCGAGAAGATTGGAGGTATTAATATCGATGCACGAAAATCAGTTAATGACTTTATAAACACTATGAAAGAACTTGCGAAGGTCGATAAAGCATATAAGGATCTGAACAAAGGATAAAAAAGTCCTGGATTTTTCACAGGATTTTTAGTTATTTTACTTACAAAGGATAGTCATGAAGAATTTTAAAAGTAGTATAATTAAATTACAATGTTTTGCTTCAACTTGAACCATGAGCGGATAGACGGCTTCAAGTCGTTCAAAAATGCATAGTTAGTTCCAAACCTTATAGAAAGGGGGAAATCGGTATGGCAAGAAAGTTTGTTTTGACAGTTGTTTTCGGCATGTTGTTTTCGACATTATACCTATTCGCTATCACCATATCCGTTCCAGGAAACTCTGATTTCGTTATGTACATTAACCTTAATAACATCGCTGATCAGGAACTTACAACCATATTCCAAGATGCGGGTATTACTCCAATAATCTCTGTGTATGGAAAACTTTCATTCGGTAGTGCACTAAACCTCTCTTTTTTCGAAGAACTTGAAGATTTTTCGCTTAAAGCGCTAGTCGGTTCACCAATAGGTGTAGTGCTTCCAGGAAAAATTGGTGACAAGAGTTTAGAATTTTTGCTTAACTACGTGTTTGATGCCAACGTCCGAATCCCAAAATTAACGGTCAATGAAGCGACGATGGTCACAATTGATAACAAGAAATTCTACATCATACGCTCAAAAGATAATATTTACCTATGTTTCAACAAAGACATTTCCATGTTCACAAAAGACATGCTAAATTCCAAGATTTCAAGTATATCTCTCTCACCAAAAGATGACGTTGTAGCTTACTTTAAGACATACAAAAAATCACTCATAGGCGAACTCTTATACACGTTCGGAGATTATTTTGGTATTCCTGTTTCCGATGAACTTGTTATCACCAAGAAAGGTGAAAACTATCGCTTATCGGCGACAATTAACAAAACATTTTCTGACTACGAGAAAAAACTAGTACTTACCAGAAGGGGTATTCTGAAAGGACTTTCCTATCTGGATAGCGCCAACGTAATTGTTGCGTTAGGCACAAGCGACATTGAAGACTGCCTTCTTTTGAGTGGTGATTTGGATATGGATATTCCACAAGAAATACAAGAAGTATTCGAATTCTTAGACATCTTTAACTCAATTGCGTTTTCTTCAACCCTTGATGGATACTTCGCATTTTCAGGTATATACAAACCTGAAAATGAACAAGATGCACAATTTATAGCATCACTAATGAAAAATCAACTCTCAAGCATGGGATATCAAGTGCTTGTCGAAAATCAAAAAATAAATATATATCCAGCCGAGATAGACAAAACCTTGCTAAAGTCGATAACCGAAAACGCTTCGTTTATACTCTCAATGAACTACTCTGATGAAGAAAACTCGGCAACACTTAATATAAAAACTGAAATTTTAGACAACGGAAATTTGTCAATAACTGGAGAGTTTGAAAACTTAGCCTGGTTATTTGAAAACATCGAAGAAGTTGTAGAAGCATTTTTCGAAGAAACATATGAAGAGGAATGGGAATACGATGAATATGAGGAAGAAGAGGAGTCGGACGAAGAATATGAAGAAGACTACACGACAGAAGAAACCATAGACTACACAACAGAAGAAGAATACTATGAAGAATGGTATGAGGAAGAATACACAACAGAAGAATACAGCTATTCTGAGCTTGAATACGAAATAGTAGATGAGATTGTCAAAATATTTAACGCATGTGCTGATTACATTCGTGACCAAGGAGCTCAAGAGGTTACTTTAGAAGACTTGTACGACTATGGCTATATCGATTACATACCAGACAACTTCGATGTAAAAAGTGCTGTTATGAACGATGGGACGGTTTATGTTGTTATACATGTTGACGTTTCAGAGTACGACGTCGAACCAAGCAATATTAAGAGTATACTCTACTACGACAAAAACATCTATTCAGACATCATCAACGGAAAAATAAGTGTGATTCTGCACGTTGAACCTGAGCAGAAAGCTGAAGAGTAAAAAGAACAAGGAAATCTGTAAGTTTATTATCTAATCAGTAAACGGTGCCCCGTACGGGGCACTTTTATTTCTGAAAGTAGTATAATTGTAGTAGTGAATTACCCACAAGGAGGCTTAAAAGTGCAAAACAACAGTTCATCGATTACTCTTGGGTCTACTAATTTGACTATCCTTTGCGATGATACTCTTCAACCGCCACTACACTCTGAGCATGGTTTTTCTTTGCTGGTTGAAAAAGCTGGAGAACCAACTGTGCTATTTGACACCGGTACATCTGATGTATTCATGAAAAATGCAAGTACCACTGGTAAAAACCTTACGAAGGTAGATTATATTGTCATTAGCCACGGTCACTACGACCACGCAGGCGGGTTGAAATATTTAACTTCTCTTGGCAAAAAATTCAATGTTTATCTTAGGCAAGATGCATTCTTACCAAAATATAGTGGTGACAGATTCACTGGAATAGGCTGGGAAGCGATAAAAGACTGGTTTGAATTTGTAATTGTCAAAGACAAACTCATCAAGATAACGAATTCCATTTATGCCTTTGGACCCGCACGGATGAGAAGCAAATTCGAAGAGCCAGATTCTAATTTCCAGATTATAAAGAACAACGAGAGGGTCAGGGACTTTTTTGAAGAAGAATTAAACCTTGTCATAGATGAAGACGATGGAATAGCCTTGATAACTGGGTGCGCACACAGAGGGATAATAAACATAGTTCTTGATGCACTTGAATTGTTTGATAAGAAAATCAAACTCCTTATTGGTGGATTTCATCTTTACAAATCATCTGAGGAAAAGGTTGATAAAGTCGTCTCAATTCTAAAAAGCTTGCCGATTGAACAGATAATTCCACTACACTGTAGTGGCGAGTTGGCGAGGATGAAACTTGCACTATAGATTCCGTCTTTAGCTTTGAATAGTGGTGCTTTGTTAGGAATTTACCTTTTGAAGTATACAAGAAATATAAAGAAAGATAATTGGGTGGTGTTGGAATCTTCACAACACTTAATCTGGTATATCTTAAGATGCTTAGGAGGTGGCGTAGTTTATGAAGAAAAAGTTTGTGAGTGTCCTTCTTGGAATCTTGGGTCTTGTGATTATTCTTGTTCTCACAAGTTGCCGGTTTGATGTCTCTGCCGAAATTTACCTGCGGGATATCTATGACTACGTGACGGGTGCTGCAAAAGATTTCTCCGGATACGGTATCTTCAATGCGGAGTTAAGCAAAGAATATTATGATACTTATGAAAGTTCGGCGACTCAAATAGCAAAGAAGTATTTTTCAAACCTCGGTAACGTTCGATATGAAAACTCGGGGTATACCGCAGATATAGAAATAACAACAAACCCAGAACATATCTTTTACTTCACCGTCCAAAAAGATGGTACACTGGCACTCTTTTTTAACAACGAAAAATTCGATGCGTTGAACAAAGAATTAGGACAATTCAAGGAAAGTTACATGACATATAGTTTAAGCCAAGAACAGATGTCAATAACACTGACTTTTGTAAATGATTTGAAAAAACCTATCAAAGTGGTGGTTGCTGGAGCGGTGTATGTAAACAACGAACCTTGTCCATTCTCGCAAGAGTTTACATTAAAAACAAGAGAAAAGTTGAAAATTACCTTTACAGACGTTCTTAGAGATTACCTAACAAAACGAGGAAGCACGCCTATATTGAAAATATACTGGTGAGGACCTCATTAAATAAAATTTTGTGGATAACGATTAATTATGGCTCCGGTATTCACCGGAGCCACGTTTTTCTAACTTTTATCATTATATTTCTTCATGGGCAGGAGATAAAATGAATATGGTTTGAAAGACAAAGAAACTTGATAAAATGCCTCCTCTTGGAGAGTTACCACCATTTTTGGATAGTAAACCTCAAAACAGGGTAATGTCTTTCGCAATACACGCCCCTCCTATTTAAAAAAATGTAATCCAAAATTTTCTTCGAATATTATACCACGATATTATTACTGAAATAGGAATACATATGACATTCCAAAGGAAATAAATCTGTTGGAACTTTTTTGAATTATTTGTTATATAATTGTCACGTGTAAAATGTTAAATTGTTATCAACGAAAATGGCACGACTGTAGGAGGAGGAAGAGGTATGAAGCAGTTCAATTGTGTGGCGCTGAAATTATTTCTTACGCTGCTTTTGGTCACTACTACCGCATTTGCCTACTCTCAGCGCTGGACATTTACAAAAGATGTTGATCCGATGACCGATAAGGTCAATTTATGGGTAGCAATATCTCCTGAAGTTGCCCCCTTGGAATCTGTGGCAGTTCCATACAAAAATATTCGTGCTGCTGTCTTTGTCAAATATGACGGTAAAAAACTTAGTGTTGGAATAGTCTTTAACATGTATCCCCCAATTCCAGGTGGTGTAACTGATGATAAAGCAGATGAAGGAGTGTACTTTGAAACAAGAATCAGATGGGATAGCAAAGAACCTGAACGTGTGAAATTATTTTATCCTGTTCTTGTAAAATATGTGCTGTTTGACGATAAGATTACAAATGATATTATCAACAAACTAATGACACATAGCATCCTGACGGTCGAATTTGACTGGCTGCTTTGGGGAGTAAAACACTTCAAATTCCCACTTGATGGCTCATCAGAGGCTACCAAACAGGTGTTGAACAACGTAAAAAAATGAACCTTGACGTTTTGGATGCCTATCTTTAACGAGAGGGAGGGATATATATGCGGAAGGTGTTGGTTACCAGTTTGGTACTTTTGATGTTTGTCATTGTCGCCCTTGGTCAAACTTCTAACGGTTGGCAGGTAATTAAACTCGAAGATCCAATGACAGGCCAAGTAACCTGGAGAGCCTACTCACCTATAACTTATTCATTGCAAGGGAGTATATGGGCACCATTCGTTATACTCGCATTTGATACCAATGGGCAATATGAGCTTGTAAGCTTGATCTTTGAATTCCCAATCAAAAATAGCGAGATTGTCGGGCTTGAATATCTGACAAACAGTGTAAGTTTATCTACATACATACGATGGGATAATTTGAATCCAAATTACCTGATTTTGTGGCGCCCTTATAATGAATCAAATTACTTCCTTTATTTGATGGATGGTAAAACCTATACCATCAAACCTATAATAGATAACCTCATGAAATACAACACAGTTACCATACAAATAAACCTTGCTTCATATGGACTGTTGTACTACAAAATTCCACTGACCGGTTCAAAAGAAGCAATAAATACTGCAAGAAACAACGTTAAGAAGAAATGGTGAGTTCTCATTCAAAAAAAGCAAACAACTTGAAACTACTGAGTTTAAACAAGAATATCGATGCCTTTAACTTTTGCGAGCGAGTATGCTTCTAGCAAGGACCTTATCGACGACATTACATTGACCTCAGACGCATTATCATTGGGAAATTTTGATAATTCTCATAATCTTGAAATATCCACTACAGATGCGATAACCCTCTCAACAGTTCACCAAGCAGTAGGTAAAGAGTGGAAAATCGTCTTTATCTTAGGAGTTAATCTTGGTGATTTTCCTGACTCTCGCTCAGTCCAAGAAAGCTTACTCGACGAAGAAGAGAGGATACTTTACACAGCCATCTCGAGGGCGGAAGAAATTTTGTATATCTCCCAATCGCAATGGCACAAAAGGGAAGATAACCCACATAAAGACTTGCCTGATTTTGTTGAGAAGTTGCCGAATGATTTGATAGAGAAAGTTTAGATTTGATAGGGTGTGGCTGTAAGTGTTTGGTGCCAATAGTTATAATAGGCATAATTGAACTTTTTTGATATTAGTTTTGTAAAGTTGGAAAGAATTAGACGAAAAAGAGATGTGAAAAATAATTAAGAATAGCCAAACAACGACAAACTACTAATAGCTTAATCAGTTCCACAAAGCACCAAAACGCTTGTGGAATTTTTTCTTTTTGCGAAAAGATGTGTTACGTAAATAAGAAAGTGAGGTATAATATTAAATGAGGAACCTAAAAACTTTTGTGCTTTGTTGAAATGTCATTTCATTACTTTTTGGAGAATATTTTAAAATGTCGTGTTGGGGTGATGAGTTTGTACATAATTACCAATAGAGAGAATGAAGGGAAAACCTTAAACGAGCGTCTTAATGAGCTTATCAGAGTATCTAAGCAAGTAGATATTCTTGTCGGATTTTTTTATCTATCTGGTTACAATCTTATTCATAAAGCAATTGAAGAAAATCCTGAATTGACCATGAGAATTCTCGTAGGTCTGGATGTCGGTAAGAATGAAGACTTACTATATGAATTTGCTTATAATGATACCAAGTCAAGAAGTGAAAGTGTGGAAAAGTTTTTTGAATCAATAAAAGTTGCATTTAACGATGAAATGACGGATAATGCTGATTCTTACAAACTTTTTCAAAAGCTAATTGAATATATTAGTGATGGAAAAATCCAGGTGAGGAAAACAAAAGAACCAAACCATTCCAAACTTTATATATTCCATCTCGCCGATAAAACAATCAGACCTGGTTTATTTATTACCGGAAGCAGCAACCTAACAAAAGCGGGACTGAATGAACAACAGGAGTTCAATGTTGAAATTTCTGACTTTGGATTTAAGGAAGCCTATGACTTCTTTTCAAAACTTTGGGATAGCTCAATTCCAATTACTGAGAAACAAGAATGGAAGGAAAAACTTATTAAAATTCTTTCACAAGAAACCCATCCCGGAAAGAGTGTGTCACCCGTCGAAGCTTATGCATACATATTGAAGACATACATAGATTCAGCAATTCCGAAACATCCAGTAGATGAATTTAGAAAATTACTTTCTAAGAATAATTATACAGTTTTCACATACCAAATAGATGCTATAAAGGATGCTATTTCCAAATTAGAGAACCATTCTGGAGTTATCCTTGCCGATGTTGTTGGTCTTGGTAAAACAGTGATAGCTCTCGGGATTGCGAAGATACTTAGGGAAAAAGGTATAGTAATTGCACCTCCTGGTTTGGTAAATATGTGGGAAGAGTATCTCAAGCAGTTCAGAATGAGGGATGACTGGGAGGTATTTTCCATTGGTAAGCTTGATGAACCGCTCGAATACGTGAGAGAAAACCCCGAAGTTTCATTGGTTATTGTTGACGAGGCACACAGGTTTCGGAATCCAAAAACAAAGAGTTATGAAAAACTCTACAACGTTTGCTTCGGAAGAAAAGTAATCCTTCTGACAGCAACACCATTTAACAATAGACCATCTGATATATTCTCTTTGATTAAGCTTTTCCAAAGCTCTAAGAACTCCACTATCGACTTGTCACCAAACATTGAATCGAAGATAGCGCGTTTTCAATCCGAGTATTCAAAGCTCCTAAAAATTAAGAAATACGCAAAACTCCAAAAAAAGCAAGACGAGTTAGTCCGACTGTATCAAGAGGTTTTCAAGAAAACGATAAGTTCTATTGGTAAGGAAGAAATTAACGAGGTAGAAGAGCGAATAAAGAAATTATCCAAAGAGATTAGAAGGTTTATCGAGCCTGTGATAATCAGAAGAAACAGAATTGATTTGAAAGAAAACCCAAGATATAAAGAAGAAGAAGTTGGTCAAATGTCAATTGTCAAAGATCCAATCGGTAAATTCTATGAACTAACAAAAGAACAATCAGAATTCTACGACAGAGTCATAAACGATTACTTCGGAGAACCTGGCAAATTCATAGGTGCAATATACACCCCTTACTTTTACAGGGAAGGTGTTTTTGACAACGATGAATCCAACTTTGAGTATTTAAGTCAGAAAAATTTAAAGGACTTAATAAGAAGATTACTAGTCAAACGGTTTGAAAGCAGCTTTGGAGCATTCAGAAATTCCGTAAAAACAATAATGACAAATTGTGAGAGAATCTTAGAGTTCATAGAAAGATATGGTTATTATACGTTTGATAGAAAAATCCTTGAAGAAATGGATGAGCTCGAAGATGATGAAGTGTTTGAGCTCATTGAACAAAAATTGGCTGAGGGATTAAATGGAGCTTCCAAGGTTGATAGAAACTCAATATACGATATATCTGAGTTTAAGAAAAAAGAAGAATTCATAGAACATATAAAGCATGACCAGGAACTCCTTCAGTCTATTCTTATTGAAATGGAAGACCTAAAATTGACAGAGGTCGATCCAAAGATAGAAACACTCAAATCTACACTTTACGAACTGATAAACGAGAACCCATCAAGAAAGATAATAGTATTTACAGAATATCGTGATACTGTAAGGTACATAAGGGATCACCTATCACAAGAATTTAAACTGCTGGCAGTTGACAATGATCTCACAAATGAACTACTTGAAAAGATAAGGTCTAACTTTGATGCGACTGTAAAAAAGGATAAGAGGAGAGACGACTACAATGTTCTTGTAGCTACTGATAAGTTATCAGAGGGTTTCAATCTGGCAAGAGCTGGTGTTGTAATAAACTACGATATTCCCTGGAACCCTGTCAGGGTCATTCAAAGAGTTGGAAGAATTAATAGAATTGGTCAAAAGATATACGACGAACTCTATATAGTCAATTTCTTCCCTACTGAAAAAGGTGAAGAACAGATCAAACAACGCGAGATTGCTGAGACAAAGCTTTTCCTTATCCATAACGCCCTTGGTGAGGATGCAAAAATATTCTCAGAAGATGAAGAACCAAGTGCATCTAAACTCTACAGTAAACTTACAAATTACGATGAGATTGAGAGAACAGCAGAAGGTGACAAGAGCCCGCTAACAATAGCTATGAAAGAATTCGATAACTTGAAAAGACTCATTCCAGATATAGAAGAAAGAATAAGTAACATGCCACCTAGAGTTAAGGTATCGAAAAAGAGTGAGGGTAACGAAAATCAAATACTCTTTGTCAAGAAAAACAACAGTCTCTTTATAATCCGATACAACTATGCTACACAGGAAATTGAAGACACACTGGATTTAATTGATGTACTTTCTGACATCCGCTGTGATGCAAACTGTAGGTCAAATAAGCTAAACAACAGATTTTGGGAAGCGTACAATAAACTAAAGGAACATCTTAAATCTCTGGAAAAGCACACGAAGGAAATATCTAAAAATGAAAGGAAAGCCTACAATGCTCTTAAAACACTACTTAATCATCCAGAACTTGAAAGTCACCACGAAGTAATCAAATTGTTGATAAAACACATTGAAACATTCGGTGGGCTACCGGAAGCCACACTGAAGGAGATAGAAAGAATTGGAAAAGTTTTTGAAAATTCCTCTGAAATATCATCTCGCGAAATCAACAAGTTAAAGGAGAGGATTGACGAAATAGTGAACCAGCTCGGCGGTAAAGATTACCTCGAGAACGTCCAGCTCTCAAAACCAAAAATAGAGATTATGATATCGATAGAGAATACCCGTTAGATATCTTAACGATTAAGGAGGAATAAGAAAATGAAAACGGAGGTCTTTGTCGAAAAACTTCTAAATTCGAATGAGCCTATTGAAAATATTGTTATTGACTACATTGAAGAACGCAATCCTGATTTCCAACGTGAGCTGGAATATGTCGAACTACCGGGTTTGGAAATGCCGGTAATACGAATTGGACTTCTGGAACTTGACGACAGTGCCACACTACATTTTTATTTGGTGAAAATGGATGGGACAATAACGGAAAGAAGTTCGAAGAAGCGGCAATTCGAGATTGCAAAGAAAATTCTCTCGAACCAATTCGCAGATGCTGGAATCTTCTTCTTCCATGATGAGAATAGGAATTTTAGAATTTCTTTTGTCTACAAGCAATATTTTGGAACAAAAGAAAAATACTCTCACTATAAACGATACACATTCTTTCTTTCAAAAGAGCGTCCGTTTAAGACATTCATTACGCAACTCAAAGATGTCACTTGGAAAAACCTGAAAGAAATTAAAGAAGCATTCTCCGTTCAACCGCTTACCAAGCAGTTCTACAAGGAACTTCAGGCCTGGTACTTCTATGCAATGGACAAGGTCAAGTTCCCTGAAGATTACAGATTCTCAGACGATCCAGAAAAGGATAAAGAAATCCGAAACGCAACAAATTTAATCAGGTTGCTGACAAGACTAATTTTTGTTTGGTTTCTCAGGGAAAAAGAACTAATACCCGAAAAATTGTTCGACGAATCCCAGCTTAAACACATTGTCAAGGATTTTCTTGTGAATGAAGAAAGCAGAAACTACTACAACGCTATCCTTCAAAACTTATTCTTTGCAACACTGAATCAAAGGCAAAAAGACCGTGCTTTTGCTTCTGAAGGTGGAAAACCTTACAATCCTCATTATGGAGTGAAGACCCTTTATCGCTATGCTGACAAGTTTCTCATCTCTAAAGAAGAAGTTCTTGAACTTTTTAGGGATATTCCTTTTCTGAACGGTGGTTTGTTTGATTGCCTCGACAAAGAAGACCCAGAGAACAACAATAAGGTTGTATATATAGACGGCTTCTCAAGAAATCCTTCAAAGCAAGCGATAATACCAGACTATTTGTTCTTTAATGACAAGGAAATCATAGCCGATTTATCAGCTTATGGACTTTCAAGAAATGAAAAGGTGCGAGGATTATTTAACATCTTTCGTGACTACAACTGGACTACCGATGAAGCATCTCCAATAGATGAAGAAATTGCGCTGGACCCAGAATTGCTTGGAAAAGTATTTGAAAACCTTTTAGCTTCGTATAACCCAGAAACATCAGCATCGGCAAGAAAGGCTACAGGAAGCTACTACACCCCTAGAGAAATTGTTGACTTTATGGTTGAAGAAAGCTTAGTTGAATACTTGAAAGACAAGGTTCCAGAAATCGAAGAAGAACGAATCAGACTATTGATTTCTTACAGTGACGAGCTTCCGGAGTTTTCTGAAAACGAAAAGGAAAAGTTGCTCCAAGCAATTGATGAAATAAAGATTCTTGATCCTGCTTGTGGTTCTGGCGCTTTCCCTATGGGTATATTACACAAACTTGTTCATATTATAGAGAGACTGGACCCAGAGAATATACATTGGAGGGAACTCCAAAGAAAAAAGATAAGAGAGGAAATAGTGCAAGTATTTCAGGATCAAGAAATAACCGATGAAGAAATAAAGCGTGCGTTAAAGGAACTTCAGGAGGTTTTTGATGAATCGTTAAACTACCCCGACTATGCAAGAAAATTATACATTATCGAGAACTCAATATACGGTGTAGACATCCAGCCAATAGCTGTTCAAATATCTAAATTAAGGTTCTTTATATCACTCATATTAGACCAGAAAATAGACAAAACGAAAGAAAACTTCGGTATCAGACCCTTACCAAACCTTGAAACAAAATTTGTTGCAGCAAATACACTAATAGGACTTGAAAAAGGAACACAAATAAGTCTTGGAGAAAGCGTGATACACCAAGATGCTGAGGAACTTCGAAGGCTAAGGCACCGATATTTCACTGCAAAAACAAGAAGACAAAAAGTGCAACTGCAAGAGAAAGATAAGAAACTAAGAGAGAAAATAAAGAAAGACCTTATCTCCGTCGGATTCCCAAGTGAATCGGCGGAGAAGATTGCTTCCTTTGACCCGTTCGATCCAAATGCTTCGGCTGATTGGTTTGACTCAGAATGGATGTTTGGTGTCAAAGATGGATTTGATATAGTCATTGGGAATCCGCCACATGGTTCTGATATTGTGAGGTTCAGGGACTATATTAAAAAAAACTATAAATATAGCGAAGAGAGACAGAATTCTGCTTCATTATTTATGGAGCTATCATTTAAACTTCTAAAAAGAAATGGGATTCTAAGTTTCATTATTCCGAAGTCAATTAGTTATGTCCAAGGCTGGGAGAAACCAAGGAACTTATGCGTTTTTGAAAACACTTTATTGGTAATTACGGATATAAGTAAAGCTTTCGAAAACGTTAAGCTCGAACAAGTGATAATTATTTGTAAAAAAAGCCTTCCATCAACTACTTACACATATAGAGCGGGAGACTACTGGGAAGATAAAATATTTGTGAATCGTGAAATCTCCGTTTCACATGTACAAACCCTAGGAATTATTTCGACATACCTAAATCAGAGTAAGTTGTCTATATTCAATAAAATTATCACTGGCTCTGTTCCTCTTGGCAATATATCTAAAACCTTTAGAGGACTCCCACTACAAAGGTACATATCAGAAAATGGAAATGTACCTGTTCTAAGAGGTAAGAACATCTGTAAATATGGAATTTCCGGAAAAATTGACAAAGTCTTAATCGATGCTAGATTCATAAAGTCTAAAAAGTTTGAGAATCTGAAACAGAAAAAAATAGTGTCGCAAAACATAGTAGCACATACTATGAATCCAAAGGACAGAATAGTCATTATGGCCACCCTAGACCACGAGGGATATATAACCCTGGACACAGTCATGAACACTGTACTTCTTGAAAAGAGCTATAGCTATGAATATATACTTGCAATACTGAATAGTAGACTGGCAGAGTGGTTTTACTACTGGTTTGTTTATAATCGTGCAATAAGGACCATGCATTTTGATGAGGCGTACATTGGGAAGTTACCGATAAGAATTATAAATGAAGAGAATATGAACATTGTTTCTGCAATAGAGGAACATGTCAGAACCATTTTACAAATTAAAAGTGCGTGTGACGAAGCTACCTCTTGGGCTATAGAAAATAGTGACAAGCTAGAAAAAGAGATAAATGAACTTGTTTACACCCTCTATCAATTAACAAATGAGGAAGTGCAAATTGTAGAGCAGAGCAAAACAGAGGAATAGGAAACCTAATAATAAATAACTTTATAGTAGTTAAGATCTTTACAACAGAAATCTCGTACACAAATCTGCAAAAATTGTCTTTTATATTCTGTTTAGACAATGCGAAATAGTGCAGAATATTTTGCACCAGGAATAACAAAAAAATATAAACTTGCAAACATTTACCCGTATGCTACTAAAAACTTCTAAGGCTAAAAGCTATCTTTTCTTTAACTAATTTATGTAGATTACAAATAAACTATAGACTGTCTGGTGTTCAAAACATCAGCAAGGTAGGGTATCATGCTGGGAGTAATTATCAGAAATGAGTTGGCGAGATTCTTAATCTACCTAGAAGCGGAATATCAAAAAATACTTAATAATAATTGAGAAGGAAGCCTAGATGAAAATCGATATTGTAAATGACATTGCTCAAGAACGTTTTTGATAGAAAAAGTGAGGAAACCATCTTCTGATTTTCAAAAAAAATCAATTTAAGCCAACCTTTATAGAACGCTGGAAAAATAAGCGAGAAAACCCGAGAACATTGAAAAACTCATTTTCAATATGACTCAAAGAATCATGGAAGAAGCTTTGGGGAAAAGAAAAAGTACCTTGATTGGAACAGGAAAAAACGGTCAAGTAAAGGCATTGACACTTAATACTCCGAAGGATGTACGGAAAATAAAAAATAAAGGAAGAGAGTATTACCTACAACATGTTGAAAAGTTGAAGAGTAATAATAGCGTGAGACGAACTTCAGAATGATGCGAACCCATGTGCTGAAATTTTAACATTGAGTATTTTTAGGAGGCGGTAGGGTGGCAGACAGCAAAGATAAGAGCAAGGGTGTGGAAGTTGCGTTTGAGATTCTGAAAGAAGAAATCGACATAGCAATCAACGATCTTAGCGAAAGAATTGCTAAGCTGTCTAAACAGCAAGAGTTTGATAAAGCAAAAGCACTTATCGATGTAGGACGAAAGGTAAAAGAATACAAAGAAAAAGTAATGGCACTCGAGAGAGAATGGAAAGAGATTTTTGAACGAGAAGAGATTAGAAATGGGACTATTGAAACAGGCATTCAGAAAACCGATGATGAAGTTATCAATCCTGAATTAGTACAACGTGTCATCAAAAAAGCAAGAGAAAGACTAAAGAAAGGGATGAGGACCCCAAAAGAGGAATATGTTATTCCAATATTAGAATCCCTAATAGAACTCGGCGGAAAGGGAGAGATAGGACAGGTTCTCAAACGGGTCTATGAGAAAATGAAAGTAAAACTAACATGGTACGATATGCAGAAACTTCCCAGCTCAGGAACAATACGTTGGGAAAACACTGCACAGTGGGTGAGATTTGATTTGGTAAGACAAGGTTTTTTATCAGATAATTCTCCACGGGGTATTTGGGAAATCACAGAAAAGGGAAGAGAATATTATAACAGATTACTTAAGAAGTAAGTGAGAGACTATTCTATAAGTATTAACGTTTAGAGGAAGAATATCCAAAATGATTCCAAAAACTTTTGAATGTTATAAACCCATCCTCGAACTTCTTGCAGATGGAAAAGAACATACGATAAAAGATATAATCGAACATTTAACCAAGTATTTTAACGTTACAGAAGAAGAAAGAAGGATGAGGCTTGCAAGTGGTAATGATTTTATCTTCATTAATAGAGTTAGATGGGCGATTTTTCATTTAAGGAGAGCCTCAGCTATAGAATATCCAGAGAATGAGAGGGGTGTCTATAGGGGTGTCTATAGAATAACGCACCGAGGCTTGGATGTATTGAAAAAGAATCCTAAAGTGATTTATTCCAAAGATTTGGAAAAGCTCGCTGATAAGCCAGAGGATAGTAATACTGGCGATCCAACTGAACAACCACCCGAAGAAATAATATCTGAACAACTCGAGGTTCTTAAAGCAAAGCTCAAAGACGAATTAAGACGAAGGATTCTTGATAAGAGTCCTCAGTTTTTTGAGAAGCTTGTTTTGGAGTTGATTGTAAAGATGGGATATGGCGGGTCGTTTGAAGAAGCAAGCAAAGTGCTTGGGAAAAGTGGGGATGAAGGTGTTGATGGCGTGATTAAGGAAGACGTTCTCGGGTTGGATAATATATACTTACAAGCAAAAAGATACAATCCTGGACAATCAATAGGCAGAAAGGAAATCCAGAGCTTTGTTGGAGCGCTCCATGGCAAGGGTGCAAGAAAGGGGATATTCATTACAACTGCATCGTTTACCAAAGAAGCTTTGCAATATGCTGAAAACATCAAGGATATAAAAATTGTTCTTATCGATGGTGACAAATTGCTCGAGTATATGATTAAATACAACCTCGGAGTGCGTGTGGATAGTGTGATTGAGATTAAAAAGATTGATTCGGACTATTTTGAAGAGGAATAATTTATTTTGGTTAAAATACAAGCGCCAATAAAAAAGCTGAGCGGTGCAACATCTCGCTCAGCTTTTCTTGATTATCAAGCAGCTTTTTACTTACTCAACAATGCTTTTGCTTCATCCAACGTTGGTATCTTTCCGCTCAGTACTACTTTTCCATCAATTGCCACTGCAGGCGTTGCGACTACTCCTCTGGAGATGATTTCGTTGATGTCTTGAACTTTTTCGATAACTGCATCGATTCCAAGTTCTTGAACTGCCATTTCCATGATTTTGATAGTTTGTTTACACTTTGGGCAACCTGCACCAAGTACTTCGATTTTCTTCGCCATACAACTTCCTCCTCCTTGTATCACTTTAGGCTATTAGCCCGTATATCATTCCAAATACTGTTGAGAAAAGCACAACCAGTCCGAAATACGTAAATGCTTTCTTTCTACCAAGAAGTTTCGTGATAACTATCATACTTGGCAAGCTAAGTGTGTTTCCTGCCATAAGCAATGCAAGTGTTGGACCTTTTGCCATTCCAAGTTGTGTGAGTGCCTGAACTATGGGGACTTCCGTAAGGGTTGCAAAGTACATAAGTGCACCGATAACAGAAGCTATAAAGGTTGAGAAGAGGTTATTTTTTCCAAGCAGGTAAACAACCACATCTTGAGGCAATAATTTTGTAATTACTCCTGCAAGGAATACACCGATAAATAGATATGGAAGTATCTTTTTCGCAAAATCCCACGTTTCAACTATCCAACTTTTTGTTTGGGCTTTTTCAAACGCAAACACCGCCATTGCTAATGCGCTTAGTCCAAGAACGCCCAAACTCGAGTATTTAACGGTTGGGTTAATCTTTAGTCCTGAGACTATGATGAAGAGTAGTTGTATCAGAAAGAAAACTACTGCTTTTACATTGTCAGTGCCATCTGAAGTTGTCTGAACAAAGCCGCCAACGCCTTTTTCTTTGAATAAAAGCTCCATTATTAGACCAATTATTATCGCTGCCGTAATTGTTGCTATCATTCTGGCAATCCCTAAATCCCAACCAAGTACGCGAGCTGTCAAGAATATTGCAGCGATATTTATCGCAGGGCCAGCGAATAGGAATGTCGTTGCTGGTCCTATCCCAGCACCTTTTTTGTATATACCTCCAAAGAGTGGAAGAATTGTGCAAGAACACACAGCAAGAATAGCCCCGCTAATTGCAGCAACCGGATAGGAGATGTATCGTTTAGCGTCAGGACCAAGTAATTTTAGAATAGCATCCTTTTTTAGCATGACAGAGATTGTTCCAGCAATAAAGAATGCGGGCACAAGGCAGAGAAGGACATGCTCACGTGCATACTCATTTAGCATCTTGAAACCGTTCAAAATACTTTCACTGACGATAGGTAAATCAAATGGAACAAAGTAGAAAATCAAAAAGACGATAAGAAGGGTGATAAACAATTTAATCTCACTTGTCATTTAAACTCACCTCTGAATTCGTGTGTCTTTCGATGATTTCTAAAAGCTCGTGCAATAGTTCGTTATCAGCGAGTCGATATCTGATAGTGTTGCCCACTTTGTTATTTTCAACTAATCCACTCAATCTCAGAACCGAAAGGTGTTGAGAAAGGTTCGGTTGACTTACTTTTAGCAAAGAAAGAAGCTCACAAACACACAATTCAGCATTTTGTTTTAGAAGCTGTAGTATTTTTAATCTTATTGGATGACCGATTATTTTTAATAATTCTGCCACGTTTTCCAATTCCATATAGACCACCTTCCATAATGAATTTTGATTTCTAGTTTTAGTATATAAGAAAATTCGAATATTGTCAATAACGAAATATGAAAGTCAGGGGCCTTGATTTTAATTACTTGGAAGTTGAATGAGAATTATTAGATTTTTGAGTATTGAGTATCGACTATTAGGATAATCAAAGAAGCCCTTTACTTGTATAACCTGGATATTTATACCTTCGCACCAAGCAAGTATTTTGTATTTTTTTGATTTGCAAAAACTTTTTATGTAATGCTTTGCTTTGATTCGGTTTTGAAAAGCGGAAGGTATAATGAAAAAGCACGGCTTCAAAAACGATTGAAGCCGTGCGAGATGAACTGCGGAATATTTTACATATCACGTTTCGCAGGTAAGAATTTGTGCAGTTTCAGATTTACCATTTTACAAACACCCGGATTACATGTTCGCTTGCATTCCCGAAAGTGTCGTAAGCAACAGCCTTAATTGTGACTGCACCGTCCGATACACCATACTTATCCCCAGACCTTCCTGTGTTTAGGTTATTTGCTCTGTCTTTGGGCCAAGGTGTGTTAGCCAATCCAAATGATGTTGTGTAAAGTGCGTAAAGGTGGTTGTCATCGCTTCCAAAATATATTACACCATCTTTACTAATTGTCAGACCGGAAGCTATATCTTCGTCAGCTTGGAATCTCCATTTGAGCTTTCCGTCAGGAGTCATCGCGTACAAATTGTTATCGTTGCTACCTATGTATATAACGCCATCGGCACCAATCACTGCGGAGGAAGTTATCGAATCTCCAGTTCTGAGTTTCCACCTCAACTTTCCATCAGGTGATATAGCGTAGAGGTGATTGTCTGTACTACCGAAATAAATAGTGTTGTCAGGTCCTATAACCGGGCATGAGAGTATTTCTCCGTTTGTTTTGAATTTCCATTTCAGGTTTCCGTCTGGTGAAATTGCATAAAGGTATGTGTCTTTGCATCCCACGTAGATTGTGCCATCAGCTCCAATAGCTGGTGAAGCCAAGATTTCGCCATCCATCTTGAATTTCCATCTGAGCTTTCCTGTGGGAGAAATTGCATATAAGTACTTATCAGTGCTACCTACATATACAGTGCCGTCGTTACCAATCGCTGGGGAAGAGTAAATCCAATTTCCGGTTTGGAATATCCATTTCAGTTTGCCTTGAGGTGTAAGAGCGTAAACGTAACTATCTTTGCTTGCAATATAAATCGTTCCATCGGGAGCTATAGCAGGTGATGACCAGATTTCATAGCCAGTTTTAAATTTCCACTTTAGTTTACCATCTGGTGTAACAGCATAAAGATAGCTATCACTACTTCCAATGTATATTGTTCCATCATTGCCTATAGCAGGTGATGACCAAATCTCATAGCCAGTTGGGAATTTCCATTTGATTTCCCCATCAGGAGATATTGCATATAGGTAACCATCAAGACTTCCAATGTATATTGTACCATCATCTGCCACGGCTGGTGTTGAGAGTATGTCACCGTTAGTTTTTATTTTCCACTTAAGTGCACCTTCACTGAGGTTTAAATTGAATTCGTAAGGTTCAGAGGTTACCTCACCTACTTTTTGTCCGGCAACGTACAATTCAACTTTGGAAACTCCGTTCTCATCACTTGCTGTTACAGCAATCCTCGACTCTTTCGTTATTGTTGAAGCATCTGTCAAATCTATAAATGATAATTTCGGAGGGGTTCTATCGATGATGAGGGTTATGTATTTTTCTGATTTGTTTCCATACTTGTCCTGTGCAACTACTTTCAATGTGTATGGTTTTTCTTCGAATTCTGAAGTATTGATGTTCAAAAGCCCAAATCCTGTGTTAGCTTCGTGGACTTTTTGTTCGCCTAGGTATGTTTCCAGTTTTTCTATCCCGCTCTTATCAAATGCGTAGATAGTGACCTGGATATTTCCAGTAACTACTGTTTTCTCATTGTAGGGTGAGATGTAAACCTGAGGTTCACTGTTGTCTATTTTAACAAATACCGTTTGCTTCTTTTTGTTTTCCGCAACGTCGTAAGCAACTACGGTTAGTTCCAATTTGATTCCTGAATAGTCAAGTTCATCGAGGATATTTGCCGTATTTGCGAGATTTCTGCCAAGCTTGGGCCAAGGACTTGCTGCTAATCCCAACGAAGAAGATTGAATTGCAAACAGATAACCATTTGAACCTGAGATGTACAACCTGCCGTCATCACTAATTGTTGGAGGCATTAAAACCCCTGCATCTTTTTCAAGTTCTAAAACCCATTTCTTTTCACCTGAAGCAGTTATCGCATATAGATACTTGCCGGCTGTAACATAGATTAAATTATCAACACCAAGCGTAGGGGATGAAGTAACGGGGTTATCAGTTTCAAATTCCCACTTTGGCTTTCCATCTGGTGAAATTGCATAGAGTTTGTCACTGGTTATGTAAATCGTTCCATCCGGACCAATTACCGCTGAGTATTTTACCACATCAGGTATCTGGAATTTCCACTTGAGTTTTCCATCAGGTGTGATTGCGTAAAGGTGTTTATCGCTACTTGCGATAAATACGCTACCATCAATACCTAGTGCTGGAGATGTGGTTACTTCACCTTCTGTTTTAAATTTCCAAAGTAGTTCACCTGTTGGTGTTAGTGCGTACAGATGCCCGTCCTTACTACCAATGTAAACTGTCCCATTATAGTCTATAGCTGGTGACGAAAGAATTTCACCGTTAGTTTGGAATTTCCATTTCAGTTTCCCATCAGCATCCACAGCGTATATGAATCCATCCCAACTTCCAAAGAAAATAGTACTATCTTCTGTGCTAATGGCTGGTGATGAGTATATCGCGCCTCCAGCTTTGAAATTCCATTTCAAAGAACCGTCCGATGAAATGGCATATAAATATCCATTGAGATTTGTAACGTATATGGTTCCATCTTTTGATATCGTAGGTGAAGCATGAATTTTTCCGTTTGTTTGGAATTTCCATTTAGCTTGTCCAGAAGGAGTTGATGAGTATACAAAACCATCATAACTTCCGATGTACAAAGTTCCGTCTCTTGCCAGTGCAGGACACGACCATACTTCACTATTCAACTTTGCCTTCCAAATTTCTCTTCCTTCGTTTTCTATGCTCTGGGTTCCGATTTTTGGAATTTGAACAGTGTTCAGGTCAACACTAAATGTATATGGCGTTGTTAGTTTTTCCGCTATCTTTTGACCTCCTAAATACAGTTCTATTTTCTTGACACTGTTATCATCTCTTGCCTCGATTTCTACGGTGAACTCCTTTTTTAGAAAGTCGCCATCCATTGGGGTTTTTAAGTAGACAATTGGAGGCACGTAATCTGGAATAACTTTTATAACTGCCTGTGCCTTGTTACCGGTTTTGTTATACGCAATTGCTTTGAGCTCCAAATATGAGCTGATTCCTGATTTGTCACCAAGAAGTGCTGTATTGCAGAGATTTCCCTTGAACTTGGGCCACGAACTGTTTGCGAGTCCAAACGAAGAAGTTTGAAATGCGTAGATAATTCCATTTGCCGTTGTGAAGTAAATTGTTCCGCCAGGATTTATAGCAGGTGATGAGATAATAGCACCATCTGCTTTGAAGCTCCAGGATAGCTGGCCATCGGAAGATAGACAATAAAGTATGCCGTTGGAACCGGAGAAGTAAATTTTGCCATCAGCACCTATTAGTGGAGAGGAGACTATTTCTTTCTCTGTTTTAAATTTCCACTTTAGAGTTCCATCAGGTGAAATCGCATAAAGATAGCCATCTTTACTCGTTGTGTAAATCATTCTGTCAGGTCCTATAACAGGTGAAGAGACAATATTGTTGCTTGTTTCAAACTTCCATTTTAGTGTTCCATCAGGATTGACTGAATAAAGGAAATTGTCGAGGCTTCCGAAGTAAACTGTACCATCAGTTGCGACTGCAGGTGAAGAGGTTATAGCGTTATTCGTCTTGAATTTCCAAATAAGTTCACCTGTAGTGGTAACTGCGTAAAAGTAATTGTCAGAACTTCCAAAGTATATTGTATTTCCTGTAATAGCTGGTGAAGAGGAAATCCAGCCACCGGTCTTAAATTTCCATACAAGCCTCCCATCGTTTGCAATAGCATAAAGATACCCGTCGTAGCTTCCAACATATATCGTGCCATCTTTTCCTATGGATGGTGAGGAAACAATGCGACCGTTTGTTTTGAACTTCCATTTCAGTGAACCATCCGGTTTTATAGCATAAAGATATGAGTCAGAACTACCGATATATACCGTTCCGTCAGTCCCTACTGCAGGTGAAGAAAGAACCTCACCACCCGTTTTGAACTTCCATTTTATATTTCCATCAAAGGTTATGGCGTAGAGATTAGTATCTTTGCTCGCAACGTAGATTGTCCCATCGACTGCTAATGCTGGGGAAGATAATGTGTTTTTACCAATTCGAAGCTTCCACTTAAGTTGACCAACGTTAGCTGGAATTTTGAACTCGTAAGGTTCATTGGGTTTTTCTGAAATTTTAAAACCGTTAACATGTAGCTCAACTAATTTAATACCTTCTTGGTCAGTAGCAGAAACATTGACTAAGAATTCTTCAGGAACGTAGCTCGCATTCTTAGGAGAGGTAATTTCAATGTCGAGTGCAGATGCCAAGATTGACAAAAGGATTAGGATGACAGGAAAGACTTTAAATCCCCACTTCAAATGAGATTTCATAACTTCACCTCCTGAGTGGCTATATTCCAAAAATACAATGTCCCCCTAATTGCTCTTCGTAACGTAATCTAGTTACCAATTAGTCAACTGTTTTACAGTTGGCTTTTTTATTATTCGAAAGCAAGACTGTATTTTTGTGGACAATTACTGGATTTATTTTTTTAACAATACCATAGTTATATCGTCTTCTTGTAAAACAGAAGCACGCAAATGCAATGTTTTGAGATATATTGTTGATGTAGTATCACTTGGTGAAATTATATCAAGCAACCCCTGAGTAGTAAGCATCCCTGATTTTGTCTTCATTTCCGTTAATCCATCGGTGTACAACAGCAAGTTCCCATCGCTTAGATTGTAAGTGTTGATGATGGATTCGTCGTATTCTTCAGAGAATCCAAATCCGACGGGTATCACATTTTTCGTTTCAATCAATGTCTTCTTGGTCACGTTTATTGGTGAAGGATGTCCCATGTTGATAAATCTATAAACCTCTTCGCTAAGTTGACCAATAATGCCTGTGAGGTATATGCTTTGAAGACTGAATTTTTTGAGTTCGTTTTCTAGAAGGAGCGGTAAACCTTGTAAGGGAGGGTCAAACGCAATTATTGTATCCAAAGTGGTGCGAATAAGCATACTCACAAGTGCAGCTGCAACACCGTGTCCACTTATGTCTATTATGCCTACCCAAGGTGGATTGTAATATATCATATCTCCGCCAAGTCCGGTAGATGGACGATAGAAGAATTCGATATTTTCGGTGTTTTGTGGGACAAAACTTTCTTGAATTCTTATAGCAAGGCTCATATCAGCATCCATTTTTTCGGCATCTGTGAATAATTCAACAGCACCAAGTACTTCGTTGTCCTTTTTTATTGGCAAACCAACAACGGAAAACGGGCGCCTTTTTCCTGACTTGGTAAGCCCATACACTGCAAATGGTACTTGAACAGGGATACCATTTTTGATTGATTGATAAAGTGGGCACATTTCCGTGCTACACAGAGGAATACCCGTTCTGTCAACATGGTTCAGTACTTGTTCAGCACAAGGTTTACCGACAACTTCATTTGCTTCGTAACCTGTTAACTTTGTAGCCTGCTTGTTCCAAGAAACGATAAGTCGGTTTTTATCTACAACGTACGCGGGTATTTCTAGCTCATCAAGAAAATCTACAACTTTCGTCTCTTGAAGATGTTTTAATATATTTTCTGCGAACATACTCTCACCCCTAAGTTTTTTGTTGGTTTTACCTTATCCTAGAAATGAACTCTTTAAGCCAAACTTTGTATAACGTTTTGTCAAACAGGCTGCTCTCGTCAAACGTCAGATTAACAACCTGAATCTGGTCCTCTCCTAATTTGTTTTCAACGATTACCTTTGATAACGGCATGACGATATAAGCTCTTGTGTTTGGGAGAATTTTCCAGAATTCATCCGTGTAGAATGAAAGGTCCGAGAACAGTGAGCCTGTTTCACTCTCTGTTGTTAGCACCTTACCAATCTTATTAGTCGCTACAAAAGAAAGCAGAATTTTGTGAGGTGTGTAAAAACAAGAAGTGTCTACAAGGAAATAGATGTTTTTGGAAATTCTGGCGATGTCTGGTTCAATGGAGATTTGCTTCTTTTCCACTTGACGGTATCTGTAGCGTGTTATTAACTTCGGATAAAGATAAGTTGGTTTATCTATAAGTTTTGAGATAATGGCTGAGGGGATGGTAGTGTCACCATCAGAAGCGTAACGCAAATCGAAAATTATGCTTCCATGTTTATTTGACAATTCTTGAAATACTTCTTCCACAACCTTCATATCTTCTTTTTTTGAAATCTCAAAGGTGTTAATCTTCACAACGGTGTATTGTCCCAGGTCATATAGTTCAACAGGTTTTAAATGCATATCTTTTTGGAAATCTTTAAAGGAAATGGTTTTGATGTAAGATGTGCGCTGAGCTAATGAATTGGGTAGTTGGTACTTGATTTGTAAAGTGCTTGCATCGATTATCTTAGGATAGTATGGCAGAAGTTTATCTACGAAAGAGTATATTTGCTGGAAGTCCTCACATGTGGGATACAGCTTCTTATACTTTTCTAAAATATCTTCTATAGGATAGCCATTTATCGACAGTATAGTTGAACCAACGGGTATTTCACATTTGCTCATTGAGACAACAACTTTTCCATTAACGTATTTAAACCTTAATGGCAACACTTTGTCTGTAGATTTTAGTGGTACTTCTAGACGGGTTGTGTTGTCTTTAAAAAGCGAAAGTACCGGGTAAATTGTCAGAGCAAAATCGTACGGTGTTTGACGTTTATCAATGGACAACACTGTGTTGTTTAGTTCAAAAATTAATTTAGCATCAACAAGGTCAACATGCCTGTCTCTAAGCCATTCTTTGACTACTCCTAAATCAACTTGTAGGGCATATGGGGAGTAACGAAAGTGCTCGTAAGCGTAAATAGCAATACCACCTATTATAAATACTGCAATTATGAAAAGGATAGTAAAATTAATTCCCTTCATTACCTGTCACCTCCTTTAAAATCATACTTCTTCGTTTTTATTATACTACTTTTCAAGCACGTGAGTGAAGTTTCGAACGGGTTTTGGTTGAAAAGTAATAGATAGAGAGTATAATTTTTTTAGGATGCAGTCTGTCAGGAGTGAGATTGAATGAGGGAATTAGAATTATTAAACACTCATGTTAAGTTTGTAGTAATTTTTTTAGTAATACTACTCAATTTCAACTTAACCTTTGGTCAAAATTGCTATAGTGCGGATTATTTTGATGAGTTGAGAGTGGACTTAGTGTCTTTATTCAACACAACTAATTCGCAAATTCACCTGTTCTCATTAGGAGCTTTTAGCTTTGCATTCGACGGTCCTATTAACGAAAGCATTCCAAGGTCAGATTTCCTTGAGGTATTGAACGATATTGATATTTTTGATTTCGCATTAATTTCAGTAGTTGTATCAGGATTGATACTCCCATTTGACAGCTACACAGCTTGGACTGTTATCGAAAGTTTCACAGTGAGCGCGCTTATCACGGGAACGATAAAATTTTTGCTAGGACGTGCAAGGCCATACGTTAGCGATAATCCTTTTGTCTTTAAATTCTTCTCAATGAAAGATGCTTACCAATCATTTCCATCGGGCCACACCACGTTAAGCTGGGCAATATTTACACCTGTTGCTGAAAGGTTCGGGAAGTTTTGGTACGTTGTTCCGAGTATGTTTTCACTTCAACGACTTTGGTCAAAAAACCACTGGTTTTCAGATGTTTATTACGGGTTACTTCTTGGATACACAACAGGGTATTCTTTGTATTATTCCAGAAGTGAGTGAACAGATATTTCAAACAATGTTCACCTTTGATGGGGGTGATAGGATTGTTCATCTACGAGTATGATAGGACACTACCGTTTAACCTTGAGGTTGAAAAAACAGAAAAATACGAGCTATTGTCATATGATACAGTATACGAGCCTGATATCCCCGAATCAAAGAAGATTTACACATATCGTTTCCGTGCAACAAATCCTTGGGCAAAGGTTGTATTTTTACACGGAATAGGCAATGGACATATACCCTATCTTATGTGGTTTGGCGAGTATTTTGCTTCGAAAGGTATCGAAACGTTTTTTGTGATTCAACCCTATCATATGCAGCGTGCCAAACCTAACTGGAATGGTGGCGAACCGTTCTTCCATCATTCACCGGCACATTGTATCGTTAGATTTCACCAGGCAATCAAAGATGTCAGAAGAACTATTGATTTGCTTGAGACACTCGAAGATGTTAAAAATCTTCCAACGGGTATCATTGGATTTAGCTTCGGTGGTATGATAACGGCAATGAGTATGGCTTTAGATAAACGATTGGAGGCTGGTATCATCGCATTTTCAGGCGGAGATTGGCGTTGGATAAATTGGTATTCACCATATGTGGAACCCGTTAGGGAAGGATACGCGAAATACAGTAACGAATGGGGATGCAAGGATGAGCAAAAATGTGTTGAACTAAGGAGCGCGAGTAGAAAAAAGGTTCACACGCTGAAAAGCATAGACGAGATATTCTCACTTACTCCAACGTGTTTTCATTACGACCCAATTTCATATGCGAAGTTCATTAACCAACCAGTACTAATGTTCACAGGAGTGTTTGATAAAGTTATACCACCTCAAGCTTCAAATGGTCTTTACAGGTTACTACCAAATGCTAAAAAAATATCTGTACCATCTGGTCACAAGTCATCATATTTGTTTAGAAGGTTCATCGGTAGAGCAAGTGTAAAATTTTTGAGAGATTGTCTTATCAAAAATCGAAGCCAAAATGCTAATCTTAATATCGTTTGACGTTTCATTTTTAAGAAGTCTTCTCAAACTGTCGGTTCTTATGGATAACCTTTCAAACGAAGTCCCAGGAGGAACCACAATTTGCCAAGTATTACGACAGTTATAATAAGAATAACGAGCACCGCTACAAGAACACTGCCGTTTCTAAATTTTTCTAATGATTTCAGGAATAGAGCATTTTTTCGTTTTTTCATGAAAATTTCCCCCATCCCCGAAACGATAATGTTAACTAAAAGTATTGAAACTTTCCAAAAACCGCATTATCCTTATAAAGAGGGGACACCCCCAACCAACTCTCGACAAAGGAGGTATCCCGATATGAACAACTCAACGCTCTCTTGTCCAAAATGCGGTTCCACCAGCTTATACAAAAACGGTCATGACAAATACGGTAACCAACAATTCCTTTGCAAACTCTGCCATCATTCTTTCAAACTCTCCCATTCTCACAAACGCAAAAACTTCTCTTTCCCTTATCCCAAATGCACTTCTTGTGGTAAATCTATGCAAATTTACAAAGTCCGTCGCTCTTTCGTTGTCTTCCGTTGTAGAGCTTGTCGTACCAAAGATAGAGTACCTTTTAACCTCCCCGAACCAGTCACCCTTATTCCTGAGAAATTTAAATATTTCCGTTTTCCTCTATTTTTCATCTTAAAAGCTTTCGTTTTGTATATGAAACACAATATGTCTTATCGCTCTCTTGCTCATTCTCTTAATATCAAAGTATCTCATGTCACCATATACAAATGGGTTATTAAATTGTGTACTTTATTCTCTGTACTTT
>Ga0224486_100035_pt1 | contig 76739 bp, 76 predicted proteins | sample TexhydDE_CT_test_FD_172013 | JGI IMG/M metagenome (GOLD analysis project Ga0224486, IMG submission 172013) | Fracking water microbial communities from deep shales in Oklahoma, United States - hydraulically fractured wells DE_CT_test ... | reverse complement strand
ATTCAAAATAATATTATAAAACCAACTATTTACAATTATTTCATGAACCCTAACAAATGTCTCCAATTCAAAATGTACTTGTCTCCAGAAGGATGTATATATCCATGCATAGCTTTCTATAAACAATATGAGTATAATTTTGGTCCTCTTACTGAAGATATAAGAGTTTCTCAGCTGATAATTGAATTGGAAAAGCTTTGGGATGACAGAACTTTGGAAAATCCAATATGCAAAGACTGTATTCTGAATAATTTTTGTTTATCATGTGTAGTACTCAAAAAGAAACTCATTGACTTTGATAAATGTGACTTGAAAGACATTATGAAATGTTAGGATAAAAAATAAATGTGAATTGTATTTTTTAAGCGAAAATAATAAGCTTTTTGATTATGAATAGTTAGAAATGTGAAAATGTAATCTGATAAAGATATGTTAAATTTACGTTAAATTTTACTGTAGATTGGAAATAGAAGAAGGATTTTAGGGAATTTTGTAGAATTTATAGTATTGTGTTCCAGTAGTTGTTTTTTATTATAGTTTGAGAGATTATAATTTGTATAAATTTTGCATAAACGGAGGTCGCAGATGGATAGTGTGCTTTCTGTAAAAAATCTAAAAAAGTATTATGGCAAGGTAAAAGCAGTTGATGGGATCTCTTTCAAGATGTATCCTGGAGAAGTTGTAGGGCTTATAGGTCCAAATGGTGCAGGTAAAAGCACTACTTTAAAGATTTGATAGTGAGATGGGAGTGAGAGCTATGTCGAAAGAAAGAGAATATTATTACATAGGAAAGAGAAGAGGTGCTGATATATGGAAACTTATACTTAAATATGGTGTACTTTCAGCATCTCATTTTGAAGTTCGATTTCCTGATGACCCAACAATGACACTTTCTGAAGGGAAAGAAGAATTTCTTGGGCTACCTAAAATTTCTGTGGAGCCATGGAGTGGTATGAAGGGAGCTATTGCTGTAAAAGGGGAGATGACAAAAGAGGCAAGAGAATTATTCTTACAAATTATAGAAACTAGAAGAATAAGGCTTTGGGATTTTATACTTTTTAGAGATGAAAGAAAACTTCTATCAGTTTCAGATTTTGATGACCGCATTGTGACGGAGAATTTTGCTAAAGAATTTATGGAAAAACTCTTTCTTACTTGGTTTGAACCTATTCCAGAACCGGAAATTAAATCAGAGGGAATTTCAAAAGATTTTCTTGAAGAAGTCAGTCAAGCGATTCAAGAAACATTATCTAAATTGGTACTAGACCTAGAAAATGATAAAAATTGAAGGTGAGGGATAATTTTGGTAGAAGTAGATGGATTGACTAAAGTGTTTAAAAACATAAGAGCAGTAGACAATTTAAGTTTTAGAGTAGAAGAAGGAGAAATATACGGGCTTTTGGGTGAAAATGGTGCTGGTAAAACCACAACTTTAAGAATGCTTGCTACAATGCTTAAGCCTACGAATGGGACAGCCATTATAAATGGAAAAGACTTAATAAAAGAACCAGAAGAGATAAGAAAAGAAGTTGGGATACTTTTTGGAGGAGAAAGCGGTTTATACGACAGGCTTACTGCAAGGGAAAATATACTTTATTTTGCAGAGCTTCATGATATGGATAAAAAGGAGGCAAATAAAAAAATTGATATATTAGCCCGTAAATTTGATATGACTGAATTTATTGATAGACCAGCAGGCAAGCTTTCAAAAGGAATGAAGCAAAAGGTAGCAATTGTGAGGTCAATAATACATGACCCTAAGGTGATGCTTTTTGATGAGCCAACGTCAGGACTCGATGTAGGTTCAGTAAGAGAAGTGCACGACTTTATAAGGTTTTGTAAAGAAGAAGGAAAGACAATTATTTTTTCAAGCCACAGCATGTCAGAGGTAGAAAAACTTTGCGAGAAGATAGGTATAATACACAAAGGGAAACTTGTAGAAGAGGGGACTATAGAAGGTTTAAAAGAGAAATACAAAACAGACAATCTTGAAGAATTATTTATGGAATTGGTAGGTGAGAAAATTGAAGTTTAAGCATGTATACATAGTTTTGAAAAAAGAGCTAAAGGACATTTTTAGAGATAAAAAGACATGGATTGTTACAATTTTACTTCCTGCCTTGTTTATTCCTATAATGATGTACATAGTAATAGGTGGAGCAGAAAGCATATCAGAACAAAAAATAAGCGATACAAAAATAGTAGTTTTGGATGAAGGAAATAATGCAAAATTTATAAATTATTTAAAATCGACAGGAATGAGTATAGTAACGGATTTGCAAAATCCCAAAGAAAGTCTTGAAAAAGGCGATATAAGGGCAATTGTAGTTATACCTTCTGATTTTGATAAAAATATAGAAGAAGGCAAGAACGCTGATTTAACAATTCAGGTAGACATGTCAAATATGAAATCTTCAAATGCAGAGAATATGATAAGAGGTCTTATAAAAGAATATGCGAATAATATTGTAAAAGAAAGACTTATAGCAAAAGGGATAGATCCTAAAATATTAGTTCCAATTGCTATAAAAACAGAAAACATAGCTTCACAGAGTAAAATGGCAGGGTCTTTTTTAGCATTCATTGTGCCAATGCTTTTGACTTTATGGACGGCAACAGGAGGTATGGGAGCAGCTGTTGATTTGGCGGCAGGTGAGAAAGAAAGAGGTACGTTAGAACCTTTACTTACGACTTCTGCATCAAGGCTTTCTATAATGGCAGGCAAATACTTAGCTGTAACAACCATGGCACTTATAAGTGCTATTGCTTCACTTTTGGGACTTTTTGCTTCCTTTTCTTTAAATAAAGATATGGCATCTTTAAATGCCGATTTTAGGTTGAGCGTAGCGGCAATAGTTGTCATGTTCGTGGCTGCCTTTTTTACAGCATCAATATTTGCTGCACTGGAGCTTGCTTTAAGTGCATATGCAAAATCTTTTAAAGAAGGGCAGACATATATTTCACCTTTAATGTTTATTGCAATAATTCCGGCATATTTGGTGATGTATAAAATGCCAAATGAAATACCTATATCTTATTTTGCAATACCTGTATTTGGGACTATTTCAATATTTAAAGAATTACTTTATGGAATTATTAATATGACACACATAGGGATATTTGTATTTTCATCAATAGTATATGTGGCTATTAGTATATATATAGCAGCACTAATGTTTAAACAGGAATGGGCACTATTTAGAGTGTAAAAACTTTTTTATGATTAAAAATGCAGGGGAAACCCTGTATTTTTTCTTTTTAGTATATAATGCCATTTTGCGTTGGAAGTACTCGGTAATCAGATTTAAGAATTTTTTAATAAATTTTGACACTTAAAGAGGTATAATGGAAGGTAGGGAGGGTGGGAGATGGGAAAGTTTAAATTTACTCCTTTAACTTTTATGATAGCAGTATTTACTGTGGTAGTTTTAATAGGCATTAGTTTGTTTTTACTTAAAGTTAATATGCGTTCCCCTGTTTGGCCAGTGTTTCACTACAATGCCCAACGTACAGGCCAGTGCCTTTATAGTACATCAAATAACAATGGCAAATTAAAATGGAAGATACAGCTAGACGGAGGTAGAGGGACAATATCATCACCTGTCATTGGGGCAGATGGAACTATTTATATTGGAACAAGCAAACATTTATATGCGGTTAACCCTAATGGAAAGATCAGATGGAAATTTAAAACAGATTTTGGCGATATTTTTTTCAACTCCTGCTATTGGAACGGATGGAACAATTTATTTAGTTTCTGGAAATTTATATGCCATAAAACCCAATGGAAAACTTAAATGGGAATTAAAATTAGGGACTCTGGCTGTTTCTTCGCCTGTTATTGCTTCAGACGGCACAATATACGTTGGAACATTAGGGGAGAATGAGGCAAATGAAGATGTCTCTTATCTTTACGCAATTAGCACAGATGGTAAAATTAAGTGGAAAAGTAAAGTATCTGGGAGGATTCTTTCCTCTCCTGCAATTGCAACAGATGGGACAATCTATGCGGGTTCAACTGTAAGTTTTTATGCAGTCAATCCAAATGGTACTCTCAAGTGGAGAATTGATATAGGCGAAGGCGTTATTTCTACTCCAGCTGTGTCTCAGGATGGGACGGTTTACGTAGGGTCAGATGGATTATACGCAGTTGAACCTACTGGCAAAATTAAATGGAAATTTGAAACGCGTAACGGGATTTTTTCTTCACCTGCTATTTCCTCAGATGGTACTATTTATGTGGCAGATGGAGGTAATATATTTGACAAAAAGCAGAAAGAAGAAAAAAATAAAAATATATGTGCTATTGATGCTGACGGAAAATTAAAGTGGAAATACACGACAAATAGCTCGGCAATTGTCTCATCACCTGCTATTCCAAAAGGAGGAACAGTTTATATAGGTGGGACAGATGGCCATGATGTTTTATATGCAATTGATTTAAGCGTAGGTTGAAGTGGAAATTTAGTTTATATGATGAGGTGTATTCATCTCCAGCTATTAGAAGAGATGGTACAGTGTATATAGCAGATATGGTCCATTATTTCTATGCGATAGTAAAGTAATTGATAAAATAAATTTCTCTTGTTTTTTGCTCTAAATTTGTATATTATGGTAATAGATTACTTGTACATTGGAGGGATTGCCTTGAAGAAAATGTTTGTAAATAAAAACGGGCAAATGCGTTCGGGATGGAAAATTGCTATTTTGATAGCAGGAACTTTTGTCATTACATTGTTACTTGCGTTTTTAGCTTTTTTAATAATTGGTTTGATAGGTAAGTACTCAGAATATACAATGCATAAATTGCTTCTTTTATTGATGGTGGGAGAAGAGCGATTTTATCTTTTCACTACTATAAGTTTTTTGTCTACAGTAATCATGATAACTTTAATGCTAAAATTTATAGACAGGAAAAGATTTAAAGATATAGGCTTTATTTCTATAAAAGAGGGTTATAGGAACTTAATAGCAGGCTTTTTTATTGGAGCTTTTTCCATTGCAATAATTGTTTTGATACTTTACATAATAGGGGCTGTAACAATCGAAAGAAATAGTAATATAAGTGCTTACTATTTACTTGGTGGCATGTACGCTTTTATTCTTGTGGGTTTGGAAGAAGAGCTCATGAGCAGAGGATATTTTATAAATGCATTAAACCAGATGGAAAGGCCGTGGGTTTCTGTTTTGATTTCTTCCATTATTTTTTCATTTATGCATATTCTAAATCCTAATATAGTTTTTCTTGGGCTTTTAAATATATTTCTTATAGGTGTTTTGTTTTCCTATATGTATCTAAAAACAGGGAATTTATGGATGCCGATTGGATATCACATATCGTGGAATTATTTTCAAGGTTACATATTCGGGTTTAATGTAAGTGGCAATGCTATAAGAGGTATTTACAATGCTTTTCCGAAAAACAATTTTCTCTCTGGTGGGGACTTTGGACTGGAAGGTGGAATAATTGCTACTCTTGTTATTTTAATTACTTTTTTAATACTGTACTATTATTTTGAAAGATACAGGAAAGTGCAAGAAGTAGAATTGGGATAAAAAGAAGGGATAGCAGTGAATATTGACGAAAGAGTTTTAGGTATAGACGGTGCTAAAGGCGGATGGGCTGTAGCTACTTGTAAAAATGGGAAGGCTTTTGTGCAATTTTTTAAAAAAATTGAGGATGTATGGCATTCTTACAGGGATAAATTAGAACTTGTTCTCATTGATATTCCCATTGGTCTTCCTCATTCGGAGAAAAGGTATAGAAGCTGTGATGAAGAAGCGAGGAAATTTCTGGGGTATCCTCGCTCTTCCAGTATATTTTCTCCTCCTTGCAGAGAAGTTTTTAAGGCTAGAGATTATAAAGAGGCACTAGCTATAAATAAAAAGATTTTGGGGAAAGGGTTGTCAAAACAAGCCTGGAATATTGTTCCCAAAATAAAGGAAGTGGATGAATTTGTAATTAAAAATCCAGAAGCAGTTAAATTTTTAAAAGAATCTCATCCAGAGGTGGCTTTTAAAGGCTTAAAAGGAGAGGTAGCAAAATTTAGTAAAAGAGATGAGGAAGGGTATAAAGAGAGAATAGAGTTTTTAAGAATACTTTTTAGAAAGTTTGGATGTGAGATAGTTGAAGATAAAATTAAAGGCTTAAGAAGAGACGATATAGTGGATGCTTTGATTTTACTTGCAACAGGGATTTTGGCTATTAAGAAAGAGGGAAATATATGCTCTTTCCCTACAAATTTTAAAGAAAAAGACCTTTTGGGGCTGCCAATGGAAATTTTCTTTGTAAAATTTAGCAGGTTAAATGAAATTTTTATAGAATAAATATTATTGTAAAAAAGTGTGAAGAGGGGGAGCAAAATGGCAGGTAATTATAGCGGTTTTTTTATAAAAGGGGAGGAGGGGGCAGATATATACCTTCATCTTTGGGTGCCAGAGGAAATTCCCAGGGGTATTATTCAGGTATTTCATGGAATGGCTGAACAGGGGGGAAGATACCAAAATTTTGCCCGTTATATGAATGAAAAAGGATTTGTAGTATGTGCCGATGACCATAGAGGTCACGGGAAAACAGCAGGGAGCCTGGATAATGTAGGTTACATAGGAAAAGATGGCTTTAATAAGATAGTAGAAGATGAATATCTGATAATGAAGTTTTTGAAAGAAAAATACGGAAATCTTCCCATTGTTATATTTGGCCATAGTTTTGGATCTTTTGTGGCTCAAGAGTTTATGATAAGGTATGGCAAAGAAGTTAATGGCGTTATATTGAGCGGTTCCTCTGCAGTTAAGGAATTGCCTCTTAGATTTGGTTATGCTTTGGCTTTTATTGAAAAAACACTTTTTGGTGAGAAAAAGAGGAGCAAAGTTTTAGATAAATTAACGTTTGGAAGTTACAATAAAAAAATAAAAGGAGATAATTTGAGCAAATTTTAATGGCTTTCAACAGATAAGGAAGAGGTTAAAAAATATGAAGAAGACCCTTATTGTGGCGGCGTCTTTACAGCGGGATTTTTCTATTATTTCTTTAGAGGGCTTTTAAATATATTTAAGCCTCAGAGGTTAGTTAAAATACCGAAGGATTTACCTTTATTTATTATTTCAGGAGAAGAAGACCCTGTCGGTGAATACGGTAAATTGGTAAGGAGGTTGTATGAGCTGTACAAGAGTATGGGATTAAAACGGGTTGATATGAAGCTTTATCCGGGGAAAAGGCATGAACTTCTCAATGAAGTTGGGAAAGAGGAGGTTTATAAAGATATTCTCACATGGATTGAAAAGAAAGTATTAAATTATTCTTAATAACACCATGTAAAATGGCATTATGATAACGCTTAATATTGTTGTATATGTAATCATACTTGTGGCAAATTCATAATCTGCTCCGTAAACTCTTGCTATAATTGCTGAATTTACAAGTACAGGCATTGCTGACATTATGACAAATACATCCCTCATAAGCTTTGGCACAGGGATGAATATGTTTAGAAGCAATACAAGAGCAGGAGTTATTAAAAATCTTCCAATAAAAACCAAAGCAGCATCTTTGTCAAGTTTAAATTTATCAAAGCCCATTTCATGAATGACTATGCCAATGTAGAATATTGATAAAGGAGTAGTGAGATTTCCAATCATTCTAAAGCTTTCAAAGAGAAATTTTGGAAGAGAAATATTTGCAAGCACAAAAATTACTCCTATTATAAAACCTAAAAGAGGAGGATTAAATATTCTCTTTACAGTATCCCAATTTACTACATTTTTTTCTTTTTCATTCACATCTCGTATAACGCTATAAACCCCTAAAGTCCACAGTATTGTGGTATTTGCAATGTAGTACAAAAGGGCGTAAGGTGTTGCTATATCTCCAAAAAGAGCTTGAGCCATAGGAAGACCAACAAAGATAGTATTTGAAAGGGAGAATATAAGGACAAAAACGCCTTTTCTTCCTTTTTTTACTTTAAAAATGCTAGCAAATATGTAGGCGATCATATACGATAGAAGGATAGATAAAAATGGAATCAAAAGCCCTCTTACTGAGTGTTCTAGTTGTTCTTTAGAAAAAGTTGTAGAAATGTTTACAATCATATTAAGAGGTAAAGATACATTAATTACAAGCTTTGCAAAAAGGTCTGATGTTGATTTATCAAACCACCCTATTTTAGATAGATAATAACCAAGCACCAGTATGAATACGATTATGAGAACTCCCTGGACTGCAGAGAAGAAAGTTTCCATCAAAAGAGCCTCCTTGTAGGAGAATGAGAAGAACAGTCGGGCTTATTTATTAAGGATAACACAAAGTAGTGAAAATTTCAAATAACTTCAAATCTACCTGTGTAAAATGGGGAAACATATTTTAATATAAAGAAAAAATGAAAGCAATGTATGGGAATTAGTAAAAATTTAATAATTTGTAACCAATTTGTAGTATCTGATAAGCGAAATAAATGGTATAATGTTAGTAGGATTTATTATTTGGAGGTGTGAAGTTAATAAGAAAAACAAAAATATTTTTATTAATCACTCTTGCCATTGTTTTGTCACTTGGTGTGGCGGGATTTGCGTTGTCAGTTTCAAATGCAAACGACGATTCAAATAACTTGCAGTTTGATAAAGTTATTGAAAAGATAGGCAGCTTTTTAAAAGAGAATAAGAGCGTTTTAAAAATAAATGAGGGTGATGTAATTGCAAAAGTTAATGGAATACCAATATACAAAAATGAATTTGAACTGCGCAAAGGATTGACGTTAGCATCAGGGGAACAGATAAGCGATATAAATAATTTTGTCTTAAATAAATTGGTAAGAGAAAAAGTGGAAGAATATCTTGCTATGAAGTACAATTTAAAGGTATCCGAAGACGAAATAAATTCGTATATTGAAAAAGAAAAGCAGAAATTCAAAGAATATCCGGAAGCAGAGAGGAAGCTAAAGGAATTGATTTCTAAAAGCGGCATGACGCAAGAGGAATACTGGAATGTTTATGAGAAATACAATGCGGAAAGGATATTGCTTTTTGGTAAACTATATAATCTAATAGTAGACCAGGGAATTAAAAAAGGTGAGTTGAAAAAAGCAGATAAAATGACTGTAGAGGTGCAGAATGAATACAAAAAATATTTTGACAGTGTAATACACCAATATGTAAAAAATGCTGAAATATCATTTAGTGAAAAATATAGAGATGTGTTTAAAAACTTTAAGATAGATTGATTTTAATATTTTTGTGATGTCCACTAAATTGAATCTTAGTACAATATTTGGTACAAATGGGGTATTGAATGCTCGGCTGGAACATGAAAGATCTTTAAAAGTAGTAATTGGAGGTAAAATAAGGTGAAAATAAGATATTTTTTGTTTTTATACTTGGATTAATAATTGGTATACTGATATCCCGAGGATTTACAAAATATGAATCTAAGAAAGTAGTGTCTCAAAATACACAAAACATTGATTTGGCAAATCCAATTTCTCAAGTTGAAATTTTGAAACAATTAAAGAAAAGTCCATCTTTTGATATGTCACAAATACCAGTGTATGGTTCTGATATTTATGGAGGAATATGGAGAGATTATTGCGTTGATTCTGTTTTATTTGATGATTGGAAATTACCTAAAGTGTGGCAAAAATATATTTATTCTCAAGATGATAAAACAGACCCTACATCTATTAACAATGATTCCAAGGATAAGTTTTTATACATCACACTTCAAGGAGTTGTCTTTTTATATTTTCCACCTGACGGTAGATATTGGCCGCCTGTACCTATGTTTGGTGATATACCACCTAGTTCTGTAATTAGTTGCGCAACATGTTCCTATAAAACCTGCTGTTGAGTCGGGTATAATACCTGTATATCATGGGCAAGCATTTATTGAGAGTTTTAATTTGCCTGAGGAAGGGAGAAAGGTATTAAAATAGGCTAAAAATATATTGAAAAAATTTAATGAAGATAACTATATTTAAGTCTTAAAAGGCAGGAGAGGAGAATGAAAAAATTTTTTATAATACTATTGCTCTCTGTGGCATTTTTGCTGGTATATGTTTTTATCCTCGGAATGGAACTTTTAACAATCTAATTCTTTCCCACTATTCTGGCATATCCTTTAGTGATGCTACTATAATAAAATATCAAGATAACGATTTTGAAATGAGAGTAATAAAAAATCCGAATAAAATAAAAGAAATACTAAGGTATTTTAAAAATTTTGATTTAAAAGAAGGCAATGGGAAAAACTATGATTACTGGAAAAGTGGCTATTCAATTAGCTTTGAAGGGGAGAAAGATTACAAAATTTATACTCTCACTATAAGCATCGCAAAGGATACTCCTCGCATTTTAGATATTTCTCCTGACGTAATTGAGAGACGTTTATTTTTATATGTCAGCCATAATACGTATGAGATATTAAATGGGGAGGTAAATTTCGAGTATATAGAAGAACTGTGGAAATTGGGAGAATAAGAAAACCTCAAAAGGTTAAATTACCAAAAAAAGCGGTTTGCTTTATGGGAAAGTTTCCAAAGCAAACCACTAATATTTTTTATGCATTTAAAAATCAGACAAAAGGAACCGTCCCCTTTTGTTTGCTTTGTTTGTTAGGGGGACAGGTTTTTGTTCTATTACTGTCCCCTTAGGTTTTTAGGTAGCCTACGATTATTTGATTTAGACGAGGATATTCGCCTATATCTTCTTCGGTTTGTACTAAAACTTCGTTATTCATCACTGCAATTACTTTTGCCCCTTTTATGTTTTCGTTTAGACTAACTATTCTGTGCTTTTGTTTTGCCTCATCTATTGAGTCTGTATAGAGTATTTTCCCATCTTTTATTATAGCAAAACTTGTTGCGTATTCTTCTAATTCAAATATTTCATGGGATGAAAGAAGTATTGTGCCTTTTTTCTCATTGACATACTGCTTTATAATTTCAATTAGTTCAAATCTTGTAGCTGGGTCAAGATGCTGTGTAGGCTCATCAAGTATTATGAGTTTTGCATTTGTTGAGAAAGCCAGAATTGCAAGTATTAGAGTTTTTTGACCTCTTGAAAATTTTTGCATTTCATCATTTAGATTGAATCCATATTTGGAAAGAAAATTTTTAAAAAAAGTATCGTCCCACAAAGGGTATAATGTTTTGTACATTTTGTAGTAATCTGCTAACTGTAAATTGCTAAAGACCTTTCTGTGTTCTGTGACGAAGGCTATATCCTTTTTTATGGAGGGGTGAAAAGGCTTTTCAAATATGAATATTTCACCAGAGTCTTTTTTCATAGCATTCATTATGCATTTTAATGTTGTAGTTTTTCCTGCGCCATTTGGACCCACAAGTGCCATTATTTCTCCTTCCTGTACTTTAAAGCTGACACTTGAGAGTATTTGTTTCCCATCTATTTGTTTGCTTAAATTTTTTACTTCTACTACATACATTAATTTTCACCACCTTTTATTACATATGACCAATAACCCAAAAAGGAGATTAGAGAAGAGTATATAAATGACAAAACCAAGTTTCCCTGTCTGGTAAAGCTTACTAAGCTGTAGGGATTAAATAGAGCGCTGTTTATATTCGGGCTGCCAATATATCCAAAAATCATGTCTAAAAGCACTATCAGTACGCTCCAGACAAGGCCGTCCATTTCAAATCCTGAAAAGGTCATTTGAAGCCCAAATATTGCAAAGAGAAGGATTAAACTTTGTAAAATTATTTTTAATTTGTCTATTAAAGTAATACCTACAAAGATAGCAGAAATATTGGATGTTGCAATTACAATTAGGCTCAATAAAATGAGATTGTAGAAAAACAATTCCTTTCTGGAAAAAGGCAGAAAATATAGAAGTTCTGCGTTCTGGTGCCTTATATCGTATACTATAAAGCTGGCAGAAAGAAACAACAAAACTATCGTTTTTATGAATATCCCCGGTATAAGAAGAAGAAAAGTAAGGAGAAATATTCGTACAGCTTTTTCTTTTACTTCTTTTTGTATATACACGTCCATTTTACTTATCATTTCATTCATTTTTCCAGACCTCCTCAAAAATTAACATTGTTGTATAGTAGTCTATCCGGCAATTTTTGAGCTTTGACACACATTCTCTTATTATCTCTATCACTTCTTTGTTTACATCAATGTCTTTTTTTACAAAATAGCCGACTCCCTGCTCTGATTCTATATACCCTTCGTTTTTGAGTTTTTCCAGTGCTTTTAATACAGTGTTTATATTGACATCGAAAATTACCTGCAAATCTCTTACGGAAGGTAATTGAGCGCCTTTTTGGAGATTTCCCAGTAAGATTTCGGATTTTATCATATTTACTATTTGTAAATAAGCAGGTACTCCACTGTGTTTATCAACTTTTCTTAACATCTTTTACCCTCACTCTTTAATCAGTTTTATAAAACCGTGAGTTTTTATTTCTACAGGAGCGTTATTTTTGTTAATAATTCTTGCTAAACCGCCATCGCTGTCAATTAATAAGTTTCCCCTCTCATTTGAGGAATTCAAAATTTCAATAGTCCCATTGAAACCTGAAGAACTTATTTTAAAGTCATTAAATTTTGCAGAGGTGTGAATATTTATTCCCGAAGAATTGATAGAAATTTTATCAAAATATAATTCTCCAGACATGTTAATGCCGTCTGCGTCGATATTTAAATTTTCTCCGCGCAGTTTTCCGGTCAGGTTCAAGCCGCTACAGTGGATTGAAGTTTCTTTTTCTGAGGTTATGTCAGCATTCATTTTAGCGCCATTGCAATTCAGTGAGAAATCTTTTAAGTCAGCTTTTCCAGTGATTTTAATTCCTGAACAATTTATCTTAAGGTTTTTTGGGGAGAGGGTTCCCACTTTTATTACATAAGTTACGTTTTTTTGGCTTAGTTCTGATAAAATTAAGTTTTCTCCCTCTTTTTTCACGACAAAATCAGAAGGAATTTCAATAGTGTTAGTTTTTGTAAATTCTAATTCCATGCCTGAATATGTCGAAATTTGGATATTTTGTACGTCTTCTAGAGGTATTTCTGTATCAGGAAGTACTTTTTTATCTAAGCGATTAATAACGACGTCTCCTGAGGAGTTAGAAATATCTATTGGAGGTATGTTTATATTTATCTGCGGCAGGGTACCTGTGGCGATTTTTAAGATGTTAGAATAGGTCCAAAAACCTACAGGTATTGCTAAAAGTCCCAGAGCGATTATTATAAGAAAAAATATGAGAATAACTGTCCCAAGAGGAGAGAGAGTTTTTTTGAGAGGAAAAATGCTCAGAAGTAGCACAAAAGCCAAAGCGAGAAAAAGTACTTTCAGTGAAATCCAGGGTAAAAACCAGGCGATTAAGGCAAAAGCTCCTGATGCTGCTATTTTTGCGATAGAGCTCTCTTTTAGGGTTTTTAGCAAAGGTATATTTGAAGCCTTGTCTGAAAATAAAAATGCTAAGCCTCCTACTACAAGTGTAAAAGATGCTAAAAACGCGATTGTTTCAATTAGATTTTGATGCATATGAAATGACCTCCCAAGTTTTATACTGTTATATTATAATATAACAGTATAAAACTATTTTGTCAAGGGGGTAGAGTTGATTTTTTTAAAATATCTTTAGAAGACGAAAAATTGGAGAAGGATTTTAGAGATTTATGTAGAAATAATAAACTCAGGAAGGGCAAAAGCAGAATTTTACCACTTTGTTTAATAAAATTAGATGGGAAGGGGTAGAAAATGGATTATAAGGAGCTGTTAAAAAAGCTTAGTGAAAGTCACGGGGTCTCCGGACATGAAAGAGGAATTTATCAGCTTTTGAAAAAAGAATTTGAAGAGATTTCCGATGAAGTTCCAGAGGACAATTTTGGAAATTTAATTTTTAAAAAGAAGGGTTTAAAGGGCAAGTATAAGGTGATGCTGGCAGCCCATTTGGATGAAATAGGGCTTATGGTGAAAGATATTGATGAGAAAGGATTTATAAAATTTACACCGGTTGGAGGAGTGGACCAAAGAACCCTTCCTTCTCAAGAAGTCATAGTGCACGGTAAAAAAGAATTATTGGGAGTTATAGGGAGTAAACCGCCTCATCTCTTATCCTCCGAAGATATGGAGAAGGCAATAAAAATAGACGATATGTACGTAGACGTAGGGCTTCCGAAAGAGGAAGTAGAGAAGCTGGTAAGCATTGGAGATATTATAACTGTGAAAAGGGAGTTTAGAGAACTTTTGAATGATAATGTTTCAGGAAAGGCTTTAGACGATAGGGCAGGGGTTGTGGTGATGGCAGTATGCCTTGATGAACTAAGGAAGATGTACCATTATCACGACGTGTATGCTGTAGCTACTCTTCAGGAAGAGGTGGGGGTAAGAGGAGCTATAACTTCTTCTTACAATATTGAACCTGACATAGCTATAGCGATTGATGTGACTCATGCGAAAGCGAGGGGAGTTAGCCGCGACATAGAGATAGGGAAAGGGCCTGCGATTGGGAAGGGGCCTAATATTCATCCTGCTGTATATAAAGGGCTTGTAGATATAGCGAAAAAATACAATATAAATTATCAGATAGAGCCGCTTCCTGGGCATTCAGGCACTGATGCATGGGCAATCCAGGTGTCAAAAAAAGGAGTTCCTACAGGGCTTGTGTCAATACCTTTGAAGTACATGCATACTTCTGTGGAAACTGCTAATATGAAAGACATAATAGAAAGCGGCAGACTGCTGGCACACTATATTGCCAATCTGCCTGAGGAATTGGAGGGACATTTATGTTATTAAAGGAGTTAACTGAGCTTTTAGGTGCTTCTGGAGATGAAAAAGAGGTAAGAGAGAAGATAAAAGAGATAGTTAAACCTTATGTGGATGAGCTTTATGTGGATAGAATTGGGAATTTGATAGCCTGCAAAAAAGGGAAAAAGGAAAAGCCAAAGGTGATGCTGGCTGCTCACATGGATGAAGTTGCTTTAATGGTGAAGTCTGTAAATGAAGACGGGACATTAAGTTTTTCTCCTGTGGGCGGAGTTGACAACCGTATTCTGGTAGCCAAAGCAGTAAAGGTAGGGGAGAAGAAGATAAACGGGGTAATAGGTGCAAAACCTATACATCTTCAGAAAAAAGGAGAGCAGGAAAAACCTCTTGACTTTGATGAACTCTATATAGACATTGGAGCAGCATCTAAAGAAGAAGCTTTAAAGCACATTTCACCCGGTGACTATGTTTACTTTGAATCAAATTTCGAGATTTTAGGGGATGGCTATGTCAAGGCAAAGGCTTTGGACGATAGAATAGGCTGTAATGTATTAATAGAAATTTTGAAAAATACATATGAATATCCTGTTTGCGCGGCTTTTACAGTGCAAGAAGAGGTTGGTTTAAGAGGAGCGGGTGTTGCGGCTTATAATGTAGAGCCTGATTTTGCGATAGTTGTGGAAGGGACTGTAGCTGCGGATGTTGTGGATTCAGAGCCTCATCTGGTTTCCACAGAGCTGGGGAAAGGGCCTGCAATTTCACTTATGGATAGAACTACTTTGTATGACAGAAAGATTATTGACAAGATTGTCAGGATAGCAGAAGAGAATAATGTACCTTATCAGTTTAGGAGAATAGCGAGCGGTGGAAATGATGCAGGTAAAATACACCTTACAAAAGGAGGAATAAAGACAGTAGCTATTTCTGTGCCTTGTAGATACATCCATTCTTTCAACTCTGTAGCTAAGCTGAGTGACTTTGAAAATACAGTTAAGCTTGTGGACTTAGTTATTAAAAATATTGAGGAGGTATTGAAATGAGTGTGAATGTGGAACTTATAAAAAAATTAACACAGGCATACGGGCCTTCAGGAAGTGAAGATAAAGTTTTTGAGATTATAAGAGAGGAAGTCAAAGGTTTTTGCGATGAAATTACTCATGATGCGATGGGAAACATGATATGTGTGAAAAAGGGAAAAGGAAAAAAGATAATGGTAGCTGCTCATGCTGATGAAATAGGCATTATGGTTACGCATATTGAAGAGGAAGGCTTCTTGAGGTTCACAACGATAGGTGGCGTTTATGTAGAGCACCTTGTAGGAAGAAGAGTTAAGTTTAAAAATGGTACAGTAGGAGTAATTGGAGTAGAGCATTTGGAGGATAAAAAGGATTTTAAACTGGAGAAGCTTTACATAGATATAGGTGCAAAAGATAAAAAAGAGGCAGAAGAGCTTGTCAAAATAGGGGAGAGTGGAAGCTTCGTAGGAGAGTTTGTAGAAGCTGGAGATAGGTTAATTTCCAAGGCTTTTGACGACAGGATAGGATGCTATGTGGCGATTGAAGCGCTAAAAAACGTGAAGACAGAAAATGAGCTGTATTTTGTTTTCACAGTGCAAGAAGAGGTAGGCTTAAGAGGTGCTACTACAGCCGCTTACAGTATTAATCCTGATTTTGCTATTGCTGTGGATGTAACTGCAACGGGAGATACTCCTAAAGCGAAGAAAATGGCGGTAGCTCTCGGTAAAGGTGCAGCAATAAAGGTAATGGACAGATCGATAATTGTGAGCCCTTCTGTGAGAGATATGATGATTGAAGTGGCGAAAGAGAACAGTATTCCGTATCAATTAGAAATACTGGAATTTGGCGGTACTGATGCAGGAGCGATTCACCTTTCAAGAGGGGGAGTACCCTCTGGAGTGATTTCTATTCCCACAAGGTATGTTCACAGCGTTTCAGAGATGGTGGATAAGAAGGACGTAGAGGCAAGTATTAACCTCCTGATAAAAATACTGGAAAAATAAAGCAAAAGACCCTGCTTTTTAAGCGGGGTCTTTTTATTTATAGGCTTATGCACTTTCACTGGAGGTGCTATTTTTTGAATTTACAAGCCAGTTGACTATAAAAAATACAGCCACTATGAGGAGGACAAGCCCTGCTATGGCCCAAATGAGATTTTTTATGTTGAATTTAAACATTTTTTCTCCCTCCTCGGGAAGAGGTTAAAATTTATTGTTCTTATCTTCATTGTACAAGATATTTATGATAATATCAACTTTTTTTAAAATCAGACAAAGGGGACGGTTCCTTTTGTCTGAATTCTAAGTTGTTCAGATGAAAGGAACCGTCCCCTTTGTCTGGAGTTTAGGCGGTTATTCCAAATACCTTTTGTACCAGTGTTCCAAAGAGGTAAGATAATGCTGCTGCTCCAAGGCCTGTGATGACCATTTCTGTTATCTTTCCTTTGATAGATAGGCTTTCTGATGCTACAGATACCACAGTTCCCACTATGGAAAGGGCTATAGCCGCAAATATCACAGAAAATGCTAAAGCCAATAGAGAAGAGGAAGAGATAAAGAAATAAGGGATTACAGGGAATACAAGCCCTACAAGATATGCGATGCCTGTGTACAATGCAGATTTTACCTCGTTTTCAGTTATTTCTTCTGTCAAGAGATTTGTCATGGCCTCCTCATTATTGTTTAATTTTTCGGCTATTTCTTCGCCAACTTCCATTGGTATTCCTGAATCCTGCAACTTATTTAGAAATTCTTCTTTTGCTCTTTCTTTTGAAACTTTGAATAGTAGCTCCATTTTCTTTTTTATCCCTTCATTTACCTGTCTTTGAGACCTTACAGAAGTATATGCTCCTATTGCCATAGAAAGTGCTCCCGCTACTCCTACTACAAGGCCTGCAGTGCCTACAGTAATCGGATTTTTCGGATAAACAGCAGAAAGACCTGTTACAGTTCCTAAGATTTCAACAAGGCCATCGTTCATACCCATTATGAAATCTCGAATATTTTCAATGCTTATCCTATCTTTTTGCTGACTGAATAGTTTTTCATGCTCCAGTTCCTCTTCAATTATTCTGGAGAGAACTGTTTTTTCTTCATCGGATAAGGGTACTTCGTTTAGAAATTTAAAATAGCATTCTGTAGTTGAAGTTTCATTCATTTCTAAAATTGTTACGAATAGCTTATTTCCAAGGAGTTTGCGAAATATCTTGTAGATAAACAATTTAAAAGGCCGGCTTTTTAATTTTGGAACCTGAGCTTTTCTATCTTTTAGAAATTTCTCCCAAAAGGCTGCGTGATTTTTTTCCATTTCGGAAAGCTTTTTGAATCTTTTTTTAATTTCAGGGCTTTTTTCTATTTTTGAAAGATAGGAGTAAAGTGTGTAAGCTTCAATTTCTTCACTGTAAAAGTTAAGGGCCTGATTTATAAAATCCATTTCTGTAAGTCCCCCCATTTTTGATTGTACATCAAAATTATATCATAAAAAAGGAGGGGGAGTGACCCCCTCCAATTTTACTCTTCTTTTGCCATTCTTTCGTAGATTTTGTACCTCTCCATTGCGGCTTTTTCTGCTTCTTCGAAGAGTTCTTTTGCTCTTTCCGGGAAGGTTCTTTCCAAAGCTGTAAATCTTACTTCTCTCCTCAAGAATTCCTGGAAGGAGAGTTTTGGAGGCTTGGAATCCAGTATGAACGGATTCTTTCCTTCCTTCTTGAGGAGCGGGTTGTACCTGTAGAGTATCCAGTAACCAGATTCTACTGCTCTCTTCTGCTCTATCTGGCTCTCGCTCATGTCAATTCCGTGAGCAATGCATGGAGCATAAGCTATGATAAGAGATGGACCTGGGTATTTTTCTGCTTCAACCAGTGCTTTTACCAGCTGTGTCTGGCTTGCTCCCATTGCGACCTGAGCTACATACACATATCCGTATGTCATTGCCATTCTACCTAAGTCTTTCTTTATAAGTGGTTTACCTGCTGCGGCAAATTGTGCAACTGCGCCTAATGGTGTTGCCTTTGAGGACTGTCCGCCTGTGTTGGAGTAAACTTCTGTATCAAGCACCAGTATGTTTACATCTTCTCCCGATGCTAGTACGTGGTCTAAACCGCCGTATCCGATGTCATATGCCCAACCGTCTCCACCTATTATCCACTGAGATTTTTTAACCAGATAGTCTTTTCTTTCAAGTATCTCATTTATTAATGTCTTTACTTTTTCATTTTCAGCTTTATAGTTTTCAAGTATTGGCAGCAACTTCTTGCTAGCTTCTTTGGATTTTTCGCCATCCATCATGTTGTCAAGCCAGAATTGCAGTGCTTCTTTTAACTCTGCTGTGATGTTTTGCTCTAGCAGTTCTTTTACTATATCAGCTAACTTCATTCTCTGCTGTTTTACAGCGAGTACCATTCCTAATCCAAATTCTGCATTGTCTTCAAATAGAGAGTTTGCCCAAGCAGGTCCTTTTCCTTCATGGTTTACTGTGTAAGGTGTAGATGGTGCACTTGCACCCCAGATTGAAGAACATCCTGTTGCGTTTGCTATCATCATTCTATCGCCGAATAGCTGTGTTATTAGCTTCACATAAGGTGTTTCACCACAACCTGCACAAGCGCCTGAGAACTCAAGCAACGGCTGTTCGAATTGGCTTCCTTTTACTGTCTCTTTGCTCATTGGATTGGGTTTTGGAGACAAGGTCATTGCATATTCCCAGTTCTTTGCTTCGTGCAATTGTGTCTCTAATGGTTTCATTACTAGAGCCTTTTCTTTTGCAGGACATTCATTTACGCACACTCCGCATCCTGTGCAGTCAAGGACGCTGACTTGTATTCTGTAATATAAGCCTTCAAAGCCTTTTCCAATGGCTTTCTTGACTTTAAATCCCTCAGGAGCATTTTTGACTTCTTCTTCAGTGAGCAAGAATGGCCTTATTGCAGCGTGTGGACATACAAAAGCGCACTGGTTACACTGGATACAATTGTCTATTTGCCATTCTGGTACGTCTACTGCAATTCCGCGCTTTTCATAAGCTGCAGTTCCTGGCGGGAAGGTTCCATCCTCTCTTCCCAAGAAAGCACTTACAGGGAGATTGTCTCCTTCGAGCCTATTCATTACATCTGCGACATTTTTAATAAATTCAGGTACATTTCTTTCTTCTTCAGGTTCATCCTGTGCATCTGCCCAGTGAGGTGGTACTTCCACTTTTACGAGAGAATTGATGCCTCTTTCTACTGCTTCAAAGTTCATCTGGACTATCTTTTCGCCTTTGTGTCCGTATTCTTCTACTATTGCTTCTTTTAGGTGTTTTACCGCATCCTCAATTGGTATTATATTTGTGAGCTTGAAGAAAGCGGACTGCATTATCATGTTAATTCTTCCGCCCAAGCCTATTTCTTTTGCTATGTCAACTGCGTTTATAATGTAGAAGTTTATGTTGTGTCTTGCGAGGTATCTCTTTATTGAAGCTGGAAGTTTTTCTTCCAGTTCTTCTGGTTTCCAGTTGCAGTTTAAGAGGAATGTGCCGCCATCTTTTAGTCCTTTCAAGATGTCATAACGGTACACATAGGACTGCTTATGGCATGCTATGAAATCAGCGGTGTTTACCAGGTAGGTAGACCTTATTGGTTTTTTGCCAAACCTCAAGTGAGATACTGTTACGCCGCCAGATTTTTTACTGTCATACTGGAAGTAAGCCTGAACATAAAGGTCAGTGTTGTCTCCAATGATCTTTATAGCGCTCTTATTTGCTCCGACTGTACCGTCAGAACCAAATCCCCAGAATTTGCAGCTGGTTGTCCCTTCTGGCGATGTATCTATTTCCTCTCCAACAGGCAGCGAAGTATTTGTGACGTCATCTACTATTCCTATTGTGAAGTGGTTCTTTGGCTCTTCTAATTTTAGGTTTTCGAATACTGCGATAATCTGCGCAGGAGTTGTGTCTTTTGAACCGAGTCCATAGCGTCCTCCGACAATTACAGGTTTCAGTTCGCTCTCATAAAAGGCAGTCTTTACATCTTCATAGAGCGGTTCTCCAATAGAACCAGGCTCTTTTGTTCTATCAAGCACAGCAATTTTCTTTACTGTCTTTGGCACTACTTCGAGGAAGTGCTTTATTGAGAATGGCCTGTAAAGATGAACTTTTACTAATCCTACTTTTTCACCTTTTTTCATCAAATAGTCTATTGTTTCTTCAATTGTCTCAGTCACAGAACCCATTGCTACTATTATTCTTTCTGCGTCTGGTGCTCCATAGTAGTTAAAGAGCTTATAATTTCTGCCTGTGAGTTTATTTATTTCGTTCATGTAGTATTCTACAACTTCAGGAAGGGCGTTGTAGAACCTGTTAGCAGCTTCTCTTCCCTGGAAGAATATATCTGGGTTTTGGGCTGTGCCGCGTGTAACAGGTTTTTCTGGCCTTAAAGCTCTGTCTCTGAATGCCTTTAGTGCTTCGTAATCTATAAGTTTTGCCAGGTCATCGTAATCCAAGACTTCAATCTTTTGCACTTCGTGAGAAGTTCTAAATCCGTCAAAGAAGTGCAAGAATGGCACTCTTCCTTTAATTGCAGAAAGGTGTGCTACTGCACCTAAGTCCATTACTTCCTGTACGCTGCCTGATGCAAGCAACGCAAAACCTGTCTGACGGCAAGCCATGACGTCAGAATGATCTCCAAAGATTGAAAGGGCGTGAGTTGCTACTGCACGAGCGCTTACATGGAAAACGCCAGGCAAAAGTTCACCTGCAATCTTGTACATGTTCGGTATCATTAAAAGAAGACCCTGTGATGCAGTAAAAGTAGTTGTGAGGGCACCTGCTGCCAGTGACCCATGAACAGCTCCTGCTGCCCCTGCCTCTGATTGCATTTCAATGACTTTTACAGTTTGTCCAAATATGTTTTTCCTTCCATGGGCACTCCAGGCGTCTACCAGCTCTGCCATGGGTGATGAAGGGGTTATTGGGTAAATTGCTGCTACTTCTGTAAAGGCGTATGCGACGTGGGCAGCAGCCGTATTACCATCCATGGTTTTCATCACTTTAGCCATCTTATTACTCCTCTCCTTAATGTAATTTTTTTTATTGAGCATACCATTTTAAGAAAATTGTACCTGCTATAGTACAGTATACAGTGTAACAGCTATATTATATAACAGATGTTTATACACTGTATAACAGTATTGCTTTTTTGAGATTTTTAAAGCTTTCAAATTACTATAACAGGTACACCTTTATTATACCATATACGCGTAAAAATTAAAACTTTCTAGGTGAAATTAAAATAAACTGAGAGAGGAAAAACCCTCTCTCTTACTTGTGTTCAGGTTTTATTTTTGTAGAAACTTTAACTGGCGATTTTTCTTTTACGTGCTCATAACGATTGTACATGAGTAGAGCTACTAATGAGAAGAATACTGGACCTACAATCATCCAAATGGTAGAACTCAAATCTCCCTCAATTGCAGGCTGAATTATTGTAAAGAAGTTTGCAAATGCGACTGTTGCAGTTACTATAACTGTTGCTATGACTGCTGTCCCTCTTACTGATGTCACTTTTGAAATACTTTTTAGCACGTGAGATGCTATATACGTTACAGTGATTATCCATATTACGCCGAGAAGACCAAGACCGCCTTTTTCCTCTTTAAAAGCCGAGCCGTACTCTGCCATCATAAAAGCGTAAGGTATAAAGAAAGTTATTCCTGAAAGCAGATACCATGGAATAGCTCCATATCCCATTAAGTAGAAGGAACGGGGGATGTTAGTAAAGCCAAATACAGAGGTAAAGATCATCAGAATAAGTGGAATTAGTGCCAGTTTTTTTGCATCGTTTACACCCTTCTGCATAAACTTCCTCCTTTACACAAAAATTTTTATTACAAAAAAATTTTAATACGTACAAAAATATTGCAAACGTATTATATAACTTTTTTAGGAATTTTGTCAAGGTCGCTAATTTACAGTATTTCCAGCGTGTAAAATTTAATACTTGAAAAAATTTAAAAAATTGACTTTCTAGAGGGGAATATGGTATAATTTTTCTTGTCAAATTATGTCGAAAAGAAGGGAAAAAGGTGGAAGTGGGGGACTACGGAGAATTTTTCTAATCAAGCATCTGATGACCAGTTTAAAAAAATATTACTACACTATCTACTCTCACAGCATAAGAGTTGCGAAGCTTACTTATTTGGTTTCTAAAAAGTTAGGGCTTCCTAAGGAGGAGCAAATTTATAACTGCAAGGGGGATTACTTCACGATATCGGAAAAATTTTAATACCCCTTTCAATTTTGGACAAACCGGAACCGCTTTCGGATTTAGAGTATGAATTTGTGAGGATTCATCCTTCTTATGGCGCTGAAATGCCAAAATTTTTCCGGCTTTAGAAGAATTAGTTCCTGCTGTTATTTACTATCATGAGAGGTTGGATGGGTCAGGATACCCTTTTGGGCTGGGGCTTATTCTTTTGAGCGCTCATATAATAGGAATTTGCGATTCTTTCGATGCCATGACTACAAAAAGGCCTTACAATCAAAAAAGGTTAAAGAGCATGCATGAAGCTATGCTTGAGTTGAAGACAATGCCTTACAAATATAATTACAAGATTGTAGAGGCATTGGAAGAAGTAGTGAGGGAGATAAAGGGGGATCAGAGGTATTTCATATCACAGTATAGGGAGGGTAATTGAATGAGGAGTATCAGGACAAAACTTCTGGTTTTAATGGTACTTTTTATACTCATACCTCTTGTGATAGCAGGTTACTTTTCTACAAATATCGCAGAATCTGTTCTTAAATCTAAGATAAACGATTCCAATCAGACAGCTTTGTCTGTACTGAACAAATATGTAAATTCATTTAAGCGGGATACTGAAACAATAGTGCAAATGTTGTCAGAGTCTAATGAGATTTTAAATTACGATGGAAGTCAGGCCTCAGATGAAGCGGTGTTAAAGAAGCTAGAAGAGACAAAAAAGGCTATGCCTGATGCTATGAACGTGTATTTTGCAACTCCTTCAAAGAAAATGATTTTATATCCAATTCAAAAACTTGAAAATTACGACCCTACGGAAAGGCCCTGGTACAAAGAGGCGGTAAATGCAAATGGAAAGATTACCTGGACAGAACCCTATCAAGACTTTAACACAAAGGTTCCGGAAATTACTGTGACAAAAGCTGTTTTAGATTCTAGTGGAAAATTGATAGGTGTTTTAGGAATTGACATAAGTTTAGAGCAGCTTTCAAAAAATATTTCTGATGTAAAACTTGGCAAAACAGGGTACATATACGTCGTTACAAAGGACGGTATTACAATTTCTCATCCCGATTCTACTAGACTTTTTACTTCAATTAAGAAATACGATTTTGGTGAGAGGTTGCTTGCTACAAAAAATTCTACGATTCAGTACGTATCAAATAATATATTAAAATTTGCTAGTGTGAGAGACCTTGACAGTTTCGGTTGGAAAGCTGTTGTTACGATGGATAACAGCGAATTGACAGGAGATGTAACAAAGATAAGGAATTTCATAATCACAGTAAGCATAGTAATACTTCTAATAGGCATTGTAATTGCATACTTCTTCTCCAACTCCATATCCTTAGGCATAAAGAAAGTAGTAGCTGCTATGGAAGAAGCTTCACAAGGCAATATCACGGTAAGAGCCGATGTAAAGACAAAGGACGAAGTAGGAGTACTTGCAAATAGCTTTAACACAATGTTAGAAGGCATAAAGAAGCTAATATTTGACATAAAGAGCGTATCAGAATCTGTAAACCACTCTGCAGAAAACCTGGCAGTTGCTTCAGAGCAGGCAGCTCAGGCTACACAGGATGTAGCAAAGGCGATTGAAGAAATAGCTCAAGGGGCATCAAGTCAGGCGAAAGAGGCAGAAGAAAGCGCCAATGCAACTGTGGTCTTAGGGCAGCTTATAGATAGCTCTCTCAAAAACGCTGAGGAAATAAACCATGAAGTAGAAAATGTGAACATGGTTTCAAATGAAGGTCTTGTTACGATAAAAGAGCTAATAGAAAAGACAAAGCACACAATACAAGCCAACAACAACGTAAAAGAGGCGACAAATTATCTGTTAGAAAAATCGGCAGAGATAGAAAAGATAGTGGAGACAATAACAAATATAGCAGACCAGACGAACTTATTGTCTTTAAATGCAGCGATAGAGGCAGCGAGGGCAGGGGAAGCAGGAAGAGGCTTTGCAGTTGTAGCGGATGAAGTTAGGAAATTAGCGGAGCAGTCCTCCCAGGCAGCGAGGAACATAGCGAATTTGATAGCAGAGATACAGTCTACGATAAACAACACCTACAGGACGGTAGAAGACTCAACGAGGTCAATAGAGGAGCAGAGCGAAGTAGTAAATACGACAAAGGACGTATTTGAAGGGATACTAAATGCAGTGAAGTTCATAGTGGAGAAGATAGAGAATTTGACGAAATCTTTGAGGGAGATAGAGGAGCACAAGAACAGGATAGTAGATTCAATACAGAACATAGCGGCAGTATCAGAGGAGGCGGCAGCGTCGGCAGAGGAAGTATCAGCCACATCAGAAGAGCAGTCGGCGATAGTGGAGGAGATGGCTTCTACTGCAAATGAGTTAAAGAGCTATGCCAATACATTGATTGAGGCGATTAAGCAGTTTAAGGTAGAGTAAGCGGGGTCTTCCCCTGCTTTTTTAATGTTTTTTTAAAATGTATAAATATTAGCAGGATTTTTGAGAGTCTAAATAGAATAATACTATAAAGCTTTATAGAAACAAGAACATGGGGGGATTTTAATGTCAAGAGTTGTAAGAGCACCTCGAGGGACAGAGCTTCACTGCAAAAACTGGCAGATAGAAGCTCCTTACAGAATGATTATGAACAACCTAGACCCTGAAGTGGCTGAAGATCCTGCAAACTTGATAGTGTACGGTGGGGCAGGAAAAGCCGCAAGAAATTGGGAAGCTTTTGACAAAATACTAGAAAGCCTTGAAAACCTGGAAGAGGATGAGACTTTGCTAGTTCAATCGGGAAAACCCGTAGGAATTTTCAAAACCCACGAGATGGCACCAAGAGTTTTGATTTCAAATGCCATGCTGGTTCCAAAATGGGCCAACTGGGAGACTTTTTGGGACCTTGAAGCAAAAGGGCTTACCATGTACGGCCAGATGACGGCAGGAAGCTGGATATATATAGGCTCACAGGGAATTGTAGAAGGGACTTTTGAAACTTTTGCTGCTTTAGCCAAAAAGCACTTTGACGGAACCTTAAAGGGCAAGTTTGTCCTTTCAGCAGGGCTGGGAGGAATGGGCGGTGCTCAACCGCTGGCAATTACCATGTTAGATGGAGCCTGCCTTATAGTCGAAGTTGATAGAAACAGGATAAAAAGAAGACTGGAGACTAAATACTTAGATGTAATGGCGGAGGACCTGGATGAAGCCTTGGGAATGGTTATGAAGGCAAAAGAAGAAGGAAAGGCTTTATCTGTAGGATTGGTGGGCAATGCAGCAGATGTTCATCCAGAACTTGTGAGAAGAGGCATAATCCCAGATGTTGTAACAGACCAAACCTCAGCCCATGACCCCTTAAATGGATATGTGCCAAATGGAATGACTTTAGATGAAGCTATAGCACTTAGAAAATCCAATCCTGAAGAATACGTAAAGAGAGCTAAAAAGGCGATGGCAGAGCATGTTTTAGCTATGCTTGAAATGCAGAAAAGAGGGGCTATAGTTTTTGACTACGGTAACAACATAAGGAGAATGGCCTATGACGAAGGAGTAAAAGACGCCTTCAACATCCCAAGCTATGTTCCCGAGTATATAAGGGACCTGTTCTGCGAGGGCAAAGGGCCTTTCCGCTGGGTGGCGTTGTCTGGTGACCCTGAAGACATTTACAAGACAGACCAGAAAGTATTAGAACTTTTCCCTGATGACCCCATACTCAATAGGTGGATTAGGTTGGCTAGAGAAAAAGTGAAATTCCAGGGGCTTCCTGCGAGGATTTGCTGGCTGGGCTATGGTCAGAGAGCAGAATTTGGCCTTGCTATAAACGAGATGGTAAGAAAAGGAGAGCTTAAAGCGCCAATTGTAATAGGAAGAGACCACCATGACACAGGGTCTGTTGCATCACCGTATAGAGAGACAGAGGCTATGAAGGATGGAAGTGACGCTATAGCAGACTGGCCGATACTAAATGCGCTTTTAAACACTGCATCAGGAGCTACATGGGTTTCTGTACACCACGGAGGAGGAGTAGGAATAGGTTATTCCATCCACGCAGGAGTAGTTGTGTGTGCTGATGGGACAAAGGAGACAGATTTGAGAATTGAAAGGGTTCTGACAGGGGATCCAGGTCTTGGGATAGTAAGGCACGCCGATGCTGGATATGAAATAGCAATTAACACTGCAAAAGAAAAAGGAATAAAAATGCCTATGCTTAAATGAATTTGAAAGGGCGTGGGAGAAAGATGAATCAGATAATTGAATGTGTGCCCAATGTGAGCGAAGGAAGGGATCAGGAAAAGATTTCTGAGCTCATAAAAGAAGTGGTTTCAACAGAAGGAGTAAAGCTTTTGGACTATTCTTCAGATAAAGACCACAATAGAACAGTTATAACCTTTGTTGGAGATAAAGAGGGGGTAAAAGAAGCGGCTTTTAAGCTCATAAAAAAAGCTTCAGAGATAATTGACATGAGGTATCACAAAGGAGAACACCCTAGAATTGGAGCTGTGGATGTGGTTCCTTTCGTTCCTGTAAAAAATGTTACAATGGAAGAATGCGTACAGATTGCAAGGGAACTAGGAGAAAGAGTAGGGAAAGAGCTTAACATACCTGTTTATCTGTATGAAGAAGCAGCTACAACTCCTGAGAGAAAAAATTTAGAGAATATAAGGCGAGGGGAATATGAAGGCTTTTTTGAAAAGATAAAACAGCCAGAGTGGAAGCCCGATTTTGGACCTTCCGAGATGAATCCTAAAAGCGGTGCAACAGTAATTGGAGCGAGAAATTTTTTGATTGCCTTCAATGTAAACCTTGGCACAAATGATATTGAAATAGCTAATAAAATCGCCAAAGCTGTCAGATTTTCAAGTGGTGGCTATAGATATGTAAAGGCAATGGGAGTTGAATTAAAAGAAAGAGGGATTGTGCAGGTTTCAATGAACCTTACAGATTTTAACAAGACACCGATTTACAGAGTTTTTGAGACAATTAAAGCAGAAGCTTCAAGGTATGGTGTGAATGTAGTAGGAAGTGAAATAATAGGCCTTGTGCCTTCAAAAGCGTTGCTAGATGTTGCCGATTATTATTTGAGATTAGAAAATTTCTCCATGGATATGGTTTTGGAAAACAGAATTTACGAATGAGGTGTTCATATGAGAGCAGATTTATTAATATACAATATAAGTAAAATTTATACGCCGATTGGGACGAAACCTCTTTGTGGAGAAGATATGGAAAAAATAGAAGAGATAGAGAATGCTTACATAGCAATAAAAGATGGAAAAATTTTGGCGGCAGGGAAATCTCCTGCCGCAATTTCTGCAGAGAGGGAAATTGACGCGAAAGGTATGATTGCACTCCCTGGATTTGTTGACCCTCACACCCATGTGATGCATTATGGATCCAGAGAAAATGAAATGGCTCTAAAGCTTAAAGGTTATTCCTATATTGACATTTTAAAACAAGGCGGAGGTATCCATTCCACAGTAAGAGCGACTAGAGAGGCCTCTGATGAGGCATTGCTTCAAAAGGCTTTAAAAAGCCTTGAAATCATGCTTTCTCATGGAGTGACTACTGTAGAGGTAAAAAGTGGGTATGGCCTTAATACAGAGCAAGAGATACGGCTTTTAAGACTTATGAACCAATTAAAAAGCCTTTCTGTTGTGGATATTGTGCCTACTTTTCTAGGAGCCCATGCTATTCCACAGGAGTTTGAAGAGAACCCTTGGAGGTATGTGGAGAAAGTAATAAATGAGATGCTTCCTAAGGTAAAAGAGGAAGACCTGGCAGAGTTTTGCGATGTATTCTGTGAAGAAGGGGCTTTTGATTATGAACAATCGAAGAAAATATTAGAGGAAGCTAAAAAACTGGGGTTTAGACTAAAAATTCATGCGGATGAACTTACCCACAGTAAAGGTGGAGAATTGGCTGGGATATTAGGGGCTATAAGTGCTGACCATTTAGAAGAAGTCTCTGATGAAGGAATAGACCTCATGAAAAAAGCAGGCACAGTGGCAGTCCTTTTGCCAGGGGTTTCTTTCTTTTTGAATAGACCTTATGCTGATGCGAGGCGATTAATTGAGAGGGGATTGCCTGTTGCATTAGGTACAGATTACAATCCCGGTACAAGCCCTACAGAGAATTTACAGCTTATAATGTCATTTGCCTATATTAACATGAAAATGAGGGCAGAGGAAATCCTAACAGCTGTTACATTAAATGCTGCCTGTGCTATTGATAGAGGTGATGAAATAGGGACTATAGAGGAAGGGAAAAGAGCTGATATTGTCTTAGTTGATGCTCCAAATCTGGACTATATGATGTATCACTTTGGAATTAACCATGTAAATACAGTGATAAAGGCAAAAGGAAATGATGTGGTTGTTATTGGAATAAAATAGTTTTTATGTTACAATGAAAATGGGTGAAGAAGAATGTTTGCTGTATCCCAGAAGTTATTAGAAATATGTGAAAAATATAAAATAGGTTTGGTGTACCTGTTTGGTTCACAAAAAGAAAATGCATTGAAATTACTGCAGGGGGAAAAAGTAGTAATAGATGACCCTTTGGCAGACATTGATGTGGGCGTGGTTTTTTTGGAGGATATAGAAAAAATAGAAAAGCGTTATTTGCTTTATGCGGATATTTACAATGAGCTAGAAGACCTCTTTAAACCTTATAAATTGGACTTGGTATTTCTTCAAGAAAATCATTCCATATTCCAGCTAGAAGCCTTGAAAGGGATATGCGTATATTCCTACTCTGAAGAGTTTAAAGATAGTTATGAAATGCAGATTTTAAGAAGAGCAGCAGACTTTAAATATATGTACGATAAGTACATTGAAGAAGTGCTAGAAAAATATTAAAAGTTGTGGTGGGGAATATGATAAATAGCCAGTTAATTTTGGAAAGACTTATTCTTATTAGCGAGTATTTGGAGGAACTAAAAGTTTTGTCTTCAATGGATAAAGCAACTTTTTTAAGTGATAAAAGAAATTCTGCGGCTGCAGAAAGTTTTTTAAGGAGAACTTTGGAGGCAATTTTTGATATAGGAAGGCATATATTAGCAAAGGCAGGTAATATCGAATTATCAAAAGAATATAAATCAATTGCGAGAGGGTTAGGAGAATACGGATATATAGATGAGGAGTTGAGTAAAAAATTAGTGAAAATGGCAGGATATAGAAATAGAATGGTGCATCTTTACAATTTAGTGACAGATGAAGAATTATATGAGATTATTACATCTAACCTTAACGATATTGAAGAATTTGTAAAAGAGATAAAGAATAAAGTACTATCGGAATAGCGTAAAAAAGAAGGTGCCATTTGTATACAAAGATTTTACAAATGGCACCTCATTAGTTAAATTTAGCCTTACTATTTTTTTAAATAATGCTTTCTCATTTCTTTATTTTCTGGCAATGAGAGAATTTCTTCTATAACCTTTTCTACCTGTTCCTCACTTTGAGTTCTAGGGTCTCTGTACAGAAGTTCTTTTATTATGTCTATGTCCCCTGTTGACAACGCCAATATTAAAAAATGAAACAAAGTTAAGAATTGACAATTTTGTTACAAAGGTTCGCGTTTATTGGTATAATAAGTGGTGTGAAAACATTTGAGAAGGGAGATGGTGTTGTGCTAATCAATGATTCTTTAAAAGGGTATATTGAGAAGGTCGCCTCAGCTTCACCTACGCCGGGAGGTGGAAGTGTTTCGGCAGCAGCTGCAAGCCTTGGAATTGCTCTATCAAAAATGGTTTACGATTTGACTATTGGGAAGAAATTTTATGAAGAGTATTCAGAGGACATAAAAGAAGAGATTCAAGAAGGACTTAATATTTGCAATAGGCTTTTAGAGGAATACATGAAGCTTATAGATGAGGATACAGCTGCTTATGATGAAGTTATGAAAGCTTTAAAAATGCCAAAAAATACGGAGGAAGAAAAGAAGATAAGAAGTGAGGCTTTGCAGAAGGCATACATAAATGCAATGAATGTTCCTTTAAAACTTGCAAGACTTTGCGGCGAAGGATTTACTCCCACTGCTTTAATTGCTGAGTATGGCAATCCCAATGCTGTATCAGATGCAGCTGTTGGTGCAATACTATTATATGCAGCTATGGAAGGAGCAGTTTTGAATGTAAAGGTCAATCTACCTTATATCAAGGATAAAGAGTTTGCCGAAGAGGCTAAAAAAGAGTGCGATGAATTACTCAATAAATATAGAAGTGTGAGGGATGAGATTGTAAGTAAGGTAATTTCCAAAATTTCAAATGAAAGTTAAAATAACGAAAAATATTTATAAAAGATAAACAAAGAAAATAAACGTTTTAATAAGAAAAAATAAGATTTTACAGTGAAAATCTATACATTTAAAGATTGTTTCTAAAAATAAAATCTCATATACTATAGTTAGATGTCAGACGATTTTAATTTTTTTACAGAAGTATTATTGACAAAATTAAAAAAATTTTGTGGGAGGTTTAGAATTTATGAAACTGAAAAAATTAATTGCTTTGATAGTGGCAGTTAGTATGCTTTTGTTTGTGTTTGCAGGATGTGCGAAAAAGGAAATGCCACCTTCAGAAGGGACGACTCAGCAACAAGCAGAAAAACCCAAAAAAGTCAAAGTAGGTTTGGTATTTGATGTAGGTGGAAGAGGAGATTTGTCTTTTAATGATAGTGCGTATGCGGGTTTAGAAAGAGCTGAAAAAGAATTTGGTGATAGGATTGAAGTTAAATATCTAGAACCTTCTGCTGGTGGAGAAAATAGGGAACAATTGCTAAGGCTTTTGGCAGAAGATGGGTATGATTTGATATTTGGAGTAGGATTTATGTTCACTGACCACATTAGAAAAGTAGCCCAAGAATTTCCAGATACTAAATTTGGATTAATAGATGGCTATATTGAGGATCTAAACGAAAATTCTAATGTGGTATGTCTCCAGTTCAAAGAGGAAGAAGGTTCATTTTTAGTAGGTTCAGCCGCTGCTTTAAAGTCTAAAACAGGGAAAATAGGTTTTGTTGGTGGTATGAAAATTCCGTTAATAGAGAAATTTGAAGCTGGATACATGGCGGGGGCGAAATACATCAATCCTGATATAGAAATAATCTCAGATTACATTGGTACTACAGGTGATGCTTTCAAAGACCCGGTAAAAGGGAAAGAACTTGCTCTAAAACAGTTTAAGTCAGGTGCTGACATAGTATATCATGCTTCTGGTGCCTCGGGTATAGGTGTTATTGAAGCGGCCGCGGCTCAAAAGAAATTTGCGATAGGGGTAGATTCAGATCAGTCTCTGACTGCCAAAGAAGACCAGAGACCTTACATCCTTACAAGTATGTTAAAGAGGGTAGATGTAGCAGTTTACAGCACCATTAAAGATTTTATTGAGGGGAACTATAAAGGTGGATATAAGGTATTCGGTTTAGCAGAAGATGGAGTGGGCTATGCGGTTAATCAGTATAACAAAGATCTAATTTCTGATATCATTCCTAAACTAGATGAAATTAAGGAAAAGATTGTAAAAGGAGAAATAAAAGTTCCAGCTGATAAGAGCGAGTATGAGGAATTTTTAAAAGGATTAAAGAAATAGAGAAAGGGATAATTTCAGGGGGGGTGACTGTAAGATGTCGCCTCCCATTTACAACTCTGATAAAGTAAATAAATTTTGTAGGGATGTGCAAAATTAATAAAAATAATCATGGCAAAAAACCATAATATGTATGACATACAATATATAGTAATCAAAACTTGCAATAAAACATAAAGGAAATGGTAAAGGAAAAGAAAAGACAAAAAGAGGAGCTAAAAAAGGGCATAAATATCCTGTAGAAGTCAAATGTTAAAAAGTGGCATGAACTAGATTCAGTAAAAGTTAAGCCGATTGCATCAGAGCAACAAGAGACTTAAACTCATCAAATTTACCCAGTTTAATAGCTACAATAGCGACAGTAAGCAAAGTAATATGGCCAAAAGTATTAAGGTTGCTGACAGAATTAATATTTCTGACATAAGCCTTTTCAAAATCTAGGGCCTTAAAGCTAAATTTATCTTTCTGATTCAATTCTCAATCTATAGACGGCCTTAAAATATAGGGAGTTTCTATTAATAGAGGACCTATAATCAGAAGATATAATAGCATACTTAGTACAGCCTCTATGCTTTTTGCCATTAAAATATTTAGGATGCTGAATAGGGCAAGCAGAGTTATCTTTAGAATTACAGAACTTGCAAACAAATTTTTGCTTAATAAAACCATCAAAATATTGCTTGCCGTCTTTGAGCATTTTAATACCTGCTTCACAAACGATATAACCATCATCAGTCAGTGGGGGATTTTTAGAATTACGCTTGTTAAGAGGAATAAAACAATGACCATGGAGAGTATCTCTAACATAATTATAAAGTTTCTTAACATCATAACCCTTAATCGCCAATAAAATTAGTACCAGTCAGTTTAAACCAATTATTAGTATCAGCAAGTAAAGACAAACCGACATCAAAATCAGGAACATCAGCGGGAGTAGTAGTTTCAGCGATAGGTAAACCAGAGATAGCATCAACAATAATATGATTTTTATAGCCCCAATAAAACTTATATCGTTTATTAGAAGAATCATTAGAAGCAGAATAAACACCTAATTTACAATCCTTATCAGACTTAGGCTGATTATCTTTAGAGAATTTATTTTTAGAAAAAGACTTAGGGTTATTTAACTTAGTGTTAGCTTTAATAGGGGTAGAGTCCATGGAAATAAACTCACCGGAGATGATGCCCATATTTTTGAGGATATTGACCTGATTTTGAAAGATAGAGGTCAAATAATCATGAGAGAACTCATTAATAAAACGGCGGAAAGTCCAATAAGAAGGAAGAGGTTTAAAAATGTTGAAGCCACAAAGATGAGCAATGATAAGATTATTGCGGAGATAATCTAGGAGGTCAGAAATTGTACCGAATCTTTCAGCTTTCATAACAATAAAAGTTCTAAACATTGCATGATGAGAATAACCCTTACGGCTAGGACTAGAGGAAGGGAATTCAGGTATTGAAGGCAAGCCTAGATTTTTAAACATAGAAGAATAGAAATCAATTTTAGACTGAGAAGTAAAGATTTCAGGTATAGTTAAAAGTAATTGAAGCTGGTACATGTAGGATTTCCTCCTCCTTAAAAAATATTTTCATGCTGTATATATAATAATTCGACAAATGGGAGGGGAAATCCTACATAAAAGATAAAAAATTCAAGAGTGATAGGAAAAAAGTATGACTGCAGAATCGCTTAAATGAAGGCTTTTGAATTTTGCACAAGTCTAAAATAAATTTTGTAGAAATGGGGTGGCTTTATTGGAAAAAGCAATAGTTCTCAAAAATATTACAAAGCGATTTCCTGGTATAGTTGCGAATGATAACATAAATCTGGAAATTAATAAAGGAGAAATTCATGCTATTGTGGGCGAGAATGGAGCTGGGAAAAGCACACTTATGAAAATTTTAGCAGGATTGTATCAGCCTGATGAGGGAGAAATTTATGTTTTCGGAAAAAAGGAAAAAATAAATAGTCCCAACAGAGCAATAGAGTTGGGGATTGGGATGGTTCATCAGCATTTTATGCTGGTAGGAAGATTTTCTGTCTTAGAAAACATTATTCTGGGGTCAGAAAAGAAAAAAGGAATTACTATAGACTGGGAAAATGCACGACAGGTCATAAAAGAATTATGCGATTTATACAATTTTTCTGTAGATATAGACGCGAAGGTAGAAGACATTTCGGTAGGAATGGCTCAGCGAGTGGAAATACTAAAAGTTTTATATAGAGGTGCAGACATACTGGTTTTTGATGAACCAACAGCTACTTTGGCACCACAAGAAGTTAAAGAACTGTTTGTTAATCTCAGAAAATTAAAAGAAGAGGGTAAAACCATCATTTTTATAAGTCACAAACTTGATGAAGTTTTAGAAATTGCAGATAGGGTTACAGTACTAAGGAGAGGGAAAGTGATAGGTACTGTATTTGCAAATGAAACCACTAAGGAAGAACTTGCTAGAATGATGGTGGGAAAACCTGTTCTGTTAAAATTGGATAAAGAGGAAGTAAAAAAAGGAGATATCATTCTCACAGTAGAAAATTTGTATTTGAGGAGTGAAAGCGGGCAAATTCTTTTGGAAGGCATAAATTTTAATATCCGTAGCGGAGAAATATATGGGATTGCTGGAGTAGAAGGGAACGGGCAGAGAGAATTAGCTGAAGCAATAATGGGATTAAGAGCGATATCAGAAGGAGAAATAAAGCTGGTGGGAGAGAGCATAAAAAACCTTTCTATTAGGGAAAGGCGGTCAAAAGGAATTGCTTTTATTCCAGAAGATAGACACAAGCAGGGCTTAGTGCTCCCAATGAAAGTCTGGGAAAATGTTATTCTTGGGCTCCACAGAAAAAGGGAATTTATTAGGTATCCGTTTTTGAATGTAGAAAAAATTCAAAAATTTGCAAGGGGTATAGTGGACAAATATAATGTAATGCTAAGTTCAATTAACCAACCAGTAGAAGGACTTTCTGGAGGAAATCAACAAAAAGTAATACTTGGTCGCGAGCTTTCTCAAGATCCAATCCTTGTAATTGCTGCTCAACCTACTAGGGGACTGGATATAGGAGCTTCTGAATTTGTATACACTCGATTACTAAGTCTTAGAGAGCAAGGGAAGGCAATTTTGCTTATTTCTGCGGATTTAGATGAGGTCCTTTCTCTTTCTGATAGGATAGGAGTAATGTATAAAGGGAAAATAGTAGCAGAATTCAAACCAGAAGAAACTACATTAGAGCAAATCGGATTATATATGTTGGGAGTTTACACTGATAAGGATGGTGAAACTGCGTGAAGAAAAATTATAAAATACTGACACTCAAAATCCTAGCTCCTTTTATTGCGATTTTTTTGGCTGCGTTTTTTAGTTCTTTTGTAATTCTAACTATTAACAAAAGTCCATTAGAAGTTTTTTACACAATGTTTAAATTTTCTTTCCGACGACTGGATAGTATAGCTATTATCCTCTATAATTCTACCCCTTTAATATTTTCTGGATTGGCTGTGGCTATAGCCTTTAGGATGGGGCTTTTTAATATAGGAGTGGAAGGACAGTATTTAATCGGTACTTTTCTTGCCGCGTTTGTAGGTTTTTCATTGGAAGGTTTACCACCCTTTATCCACATTCCATTATTGATTTTATCCGGAATGTTAGGAGGAATGATATGGGCGTATTTGCCTATTTATCTAAAAATAAGAAAAGGAGTACACGAAGTTATAAGTACTATTATGTTAAATTATATAGCTTATTCTCTCATACACTACTTGATTTCAGAGATATTTATTGACAGAAGTCAGAAATTACTAATAAGAACTCCGAAATTAGCCCCTAGTGCATTGATGCCTAAGCTCCACGGAGTTTTAGCTTTATTTGGTATAGAGCTTCCTAAACATGTGTATTTGAATTGGTTTTTCGTTATAGCTGTTTTGCTTGCAATAGCAATATACTATATCGTTTATTATACTCCATTTGGTTTTGAATTAAGAGCTGTGGGACAAAATCCAGAAGCTTCTCGAACCGCAGGTATAGATAAAGAAAAGGTGTTTTACAAAGGTTTCCTGCTAAGTGGAGCAATTGCAGGGCTCGTTGGATTATCGGATCTGATGAGCTACTTTGGCTATATGGATCTGGATTTTCCAAGGGGATATGGGTTTGATGGGATTGCAGTGGCTTTGATAGGGCAGAATGATCCTTTTGGAATAATTTTAGCTTCAATCCTTTTTGGTTTTCTTAGGAGAGGTGCAGAAGGTATTCAGACATTGCTTAATGTGCCTATGGATACAATTGTAATCCTACAGGCTTTGATGATAATCACCATAGTAATCATAAACAAAATAGTTGGCGACTATATCAAGCGTTTGGAAAAGAAGGGAGCGAGGTAAAATGGATTTTATAGTAGAATTAATAGCTTCATCACTGCGAATGACTGTTCCCATTCTTCTTACGGGTATTGGTGCAGTTTATACAGAAAGAGCGGGAGTGGTAAATATTGGACTCGAAGGCATGATGATTGTGGGGTCTTTTTGGGGTGCATTGGGTTCATTCTACTTTGGGCCCTACGTAGGTTTTTTAATGGGAATGTCAGCAGGAATGGCACTTGCTTTAATTCACGCTGTAGCGAGTGTTACATTTAGAGTGAATCAAATTGTAAGTGGTGTTGCGTTAAATATTTTAGCCTTTGGGAGTTCTCGCTTTTTGAGTCAAGTATTTTTTAAAATGGCTACGACTTCTCCCCATGTAAAAGGACTGAGGCCTGTTAAAATTCCTGTATTAGGCGATACTTCACCAATTATAGTTTTAGCATTTATACTGGTACCCTTTACAGCGTTTATTCTTGAGAAGACGGTTTTTGGCCTTAGGCTCAAATCTGTAGGGGAAAATCCTTTAGCTGCTGATACTTTAGGGGTAAACGTGTTTAAGTTTAAATATGCTGGTGTTTTATTGAGTGGGTTATTAGCAGGGCTTGCGGGGACATATCTATCGTTAGAACATACAGGCATGTACGTTGAGGGTATGACCCAGGGGAAAGGATTTATTGCCCTTGCGGCTATGATTTTTGGTAACTGGACTCCCTATGGAACAATGTGGGCTTCTTTGCTTTTCGGTTTTGCTGAAAGTTTGAGTTTTAGGGTAGTCGAGAGCAATGTCATTCCTTATCAATTTATAAAAATGATTCCTTACTTACTTACTTTAGCAGTATTGGCAGGAGTTGTAAGAAAATCCACTCCTCCAGCTGCAGATGGGATACCCTACGAGAGGGAAATGCATTAGAAAAAGTGTATTAATAATAAAGGGGGAAAATTGAGATGTGTAGGTTAAATGTTATTCAGATGATGTCTCCTCTTCACGGTGAAGAGAAAGTGAGAATGAGTCTTTCTAGTACTTATGAATTTTTTAACAACCATTTCAAAGTGAATTACCTTACTTATGAAGATATTACTCCTGAGTGGAAACCTGTAGAAGGAGAATTAACAGTTGTTTGGGTTATGACAGGCGGAGTGGAAGGAAAATTTAAAAGAATTTACAACTGGCTTCCAAAGCCTATAGTTTTGCTTGCCGAGGATATAAACAACTCCTTAGCGGCTTCGTTGGAAATCATATCTTTTGTGAATGAGGCTAAAAAGGATAAAGTTTATCTCCTTTATGGAGAGAAAAACTCTGTACTCAAAAAAATAACTATACTTTGTAAAATTGTAAATCTTTTAAATGGACTCAAAGAATCAAGAATTGGGAGCATTGGGGGGCCTTCAGAGTGGCTTATTGCGAGTACAATTGACTACTTTGAAGTAAAGAGTTTTTGGGGTGTTGATATTGTTGATATTAAATTGGAGGAACTTTACGATTTACTAACAAATAACAAGTTAGAAGGATATGATGGATATTTCGAAAGAGCAATAAAAAAAATAGAACCAACGGAAGAAGATATAAGTAAAGCCCATGGCATATACGCAGCCCTCAAGATTTTGGTAGAAAGATATAAATTAAATGCTTTAAGTTTAAAATGTTTTGATTTACTAATGAAGTTCAATACAACCGGCTGCTTAGCACTTTCTAGATTGACAGATGAAGGTATTATTGCAGGATGTGAAGGCGATCTTCCTTCTACTTTTAGTATGTTGTTAAGTTATTTGCTAACTGGGAAGATACCTTTTATGGCTAATCCTTCCTCGATAAACGAAGAGAAAAATAGTATAATTTTTGCTCATTGTACTGTACCAACAAAAGCTGTTAGGAACTATATTTTAAGATCTCATTTTGAATCTGGAATAGGGGTAGGGGTTCAAGGCGAATTTGAAAAAGGACCTATTACTATAATTAAAGTTGGAGGAAAGAATCTTTCAAAAATTTTCTTTGCAGCAGGCGAAGTAATAGATAATCCACGGAGCGAAGAGCGGTGCAGAACTCAGATAGAAGTGGTATTGAAAGATAAAATAGAATATTTTACATCTAATCCTTTGGGCAATCACCAGATAATTATTCCAGGAGACCACACAGAAATTTTAAAAGAGTTAGTGTCTTTTAAAGGTTTATCTAAAGTATGACCACAGTATTAAAAATAAAAGGGGCGTTTGTCATGTTATTGCCTGAGAAAAAGCCGCTGTATGAGCTTGCTTTAAAAAAGATGGAGGAACTTATAAAGACGGGACAATGGAAGGAAGGCAGTAAACTTCCTTCTGAGTCCCAACTTGCAAAACAGTTTGGCATAAGCAGAGCCACTTTAAGGGAAGCTATGAGGATTCTGGAAGAGGAAGGATTAATTGTAAAGCAGCAAGGGGTCGGTACTTTTGTGAGAAGAAAACCGCTCATAAAAAGCGGTTTGGAGGAGTTGTTCAGCGTTACTGCTTTAATTGAAAGGCAGGGAATGGTGCCTGGTACCAAAGATTTTACTGTGTATAAATTGCCTGCAACTGAGAATGAAGCAAAGCATTTGAGGATAAAGCCGGGGGATATAATATACAAAGTAGAGAGAATTAGGACGGCTGACAATGTTCCTGTTGTTTACTGCATAGATAGATTGCCGGAAAGTATTGTAGGAGAGTCTTTTACCGGATTTGAACAGTCAATTTTTGCTTATCTTGAGGCAGAGCATTCTATAAGAATTACTTATGCTATTTCCCACATCAGAGTTATAAAGCACGACCCTGTAGTTGAGAAAAAGCTCATGATGGACAAAAACGATTCGATATTGCTTTTGGAGCAGGTCCACTATGACGAAAATAACACGCCAATTTTGTTTTCGTCAAATTATTTTAATGCCTCTAAGTTTGACTTTTACATTGTGAGGAAGAGAACATTATGAAAGTAGGTGTGTAAATGGAGTACAGGGACTATGAAAAACTAATAGAAATTGCAAAAGAAGCGAGGGAAAATGCTTACGCTCCTTACTCTAATTTTAAAGTAGGGGCTTGTGTGCTTACGGAAGATGGAAATATATACAAAGGATGTAACATTGAAAATGCATCTTTTGGTCTTACTGTGTGCGCAGAAAGGGTTGCCATGTTTAACGCCTATAGCGGAGGGGAAAGGAAGCTTAAAGCTATTGCCGTTGTAGCCGATACTGATGGACCTGTTTCGCCTTGTGGTGCTTGCAGGCAAGTTATGATGGAACTGGGCGGAGAAGATATGGTCGTTATATTGAGCAATATGAAGGGTGACCATGCGATAATGACTGTAAAAGATTTATTGCCAGGAGCTTTCACATCTAAAGATATGGAAAAGTAGTAATTCTATACTAACAAAAGAGGTGGTAAAATGCTGCAAAGAGTTATACTTATAGTCTTAGATAGCGTCGGAGTAGGGGAACTTCCAGACGCGTACAAGTTTGGCGATGAAGGGACTAATACTTTGGGGCACGTGGTAGAAAAGACTGGGATTAAGCTTCCTACAATGGAGAAGCTGGGGTTAGGGAACATCATACCTTTGAAGACAGTGGCTCCAAATCCAAATGCCATTGGTGCTTATGGCAAGATGGCAGAGAAATCCGCTGGTAAAGACACTACGACAGGGCACTGGGAAATAGCAGGGCTCATTGTAGAAAAACCTTTTCCTACTTATCCCGAGGGCTTTCCAAAGGAGATTATTGAAGAATTTGAAAAAAGAATTGGAAGAAAGGTCCTAGGCAATAAACCTGCCTCAGGTACTGAGATAATAAAAGAGCTGGGAGAAGAGCATATAAAGACAGGCTATCCTATTGTATACACTTCTGCTGACAGCGTGTTTCAAATTGCAACCCATGAAGAAGTCATCCCTTTGGAAGAGCTTTATAGAATGTGTGAAATTGCCAGGGAAATATTGAAAGGGGACCATGCCGTAGGGCGGGTTATTGCAAGGCCTTTTATAGGTTCACCGGGCAATTTTGTAAGGACAGCTAATAGAAGAGACTTTTCTCTCAAGCCTTTTGGACCTACAGTACTTGACATGTTGAAAGAAGCAGGTTATCAGGTATATGCAGTTGGGAAGATAGAGGACATATTTGCAGGGCAGGGCATTACAGACAGCGTTCATACTGGAAATAATGACGAGGGCATTACGGCTACTATAGAGGCAATGGATGCGGTAAAGAAAGGGATTATTTTTACTAATTTAGTAGACTTTGATATGGTGTATGGGCACAGGAATGATGTTAACGGGTATGCAAAAGCTTTAAAGCATTTTGATGAAAGGCTTCCTGAGATAATGTTAAGGCTTAAAGAGGAAGATTTGCTGATTATAACAGCTGACCATGGCTGTGACCCCACAACTCCAGGAACAGACCATACAAGAGAGTACGTGCCTCTTTTGGTTTACAGTCCTTCTATGAAAGAAGGTAGAGATCTTGGGCTGAGAAAAACATATGCTGATGTGGCAGCTACAATTGCTGAAATTTTCAACGTGGGTCCTATACGCACAGGCACTTCTTTTTTAAGGGAATTACCTTTGAAAGTGGGGGTATAATTTATGAGAATGTATGACCTTATACTAAAAAAGAGGGATGGCGGTATACTCACCAAAGAGGAAATAGATTTTATAATCTCAGGCTACACAAAAGACTACATTCCTGATTATCAGATAAGTGCTCTTTTAATGGCCATATATTTTAGAGGAATGACTCCTGAGGAGACTTCTCACCTTACAATGGCAATGGCTTACTCTGGCGATGTACTTGATTTATCTAGAATAAAAGGAATAAAAGTGGATAAACATTCAACTGGTGGAGTGGCGGATACTACTACATTAGTGCTTGCTCCTATGGTAGCTGCTTGCGGAGCGCCTGTTGCCAAGATGTCGGGAAGAGGTTTAGGGCATACTGGAGGAACGATAGATAAACTGGAGTCCATACCTGGAATGAGAGTAGAGCTTTCTGAAGAGGAATTTATTGATAATGTGAATAAATACGGAATTGCAATTATCGGTCAGACAAAAAATTTGACTCCTGCCGACAAAAAATTGTACGCTTTAAGAGATGTTACTGCAACTGTAGATTCTATTCCTCTTATAGCAAGTTCTATCATGAGTAAAAAAATTGCGGCAGGAGCTGACGGAATAGTATTGGACGTAAAAGTTGGAAGAGGCGCTTTCATGAAGGATTTGGAAAGCGCAAAAAAACTCGCAAAATTAATGGTGGACATTGGGAATTCTGTTGGAAGAAAGACAGTAGCTCATGTGACCAATATGGATTATCCTCTAGGGCTTGCAATAGGAAATGCTCTTGAGGTTTTAGAAGCGATACAGGTATTAAAAGGGCATGGGTCGCAAGACCTCCTGGAGGTTTGCATGTTATTAGGTTCAGATATGCTGCAGATTGCAGGTATTGCCAAAGATGATAGTGAAGCAAGAGCCAAATTAAAAGACGCTTTAGAGAGTGGCAAAGCACTTCAGAAATTCAAGGAGTTCATAAGAGCACAGGGAGGAGACGACAGAGTAGTAGATGATCCAACCCTTTTGCCTCAGGCTAAATATGTAAGGCCGTGGATTGCTGACAGGGATGTGTATATAAAGGATTTAATGGCACTAGATTTAGGGCTTTTGGCAATGAAGTTGGGAGCAGGCAGGGAAAGAAAAGAAGATAAAATTGATTTGGCAGTTGGAATAATGCTGGGTGGAAAGGTAGGAGAAGTAATAAAGAAAGGTGAACCCATTGCTACTATATATGCTAATGATGAAAGCAAAGCTGACTGGGCATTTGAAGAGATTAAGAAATACATCCTGCTTTCAGATGAACCAGTGGAAAGGCCTGTTTTAATATACGAATAAGCTGAGGGGGTTTTTACACCCCTTTTTTTATTAAAATTTTTTCAATTTAAACCGATAAATAAATAGGAACTTTTTACAAAAATTTATATGAAGGGGAGACGGCTTAATGGGAAAAACTATCAGAGCACAAATAGTGCGTTCTTTTGTAATTATCGGCATTCTGATGTTGCTATTATCTCTTACTGTCAATTTGGGTCTTATAAATACTCTTAACAATATTGAAAAGCTCAGGACCTACGTTGTAAATCAAGTTATCAACGTGTCAAGTGCTCAAGTGCAGATTGCTGTTTTGAGTGGAAACATTCAGCAGACGCTAAATGACTACATGAATGGCAATGTAACTAATTTCTCAGTAGGAGCGCCTGTTACTTCTATTGAAACTTATGTAAACAATATACAGAACAGCTTAAACGACTATAAAGACACAAAAGTTTACGATTCTCTGAATAAAAATCTTACAACTATTAAGCAAGCAGTTGAGGACTTGAAAAAGGCTATATCTGAACTGCCAGAGAAGTACAATCCTTCAGAAGACAGCGATAAAGTTGTAGCGGTGAGTTATCATCTTAATCATCTTCAGAGCGCCTTAAACGACTTTAGTTCTACATATTCTCAAGGCTTTTTGCCTTATTTTAATAAAATAATACAGGATAACAAGAAAAATTTTTATGTTTCACTTGCTATAAGCGGAGTTATTTTACTCATACTTTTTGTCTATGCTACTTTAATTATAAGGAAATTGAAAAAATATGCCGAGTTTATCAATTCAGAAATTTTAAATGCTGAAAAACAGTCGGAAGAAGTTGTAAAATACGCTTCTTACGTTCAGGAAAAATCTGAAGAGAATGCGAGGAATATAACTTCTTCCAGGCAGGGGTTAGAGGAGCTAGTCAATGGGATAAATATTATTGCAGGAAATGTAAGTGAAGTGGCAGATTCTATGAATAAAGTTTCTGAAGTAAGTGAATCTCTGTCGAGAGTTTCAGACAAACTAATGAAGGATATGAATGAAGCTATGGAAAAAATAAAAGAGATAGAAGGAATTGTTTCAAAACAAGGGGAAGAAGTCAAAACTTTAATTAGAAGCCTGGAGGAAAGGCTTTACAGTTCTAAAGATGTGTCATGGCAATTGAGTGAATTGGAAGAGAAAATGAGCGGAATTAAAAACATTCTCTATTCTATTTCCAATATAGCTGACCAAACAAATCTTTTGGCTCTCAACGCTGCGATTGAAGCAGCAAGAGCGGGCGAAAACGGCAGAGGATTTGCTGTTGTAGCAGAAGAGATAAGGAAGTTAGCTGCTCAGTCGACAGAAAGTGTTGACAAGATAAGTGAGATAATTGAGTCTTTGACTTTGTTCACTAAAGAGACGGTGGGAAATGTGATAGAAAATATAAATGAGTCTGTAAAAGCTTCTCAAGAAGTTAATAAAGTGTTAGACATTTTTGAACGTACAAAAGAAGGATTTGAGCAGGTAGCTGATATTGTGAGCGAAATATCTATCGCTGCAGAAGAGACAGCCTTAAGTTCTAGTCAGGCATTAGAGGCTGTAAAAAGTGTGATGGAAGCATCTCAAAACATCTCTGCGCAAGTAGAGGAATTGCTTGCTTCTTCTGAGCAGCTGCTTTCTGAGATAAATGAAGTAAATGAGAACAATTTGAAAAATCTTGAAAGTATAAAGGAACAGGTAAAATACGCAAAGACCCAGGAAGAAAACATGCAAAAAATTGCCAACATAGCTTTACAACTTTAAAGTTGACAATTAGGAATATATAGTATAAAATTTTGTTAAACAGCGTGTAACCTAAAAGGGCACGAGCTGGCAAGGGACATTCCTTGCCAGCTTTTAATTTAATAAAAGGGAGTGAAGGGTTATGAAGAGAATTTTTGAGCTTACATTAAAGGATATTGAGGGTATGGACAAAAACACGCTAATTGAGACCATTAAAAATTCAGAAGGCAGGACGGTAATGGCCGAAACTGTAATAACAGTCCCGCCACTAATTTACGGAGTTTCTAATTTAGAATTAGCTGCAGCTTTTGGAAGTGACATGATTACATTAAATCTTTTTGATTTCCAAAGACCTTTTATCTTCGGCATAGATGATGTTGGAGTAAATCTCTCAGATGTAGCTGGGGCTTTAAGTATGATGGAAGAAATTGCATTAAAGAATGCTAAAGATCCAGAATATGTAAAAAGGATAAAGAAAATTGTGGGAAGATTTATAGGAGTTAATTTAGAACCAGTACCTGAAGGAGTAAAGTACGTTGAAGGTAGGAAGCTTACAGAAGAAAATTTGAAGAGGGCAAGAGAATACGGTTTTGACTATATAGTAATTACAGGAAATCCTAATACAGGTGTCAATGAGACAACTGTAATACAGGGAATAGAGCTAGCCAAAAAGATTTTAGGAGACAAATTGATGATTGTGGCGGGGAAAATGCACGGGGCAGGTTCAGGCAATATATACGATGACAAAGTTTTAAGAGATTTTGTAAAGGCCGGAGCAGATTGCGTACTAATTCCAGCTCCTGGTACTGTTCCTGGTATTGATTTAGATCTCGCTAAAAAGCAGATTGATGCCATCCATGAAGAAGGTGCACTGGCAATGACTGCCATAGGTACTTCTCAGGAAGGAGCTCAAAAAAGCGTAATAGAGTATATAGCTATTCAATCTAAAATGGCAGGGGCAGATATACAGCACATAGGCGATGCAGGGTATTCAGGAGTTGCGTTTCCAGAAAACATAATGGTTCTTTCCATAGCGATAAGAGGTGTAAGGCATACTTACAGGAGAATGGCTTATTCTTTGAACAAGTGAAGACCTTTTTACCTCCTTTTAAAAAGGTCTTTTAAATACAAAAAACGGTTATTGACAAAGTTTAATACAAAGTATATAATAAAAGCGAAAACGAATACTATGCGGCGTGTTACTGCATAAGCAGGCATGAGCCGGTAAAGGTCGAGAAGACCTTGCCGGCTCTTTTGTTTTAATGCCTGAAAATAAATTAAAAGGAGGGTATTATATGAAATGGCTGGGAAGCCTTCAAAAACTAGGTAAAGCATTAATGCTTCCAGTAGCTGTATTGCCTGCAGCAGCATTACTTTTAAGGCTTGGTGCGCCTGATGTTTTCAATATCCCATTTATTATGCAGGCAGGTGCAGCAGTATTTGATAATTTGCCTTTAATATTTGCTGTTGGTATCGCTATAGGCTTTGCCGAAGGGGATGGAGTAGCAGCTTTAGCAGCAGCTGTAGGGTATTTCGTGCTAACAAAAGGTGCTACTACAATAAACAAAGATATAAACATGGGAGTTTTAGGCGGTATCTTAATGGGTATAATAGCTGGATACCTTTATAATAAGTACCATGACACAAAACTTCCCGATTTCCTGGGATTTTTTGGCGGCAAGAGGTTTGTACCTATTGTGACGGCATTTGCAGCGATTGTATTAGCTCTCATAATGGGATATGTATGGCCGCCTATACAGAATGGCATCTATGCCGTAGGTGAATGGATTATAGGAGCAGGAGCTTTGGGAGTATTCGTGTATGGAGTATTGAACAGATTGCTCATTCCTTTTGGACTGCACCACGTTATAAACAGCCTTGTGTGGTTTGTGTTTGGAACTTTTAAGACGCCTGCTGGTAAAATTGTGACAGGAGACTTAAACAGGTTTTTTGCGGGAGACCCGACGGCAGGAATTTTTATGGCAGGCTTTTACCCAATAATGATGTTCGGACTTCCAGCAGCAGCATTGGCTATGTGGGCAGCAGCTAAGCCAGAGCAGAGAAAAGTTGTATCTGGTGTGTTTATAAGCGCTGCTTTGACATCTTTCTTGACAGGGATTACAGAACCCATTGAATTTTCCTTCATGTTTTTAGCGCCGGTGCTTTATGTAATACATGCCCTTTTGACAGGTCTTTCACTCGCTGTAACTTACGTGCTCGGGATAAAGAATGGATTTGGCTTTTCAGCAGGACTCATTGACTACATTTTAAGCTTTGGAATTGCCACAAAGCCTCTATTGTTATTAGTAATAGGAGTAATTTACGGAGTTGTGTACTATGTAATTTTCTACTATGTTATAACTAAGTTCAACCTACCTACACCTGGAAGATTAGAGGAAGAAGCTCAAGACCAGTACAGAGATATGTCTAAATCAGAAATAAGCGATGTAGCAGCACAATACGTGGAGATATTGGGAGGTTCTGACAATATTGAATCTTTAGAAGCCTGCATTACCAGGTTGCGTCTCACTGTAAAAGACGATACAATAGTAGATGATGAGAAATTGAAAAAGTTAGGTGCAACTGGTGTAATGAGGATGGGCAAAAATGCTCTTCAAGTGATTGTGGGTACTAAAGCGGATTTGATTGCTCAAGAGATGAAAAAGCATATGAAGAAAAAATCTTAATGACAATTCTGGCGGCCGATGGGGGCCGCCATCAAAGTTTTAGAAAATGGAGAAAGGGATGGTAGTGATGTTTGGACTCTTTAAAAGGAAAAAATACGTAGACGTGTATTCGCCTATGGATGGGATATTGGTAAAAATCGAAGAAGTTCCGGATCCTGTTTTTGCACAAAAGATGGTAGGAGATGGGATTGCGGTAGAACCAGCAAAAGGACTGGTTGTTTCACCGGTTGACGGTACTGTAATACAGCTTTTCCCTACAAAACATGCACTAGGCATCAGGACGAAGGAAGGATTGGAGATACTCATCCACATAGGTATGGACACGGTAGAGATGAAGGGGGATGGTTTTGAAAGTTTTGTGTCAGAAGGAGATAGGGTAAAAATAGGTGATAAATTAATAACTTTTGACATAGAAAAGGTAAAGGAAAAACATCCGTTGACTTCACCTGTTATAATTACTAACGGCGATATAGTTGATAAAATTGAAAAAGTAGAAGACTCAAAAGAGGTGAAAGCGGGAGAAAGCAGAGTGATGAGAGTGTACCTTAAATAGAAAAAAGAGGGGTATGGGGATGTACAGGGTAGTTAAGGTACTTAATAATAATGTGTGCATGGCCCATGACAAAAATGGTGTTGAGTGCATACTGGTCGGAAAGGGAATTGGATTTGGAAAAAGGCAAGGGGATTTAATAAAGGAAGAAAGTGTAGAAAAAGTGTTTTATGTGAAAGACACAGAAAATAAAATTAAATTTTCTGACTTGATGGAAAAGGTAAGAACTGATGTTGTCGGTATTTCTGAAGAAATAATTGCGATGGCAGAAAAAATAAAGGGGAAAAAATTAAACGAACATGTTCACATCGCTTTAGCTGATCACCTTGCCTTTGCTATTGAGAGGATAAGCATGGGTATAGACATTAAGAATCCTTTTATAGCCGAAATAAAAGCTTTGTATAAGGAAGACTTTGCTATCGCTGAAAAAGCTTTAGAGATGGTAAAAGAAAGGTTAGGGATTTACCTTCCAGAGGATGAGGCAGGCTTTATAGCGTTGCACCTCCATGCCGCTGTAGAAAATGCAGGACTTTCTGTGACATTAAAAAACACTAGATTGGTTTCTTTGTTGGTTTCAATAATAGAAAAAAATCTCTCAAGGAAAATAGACAGAGATTCTCTGGATTACCTGAGGCTGGTTACTCACTTGAGGTTTGCTGTGGATAGAGTAGCCAAAGGGATGGAGGTTGCAAATGAACTTCTTCCCACAATAAAGAGGAAATTCAAGAAAGCTTATAGGATTGCTGAAGAAGTGGCTAATGAAATTGAAAAGGAACTGGGCAAAAAAGTTCCGGAAGAAGAAAAAGGTTATCTTGCAATTCATATTCAACGTTTGCTCCCAAACTAAAAAAATAGTTTGGGAGCTGCAATTTTTTATAATAAAAATTGCAAAATGCTATTGACTTTGATAAAGCTTCTGTGTAAAATAGGATGTAAAAGAGTATTTGAAGGGGGATCATATATGGCTTTCAAAAAAGACAAACCTGTTTACATTGTTGACACTACTTTAAGGGATGGTGAGCAAACTGCAGGTGTTGTATTTGCAAATAACGAAAAAATCAGAATTGCGCAAATGTTAGATGAGATTGGCATAGACCAGCTGGAAGTTGGCATCCCCACAATGGGAGGAGATGAAAAGGAGACGGTAGCTAAAATTGCAAAATTAGGATTGAAGGCTAGTATAATGGCATGGAACAGAGCGGTTGTAAAAGATGTTCAGGAATCTCTTGAGTGCGGTGTAGATGCAGTGGCCATTTCTATTTCTACATCAGACATTCACATAGAGCACAAGTTGAAAAAGACAAGGCAATGGGTATTGGACAGCATGACAGAAGCGGTGAGATTTGCTAAAAAAGAAGGCGTTTATGTTTCTGTTAACGCGGAGGATGCCTCCAGGACTGATATGAATTTTTTGATTGAGTTTGCAAGGTGTGCAAAACAAGCAGGGGCAGATAGATTGAGATTTTGCGACACTGTAGGTTTTTTGGATCCTTTCAAAACCTATGAGATGGTAAAAGCCATTAAAGATGCAGTAGATATTGAGATTGAAATGCATACCCATAATGATTTTGGTATGGCTACGGCAAACGCTCTTGCAGGAGTTAAGGCTGGGGCTAAATTTGTGGGGGTTACAGTTAATGGACTAGGAGAGAGAGCTGGCAATGCGGCTTTAGAAGAGGTAGTCATGGCGTTAAAGTACGTGTACAAAATGGATTTAGGTATTGACACCAGCCGCTTTAGAGAGATATCCGAGTATGTAGCTTTAGCATCAGGTAGACCACTTCCTCCTTCTAAGGCTATTGTAGGTAAAAACGTGTTTGCCCATGAGTCAGGAATTCACGTGGATGGAGCTCTTAAGAATCCGTATACTTATGAAGTGTTTGACCCTCAAGAAGTAGGACTTGAGAGGCAGATAGTGATAGGAAAGCATTCTGGCACTGCGGCTTTAATAAACAAGTTTAAAGAGTACGGGAGAGTTTTAACTGAAGAGGAGGCTAATTTGCTGCTCCCTCATGTTAGGAAGATGGCCATTCAATTAAAGAGGCCTTTATTTGATAAGGAGCTAATGTACCTTTATGAAGATGTGATTGTGAAAGGAAAAGCTAAAGCAATCTAAAAATAGGAGTGAAGAGGATGAATTTGACGCAGAAAATACTTCTGGCGCACCTTGTGGAAGGGAAAATGGCAAAAGGAGAAGAAATAGCGATAAAAATAGACCAGACTCTTACACAGGACTCTACTGGAACAATGGCTTATCTTCAGCTGGAGGCTTTGGGAATAGATAGAGTGAAGACAGAGCTTTCTGTCTCTTACGTTGACCACAATACTTTGCAGCAGGGACCGGAAAATGCTGACGACCACAAATACCTACAAACAGTCGCTGCAAGGTACGGAATATACTTTTCAAGGCCGGGAAATGGAATATGTCACCAGGTCCACCTTGAAAGATTTGGAGTGCCAGGGAAAACCCTTTTGGGTTCAGACAGCCATACGCCCACTGGTGGTGGGTTGGGGATGTTGGCGATAGGAGCAGGAGGACTCGATGTGGCTTTGGCAATGGCAGGAGAGCCTTATAGAATTATAATGCCTGCTATTGTAAATGTAAGGCTTAAAGGTGAATTGAATCCATGGGTTTCGGCGAAAGATGTGATACTAGAGCTTTTAAGAAGACTTACTGTAAAAGGAGGCATAGGTAAAATCTTCGAATATTCGGGGGATGGAGTAAAGACTCTGTCAGTGCCAGAAAGGGCTACAATAGCGAATATGGGTGCGGAATTGGGGGCGACTACATCCATTTTTCCTTCTGATGAAAGGACTTACGAATTTTTAAAAGCTCAGGGTAGAGAAGATGTATTTGTGCCTTTGAGTGCGGATGAAGATGCGGAATATGATGAAGTCATAGAGATAGACCTTTCTGAATTGGAGCCCATGGTGGCACTTCCTCACAGCCCGGACAATGTGGTTAAAGTGAAAGATGCTGGAAGGCCCAGGGTAGATCAGGTGGCGATAGGGTCCTGCACCAATTCTTCTTATATGGATTTGATGAAAGTCGCTTCTATTTTAAAAGGGAAAACTATACCGGAGCATGTGAGCCTTGTAATTGCACCAGGTTCTAGGCAGGTTTTGACTATGCTTGCGAAAAACGGTGCTTTAGCAGACCTTATAGCGGCTGGAGCGAGAATACTTGAAAGTGCTTGTGGGCCCTGCATAGGAATGGGGCAAGCTCCTGCTACAGGCGCCGTTTCTGTGAGAACTTTTAATAGAAATTTCTATGGGAGAAGTGGGACAAAATCTGCATATGTGTATTTGGTAAGTCCGGAAGTAGCGGCGGCAGCCGCGCTTACAGGGTATCTTATTGACCCTAGAGAACTGGGAGAACCACCTCAAGTGCCACTTGTTGAGAGATTTGAAGTAAATGACAATATGATTGTAAAGCCGCCAGAGGATGGGAAAAACGTAGAAGTGATAAAGGGGCCAAATATAAAGCCATTTCCATTGAATACGCCCCTTTCCGATATAGAAAAGAAGGTGTTGATAAAGGTAGGAGATGACATTACAACAGACCACATAATGCCTTCAAATGCTAGACTTCTTCCTTTGAGGTCTAATATACCAGAGCTTTCGAAACATTGCTTTGAAATAATAGACGAAAATTTCTCAAAAAGAGCGGTTGAATGGGGTGGAGGGATAATTGTAGGAGGACATAACTATGGTCAGGGTTCAAGCCGCGAACATGCAGCTTTGGCGCCTCTTTACTTGGGGGTTAAGGCGGTTATAGCTAAATCTTTTGCAAGAATACACAAGGCAAACCTCATAAACAGCGGAATTCTTCCTCTTACTTTTGTAAAAGAAGAGGACTATGAAGATATTGATATGGGAGATGTGCTAAAGATAGAGAATACAGTGGAGCAGGTGAGAAGTGGAAAAAACATTATTGTAAAGAATTTGACTAAAGGAAAAAGCTTTGAGGTAAGACTGGAAGTTTCTGATAGAAATCGGGAAATCCTCATTGCAGGTGGAATGATAAATTATGTAAAAAGTAAAAATAAAACAAATTGAGGCACCTCACCAAAGAGGTGCCTATTTTTAAATCGGATGAGAGGAACCGTCCCCTCTGTCTGATATTTTTCTTGCGAAGATTAAATATCCTGTGTGCCCTATCATGAGGTCTTCTGGCCTTAGCCTTTCAGGGTTTATTTTGTACTTTCTAAGGAGGATTTCACTGACTTCAATGGTATAAAATCCGCTTTTTTCTAATGCCACAAGCGCTTCTGAAACTTGATTTGTGGTCGGAACTAATATTCCTAAATGCCCGCCAAGCTTTAAAGCTTCCCTTACTTGTTCTAGCACTTCCCAGGGTTTTCTAACGTCTAAGAAAAAAGCGTCTAACTCTTTTTCTTCAATTCCATCGGAGATGGATTTATTGTACATGATGACGTTGTCGTATTCGCAAAACTCATCAAGATTTTTTCGGGCAAGTTTGAAAAATTCCTCTCTTTGTTCATAAGTATATACTCTTCCATGAGGACCTACCAATCTAGATAAGTAAACGGTAAAGGCGCCGGACCCAGTTCCGGCTTCCCCAACTCTTTTGCCCGGGAAAATGTCTAACCTCATGGCAATGTAACTTCCCTCTTTTGGGTATACAATTTGTGTCTGCCTTTTTAGAGAGTACATGATGTAATCAAAGGTGTCGCACTCAAGGAGATAATATTTCTCTCCCTGAATCTCAAAGCTTGTGCCGGGCGCAAGCTTAGCTAAAAATTGGACATCTACCTGCCCTTTTGGAAGTCCTACTTTGCCAGATGAAGTTATATCTACTACTTTTTTAAAATTGTCAAGTCCAACTATAATGCGCTTATTATGTATTGACTTCACCCTTTCATTCCCCCTTTTTCTTTAAAGGGTACACATGTCTATATTATAACACAAATTTTAAAATATGTTTTCAAAAGTGGGTTTTTCATTTTCAGGCACGTATTTAAGAAGCATTTTTACAGTTTTAAGCTGTGCCATGCTCTGGTCCCTATTCTTTGACTCCACAAAACTTTTCAATTTCTCCATATTTATTTCAATCTCATCTATTTCCCTGTGCTCTACTAAAAGAGCCCATTTCCTATCTATTTTTTTCCATTCACTTTCGGCTTTTTCCACCCAGTCCTTCGCTTTTTCCCAATCACCGCTTTTTATGTGATCTTCGACTTTTGAAAGAAGACTGTCAATTTTCTGAGAAGTGCTGTCTAAATATTTAATTGATGCAAAGTCTAGAAAAAATATAAAAACTAGGAGGAAAACCACTAAGGGGGTGACATATCTCATTTTATCCCTCCTTCTTATACACTGTCAGCACTTTGTTGGAGTCAAGGGAGGCAAATAATACTTCTTTCACACTTTTTATGTTCCAAATTTTAAGCTGCTCATCAAGCCATGCAAGGTCAATGCCTGCTTTTTGCATATTCTGATGCATAATTGTTCCGTCGATTATTATAGGAAGGGGCAACCCTTCGTACTCAGGTGTTATATTCAAATCTTTTGGAGTAACAGGTCTTTTATCACTTTTAGGGATGACACTCAGACTCCCGTTTGTTTCTAAAATAGCATATTCCACATCTGCTATATTGGGATAGCCTTTCACTCTAAGCTCTTCTAACAGGTCGTTTATATTATACCTTTCTTTTTGAAGCTGTGAAGTTAAGATCTTACCCTTTTCAATTAAAATTGTAGGAGTGCCGCAGATTATAACTCTAGCTCTTAGGCTTTTCATTGAGAGGTACGAAAGGACAAGCTGGGATATTAAAAGAGTGAGGACAGGTATAATACCTGCGACAAGAGGTATTCCCTTGTTCTGCATTGGTATTGCTACCAGGTCTGCTATCATTATTGCTACTACCAGTTCATAGGGCTGAAGCTGTCCTATTTGCTGTTTTCCAGAAATTCTCATAAATACCACCACTAGGGCATATAAGATTAGTGTGCGGAAAAAAAGTATTAGCATGTTTTCACCTTTTCCTCCTTTTCATATATAGTATTTATGGCATTTTTCAGAAATATTCACCTACATTTAATTCATTTTATGGAAAGAAAATTCGTTAAAATTTTTTTCGCAATGTAAAATTTTCAGTGGTAACGTTTTATAACAAATTATGATATAGAATGTAAATTTACAAGCTGTTATAATATAGATGAGGGATAATAAAAATAGGGGTTGAAGAGGGATGTATAAACTTCTTGTCAGTGATGCAGATGGGAGCTTGTTAAATAGCAATTCGGCGATTTCTGATCGAACTAAAGAAGCCGTGAGAGAGGTGATATCGAGGGGAGTCATTTTTACAATAGCGACAGGCCGGATGTTCTCTTCTATCTTGCCCTATGCTTTGGAGCTTAAAATAAATGCTCCTGTTATTTCCTATAACGGCGCTCTTATAAAAGACATATACACCAAAAAAGTGTACTATTACAATCCCATTCCTTCCGAAGATGCCCTGTTTGCCATAAAGCTTCTGAAAGAAAATGGATACCATATAAATTTATACATTGATGATGAACTTTATGTGGAAGAAATAACTGATAGAGTAGAGTGGTACCTTTCTTTTAACAACAATGTGAAAGTAAACCCTGTAGGAGACCTCATAGAATTTTTAGAAGACACAGGCAGTGTTACGGCTAAGATTTACGCTCTAAATGACTTAAAAAATCCCGTCTCCATAGATGCGAGAATGTATGATGAAATATCCAAGAAGTTGACCATTTCTACTTCCGGCGGAGGTCATTTAGAGATAAATGCTAAAGGTGTGAGCAAAGGAAATGCTCTTAAAACCCTTGCCAATATGTACAACATAAAAAGGGAACAGGTAGTGGCGATTGGCGACAATTTGAATGATCTTTCTATGATAGAATATGCAGGGTTGGGGGTTGCAATGGGTAATGCCCCGGATATCGTAAAGATTAAGGCTTCCTATACAACTTTATCAAATGATGAAGATGGCGTTGCTCACGTCATAGATAAATTCTTTTTGAACAGAAAAACCATAGCTGTGTAGTGACAAAAAAATAAAACAGGGAATATGATATATTACCGCAGTGCGGTAATATATTTTTTTATTCCCAGGTGATAAAATATGGAAGGGACGGTTATAAAATTTATTTATTTGGTTATCCTATTTATTGGGGCACTTTACTGTTTGTTTTCTTTTCTCCCCCTTTTTACACAGGTAGATTTTGCACTTCATAAAAAGTCTTCAAAAAAATTCATGAAAATGAATGAAAAAAATTGAAAAGTCTATTGACAAAAGTTTTAAGAACAAGTAAAATAACATAAAGGCGAAAACGATTAAGTCTGGGAGTGATAGGAATGGGTGCAACTATAAAAGATGTAGCGAGAGAGGCGAAAGTTTCCATTGCCACAGTTTCAAGAGTTTTAAACAACAGCGCTGTTGTGACAGAAGAGACAAGACAGAGGGTTTTAGAGGCAATAAAAAAGACGGGTTACAAACCCAATGCTCTTGCAAGAAGCTTAAAGATTCAGAAAACTCACACTATTGGTCTTATCATACCCGACATTTCAAGCACCTTTTACCCTGAAGTGGTAAGAGGTATAGAGGACATTGCTGCAATGTATAATTATAATATCTTCTTGTGCAACACAGACCAGAAAGAAGATAAAGAAATAAAATATATAGAAATTCTGGGAGAAAAGCAGGTAGACGGAATTATATTCATGGGGGATATGGTAAGAGACAGCGTAATTCAAGCTTTTAACGAGTTCAAAGTGCCGGTTGTGCTTGCAGGCACACAAGACAAAGAGAAAAGGTATCCGAGTGTAATGATTGACAATGAAAAAGCTGCTTATGATGCAGTGAAGTATCTCATTTCCCTGGGGCACAAGAAGATAGGCATGATTGCAGGTTCAATGCAAGACCCAATAGCAGGTCTTCAAAGGATAGAGGGTTACAAAAGAGCTTTGGAGGAGCACGGGATAAAGTATGACCCTGAACTAGTGGTGGAAGGCGAGTTTAAGACGAGGAAGGCATATCTTGCAATGCTTAAACTTCTCGAGCACAAAGTTACAGCTGTGTTTGCGGCTTCAGATGACATGGCTGCAGCAGCTATAAACGCTATATTTGACTCAAACTTAAGGGTTCCTGATGACATACATGTGGTGGGCTTTGATAATACCTATATTTCCACGATTTTCAGGCCTACTATAACTACAATACTGCAGCCTGCCTATGACATAGGAGCTGTCGCTATGAGACTTTTGACAAAGCTTCTGGGCAAAGAGCCAATAGAAGAGATGCATGTCATTTTGCCTCATCAGCTGATTGTAAGAGAGTCTACAGGATTTGGAGAAGAAAAATAGCCGATGAGGCTATTTTTTTTATTCGACTTTATAATATAGTAGATTTTGGGAGGTGAAATTGGTGGAGAGATTGCTTATCATAGATGACGAAGAAATGTTTGTTAAGGGATTGAAACTTTCTTTAGAAGAGGAAGGATTTGAAGTGGATGCGGCTTACGATGGGAAGGAGGGGCTTGAAAAGGTCAGAATAGGAAATTACGACCTGGTTATTCTTGATATAATGCTTCCTAAAATGGATGGTTTTTCAGTTTGTAGAGAAATAAGGACTTTTTCAAACATTCCAATAATAATGCTTACTGCAAGGGGAGACGATGTGGATAGAATTGTCGGGATAGAAATAGGAGCAGATGACTATCTAGCAAAGCCTTTCAATACTCGGGAGTTGATTGCAAGAATTAGGGCTCTTTTAAGAAGAGCGTCAAATCCCTATGTGAAGAAAAAAGATGAGATAAGAAGGGGAGATTTGTATATTAACATTCCGGAGAGGGCAGTTTACAAAAGAGGTAAAAAGATTGAGCTCACAAATAAGGAGTTTGAAATACTAGTGCTTTTAGCTTCTAATCCCGGCAAAGTGTACACAAAGGATAAGCTTTTAGATCTCATATGGGGTGTTGATTTTTATGGCGATGCGAACACAGTGACAGTGCATGTGAGGAAGCTCAGGGAAAAATTAGAGGATGACCCTGCTAATCCCCAGTACATTTTTACCAAATGGGGAGCGGGATATTACATGAAATAGGTGATAAAATGAGTTTGCGGTGGAAAATTTTTTATTTGTATTTGACGATAATGATAATATCTTTGGCTGTCACAGGACTTTATCTTTACAACTACATTGAAAAAAGCTATTTGGACAATTTAAAAATAAACAATTCGATGCAGGCAAACATGGTATCTAATCTTGTGTCTCGCTTTGTGGGGACCCCCTCCTCTTATCTCATTGAACCTACTATAGTTGAATATGCCAAGCAGATAAACGCCCGCATTCTTTTTACTAACATAGACGGAAGGGTGATAGTGGATTCTGCCCCTTCTAAAGAGTTTGAAGGGAAAAGCATAAAAATGTATCCAGATATAAAAGAGGCGCTAAGCGGAAAAAGTTCCACCAGCATTCACAACATAAGCGGTGTAGGGTGGGCGATGTACACAGCTGTCCCTGTCATTTCAAAAAACAATGTGGTAGGTGCTATATTGATTTCTTCCTCTATTGACAATGTGATTGACCTTTTAAATTCTATAAAATACAGGATGATATACACTTTTTCAGGAATTGGGGTGTTAGTAGGTTTTTTAAGCCTTTTGGTGGCGTCTTTCATCACAAATCCTCTGAAGAGGCTTACAGAGGCTGCAAATATTTTATCTCAAGGTAAGCTTGATTACAAGGTAGATGTAAAGAGTAAAGATGAAATTGGCAAGCTGGCAAATGCTTTTAACAAGATGAGTTACAGTTTAATGAAAATAGATGAAGAGAGGAAAAGATTTGTGTCCGATGCCTCCCATGAATTAAAAACGCCCCTTGCTTCTGTAAAGGCCTTGATAGAGTCCTTGATAAACAGCAGAAGTCAGGATATAGCCTTTTATAAAGAAATACTTCATGATGTAAACGGTGAAATAGACAGAATGACAAGGCTTGTCAACGATCTGCTGGAATTGGCACGACTTGACAAGATAAAATCGCCTCGAATAAAGAGGGTAGAGGTTTCAGAAGTAATATCTGATGTAATAGATAGCCTTGCACCTCTTGCAGAATCGAAGAATGTGAACCTTACATTCAATGGCAAAGAAAAGGTTTTTGCAGAGGTAGATCCGGACAGATTTTATAGGATGGCGTACAATATTGTAGAAAATGGAATTAAGTACACTCATGAAGGTGGAAATGTATTAGTGGGCCTTGACGAAGATGAAGATAATATCTACCTTGCGATAAGTGACAATGGAATTGGCATAAGCGAAGAGGTGCTTCCCAAGATTTTTGACCGCTTTGCCAGAGGAGATACAGCAAGGTCTAAAAAGAACGGGGGCTTTGGTTTGGGGCTTGCTATTGCCAAGGAAATTATTGATATGCATGAGGGAAAAGTCACTGTTGAAAGCAAGGTAGGGGAAGGGACGACTTTTAAAATTGTGCTGCCCAAAAGGAAGAATAAGGAATATTAATTTTTCTTAATAATTTCTTTATATTTTTTTAATCATTGGAAAAGAGGAAAATGGTATTATTGAATTAGAAACAAAAAAGATGAGGTGGGGAAGGGTGAAAAAATTTTCTTTAGCTGTTTTTGTTTTGCTTGCTGTCATTCTGATGGGAGGGTGTATGGGGAATTTAAACGCAAAAGATGATAATCCTCCCATAAATCCCAAGCCTTTAGCTCAGGAGGTTTTAGAAAATCAGACAAAAGAAGTTTCGCTTTACTTTTTAAATGACAAATCAAACAGCCTTACGATGGAAAAAAGATTCATACCAAAAGATGCGGATGTGCTCAAACAGGTTGTGCTGGAACTCATAAAAGGACCCAATGAAGAGTATTCAAGACCTATATTTCCAGCAGGTACCAGGCTTTTGTCAATTGATATGCAGGAGGGCACAGTTTTTGTCAATTTTTCTAAGGAATTTTTGCAGGAAGGCGATGATGAGAAAATTGATAAATTAAGAGTGGCAGCTTTGGTCAATGCTCTGACGGATATACCGGGAGTAAACAGTGTGCAGATTTTAGTAGAGGGAAACAAAGTAGAGCAGGTAGGAAAGTGTAAAATTGGTCTAGAACCATTAAAAAGGATCATGGTGGTAGGAGATGTGTACTACAATCCGGAGAAAATAAAAAGGTTGCAAGAGAGGGCTGATTTTGGCAAAGAAGCTTGGAGATTTGACCCGCTTCAAGTTTTGAGAAAAGAAGGTGGAATTATAGGGCTTGGAGAGCAGGACGAGATAGCTTTGAAAGAGGAATTTAGCGGAAAAGCTGTAGCAGAAGTTGTACACGATGGGAAAGTGTACAAAGTAGAGCTTATACAGCCTTTTGGAAAGGGCAGCAGCTATATATGGCTTATACACAAAGTTACCCCTTTATTTACTCCAATTCCAGATACAGACCCTACAAAGGGCGAGACCTTCATATACGGTAAAGTTAAAGCCATAGATTATGAAGCGAGAGTAATCACTATTGAAAGAGAGTATCAGGACGCTCGAGATTTAAAAAACGAAGTGGGACCAGAGATAAAAGTACTTCCAAACGCTATAATCCACTTTTTAGCAAAAGTAAGCTATACCCCTGATTCAGGGGTTAAATATGCGGAGAAAGATATAAGTTTAAATAGGATTAAAGTGGGGGATGAGCTTGGCATAATACTGACCAAAGACAAAGAAGCCAGGGCGATAATAGTTTCTGACCCCAGCTTAATTCCTTATGAACCTAATATAAAGGTATTATCTCCTGCTAGAAATGAAGCGGTGTCAAGTCCTTTTAAAGTGATAGGAAAGGCGAGGGTTTTTGAAGGCGGAGTCAACATAAGGCTTATTGACAACAGCGGCAATGTATTGAATGAAACTTTTGTTCAGGCTAGTAATTCTGCCCCATCATGGGGAGATTTTGAAGCCATAGTTTCCTATAAGCCTTTAAAAGAGCCTAGAAATGGCCTTCTACAGGTATTTTCTATAAGCCCTCAGGATGGGTCTATCCAGAACCTTGTATCTATTCCTTTGAGATTAAAATGATAGGCTTTTTGAATATGAAGCAATCAGTATTCCATTGGCTATTGTTTCTGCAATTTCGTAAATAAATCCGAGCCTTATTGAATTTAAATCTTTTGCATGGAAACTATCTACTATTCCTACTATTGAGAGGTCTCCGACCGGAGGTAGGATTTTCCCTACGCCTTTGCCAGGATGTATTGGAGATTTCTTTATAGATATTTTGCCTATGTTTTCTTCTTCTCCTAAAGAGGCATCCACAGCAATTATTTTGCTGTAAGGATGCTTCTTTTTTATGTACCTTAAATTTTCTTCTAAATTTATGGCGTGTACAGGATTTTTCAAGGTCCCGTACACGTAGTAAATAGGCGGTAAGGACCCAGAGATGAGGTTTCCCACTATAGGGCCCAGGGAGTCAGTTATAAATCTATCTGTTCCAATGCACAAAAAGACTGTTTCGGGGAGCAGATGACGGCTTAAAAAATTAGCTATTTGAAAGGAAGCTTTTTCTTCATTATACCTTAGTCTCAGCTCTTCCATTAAGATCCTCCTTTGCCCGATAATCTGAATTAAAACTAATTTTCAAAGGAATAATAGAAATGTGGCTATCAAACTTTAGGAGGTATTTCTGATGAAAGGATACAAAAAGTTTTTGACAGCAATTTCTATGGCGGTTTTAATTGCTGCTACTACAATATTTATGTTGAAAACTTCTTTGAAAGAACAAAATACCATAATTCCTGAAAAGACGGGGATTTTATCGCAAAGTGAAGTTAAATTTTTAGTGCCCCAAGAGGACAGGGAAAAAGAGGAAATAGAACTCATGAAAAAAGAGATTAGAGAGAAAAACAAAAGGCTAAAAGTCAATGAAAAAATAGCAGAAGTTGAAAAAATGTTAGATGATGGGCAGAGGGAGAGAGTAGAAGAAATTTTAAAAAAGTTAGGAAATGATAGGGTGGAAGAGATAATAAAGCTAGTGGGAAAAGGGATAGATGGAAAAGGGAATGAAAAGATACTGGCAATTTTAAGAGAAAGGCTGACGCCTGAAGAAATAAAATACATATTGGAACTGGTAGATAAGTACTAATCCCCCTTCTAATTTGAAGGGGGATTTACTACTCTTTTAAATTGGTATTTTATATCTTTTCCGTTTACCATCACTGAAACGAATCCAAAATCATTGTATATGTCGTTGTTATTGCCCGATACATTTGTTCCATAGGTTTCCACGTACCTTATTCCTTCCTCTAAAGAAGTGAAAAATTTCTTGCTGCCGTTTGATATGACCCAAACATTTTTCCCAGTTTTTTTGTGAAATTCTTTTAATGTTTCTTCGAACAAGGACGCTTCTTTATTATCCTTCAAGCCCTCATTTCCCCAAATTGGTTTGGGCAAAAGTATAAAGAGGTTGTCTCCTTGTATGTTATTAAGCTGGTCTTTAAACCATGTCCACTGGTTTGGATCTGGCTTTACAAAAGTGCCGTTTCTATTGTTTAATACTATAAAGGTGGAGTTTCCGTATTCATATCTTTGATATTTATCTCCTACGGCGATGTACCTTGTTTTCAAATTAGCAAGAGCCCTTTCATTTATATCTCCTACAAAAATTGCCAATGGATATTCCTTATTAGCGGTGTCTACGGCTTTTAAGGAGATTTGAAGCTTTAGAAGAGTGTTGTACTTCGTGTCTCCAAAAATCATAAATTTAAATGAATCTGAAGTATTATTGACAGCAACTTCTTTATTGTCTGGGTCAAATTGAGTGAAGTCAGTCTGAGGGACTAGGTTAGAATAATCAAACTCCGACCCTTTTCCTACTTTAACAGGAAGCAGCGCAGTTTTATCAAGGACTTTTGCTACGATTGCACCACTTGAGTCAAAATTAGCAGATGTAAATGTTCCGTTATTGTCTATAGTACCTACGTTATTGTAAATTTGCCATTCAATATCAATTGGGTCTATTAAAGCTCTATATCCTTTTACATCTTTTCCAAAAAGTTTTATACCAATTTTTTTGTTTTTGTCTAACACTATCTCAGAAGGCTTAAATTCTAATACTGCAGGATTTTCTAAAACGGCAATTTTAATGGTTGAGGTTACCTCACCTACTCTTGCCACAATAGTGCCTTCACCTGTGCTTAAAGGAATGAAATAATTTCCCTCGAACCTTCCTTCAACTCCAGTTACAGAAAATTCGACCTCATGAAGTTCTACCGGGATAGGGTTGTAGTTTTCATCGTATCCTTTTACCTTTATACTTCTGTGCAATCTTTTAAACACTTTATTATCTTCGACTTCTAATTTAAGTCCATATAGATTTCCCTTAGGAGCAGTGCTAAAAACGGCTACCCCGTTGGGCACTTTTCTTTCATAAGAATTAGGAGAATAATTGTAAAATGAAGCTTCTGTTTCCCCCAAAGGTCTTACTGCCATCTGAGTGGAACCGCCTCCATCCAAGTTTAAGGCATCATAGGCTCCTAATGAAAGCATAAGACTTGCTAGCTCTTCTTGAGTCATTCCTCTGTAAGGAGGACCGTCCACTGTCACCATAAGCACATACCTTTTATCTTTTGTATACCCAATAGCTGTTCTGGCAGCATATCCTTTTATTTCATGGGTGAATGGGTATATTTTCCCGCCTTTTACCAGTATTGTCCCTCCGCTTACAGCCATTTTTATATCTTCAAAAGGAGGATTGGTAGTTATATCCTTCTGAATTTTATCCCCTGGGCTTAGCCTAAGAAGGAGATTGCCTATATCCCCTGATGCAGCTAGAACATATCCTCCTTCAGGTATTTCAGTGGAAGGCTGTCCCTGTCGAACTTCTATTACGGTATCATTTTGGTCTACTACTACCTCTACAAGTTGCGGCACATTTTCATTAGCACCAGGAGAAAATCTATACCAGTCTCTTGTGTACATTACCGTGTACTGAAAAGTACTGCTTATTTTATTTATCGCAGCGAGGAATATAGTGGTTCCATCAGGTAAAGTTATTGACATTTTCTTTGTCCAGTAATCTATATAGGGTGTGCCTGTTTTGTCAATATAGAAAGTCGCCATTTTACCGTTTGAAGCAGGGTCTGTTATTAAATTTCCGTCTTTGACTGTTGCACCTATGACAAATCCCGTTTTTGTATCAAAGAAGTCGCCATTTATGGCTGCTACAGCTCCATAAGAATTTGCCATTTCTCTTATAGGCATTCTTTCTTTTATACCGGAGGGGCTGAAGATAACTGAAAGGTCTAAATAAGGGTCTTTTAAGTCAATTTTTAAAATGTTTATATTGATAAATCCTTCAGGGGTAAAATAAAGGAGGTTTGTGTGAGTGACTCCTTTAGTCACTATTTGTGTCTGTTCCTTTGATTCTAAGACAGTATAAGCTGCCTTTACATTTTCCACTGAAAATGCAATTACCAGCAGTATGATGAGGATAGAAATTAGCTTTCTTGAGAATATTTTCAATTTTCTTCCTCCTTTGTTGAATATATTTTCTTCTACAGGTGGATTATACCACAGGTATATTACAGCCGTGTTACACAAATATTAAGATTTAATTAAATTTGGCGCATTCTTTAAAAAGAGGGAGAATAAAAGAGTATAAGCGAGGAAAATGGCTGTTTTTAAGGTTTTATACCTGTTGTTTAAATTCAATTTTTTTATTATAATTTATCTTGCTACTGCGGTCGGGATGTAGCGCAGCTGGTAGCGCACGTGCTTTGGGAGCATGGGGTCGGGGGTTCAAGTCCCCCCATCCCGACCAGTGTGGTCGTGTAGCTCAGCTGGGAGAGCACCTGCCTTACAAGCAGGGGGTCATAGGTTCGAGTCCTATCGCGACCACCATTTCAAACTAAATAAAAGCGTGGAGGGATACCCAAGCGGCCAAAGGGGGCAGACTGTAAATCTGCTGGCGTATGCCTTCGATGGTTCAAATCCATCTCCCTCCACCATTTTTTTAATTTATGAGACCTTTTAAGGTCTTTTTTATTTTACCTTATTGACTTCAAAAATGAGAGTAGTATAATATTTTCTAGAAACTGATTTTCTCATGATAAATTTTTGCAAGGGGGAATTTTTATGAGAGAGATGACAAAGAAAAACTTACTGGATGCTTACGCAGGAGAAAGCCAGGCTCACATGAGGTATCAGATTTTTGCTGATGTGGCAGAAAAAGAAGGTAAGCCTAATATTGCCAAACTTTTCAGGGCTATTTCCTATGCAGAACTGGTGCATGCCACAAATCACTATAAAACCCTGGGCGAAATAGGGGATACAGTAAAAAATTTAGAAAAAGCAATTGAAGGGGAGACTTTTGAGGTAGAGGAGATGTATCCTGCGTATAACGCTGTTGCAGAACTTCAGCAGGAGTCAGGAGCCAAAAAAAGCATTCATTATGCTATTGAGGCAGAAAAGATACATGCAAAACTTTACGCGGAGGCGAAAGAAGCAGCATTAAAAGGGGAAGACTTAAAAATTTCTAAAGTGTACATATGCCCTGTATGTGGATATACATCAGTAGACGTGCTTCCAGAAAAATGTCCTATCTGCGGGGTGCCAAAAGAAAAATTTGTAGCCTTTTAAAGTGCGCTTTTTAGCGCGCTTTTTTGTTTTTACAAAAATATTTGACATACCTTGTAAAGTGTGATATAGTAGACAGCAGAAAATTTAATAACACGCTCTTATCAAGAGAGGTGAAGGTATCAGCAGTTGAAATAAAAAGTAAAAAAATGGTATAGTTTTAATTAAGTGATGATAAGTGCTATTAAACATAAAAAAGATTAAAATGCTATACGATATAAACAAAACTACATTGATGAACTGAGGAAAAAGGAAGATTGATAATGCCCGTTAGAACATCAAAGAGGCAAAGGGGCAAAAAACATGATAATGATACAGGCTAAACTCATTTTTCTAAATCAAGAAGACAAACAAATAGTATTAGACTTAATGAGAAGATGGTCATCATGTATGAGATTTGCATACAAAAGGCTTCTAGAAGGTTATGATAGAAAAACATTAAAAAGAGACCTTCAGGGGATGTTTGACTTAAACTCAAGATATGTAGATGATGCAATAATGAAAGCAAGAAGCACACTAGAATCTGCTAGAGAATTAGGTAAGAGTCCAAAGAAAGTCATTTTTGGAGGAAGAGACTTGTTTGGAAAACTTCAAAAGCGCCATATAAATGGGAAAGAATATCAAAAGCTAAAAACAAAGTGGCAAGAAAGAAGAAAAGGAAATCTCTATTCAAGAGGAGATAAAAGCAAAAAAGGAAATCTCAACACAAGAATAGAAGTAAGAAAAAATGTCGCTTTCTTAAGGATAAATGTAGGGGAAAGAAAATATGTATATGCCAAAATAGAAGCAGGCTATAAAAAGAATAAGAGAAGAGAAGGACTTCTGCAGGAAATTGCAGAATCAAACATACCTTACTCTGTAGAGCTAAAACTTAAAAATGGCAGTATATACGCTTATTTTTCTATTGAAGAAAAGTATCCAGAAATAAAAATAACAAAAGAGAAAGGGGTCATAGGAATAGATGTAAATGCATATCCAGACAATATATCATGGGCAGAGACAGATGAAAAAGGGAATCTAATAAGCTATGGGAATATACCAATGCCAGAGCTTGCAAGCGACAGTAAAGACAAAAGAGAATATTTCAGATGGCAGTATGCTCATGAAATAGTAAATATAGCAAAAGAAAAAGGAAAAGCAATTGTAATTGAAGAATTAGAAATAAAAGACAAAGGAAAAAGAGGAGACTTTTCGGGGAGGAAATCAAGAAGGATAAGACACAATTTTAGCTATAAATCACTTCTTTCAAAAATAAAAACACTAGCAAAAAGAGAAGGGATAGAAGTAATAGAGGTCAATCCTTCTTACACATCAATAATAGGGATGTTGAAATATGCACCACAGTATATGATAACAAAAGATATAGCAGCAGCCTATGTAATAGCAAGAAGAGGGTTGGTACTTCAAGAAAAGATACCAGATAATTATATGAAGTTTCTCAACGCATTGACTGTAGAAGAATTAGAAGAATTAAAAGAGCATGTAAAGAAAACAGTTAGAAACAAGCATTTAAAGAAAAAACATTTAAGGGAAATAAATAAAGCAATAGAATTTTTACAAAGCCTTGAGAGTAAGCCAGGAAGGGTGCTAGAACCTCTGGATGGAACAAGTTTTAGTGCCTATGATTTCTGGCGAGTTCTCAAGGTAGCGGTGGTGACTCCACTCTCTCCTGAGAAGGTACCAAGAGACTTCTCTACCCTGAAAGGATTACTAATTCAGGGTAAGTGGCGAGGCCCGTAAGGGCGCAAGTTCCTGCTTCTTGGGGCAGGGGCTATGACTTTCCCAAATACCGCCTGCTGGGGATGGGGAAAGTCTGAAGGGCGGACTACAAATACCCCAGCTATCTAAACTGTACGGTTTTGTACAGTTTGGGTAACCAGGGAAAGAGCCCGATGAAACCCGGCAACCTGTCCTTTTAAGGATAAGGTGCCAATTCTCTCAGAAGATTTTTTCTTCTGAAAGATGAGGGTATGCCTCTTCTTTTAGAAGGGGTTTTATTTTGCTCTTAAGGAGGGAAGAAAATGCGTAGACTCTTTACTTCTGAGTCAGTCACTGAAGGGCATCCTGACAAGATCTGTGACCAGATTTCAGATGCCATTTTGGATGAAATTTTAAAAAAAGACCCTTACGCCCGCGTGGCATGTGAGACAGCTGTAACTACCGGTTTGGTTCTGGTAATGGGAGAAATTACTACAGAGTGCTACGTGGACATTCCCAGAATAGCCAGAGACGTCATAAGGGATATAGGCTATACCAGAGCAAAATACGGCTTTGATGCAGACACCTGTGCTGTAATCACTTCCATTGACGAGCAGTCTCCAGACATTGCCATGGGGGTAAATAAGGCTTTAGAAGCAAGAAAGGGAGAGCTTACAGACTCTGAAATTGAAGCTATTGGCGCTGGAGACCAGGGCATCATGATAGGCTTTGCCTGCGATGAGACAGAAGAGCTCATGCCAATGCCCATAATGCTGGCTCACAAGCTGGCCAGAAGATTGGCTGAGGTCAGGAAAAACGGCACATTGAGCTATCTAAGACCTGATGGAAAAACTCAGGTGACAATAGAGTACGAGGAAGACAGGCCTTTACGAGTCGACTCTGTTGTGGTTTCAGCACAGCATGCTCCTGAGATTGACCATGACACGATAGAAAAAGACATAATTGAACATGTGGTAAATGTGATTATTCCTGAAAACATGATGGACAAGAACACTAAAATTTTTGTGAATCCTACTGGCAGGTTTGTGTTAGGAGGTCCCCAAGCAGATAGCGGCCTTACAGGGAGAAAGATCATAGTAGATACCTATGGTGGATACGCAAGGCATGGAGGTGGCGCATTTTCAGGGAAAGACCCAACAAAAGTTGACAGGTCAGCAAGTTATGCGGCAAGGTATGTGGCTAAAAACATAGTAGCGGCAGGGCTTGCTAAAAAATGCGAAGTACAGGTGGCGTATGCGATAGGTGTTGCAACTCCACTGGAGGTTGAGATAAACACATTTGGGACAGGCAAAATTTCTGATGAAAAAATATCAGAGATTGTAAAGAAAGTTTTTGATTTAAGGCCTGCAGCCATAATAAGAGACCTAGACTTGAGAAGGCCCATATACAGACAAGTTGCTGCTTATGGGCATTTTGGAAGACATGACTTGGACCTGCCGTGGGAGAAAACAGATAGAGTAGATATATTGAGAAAATTGGCAGGAATATGATTAAAGCCCGGGTTTTTCCCGGGCTTGTGGCGTTTTTTATATATTTTTATAACGCCAGAGATTTTTAAAACCGCTCCGCTAAGATATATTATACATTATTTTTGACAAAAATAAAAGTCCCAAGCCCTTTATATCCTCCTCTAAATAGGTTAAAATTAAGTTGTAAAAATATTTTTTAACGGGTGGAAAAGCCATGGTAGAAGTAGAGGGTGTAGTAGAAGAGATAATCTTTAGAAACGAGCAAAACGGGTATACGGTTCTGGAATTGGATATTGAAGGGGATATGGTGACTGCTATAGGTGTAATGCCCTTTGTTACGGTGGGAGAGAGAATAAAGGTGCAGGGGGAATGGGTAGTCCATCCTGATTACGGAGACCAGATACGAGTTATCAATTACCAGACTCTTTCTCCCAATACCCTGGAAGGGATAGAGCGCTTTTTAGCATCAGGCCTGATACCTGGGATTGGCCCTGTCACCGCGAGAAAGATTGTAGAAAGATTTGGGCTTGACTCTCTTCATGTTATAGAGACAGAGCCTCACAGGTTGAGGGAGATAAAAGGTTTAAGCGATGAGAAGATAAAGAGAATAAGTGAAGCTTATGAGATGCAGAAGGGAATAAAAGAAGTAATGGTGTTTCTACATCAATTCGGGATTTCTAGCCATATGGCTATAAAAATATACAAAGAATACGGGAATGATGCAATAGAAATCATCAAGCAAAATCCTTACAGACTTGCTGATGACATATTCGGCATAGGGTTTAAGACTGCTGACAAAATTGCGGAGAGCTTAGGCATTGACCCGCATTCCACATACCGCATTTCTGCAGGGGCAAGGTATGTTTTAATGCAGTACGCTGCAAATGGGCACACCTATGTGCCAAAAGAACTCTTAAAAAAAGAAACTGCCCAGCTCCTCGAGGTAAGTGAAGAAGAAGTGGAGGATGCTTTTGTGCTTTTAGCTCAAAATGAAAAAATACACATAGAAAGGTTTGAGGACGAAACAGTAGGGGTTTATTACATCCCCTATTATGTGGCAGAACTTCATACTGCAGAAAGGCTTTTCACAATGACAGTAACCCAGTGCGAAGACCTCAAAATAGACGTGCAAAAAGAAATAAGGGATTTTGAAAAAGAAGCAGGAATAGTTTTAGAGAAAACTCAAAAATTGGCGGTAGAAGAAGCCATAAAGAATTCGGTCATGGTCATAACAGGAGGACCTGGCACGGGTAAGACTACGATTATAAACTGTATAATAAGGATTTTTGAAAAAGCCAATAAAAAAGTAGCTCTTGCTGCTCCTACAGGAAGAGCGGCAAAGAGGATAACTGAAGCAACGGGAAAAGAGGCAAAAACCATTCACAGGCTTTTAGAGTATACCTATACGGAAGAGGAAGGGAAAGGGTTTAATAAAAACGAAAAAGATCCTTTAAAATACGATGTAATCATAATAGATGAAGCTTCTATGGTGGATATTTTGCTTATGAATGCTCTTTTAAAGGCTATTCCTGCCGGATCAAGGCTTATTCTTGTGGGAGACGCTGACCAGCTCCCATCTGTTGGAGCGGGAAATGTTTTAAGAGACATAATAGACAGTGGAATTGTAAAGGTGATAAGGCTAAAAGAAATCTTCAGGCAGCAGAAAGAGAGCCTTATTGTAGTAAATGCCCACAAGATAAATAACGGCGAATATCCTACCTACAATGACAAAAATGGAGACTTCTTCTTTTTAAGCGTAGCTACACAGGAAGACATGTTAAAGACAATACTAGACCTTGTGACTAATAGGCTTCCTAAAGCCTATGGCTTTCATCCGGTTAACGATATTCAGGTCCTTACTCCCATGAAAAAGGGAATAATAGGAGTGCACAACTTAAATCTTGAGCTTCAAAAAGTCTTAAATCCCCCTTCTAAAAATAAGGCAGAAAAGTCCATGAAAGAATTTACTTTTAGGGTAGGAGATAAAGTGATGCAGATCAAGAACAACTATAGAATGACCTGGAAAAGAGGGGATGAGGAAGGAGAAGGAGTTTTCAATGGTGACATAGGGATAATTCAGTCAATAGATGAGGAACTTCAAGAAGTTACCGTGTATTTTGACGACGAAAAAGTAGTGACTTACGATTTTTCCGATTTGGACGAACTTACCTTATCTTACGCTATCACAGTTCACAAGAGTCAGGGCAGCGAATTTCCTGTGGTGATAATGCCAGTGACATACGGACCTCCTATGCTTTTAACCCGAAACTTACTTTACACAGCTGTTACAAGGGCAAAAAAGCTGGTGGTTTTAGTAGGGCAGGAGAAATATTTAAAATTTATGATTGACAACAACAGGATTTCTAAAAGATATTCAGGACTTCTTTCCAGGCTAAAAAAGACCTTGATTTACATCCAATAATTTATAGAAAAGTGTAAATTTTAATTTATTTGTGCCGATAACATAATTGAAAGAAGAAAGCGATGAGGGATGTATAAATGACTTTTTTGGACCTGCTTTTTCCTCCCAAGACCAGTTGCATTGTTTGCAATGCCCCTATAAAAAGTGGATACTTGTGCGATAGGTGTAAGGCATCTCTTGAAATTATCAATGGCAACAGGTGCAGAATATGCGGCAAGCCCCTTAAAGAAGGAGAAATATGCAGTGATTGCCTCAAAACACCGCATTATTTTAAACAAAATGTAAGTCCATTTGAATATGAGGGCATTGTAAAAGAACTCATAGCGAAATTTAAATATTTCAATGAAAGGCACTTAGCTTCATTTTTCGCCGATTACATGGCTGATGCAGTAAAAAATATGGGCTGGAATATTGAAGTCATAGTTCCCGTTCCACTTCACAGGATAAGACTTGATGAAAGAGGATACAATCAGTCTGAACTTCTGGCAAGGGAGCTTTCTTACAGGCTTAATATCTTCATGTCAAAAGCTCTAAGGCGGGTTAAGAATACCACAACTCAGACTGCTCTTCACAGAGAGGAAAGGATGGAAAACGTAAAAGGGGCCTTTAAAGTTACATATAAAGATACAATTGAAGGGAAAAATGTTCTTTTAGTGGACGATGTTTTGACAACAGGGGCAACCCTTGACGAATGTGCGAAAGCATTGAAGGAAAATGGGACAAAAGAAGTGTACGTGGTCACTATTGCAACTGGCAGGATGTGATGGGGATTATATAAAAGGGGATGAAAATTATGGAAATAAGGAATTGCAAGCGGTGTGGAAGGCCTTATATCTATACGGGAAAAGATTTATGCCCTGTGTGTTATCAGCAGGATGAAGAAGACTTTTTAAAAGTTCGCGATTATCTGGACATGCATCCTAATGCCACAATGCTTGAAATATCTCAAAATACTCAAGTTTCTGCGAAAAAGATAATGGATTTCTTAAAAGAGGGACGCCTCATACTTTCGCCGAGGAATGTCAACATAGGCTTGAAATGTGAAAGGTGCGGCAAGCCAATACTTAGCGGAAGATTTTGTGATGAATGCAAGCTCGAGCTTGCGAAGGAGCTTACAAAAGGGTATGAATCTAAAACAACCAAAGATGAAGATGAAACGAAAGGTGAGAGGTTGTATGTATACGATACAAAGAAAAAGAAAAAATGATGCGAGATTAAACTTTTGCTTTGTTGAGTCGATATTAATGGTAGTACGGGGGTGTTGAGAATGAAAATCTACAATAACAATATTGATAAAATAATGTCAATCTATAGAGTTAACTCAATAGAGAAGGTAAAGCCTAATAAATCGGAAATAAAGGATAAAGTAGAAATTTCAGAAGAGGCTTTAAAACTTGCCAAGAATTTGAGCCAGTTTGAAAAAATAAAGAATCAAAAAATTGAGGATATAAAGTCAAGGCTAAGTTCCGGCACTTACAATGTTAAAGCTGAAGATGTGGCTGACGCCATCATCAAAGGTGTGCTCCTTAACAAAAAAATTTAATTTTAAGGATGTGCGTAAAAATGAATGCGAGTCAAAGGCTTTTAGGCCTTCTAAAGGAAGAAATGGCAATATATGAGATTTTGCTTGAACTGGCGACCAAAAAAACTGACATAATAATCCATGGGAAGATAAAAGAGCTGGATGAGACTGTGCAGATGGAGAGAAATTTCATAAAAAAACTGGTTGAATTAGAAGAAAAGAGAGAGAGCACTTTAAAAGAAATGGGCAAAGGGGAAGGTGTGACTATAAGTGAGGTTATAAAAAGCCTTCCTCTCGAAGAAGCTGCACAGTTTAACAACGTTAAGGAAAGATTAAGTGCTGTTTTAAAAGAGTTGGAGCAGAGAAACGATTTAAACATGGCTTTAATTGAGCAGGCACTGGAATATGTGAATTATTCTATCAAGGCTATATCAGAAGCTTTGGAGGAAGACAAGGGCATTTACGGGGAAAAAGGAAGCTCTAAGGGATACACCAGTTTAATTGACAAAAAGGCATAGGGGGATAGATATGTCTACTTTTCAGGGACTTGAAATAGCCAAAACGGGCCTTTTTGTAAGCCAGAAAGCGCTGGAGGTTACAGGACACAATATAGCTAATGCCAATACACCTGGTTATACAAGACAAGTAGTAGATATGGCTTCAATTGCTCCTCCTACTACCTTTGGAATGTATGACCAGTGGGGCAAGGCTATAGGCGAAGGCGTAAAAATTGTGGACATAAGGCAGATACGCGATCAATTCTTAGACAATCAGTACAGAAGAGAGAATAAATTCTTAGGAGAGTGGGAGACAAAGGCAGAAGTTCTCTCTGCAATTGAAAATATATTCAATGAGCCATCAAGTAGCGGCATAACAGCTGTTTTAAATGACTTTTTTAACTCTTTGCAGGAGCTTTCAAAAAATCCTGAGAGTTTGACTGTCAGAGCAGAGGTAAGAGAAAGAGCGATAGCACTTGCAGATACTTTCAACACGGTTTACCAGCACCTTTATGACAAATTAAACGAATTAAACTCTACAATACAATCCAGAATTGCTGAAATAAACTCTTATGCTGAAAGGATAAGCAGATTAAATGGAGAAATATACAGATTTGAATTATCAGGACAGGTAGCAAACGATTTGAGAGACCAGAGAAACCTTTTGGTGGATCAGCTTTCAAAATTGGTAAACATAACTACATATGAAGATGCCAATGGCAATTTCAGAATAGATATAGGCGGACAGGCTTTGGTAAGCGGAACTACTGCCTTTACAATGTCTATGGATAAAGACGGAAAGGTAATATGGGACCTCACAGGGAGTCCTGTCAATCCTTCAAGTGGCGTATTAAAAGGCCTTTTGGATATGAGGGATGGGGATGGGACAAATGGCGTAAAAGGCATCCCCTATTATATGGAACAGTGGAACAAGCTGGCTTACAATATAGCCAAATCTATAAATGAAGTACACAGCCAGGGGTATGGCTTAGATGGGAGTACAGGAAATCTCCTTTTTGAAGGTTTTGATACATCTAGCACTTCTACCTATGATAGAACTATTCCTTACGCCCAATTAGTAAAAGTAAGTAGCGCTATACTTGCCTCAGATGGGCTTTTGAAAATAGCTGCTGCAAAGGACCCTGCAGCTCTTCCTGGTGATAATAGAAATGCTTTAAATCTTATAGCATTAAGAGATATCCCAGTTCAAGGCCTTGATAAAGCTACTTTTGATGACTTTGCCAGGTCTTTGATTTCAAACTTGGGCGTTGATGCAGAGCAGGCAAATGTGATGAAGAAAAATCAGGAAGTAATGGTAAAGCAGATAGACCTAAACAGGCAGTCTATATCAGGCGTATCTTTAGATGAAGAGATGACGAATATGTTAAAATACCAAAAGTCCTATGCTGCTTGTGCAAGAGTGATAACTGCTATGGATGAGCTTATAGACACGATCATCAACAGAATGGGAATAGTTGGAAGGTAGGTGCTTTAAATGAGAGTTACTCATAACATGATGATATCTACTTTTCTAAACGACTATTACAACAACCTTGAAAGAATTCAAAAAGGACAAAACATGTTGGCGTCAGGAAAAAAATTTACTAGGCCTTCCGATGACCCTGTCGCTGTAGTCACGAGTTTACGCATCAGAACGGACATGGCGCGAAATGATGCCTATACCAGAAATGCAGATGATGCAAAATCTTGGCTAGATATTACGGACAGCGCTTTATCTCAGCTAGGGAGTTTACTTCAAAGGACAAGAGAATTAGCTGTTGAGGGCGCTAATGGCACATTGACAGCAGGTGATATGCAAAAGATCGCTCAAGAGATAATACAATTAAAAGCCCAAATGGTCCAAGTAGGTAATACCCAATACAATGGAAGATATATATTTGCTGGTTTTAAGACTGATACACCTCCTTTTAGTGAAACTTCTAATAATTACAATGGCGATAGCAATTCAATAGAATTTGAAGTAGGACCGGGCGGGAATAGAATGGCTGTAAATGTGACAGGAGATAGACTCTTTGATGTAGTAGGAGGAACATCTCAACTTCTTGAAATGATGGATAACCTCAAAACTGCTTTAGAAAATGGAGACCATCAGGCTGTAAGCAGTATGATAGCTGATATAGATAAACAGCTGGAAAATGTTTTATCTGTAAGGGCAGAAGTAGGAGCAAAGTCAAATAGATTAGACCTCATACAAAATAGGCTCCAAAGTGATAATTATAACTTTACAGCCTTACTGTCTAAAAACGAAGATGCAGATTTAGCCCAAGTTATTACAAATCTCAAGATGGATGAAAATGTGTATAGGGCATCTCTGGCTGCAGGTGCCCGCATAATACAGCCCAGTTTAATAGATTTTCTAAGGTGATGAGGATGAATATAGCGATACACCAGACTTTTGGCAGGATAGGGATAAAGACTTATCCTGCCCAAATTTCTATAAAAAGCCCTAAAGCCGATCTTGAGATAAAGCAAATACCTGCGAAAATGGAAGTAGAACAGAAACTTCCACAAGTCCGCATAGACCAATATCAATGCTTTTATGAGTCGGGGCTTAAAAATATTTTTGACCTTGTGCACGATGAGGCAGAGAGGAGTAAGCAGATAGCACTTGATGCGATAGGCAAAATTGCTGAAGATGGGGATGTACTCGCTTCTATAGAAACTCATCAGGATGCAATTGTAAAATTGAGTCAAGAAGCTATGATCCAGGAAGTAGATTTTAATGTTGACCTCATGCCAAAGTCAAGGCCTAAAATATGGTTTGAAGGATATTTAAAGATAAATTGGGAATTGGGTGGTGTAGAAATAAAAGCAATACCTCATAAACCTATAATATCTGCAACACCAGCTCATGTAGAAATATACCTAAGGCAATATCCTTCGATAAAAATAGAGTATGTAGGAAATCACGTTGATAAGAGGATATGAGTTTAAAAGAAAGTGAGGAATTAATATGCAAATAAATACAAAAAACTTTGGCATCATAGAGTATAACCCTGAAGATGTCATTTACTTTGAAGAAGGTATACCCGGTTTTGAAAGTTTACACAATTTTTTAATAATCACTGACAATAGAGAAGATATGCCTTTTAAATGGCTTCAATCAATAGATGACACTGACATAGCTTTTGTAGTTATTGACCCTCGTGTGTTTAAACCTAATTATACTTTTGAAATTGATGAAGAATTAAAAGAAGAACTTCAAATTGAGGATATAAACCACCTTCTTATATACGTAATTGTAGTAATCCCCAATGAAATAGAAAAAATGACCGCAAACTTAAAAGCACCTATAATTATAAATGCTAAGAACAATAGAGGGAAACAGGTTATTCTCGACAATGAAGAATATTTAATAAAACACCCAATACTGGAGGAACTCAAAAATGCTTATTCTAACGCGTAAAGTAGGGCAATCAATAATTATAGGGGAAGATATTGAAATTAAAGTACTAGAAATTATTAACGGCCAAATGAAATTGGGGATTACTGCGCCAAAAAATATATCTATTTTAAGAAAAGAGCTTCTAGAAATCAAAGATGAGAACATAAAAGCGGCAAGCGTAAATAAACAGGTTTTAAGCCAATTAGAAAATTTTATTAAAAAACGCTAAAGTAAATCAAAAATATATCGATATATATAGTGAAAACAAAAGATGAAGCAGTTGGCCAACTGTGGAGCGCTAAATTTAAAATCATGGCAAGGATGCCAAATAAAAAAATTCAAGGAGGAAGGGTAAAATGATTATCAACCACAACTTAAGTGCGTTAAATGCCTGGAGAGCACTTTCAATTAACACTGCAAACACACAAAAAGTGTTAGAAAAACTTTCATCAGGTTACAGAATAAACAGAGCAGGGGATGACGCAGCAGGCCTTGCAATTTCAGAGAAGATGAGAGGACAGATTAGAGGATTAAATCAAGCAATGAGAAATGCTCAAGACGGCATATCTTTAATTCAAACAGCTGAAGGTGCATTAAATGAGGTACACGCAATACTCCAGAGAATGAGAGAACTCGTTGTGCAAGCAGCAAATGATACAAACACTCTTACTGATAGACAAAATATTCAAAAGGAGATTGATCAACTTAAAGCAGAAATAGATAGAATTGCATCAACAACCCAGTTTAACACTCGAAATCTTTTAAATGGTTCTTTGGCTGCTACTGCTGCTGCGCTTGTATTCCAGATTGGCGCTAATAGTCAACAAGTACTTAAATTAAATATAGCTACAATGACTGCGGCGGCGTTGAAAGGCACTGCTGCTGGAGCTATATCAATGGCAAGTATTAATGTAGCTACTAATAATGCTTCTGTTATTAGCGCTCAAATTAATTCTATTGATGCAGCAATAAACAAAGTGTCGGGTCAAAGGGCTGATCTTGGTGCAGTACAAAATAGACTTGAACATACAATTAACAACCTTGGTACAGCATCAGAAAACTTAACAGCAGCAGAGTCTCGTATAAGAGATGTTGATATGGCAAAAGCAATGATGGAATTTACAAAAGACAACATACTAAACCAGGCAGCAACAGCAATGCTTGCCCAAGCGAATCAATTACCACAAACGGTTTTACAATTACTCAGATAACACAAAAGGGAGGTCTTACCTCCCTTCAGACTGTTGACAAAATATCGGGAACCCGTTATTATGAGAAGGGTTCCTTGTTTTTTTTAACGGTATAAAGCAAAAGAGGAGAGGAGAAGGAAGATGTTATCAAAGAAACAGGATGCAAG
>Ga0224486_100034_pt1 | contig 77054 bp, 69 predicted proteins | sample TexhydDE_CT_test_FD_172013 | JGI IMG/M metagenome (GOLD analysis project Ga0224486, IMG submission 172013) | Fracking water microbial communities from deep shales in Oklahoma, United States - hydraulically fractured wells DE_CT_test ... | reverse complement strand
TAATAGCCTCACCCTGGCCACTGGCGCCACCTATACCCTTTTTCCCGGCGCGCCCGTCAAGCGCGACGGCGAGCCGGCGCAGGTGGCCGCCGTCCGCCCCGGCGACTGGGCGGTTCTGAACCTTATGTCCGGCAGCCGGCAGATAATAGCCCTGACGGCTTACAGCAATGTCACTTACGGCCGCGTCCTTTATGTGAGCGCGGACCGGCGCAGCCTGTACCTCATGGATTATGCCAATCAGTTTCGGATTTACGGACTGGATGATAGCACGGAAGTATATTGTTGGGGGCTCCCAGTCAGCGCCGCTACTTTAAGTCCGGGCGACTGGGTGCGCCTGACGATAGCTCCGGGAGGAGAAAAAGCCTGGCGCGCCGATATAGCTGCCCCGGCCGGTGAAACCGGTAAAGTCCTGGCCGGCGTTGACGGGCGGCAGGGGCTCCTGCGCACCGCCGACGGCGGCAGCTACACTTTAAGCGACCGCACCCTGGTCACTCTAAACGGCTACCGGGTGGACGCCGCTGGCCTGCCGGTCTGGGTGCCCGTGACCCTTACCCTTCTGGAAGGGCCGGAAGGGTCCATCCTGGCCCGGGTGGCGGCTGCGAGCTTTCCCGGCAGCCGGCCGCCGGAACTGGCCGTCTCGGTCCTGCCACGGGAAACCGGCTTCATCCTTAAAGGGACCACTACCGCCAGCCGCCTGTACTTAAACTATGATGACGGCAGGCAGGAGATAATTCCGCTGGATGCCAGGGGCAATTTCCAGTGGCCTTTATCAGGCGGGGAAAAAAGCGTCCTCCTGGTGGCCCTGGACCAGGCGACGAGCGGGGTGACGGGGCAGAAAATCGACCTGGAAAGCACGGTAGGAGAGGGTTTCTGGGATACTTTTGGCCACTGGGCGGAAGAGGACATCAAGAAAATGGCCGCCCGGGGTATACTGGAGGGCTATGAGGACGGCAGCTTTCGTCCGGACAGCCCGGTGCGGCGGGTGGAGCTGGTAGCCATGCTGGTCCGCCTGGCCGGCTGGGCGCCCGGCAGCGGGGAACCCCTGCCTTTCAGCGACGCGGCCGCCATCCCCGCCTGGGCGCAGGGCATTGTGGCCGCGGCCCGGACCCACGGCCTGGTAGCCGGCTATGAAGACGGCACCTTCCGACCGGACCGGCCAGTCAGCCGCGTGGAAGCGGCGGCCTTTTTCACCCGCTTTCTGGAGATCACCGGTAAAAATACTGACCGCGGCGACGCAACAGGTGCGGTCAACCCGGCTGCAGGAACGACCGCGCCGCTCCCGGCAGCTTCCCCGGCCGGACAGGCAGAAAACTCCCGGACGGGTGTATCTAACGCGGGCAGCCCCCTTACCGGCGCGGCACCTGGTACCTCCATGCCGGATTCCCTCCCCTTCCGCGACCGGGACGACGTCCCGGCGTGGGGCCGGGAGGCCGTGGCCCGTGCTTACGCCGCCGGCCTCATGCGCGGGGTTGCGCCGGACACCTTTGCCCCCCTCTCCCCCCTTACCCGCGCCCAGGCCGCGGCCGTCCTGGCACGGGTGTAGATATAAATTAAGGGACCTCGCGGTCCCTTAATTCGTCTCCAGCCATAATATGATGGTGTGCTGTTTCGTTTCCTCTTCCCAGGTGCTGAGCTGTTGTTCCAGGGCTTTGGCTTCCTTAGCGAGTTTTTCTTTTTCCGCCGAATCGGCGGCGGCGTTCACCTGGGCCACCTTGGCCTGGTACTGCTCCAGGGTGGCGCTGAACTGCTCGGTCAGGTCCAGGGTGGTGGTATTTTTGGAGATCACCTGACCCAGCTGGCTCAGTCCGTCCAGGAGGGCAGCGGCCTGGCCTTCTGCTACCTTGAATGTGTAAATTACCCGTTTTTCCTGGCCGTTGTCCTGGTCGGCGATGACCTGGGTGTCCGCGCCGCTGCCGGCCGCCAGGCTCAAGGCCCTTGCCCTGGCCACTGCCATATCAGCCACCGTAATTTTAAGCATGGTGCTGGTCGCCTGGCGCCGGTCGCCCAAGAAGGCGCGGGCTACATAGGGTTCAGCTGCAGCTACCTGCGTGGGCTGCCCGCCAGAATTGCCGTTGCCTGTAGGTGTAACCGCTCCGTCGGCGGGTTTGGAAGACTCTTTGCCGCTGCTGGCGATCACGGGTGCCGTGTCTTTACCGGGCGTTTCACCGCCACCCGGCTGCCGGCCGTCCGGCTTTACCGGCTGGTTGGTCCCGCTGTCCGGCAGCAAATTTGACGCCGGCGGCTCCGCGTTCGGAACGGGGGTGTCAACAGCTACCTGCCGGCCATCGCTGTGCTGCACACTGGCTACAGGTGCAGGCAAGTGCTGCCATATTCCCCGGGCGGCGTAGCCGATAGAGCCGGCGGCCAGTACAGCCACGGCTGCAGCGGCAGCCGCCCAGCGCCGGATACCTCGCCAGGGCCGGACCCTTTGCCGTTCCGCCAGCCTGGCGTTGGCCGCCGTAGCAAACCCCGGCGGCGCCGCCACCGGCGCCTTCAACCCCTGCAGCGCCAGGGAAAGCTTTCGCCAGCGGGCCAGTTCCTCCCGGCAGGCCGGGCAGCCTTCCAGGTGCTGCTGTAAAACTTCCATTTCTTCTGTGGCGAGTTCCCCGTCCAGGTAGGGCGAGAAAAACTCCCGCGCTTCACGGCACTGCATAACCTCTCACCTCAAGTCCGCCCGTGCCCGGGCGGCTTCTCCTCTGCCATCTGCGTTACTTTCTCTCTCATAGCCTGCCGCGCCCGGTTGAGGCGCGATTTCACCGTCCCCGGCGGGCAGCCCAGCAGGGACGCAATTTCCTCATAACTGTAACCCTGCAGTTCCCGCAGCACCAGCACCGCCTGGTACTCCGCCGGCAGCTGCCTTAAGGCCCGCCGGACAAGGCCCTGCACTTCCAGCTCCTCCACCAGTTCCTGGGGGTCGCCCCCGGTGGCGGCCACTTCCCTGGTGACCTCGCCCTCGCCCGTATCCAGGGGGGCGTCCAGGGAAACCGCCGGGTGGCGGGCCGTTTTCCGGCGCAGGTTTAAAAATAAATTTACGGTGATGCGGTGCAGCCAGGTGCCCGGGTCGGCCTCGTACCGGAACTTATCCAGCCCCATGTAGGCCCGGACAAAAACCTCCTGGGCCAGGTCCTGGGCGTCGGTATGGTTGCCCGTCAGCTGGTAGCTCAAATTATATACTCTATCTTGATAGGTCAGGACCAGTTCTTCAAAGGAAACAGCGCCATTCTTTTTGCCAGGCGCTTTTTTACTCCCAAGGTTCAAGAAGAACACCCCTGGAGGCCCGGTATTACCCGGACACTTATTAGACAACATTGAAGGACAAAAAGTTCCCATTTTGCATTTCTAGTATATTATAGCCGCGGGCCTCCTGCAATCTGGCAAACAATGTATTTAGCTTTTCTTGTGCCGCCGATTTTATTTTCTAAACAACTTATTTCCTGTTAAATAAAACTTAATCACCGATCCGGACCCGCTCAGTACCCTCTCCGCTTTCACTCCGTTTTCTGAACTATTGTGTAATAAAGTTATATTTAAACAGGATTGTGCTCCCAGATAGCCTTCTCATTGAAGTGATAACAAAGTGATTGTATAATAAAAGGCGGATTAACTTAAGGAGGCATACCATAATGAGTACTGCCAAGGAAGAACTGAAAAGAATGCTGGAAAAAATTGATGAGCGACAGGCAAAAAAGATATTGCTTTTCTCTAAAAAAATAACCAGGGAAGATACCCATCAAAAAACAGCTTTCTGGCCTGGGAATAACCTTTTGCGCATGGCTGGTTTTTTTGAAGGGCCGGCAGACCTGTCCAGGCGTCATGATTACTATATATCCAAGGAGCACAAAAGTTGATGCGGGTTTTGATTGATACCAGCGCAATAGTAGCTATACTCAACAGAGCCGATGAAAATCATTCCCATGCTTTAGATTTAATGCAAAAGGCCAAGAAGCAGGGAATAAAACTGTTTATGACCAACTTTTTAGTTGGCGAAACTTATGCTACTCTTTTATCAAGGATAGGATTATATGCCGCCAGGGAATGGCTTATAAATAATGATATTCCTGTAATTAGAGCGACGGCCAAAGATGAACAAGAAGCGAAGGGGATTATCCTCAGGTACAAAGATAAAGACTTTTCTTACGTAGATGCAATCAGTTTTGCTGTCATGAAACGATTTAAAATGAGTACAGCATTTGCTTTTGATGACCATTTTAAGCAGTTCGGCTTTAAACTATATAGCAGCCATTAAGACAAGGGACCTCGCGGTCCCTTGTTTCGTCTCGGGACAAAAGTTCCTGAAAACATTTGAGCTTTCGCAGTTGGGAAAGCGACTTTTTCGGTCCGTTATCTTGTTTCCAGCAATAGTTCCAATGCGCCACCTTATTTTTCGGTTAAACCCCGCCCGCCGCTCCGGTCGAAACACCTGCGCGGGCTTTCTGCCTGGCCGCCGGGCGCCGGCCGAGGTCGTCGAAAAGGGTGTACTACCGGCACGATGACCAGGGTGAGGAAGGTGGAAAAGGTCAGGCCTGGTAACGCCCTTATTTTTTCATTGCCGTTAAAAAGTTCGTTATGGTAAAATGATCATGGCCGGGATAATTCTGCCACGACCGATTTCACCCGGCCGGAGGACAAACCGGAGGAAGTAGAAATGGTGAAAAACGCAAAGCGTTTATTATGCCTGGCGCTGCTCTTCGCCCTACTGCCGGCGGCCGCATGGGCCACAACGCCCCGGTTCAACGACATCCAGGGCCATTGGGCCAGGGATTATATCCTCGCTTTTGCCGCCAAAGACCTGGTCCACGGCTACCCGGACGGGAGCTTCCGGCCCGACCGGCCCGTTAGCCGGGCGGAATTCATCTGCATCTTGCTCAACTGCCTGGGGATCACCCCGGCGCCCGGGGCCCAAACCTCGGCCTTCAGCGACACCGCCAACCACTGGGCCCGCGCCCAGATCGCCGAAGCGGTGCTGCGGGGCATCCTCGTCCCCGGCGAGTATCCCGACGGATTGAAGCCCAACGGCCCCCTCTACCGCAGCGAAGTCGCCGCTATGATGGTCAGGGCCCTTGGGAAAAAACCCACCACGACCCCCACCACTTTTAAAGACAACGCCCAGGTAGAGAAGAGCATGTACAAGGGCTATATCAAGACGGCCTGTGATGAGGGGCTGATGCACGGCTACCCGGACGGGACTTTCCGTCCCTTCCAGGGCGTGACCAGGGGCGAAGCCTGCGCCATGCTGACCAATTTCCTGGGCAAGCTTGGCACCCCGTCCGCCCCGCCTGCGGCGACCAATCCCTCTAGCGGCGGCTCCCTGACGACCCTGATCATCAAGGGCAACCGCTACACCCTGGGGAACACGGCGGTCTACCTTAGGCGGGACATGACCAACATACCCATCTCCTCCCTGAGCGTGGCAGGGGGCTTGCTTTTCATCAACAACACCTACACCTACCCCTTGAACGGCACCGTTAATAATCCCGATCTGGTTGTCAACAACGTCCGCTATGTCAACTGCCGCCTCAGCGCCGCCGGCGGCGAGGTGGCGGCCGAACCGGATGCCGTCGTGGTGGACAGCTTCACCTACGACGGCCGAAAATACTACGCCGATTACGTCAAACTCTACATCGGCAACAAAAACGGCGACTACTACCTTTCCGACGCCGCCGTGATCGATGAGCGCACCATCAGGGTCGCGGGCAACGACTACGACCTCGCCACAACCCCCGTGGCCGTCGCCCTGGGCGAAGATTTCTATGCCGTCACCAATATCTATTACGACGGTGACAATATCAGCCTGGACCTGGTACCCACCGCCCCGGTAGTGAGGAAGGGTCTTGATCTATCGGACATCTCGGCCATCTTTATAGACAATGGGCCTATAAGCCTTGACAACGTCAGCAGCCTCTTCTTCATTATCGACGGCACCGCCTACGATCTCGGGGAAGCGGTCGTCGACGCCTCCGGCAGCTTTACGGCGGACGGCAAGAATTACCCTCCCGATCAGGTAACCGTCGTTCTGAATAAAAGCTTCTACAAGCTGAAAGATGCCAGGAATAATGACGGCAAGTTCGTTTTCTACTGCACGTCCAGCCCCGTGGCCGTCTGGGCCAGGGTGAACGACAAGTACCAGGACGCCGGCGCGATCCAGATCTTCGTCGGGAGCAACACATACGACCTGAAGGACGTCCTGGTAGTGCAGCGCAACGTGATCCGTGTCGGCGGCCGCCAGTATAAGCTGAGGGACGTGGCAGGATGCCTTATTGACGGTAAGTTCTACGATCTAGAAGAAATAGACTACGACGCCGATTTGGAACTTACAACATTGGAGGTCGTTGAAAGCAGCGGCACCTGGATTGGCGGCCTCACCAACCGGCCGCAAAGGTATGCCTTCTACCTCGACAACAACCTTTACCGCGACGGCGCCGGCGAAGAAACGGCGATTTACGCCGCTGGGGATTGGCGGACCCTGGACCTCATCACCTTTGCCGATCCCTCCCACTTCGTCTACGACAACACGACCTACGATCTTATAGGAGCGCAAATCAAGATCGGCGACACCACCTTTAAGGTGACCGACGCCGCCTGGCGGGTGGGAACGCAGACCCTGGAGGTTTACCTGCAGGTACCTTAAAATTTTCTCCGGAAATTTTTCCGGCGGCGGGAACTTTTTGCCGCGACCTGGTGTCTAACTAACTGGTTGGGCGAGGAAAGGCCGTCCAAACCAGCAGGAAAACTGGACGGCCGTGTAGAATATTCCTCCCCTGGGGAGTTTCCCCCAATCAGAGCATAAATCGCAGCCTCCAGACGCAGCAACGGACGCAAAACCAAACGGGAAAGGAGGGATGGGCCGGGTGAATGGGGCTGCCCGGGCCGAAAGAGAAGCAACATAGCGCCCTACATATGGGCAAAAAACTCAAGGAGGGAAAATAGTTGTTAAAGACGAGGAAGAAATGGATTTCCATCCTGCTCACCCTGGCCATGCTGGTGGGCCTGATGGTGCCCCTGGCGCCGGCAGCTATGGCATCCACTGATTACCGGGCTCTGAACGTGCCGAGCGTGCTGGATGGGGTAGTAACTAAGCTAGGTAGCGTAATTATCGAAGTTGATGGCGGTACCCTGAAAAAAGGAGATATTGTTAACCTCAAATTACCCAGTGATTTTGAGGTAGGTACCGTACCAAGCGCTGTATATGATGGATATCAGCTTACTGGTACTAAAGATGGAAAAACGCTGAAGGTCGTTGCTACTGCTCCTTATTCATTAAGCGGTAAGATCAATGAACTTACAGGTGACATGATTCAACTGGAATCCGTCAGCGAAGAAGAATTCAAGCTTAAAATTGTTGGTGACCCCCGTAGCGAGATAAATGGACAAGCGACTGACGCGTCAATTATCAGGCTCGATTTTGAGGGAGTCTATGTCGACAGCGGCTTCGATGGTGATATTACCCTGACAGCGACTGCTCCTTCCACTTCAGGTTTTATGAGCGGCAGCGTAGTAATCGGCCAGGTGGTCAGCGGCGACAGGAAGGTGGAACTCTCAGTAACCAACTTGCCGTCTTTCAGCGATAGTACGGAAGGTGATTCTATCAAGATCCGGGTTACTGAGAGGAAGCCCAGCGCTCTGGACAGCGGTGCTGAATCCTTGAAATTCAAATTGCCTTCAGAGTTTAAATGGATTGGCACTCCGAAAGTGACGGAACTTTGGGGTAATGAAGTAAAAATAGCCTCGAGCGTTAGCGGCCTTGATACGCCATCAAGTGATGAAGCTATCGGGCTCATATACGATGGAATAAACGACGATGAGCTTGAGTTTACTATGAAAGTTTGGGATCCACAACAAAATGCTTGGGTAGATAAAAGAAAAGACGGTACGGACGGGACTACGGAAGAAACTGCCTTCGAGCTGGTGCTCGACATCGAGGTAGACGATGAAAAAGACGCCCAGGTGGGTGACGTTGTGGTATCCACGTCGGGCAGCAAGAGCGACGTCAGCCCCAGCGAGCTGACGGTAGCTACTTACGGTCAGTACGAAGCTACGGCAGAAGCTGGCGATGCCCCGACTATCTATGCCGGTCAGATTGACGCGCAGATTGGTAAAGTTATAATCAAAGAATCTATCGCAGGCAGCCTTACCGAGGGTCGCACCATCCTCCTGACCTTACCGGAGTGGGCCAAGTGGCGCAAGATTGATACTGACAGCGACAACGGTTGTACTCTGGAATTTAGAGGCTTCCCCGGAACTGACGGCCGCACTGCGAAGTGGACAGTTAAGAGTGAATCGACAAATGATCCGGCTACTTTGGAGCTTGAAAAGATGGAAGTTGCCATACGTCCTGGCGTTACAGGCGACCTGACCATTGAGGTAGACGGCACTGCCGGCGTTCGTGGGACCATCACCGTGGCCAAAGTTGGCATTCCGGCCACCATGGAGTATGCAGGTTCGCCCGTCGAAGTGAAACTCGGCAGCACAGTTAATATCGGTGATGTTCTGATTAAAGAAACCAATCCTGGCTCCATCGATGACGATAAGAACCTCATTCTCGACTTGCCTGAAGGAGTGCGCTTCGTTGGTACTCCGACGGTAAAAGTAGAGGAAGGCAATATTGCCCTGTTAACCCAGGACGTCCGTACTCAAAGTGATAGCGGCACGGACGACAACCAGGTGGTTATCCCCGTCGACAGCAAGAGCTCTAAGGCCAGCACGATCAGGGTGAGCAATATCAAGATAGCCGCCGACCGCACGGTGCCCGAGGGCGATATCGTGTTGAAACTGAAAGGCTCGGCTGTAGCTGCCTCAATTGATACAAATGAAATTAAAGATAAGTATAGCAACGATGGAACCTATTTCGAAGTTGACGGTAAGGATGCGTTCTCTTATAGTACCTATAAGGATACCCTCTTCCCCGGCTACAGCACCACGGCGAAAGTCACTGTAGCTAAAGCTGTGGCCCCTGGAGAGACAAAGGCGGCTGCTAAGTTCGTTATCGGCAGCACTACCTACAGCGTCAATGGCGTGGAAGCCACGATGGACGTAGCTGCCTATACCAAAGACGGCCGTACCTACCTGCCGGTTCGGTATGTCGCCTATGCCCTGGGGATCACGCCTGAGAACGTCCTCTGGGACGGCAGCAGAGCGACCTTTATCGGCAACGGTAGGGTAGTCCAGGTGACTCCGGGAAGCAACATCCTTAGCATTAATGGTGCTCCCGTCACCATGGACGTGGTAACGGAGGTCGTGAATGGACGCGTAATGGTGCCGTTCAGGTGGGTCGCCCAGGCCTTCGGCGCCCAGGTAGACTGGGATGAAGCCACCCAGACGGTAACCATGAACCTGTAAAACATTGGATGTAAATGGTAAAAAAGCCCCGGCCCCCCAAAGGGCCGGGGTCTAACTTTGGAGTGAATTGTTATGCGCTACAAAATTACCTTCTTGTTAGTTCTATTGCTATTAAACTTATCTGTTGTCACCCCTTCTTTTGCCGCTACAAATAATAGCGAAGGCACATTGACACTGCAACAGGCTATAGAAATGGGGCTCAATTATGATCGCGGCGTGAAAGTAGCGGAAGCTGAGGTCGACCGGACGTGGTACATTCGCGACGATGCAGCGGATAAAATAGATTTTTACGCTGTGCCAGGCGCAACTAACTATAGCCAAGAGTACCAGGTAAGCTGGAACACTCTGCTGAATGCCGATTTAAATTGGCGGATGAGCAAAAAAACTTTAGAAACCACACGTGACACCCTCGCCCTAAAAATTTGCCAAAGCTATTGGAACGTGCAAACAGCCGAGGATAAAGTTCATACGCAGGAATTAATTGAACAGCAGGCACTGGCTAACCTACAAAACGCAAGAGCTGGATTGCAAGCCGGTACTATTGCACCTTCGGATGTGGTCTACGCTGAGACGCAATGGCAGCAGGCTAAAAGCAACCTGGACGCAGCCCGGCACAATTTGGATGATGCCTACAGTGCTCTAAACCAGTTAATCGGTTTGGATCCTAGCGCCAGGCCGCGTCTTGTCGATATGCCTGAGTATGAACCTTTAAAGGTTGACAATTTGGAAACCGAAGTGGAACGTATAGTTAGTGGTAGCCCTAGCGTCTGGCTGGCGCAGCAAAAAGTTACTATCCAGGAATGGGCTGCCGATATGATGATGTTTACCGGACAGTACTCGCCATATAAAGCAAGAGAAATAGCCGTAGATCAGGCCGAATTAAATGCGGCGAATACACGGGAAATAATGAAGCAGGTAACGAGAAGCATTTATTATGCCACCATGGAAATAGAAAAATCCTATGAAGCGGCAAAAGAAGGGCTGAGAAAAGCGGAAGAAAACCTCCGGGTAGCTAAAGCTAAATATGATGCCGGCACAGCCATCAAAACCGATGTAGTAGCGGCTGAAGTGGCCGTTGCCCAGGCCCAACAGGCCATAAACGACCTAACGCGCCAGCATGCATACATGAAACTTGCTTTTCAGAAACCCTGGGCTGCATCCGGTAGTAGGAGCGGTAGCAGTACGACCGGAACAGGAAAATAAAAACAATGGATATTCCCAAGAGGGTATACTGTTGGCCGGACTACCGGTCAATTTTTTGTTTGGTTATAGTGTAAGCTTCGTAAGCGTCAAAACCAACCCACCTAGCACCAAAAAAGATTTATAGGATAATTCCACTCAAAGGGAAGGAATATTAAGACAATTGAAACAAGCTATGCTCACTAGTTTCTTAATAAAGTGGGAAAGGCCGTCTATATACCAATTACGCAAATTGTAATTGACAGCAAAAATAAGCATAAATATAATAAAAATAGCTGCGGTAAATGCTACCATACTAGGAAGGTGAGGGCTCGTTGAAGTGGCAAATTATAAACGGGTTTGCCAGAGGTAAAAAATTGTTGGTGTTTATTTCGTTGATTATAATACTGGTGGCTGCAATTACCATTATTGACAGGAAGGATGCCAATCCCTCCCGGGAATCCCATGGTGCCGGAATTAAAGTAAAGGTCCTACGGGTTGAGGAACAGCAACTGTCTGAAAAAACTCAGGTGACGGCTACGGTTATCCCCTACGAAAGGGTCAATTTGGCTGCTAAAGTTATGGCCCATGTCAGAGAAATAAACGTAAAAGAGGGGGACAGCTTTTCCGCCGGCCAGGTGCTGGCACGGCTGGACCAGCGTGAGATCGTAACCCAGACCAGCATGGCGGAGGCGGGCCTGGAGCAAGCCTCAAAGGCTGTAAGCGCAGCTGAAGCTGCCCTCAAAGAGCTCGCCGCTGAACGAGAAGCTGCCTTGGCTAACCTGAGTAACGCACAAAATAAATATGAGCGCGCCGAAAAACTTTACCACGCCGGAGCAGCCAGCAAGCAGGATTATGACAATGCTGCTGAATATTATACTACAGCTAAAGCGCAAATAGAACGGCTGGACGCCCAGGAACAGGCCCTTCTTGCCCAGCGCCAGCAAGCTCTGGCTAAAGTCAAGGAAGCTCAGGCCGCTTTGACCGCTGCCAACATACAGATGGACTATACAGAAATAAGCGCTCCCTTTGCCGGGTTGGTGTTTAAAAAGATGGTCGAAGTTGGCGACCTGGTAGGGCCGGGGCAGCCTCTGCTGGTCGTAGACCGACCGCCCTGGCGGGTGGAAGCAGCCCTCAATGAGCAATACCTGCCGCGTATCCACGTGGGCGACACCTTAAAGATCGAAGTGGACAACTTGGCAGGACAGCAGTTTGCCGGCAGGGTGGTAGAGATCAATCCTGCCGTCGACCCTATGTCACGGACCTTCAAAATCAAAATCGATCTGCCGGAAAATGGCGGTATCAAGCCGGGGATGTTCGCCAGGGTTTACTTGCCAGTTGGCCAGCGCCGGGGGATTGTCCTGCCGGAAACGGCAGTAATTAAAAAGTATGATCTTCACGGAGTTTTTGTCGTCGGCGAGGATAGTAAGGCCCACCTACGCTACGTGGAGGTGGGCAGGAAGGTGGACGGCGGCCTGGAAATCACCGCCGGCCTTAAACCTGGTGAGATGGTGATCACCGGCGGCCTGGATGGCCTGGAAGACGGCCTGCCGGTGGAGGTGGAATAAAATTATGCGTAAATTAAGCTTTGCCGGGCAGGTGGCTGCCAGGTTTATCAATTCCAAACTCACGCCGCTATTAATCATAGCAACCGTTTTAATGGGCTTGATGGCGGTCCTGACTACGCCCCGCGAAGAAGAACCCCAGATCAAGGTGCCCATGATCGACATCATGGTGGCCGCCCCTGGTGCGCGGGTGGAGGAAGTCGAAACCAAGGTTAGCAAGCCTCTGGAAAAGCTCATGTGGGAAGTGGAAGGCGTCGAGTACGTTTATTCGACTTCCCGGGCGGAAATGGCCCTGGTGACGGTCCGCTTCAAGGTTGGCTCGGAGCCAGAAGCCAGTCTGGTCAAGGTTTACAACAAGATCTTCGCCAATATGGACCGCATGCCGCCGGGGGTTACCCAGCCCCTAATTAAGCTGAAATCCATCGACGACGTGCCTATCGTCACTTTGACCCTGTGGAGTCAGGAACTTAACGATTACCAGCTGCGGAAAATCGCCCTGGTCCTGGAAGACGAGTTAAAGAAGATCGCCAACGTGGGCGAAACCAAAATCTACGGCGGCCGCCCGCGTCAGGTTAGCATCTATCTGGACGCCGGCCGCCTGGCGGCCTACAATCTTACGCCCCTGGATGTGACGGGTGTACTACAACAGGCCAATAGCTCCCTTGTAAGTGGCAGCTTTAACAGCAACAACAGCGAGATCAAGGTCCGGACCGGGGAGTTTTTCCAGGGCGTCGAAGATGTTGCCAACCTGCTGATTACTGTGGCCGATGGCAGGCCTGTGTACCTGCGGGATATAGCCGAAGTCAAGGACGGGCCGGCTGAAGTCACCAACTACGTTTTCTTCGGGCTAGGCCCCCACCCTGAAGAGAGGGACCGGGAAATCGCAGGTTCCGGCCAAGGGGTTTACCCGGCGGTGACCATTTCTGTGAGTAAGAAGAAGGGGACCAACGCCGTCGCAGTGGCCGATGAAGTTATTGCGAAGGTTGAAAACCTGCGCGGCAGGATTGTACCGGCGAACGTAGGGGTTACCGTCACGCGGGACTACGGCGAAACGGCGGCGGAGAAATCAAACGAACTCATCAAGCATCTGCTAATCGCCACTCTGTCGGTCACCGTACTGATCGGCATCACCCTGGGACTACGGGCGGGTATAATCATTGCCATAACCGTACCCGTCACCCTGGCCATCGCTCTTTTCCTCAGCAAGCTGTTCGGCTATACCCTGAACCGGGTTACCCTCTTTGCCCTGATCTTTGCCATAGGCATCCTAGTGGATGACGCTATCGTTGTTATCGAGAACATCCACCGCTGGTTCACTATGAAGCGAAGGCATGACCAGGAAACGGCCGTCCTGGCCGTGGACGAGGTGGGTAATCCCACCATCCTGGCTACCTTTACCGTTATCGCCGTCCTGCTGCCTATGGCCTTTGTTACAGGATTAATGGGCCCCTATATGAGCCCTATCCCCATCAATGCTTCCGTGGCTATGTTTTTTTCGCTGCTGGTGGCGTTCATCGTCACTCCCTGGGCAGCATACCGCCTGTTGCGCCAACCCCATAACGGTGCTGAACATCAGGAAAGCAGTTCTTCCCCTCTGGCTGGCAGGTATTCCCTCTTTATGCGCGGTCTCCTGCACAGCGCCGGGAAAAGGAACCTTTTTCTCGGCGGGGTAGTCTTCCTGCTACTCATTGCTTTCGGGATGATAGCAGGCAAACTGGTTACTTTCAAAATGCTGCCCTTTGACAACAAGAGCGAGGTCGAGATCGTTATCGACATGCCCGAAGGCGCGACCCTGGAAGAAACTAGCAAAGTGACCCTGGCCATCGGCGACTATCTAAAAACCGTGGAGGAAGTGACCAACTTCCAGCTTTACGCCGGCATTCCCGCACCATTCAACTTTAACGGCCTGGTGCGCCATTACTACCTGCGGGAAGGAAGCAACGTCGCCGACATCCAGGTCAATCTCCTGCCCAAGCACGACCGCCGTCGGCAAAGCCATGACATCGCCAAGGCCATTCGGCCCGAGGTGCAGAGAATAGCTGCACAATACGGGGCCAACGCCAAAGTAGTGGAGGTGCCGCCGGGACCGCCGGTGCTTTCCACCCTGGTGGCCGAGATTTACGGCGAAAACCTGGAGGAACAGGTGGCGGCTGCCGCCAAAGTCAAGGAAATCCTAGCCAGTACGCCGGGGGTGGTGGACGTTGACTGGTTTGTCAACGACGACCAGACCCAATATCACTTTGCAATTAAGGATAAGGTCCGAGCCAGCGGCATATCGGAAGACCAGATCGTCCGTACCATCAGGCTACTTTTGAGCGGCTACGACGCTGGCGCCTTGGACCAGTCGGGCAGCCTGGAAGGGACCAGGGTGGTGGTCCGGGCACCGAAGACCGAACGTACCAGCTTAGCGGGATTGCTTTCTTATAAAATACGCAACGCAGCAGGGCAGCTTGTTCCCCTGGCTGAGCTGGTGGAACCGGTTAAAGGCTTGGCGGACAAACAGATCGATCATAAAAACCTGCAGCGGGTAATCTATGTGGTAGCCGATGTAGCGGGCAAAGAAGAAAGCCCGGTTTACGCTATGCTGGCCGTCCATAATAAAATTAAGTCGATTACTTCAAGTGACGGCCAGCCTATAAAAATCTACTTTACCAGGCAGCCGGAGAACGAGAAGGGCATCAGCCTGAAGTGGGACGGAGAGTGGCAGATCACATATGAAGTTTTTCGCGACCTGGGACTGGCCTTCGCCGTGGGTCTTATCGTTATGTACCTGCTTATTGTGGGATGGTTCCAGTCCTTTGTGGTACCGATAGTCATTATGTCGCCCATCCCCTTAACCCTGACGGGCATCATTCCCGGGCACCTGCTACTGGGCGCTTTCTTCACTGCCACCTCAATGATAGGGTTTATTGCTCTGGCCGGCATTATCGTCCGCAACTCCATTCTGTTAGTGGAATTTGCCAAACAGCGGACCGACGAAGGGCTGTCCCTCGAGGAAGCGGTGATCGATGCGGGCATCGTTAGGGCCAAGCCCATTCTCCTGACGGCCGCCGCCGTCATGGTCGGGAGTTTCGTGATCCTTTTCGACCCCATTTTCCAGGGGATGGCCATATCCCTGATCTTCGGCACACTGCTCTCGACCACTCTGACCCTTTTCGTGGTGCCCCTGCTGTATTACCTGGTTATGAGCAGGAGGTCTGCCGCCCGGCGGTCAACGGAACTTGATCTCCAGAAGGGTGAAACTGTTTAAGTAGGTGATTTCCACATTGGTACCGTTTATGAGGGCTTGATCGCCCTCGTATTTTTTGCCGTCTTTGTCCGAAAGGCGGCTTAAAATACTTCAATAGCCACTTTTAGTCATAGGGATGCTCAGAAAAAGCCCCGACGCTAGATGGTGTCGGTCACCGCCAATGCTGGGGCAAACAGCTTTGGGAAAAACGGGGGAGCGCGAGGGGCTGTAATCACCCTGGCTCTCCCCCAGTTTTCTAAATAACCGTTAAAACTGGCAGCACAAAGACCTTAAAACCCTTGCCGTCAAGCCGTAAGGAAAATTTCTTAAGCTCTTCTAAGATCTTTTCTTGATCATCATCGTTGATTACCGTAACTACGGCACAGTTGAACCCCGGCCATACCGCATCGTCCAGCTTAGGCTCGCTGTTCTTCCCTTTACCCAGCACCCTGTCCCATTTAGTAAAGCCGGTAACCCCCAGCGAATTGAGCATCTCCATTACGTCCTCGTCAAAATCCACATCATAGGTGATAAAAAACAGCTTCATCACAACACCCCTTCAAAAAATAGAAGTCAGAAGCAAGAAGTCAGAAGTCGGATTTTCCGTTGGAACCGGCTAAAGCCAGTTTCTGATTTAATGTCGGCTACGCTTTACATTTTCTCCCGTTCGCTGGTGACGGCGGCCGCCACTTGGTAAAAATCGTAAATCTCCAGCTGTAGTTCCTAAGGAGAGATTTATGCCCGCCTTCTAAATGCCAGCCACCTTGCGAAGTCTTCTTTCCTCAAACAGGCTGTAAACCGTCGGGATTAGCACCAGGGTGACCAGGGTTGACACGGACAGCCCTCCCAACATGGTGATTCCTAGTGGGTTCCATATTTCCGCACCCACACCTCTGGAAACGGCCAGAGGCAGCATGCCGAAAAACATGGCTGCGGTAGTCATCAGAATTGGCCTTAACCTGTTGCGTCCGGCATTGACTATCGCTTCCCGTAAAGGCTGACCTCTATTTTGCAACAGGTGGGTGTAGTCAAGCAAGACAATGGCATTTCTCACTACAATTCCTGTCAGCATGATTATGCCCATGTAAGAAATTAAGCTTAAGGTTGTACCGGTTAAATAAAATGCGTAGAATACACCCGTTAAAGCAAAGGGCACCGAGAACATCACGATCAGGGGATCCCGGAGATTGCCGTACAGCGAGGCCATAATCATGTAAACAAGAACAATTCCCAGGACCAATACCAGGCTGAGATCCTTAAAGGCTTTTTGTTGTTCTTCAACTTCTCCGCCGAAGCTGACTGAAACACCCGGCGGTATATCCACATTTTTAAGAGCATCTTTGATGTCGTTGGTAATTTCCCCCAGGGAACGGCCGTACCTGTCTGCCTCTACCTTGACGATTCGCTGGCGGTTTTTCCTTTCAATTTCTACAGGTCCCTCGCCACTTTTTATTTCGGCGATGTTTTTCAATTTAATCATTCTGCCGTCGGGAGTAAAGACCGGCACTTCCGGCAAATTCTCCAGCTTGTTTTTGTCCTCCTCCCTGAGGCGGATGAAAATATCAAAGCTATCGCCCGCATCGCGGAACTCGGTGGGGTTATCCCCGTAGAAATAGTTGCGAACCGTACCTGCAATCGTAGCAACGTTTAGCCCCAAAGAGGATGCTTTTTCGCGATCCACCTCCACCCAAATCTCCGGCCGGGGATCTTTTTGGCTGAGGGCGACATCGGTCGTGCCGGGGACTTCCTGAACAATCTTTTTCACCCGTTCGGCCACTTCGAGGTTGGTCTTCAAGTCGGGGCCCGCAATTTCAACGACAATCGGCTTTCCGCCGCCCATCATGAGTGAGGAAACCTGGCTCGTGGCAGTAACCTTCATCCGGCTTATACCCGGTATTCTTTCCAGCTGTTCTCTTAACTTGCCGGCGATATCCTTCGCGCTGCGTTCCCTCTTATCTCTGTCTACCAGCTTAAAACCAATCATTCCGACGTTGGGTCCTTCGTCCATGCCCAGAGCCGCGCCAAATCCTTCTTCGCTCTGCCCGCAAAAGGCGTAAGAGTGCCTCAATTCCTCCGGTTTTACTATTTCACCGATGGTTTGCAGCATTTTTTCAATAACCCTGGTTGTTTCTTCTATCCTTGTTCCTTCCGGCAGGCGAAATTCAATGTTGACATCCCCGGAATCCATATCCGGCACGAAACTGCTCCCCATAAAAGGTACCAGGGCGAGGCTGCTGGCAAAAATCAAAAGGGACACGATAATAACGGTCTTTTTGTGGGACAGGGCCCAGGCAAGTATGCGGCCGTAAGTATCTTCAATAAGAACCAGATATTTCTCTGTAGTTATGTAAAATTTGCTCCATAAGCTCTCTTTTTTCGCGGATTCTTTATTACTGGTTCCCAGCCACTTTGCGGACAACATCGGCGTCATGGAGAGGGAAGTAAAAAGGGAAGCCAGCATGGTCACCACAATAACAAACCCTAGTTCCTTAAAAAGCGCCCCCGTAATTCCCCTCACAAACATTAGCGGGACAAAAACTACCACTATTGTCAGGGTTGCCGCCGTCATAGCCGTGCCCACTTCGCTAGCACCAAAAATAGCGCTGGTTCGCGGCCGGCCGCCGTGCTCAAGGTGCCGGGTGATGTTCTCCAGCACTACAATAGCGTCATCTACCACCATGCCAGTTACAATCGCAAGTGACATCAGAGAAACCACGTTTAAAGTGTAACCAAAGAAATAGAGAAAGATAAAAGCGATAATCAGCGAAAAGGGGATGGATAGGGCTATGATTATAGCCGCTCTGACCCTTCTCAAAAAGAGAATAGTAACAATAATTACAAGAAGGGCGCTCCTTAATAACTCATGCTGCAAAGTTTTAATGGATTGTAAAATAGTTTCGGAACTGTCCATAACGGTGTTAATTTTAACATCGGTGGGCAGGTCTTTTTCTATTTCTTTAAGTTTATCCTTGACATCCTGAACAACTTTTACGGTATTTTTACCAGTCTGCTTTTGTAAAATAAGAACTATGGCTTTTTTCCCGTCCCCCCAGCCGTTTACAGTTTGCTCTTTGTAGGCATCTTCAACTTCGGCTACGTCCTTAAGGTAAACAGGTCTGCCATTAAAATAGCCGACCACCGTATTTTTTATTTCCTCTACGTCCTTGTACCTAGCCGGAATACGGACAAAATATTCCTGGGTACCGGATTTTATACTGCCGGCAGGAAGGTTTAAATTCTCTGCTGCTAGAACCTGTTTAACCTGCATTAAATTCAGGTGGTAACCGTTTATTTTTTGAAGATCGAAATGAACATTTATTTGCCTCTTCATACCCCCGTACAGCTGAACGGCACCAACTCCCGGAACGCGCTTCAATTCATCGGCAATTTTTTTCTCCGTCAAATAATAGAGTCTCGGCCAGCTTGTATCTCCGGTGACGGTCATTACCAGAATGGGGATGCTAGCGCTGCTGAACTTAAAAATTACCGGTTCTTCTGCGTCGTCCGGGAGTTTCTTTTTGGCCAGCTCTAGCTTGTCCCGGATATCGTTGGCAGCCTCCTCGAGGTCCGTTCCCCATTCGAATTTACAGGTTACCAGGGAGAGATTATCCAGGGACTTAGAGGTAAGCGTATCTAAGTTGTTTACCATGGTGAGCTGATCTTCGAGGTGCTTGGTAATTTCTGTTTCGACGTCGGAAGCGCTCGCTCCCGGCCAGACGGTCAGGACACTTACCGACGGCATTTCGATGTCCGGAAGCAGATCGATGGGAAGCCTGGTTAGAGAAAGGGCCCCCAAAATAATTACGGCCAGGAAAAGCATTAAGGTGGCAACCGGCTGTTTAACGGAAAACTCAGGAAGCCTCACTGCCTGCAACACCTCTTTCCTCTATAGAAACCTGCGCGCCGTCGTGAAGCTGGTTCTGCCCTCTGGTAACAACCAGCTCTTTTTCAGCTAAGCCCTCGGTTATCTCGGTAAAATTACCCTGAGTGATGCCTGTTTTTACGTTTTTTAAAATTGCTTTGTTATCTTCGACGACATATACGTAATAGCTTCCTGTGCCCGGCATTTTATTAAGGGCTTCAGTGGGAACTGCCAGGGCTTTCCGTTCGCCCAAATACAACTTAATGCGGGCAAACATACCGGATCGAAGCTCATAGTTCTCATTGGGAAGGCGTATTTCAATTTCGGCCGTCCGGGTGGTCGGGTCAATAGTTGGGCTGATAACCGAGACCACGCCTTCAAAAACCTTCCCAGGGAAAGCATCTACAGTTATTTCTGCTTTCATCCCCTTTTTGAGTTGGGGAAAATCCTTTTCAGTTACACTGCAGACAATTTTTAGCTCATCTTCCTGGGAAATGCGAATGACCGGCTGCGCCGGATTTGTCCGGTTCCCCTGCTCCATGTAGCGGGCGGCGACAAATCCCGAGATGGGCGCAAGTATATTGTACTCGTCACGAACTATCTGTAATTGTTTTAAAGTTGCCTTTGCCCTGTCGACCTGGGCTATCGCCAGGTTCTTTGCTTCTAAAGCCGCTTTATATTGCGCCTCGGCAGCATTGGATTGGGCCTCGGCAACTTCGTATTGGGATTTGATGCGATCTAGCTCCTGTGCAGATATAGCTCCTGCCTGGTAAAGACTTTCTACGCGGAGCTGTTCTTTTTTGTTCAACTCCAGGTTTGCATTGCTTGATTTAAGGTTGGCGCTGGCGGCCTGAAGGCTTGCCTCACTCTGCTTCAACCCGGCCTCCGCGGCGGCCAGGCCTGCCGTCGCCTCTTCAAGCTGAGCTTGTATGGTTTTATCTTCCAGGACGGCCAGCAGGTCTCCTTTTTTTACGTAATCGCCGGTTTCTATGTATATTTTCTCAATAATTTCCCCCCCAATCTTGGGGTACACGTCTACCACGGCTGCCGGTTTGATCTCTCCTGTCAGTTCCAGTGTCCACTGCAGGTTCATTAACCTCGCTTCGGCTACCTGTACAGGAATAGTTTCTGTTTTGTCGGCCGTTTCCTTTTCTTTAGTACTATGCCGAACGTAATTGAAGGTAGCAAACCCAATAAGCAAAATTAAGACAAAAGCGATAGCGATGATGATACCTGTTTTACTTTTGAGAGCTAACTTCTTTTCCACCCCAGGATAACCTCCTTCCCAGCCCAGCACAAAGTCACCCCGACACCTTTGGGTAGGAAAATTTGATTGCTATTCCAGTTAAACTCTCTGCCGGTGTCCAGGTGGTCTTCTTGCCGGCCCCACTCCTTAGCGTAATAGGTCTGCTAGAAAGCAGTGCGATTGCCGTCGCTTGGGACAGCGCACCGCTTAGGTAGTTCTACTAAAAACTTAACCTGTAAACCGGAACGGGGATGTACGCGTGAAAAAAAGAATGCGGTTAGTTGATTATTTTGGCAAGAGGGATATTCGTTCAAGAAATATTTTCTCTGTCAGATCGGCAATCGTACTAATTGGAAATCTGTCTGGGTTTTCCATCCACTCAAAAAGAAAAGCGTTGCTTATACTGTCAAGAGCCAAAGCCAGGTAATACGGGTCAAACGCATGAAAAATCTTCTTTTGAATCCCCTTATCAAAAACAGTAGCCAGCTTTCGAATCGTGTGGTCATAGAAGCTACGCAGCTCAGCGTCCAACGTCCTCTTGACATTAATGCTAATGCCACCTCCCACCTCTGCAAAGTAAAGTTGTATAGCCGAGATGTTTTCCATAAAAAGTTTACATTTCGTTTCTAAATATTTCTTTATAGTGATATACTCGTCCCCCTTCTCTTCTAGCACTTTCGATAAAGTAGAACAGATCAAGATAGCTGTCTGCATTAAAACTTCTCTATACAGTTCTTCTTTATTTTTAAAGAACTTATAAATAGTACCTACCGCAAATTCCGCCCGTGCGGCTATTTCTTGCATGGAAACGTTATGATAACCCTTTTGGGAGAATAAATCCAAAGCGGCTTGCAGAATTTCCGTACGACGCTGCATTTGTTCCCTTTCTTTTCTGGATAATTTATCCTTTTTCATTTTTATCCCTCAAGTGAAGTTTATGGAGCAAATCCAGAATATGGTGCGAAATACACTGAAATCTGGATTTGACTACTGTATGAATCTGGCATCATAAAATGAACTCGAGATTCATCATATAAGCATGCAATTTTCTTGTCAAGCCCTAGCTTGCGTTTTTTCTACTGCTGTGCGCTATACTACCTACCAAAAGACGCGTGACATTATACACTAGAAAACTTTCTAAGTTGCCGCCGACTATAGTGTTACTTACTTTACCTTGATGCCAGAGATATAAAAGTGGTGATGATCCTGTCGGCATCTTCCTTGACCAAATATAGCCGTCGCAAGCTCCGCCCTTCAGGGCTGGGGACAAGGCGGCTTGATTAAACGGCAATGTGGTAGTAAGATCCAAATGTAGATCGTAAAATAGAATTGACCCCCGATCGTCAAGTAACTTATAACCGGCGGCTGGTCAGCGCTGCCGGAACCGCCGGCGATCTGCCGTTGCCAGAGGATGTTGTATGGTTGGGCAGGCTGGGCCGTGGCCGACTGGATGAGGGAAAGGTACAGGAAAGCGGTAAGCACTAATGCTGATACTATGGATTTAAAGGGACGCACGGATGCTTCCTCCAATATTAAGATTTTTGCTGTAGACTGCCACGGTGGAAGCCTTTAATGAGCTATTTCGGCAACTGGGTGGGATTTCCTGCCGCCGAGAGGTTGGGATAATAACTGCGGCAACAAAATTTGTTGCCATGTGAAGCAAAAGGGAAAAATTTCTGGTATAATGGCCTTAGCGCAGGTCGATTAGTGCAGATGGAGGGCGTTATGTTGACCAAACGCCTGGTACTGGTCATTTTATTTGCTTCCTGGGGGTTACTGGGCTTCGGCGGCCTAGCCCGGGCCCAGGACAAGGTCCTGTACATACCCCTGGATGAGCGGCCGTTGAACCTGGATTATGTTATCACTGCTATGGCGGACGTCCTTTATGTGGAAACACCCCCCGATTTTATGTTGCCTGATCACAGAACTCCGGCACCGGTGGAGCTCCTTTGGGATTGGGTCTTTAAAAACGCAATTGATACAAGAGGGATGGTGCTGGCTACCGACACCTTGATTTACGGCAGCCTGATCTCCTCCCGGAACCACGAGCTTTCCCGGGAAGAGCTTCTGACCCGGGTGGAAAACTTCAAAAAGTTAAAAGCCCTCAACCCGCGGCTGAAGATCCTGGCCTTTACCACCCTTATGCGCACCCCGGCTGTAAATACGGCGGTGGAGGAACCGGCTTACTACGGTACCTACGGTGCGGCTATTTACAGGTTGACTGCTCTGGAGGATAAAAAGGAAAACGGCGGTTTAGAACCTTGGGAAGCAACGGAGCTGGCCGGTTTAAAGTCCTTCATACCACGGGAGTACCTCCGGGACTGGCTGGAACGGCGGGCGAAAAACCTGGAGGTAACCTCCCGCCTGCTGGAATTGACGCGGGAGGGGATAATCGACTACCTGGTCCTGGGGCGGGATGATACTTCCGCCCCCAGCCAGTCCCACCGAGAATACCGTTACCTGTTGCAGCAGGCGGAGGGCCTGACGGCGGACAAATTTATTTCTTTTCCCGGCGTTGATGAAGGGGGCCTCGTCCTGCTGACGCGCCTGGCCAACCTACTGGCTGGGGAAAAGCCCGGGGTTTATCTGGAGTACGCCCCGGGGCCGGGGGCGGCCACCGTACCGCTTTATGAGGACACCACCGTCGGCGAAAACGCAGCCGCCCACATTGCCGCGGCCGGCGGCCGGATTGTGACCGACTCCCGCTCGGCCGACCTGGTGTTAATGCTCAACACGCCGCCGGACGGCGTTACCAGGGAAGCTGCTTCGCCAGCTAACAGCGCCGCCTTGAGGCCGGCGGCGGCAGCTTATGCGGACAAAATCGCGGCGTACATCGCCGGGGGACGGCCGGTGGCCCTGGCCGATATTGCCTTCGCCAACGGCGGCGACAATTCCTTGCTGGCGGCCTTGGAGCAGGACGGCTTGCTGCCGCGGCTTCAGGCCTATGCGGGCATGAACACGGCCGGCAATTCCATCGGCTACGCTCTCTGCCAGGGGCTGCTGGCCCGCTGGATGCAGCCGGAGGCCATCCTGGCCGTGCGCCTCCTCGATGACTGGGGCTATCAGGCCAATGTGCGCGGCCAGGTCGACAGGGAGATTATCCGGCCCTACGGGGTGGATAAAAATAACCTGGGGCCCTATGCGGATCGTATTTTCACCGCCATCAGGGAGGGTATGGACCGGTTCGCCCGGGCCCACTTGGGTGATTTTAAAATTGACTCCCTGGAGATTTCTTTCCCCTGGAACCGGGCTTTTAATATTGGCGTGAAGATCTGGTGAGGGTTTGACGGACCATTTTAATCCGGCTTTTCAAGACATCCAGTTTTGTGTCCATGGTCAAAGGGAAGCTAGAAGTTATTCTCTATTATCTTTAAAATTTCAGTTAACGTGGGTTCTATAGAGGGTTTAATTTGATCCTCTTCGTGCATATGATGCGGCCTGATAAACCTGATGAAACCTCTATTAAGAGCAATCACTTCCTTAATAAGTCGAAATTCCTGTGTTAAAGCAAATGTGATGGCGATTTTCTTTAGGAAGTCGAAGTATTCCTGGATCATTTTAATACCCCGAGCAAGGCTTCTTTTTCTATTTTTAGTTCATCTAGCATATCTTTTGTTGCTTTCCACTCAAAAAAATCCATATTATCATCCAGACTACCTTGAACAAAGGCCTGATAAAATGCTTCGGTACTCATCCCATATTTCCTTTCAAAGTAGCCAAGGCTTTTTTTAAGTTCTTCAACAGTACGGTTTATTTCTTCTACCTTGGCGAGTAAAGTTTTCAGAACAAGTCTTTTAACCATTTTCTCACTGGCGTTTATTTTATCTGCATCCAATCCCATTTGCATCACCCTTCTTGGGAAAAAAATTAGCTGGAAGCGGAACCGTCCGCTTTTTCTGACCATTTCTTTTAGCCATTACTAAAATATTATATCACGCCAGCGGAGATGCGAAGAAGCCTTTAGAGCGGCTCATGCAACGATGTGGCTTAATATCAGATCGGTAATATGCTTGAGCCTCTTTTCCATATTGCCGGGGCATAAGGGGTCCTCTTCCCAGAGGATGGCCAGGATGTCCCTGTTGGTGAAATAGCCGGAGCAGAGGGTGGTGATGCTGGCCAGCACCTGTTTGAGGTCCAGGTCGGGGCGGAAGACGCCCCGGGAAATGCCTTCGGCGAGGATGGCCCTGAGGGTGGGCAGCCCCTGTTCCCACACCTCCGGTAAAACTTTACGGGCGTACTTACCTCCCTGAAGGGCCTCCCAGGCCATGAGACGAGGGTAGTTGGGGTTGGCGGCCAGGAAATAAAAGTAATTGCGGATGGCCGCCGCGACCTGATGCTTCAAGTCCCCCTTCTCGCGGAAGGCCTTTTTCCCGGCGGCGAGGCTTTTTTCGAAATTCACCTTGAGGACGTAAGTATAAAGTTCTTCTTTGCTGTTGAAGTAATGATAGAGCATGCGTTTATTTACCCGCGCCAGGGCGGCGATTTCATCTACCCGCGCGCCATCTATGCCTTTGGCGGCAAAGACTTCTTCGGCGGCAGCCAGGATGCGTTCCCGGCTGCCTTTTGCTCTCCTTTCCATCCCTTGCTCACGCCTTGCCTGTTAGGTTTACAAAATAAATTTTACCCCATTTTTTCCGGTCCAGCCAGGGTTCCGGGTTTATTTCCAGCGGGCGGGATACGAGGGGCCGCTGTTTATCGCCGTCCCGGCGTTCGGGGGCGGGTTGAGCCGCTTGGGAAAAGTGACGGCAGCCAGCACCGCCAGGAGGGCCATCAGGCCTAAGGCCCGGATGTGCGGCAGGACATAGCTTATATCAAGCTCCTTCAGCGCGACCTGCCGGAAGCCCAGCATCATCCAGGTGGAGGGCAGCAGCCGGGCCAGGTAATTGATAAAAGCCGGTATATGGGTCCAGGGCCAGGTAAAGCCGGAGATCATAAAGAAGGGGACGGACAAAAGCATCACGTACCTGGTAACCTGCAGGGAGTTGGGTGCGCGGGTGGAAATGAAAAAACCGGCAGCGGTGATGATCAAGTCGTAGAGCAGGCCGAGCAGGATAAGCAGGGTCGGGGAGCCGCCGATCTTTACGTGGACGAAGCGGGAGGCGAACCAAAGCAGGAGGGCATAATTGAAAAAGCCGGCGACGAAATAAGGGAGGGCCTTGCCGGCGAAGATTTTCCACGCCGGCACAGGAGTGCTTAAGTACTGCAGCCAGGTCCGGCGCTCTTTCTCCCGGGTTACGGTCAGGCTGACGCTGAGGAGGCCGATCTGGTGCAGGATAATCATGATTAACCCCATATATAAAAAGTTGGTATAGCTAAAAGTGGGGTTGTACCAGACTTCGGTGTTCAGGGAGACCGTGTCCATAATGGCGCGGATCTCGTTTTTAGTATAGCCCATACCCGCTAGATAGGAGGCCGTGCTGCTAGCGCTGAACTCGTTAAACACCTCGCGGATGTACTTGCGGGTATTGTACCCCCAGATTAAATTGGAGCCGTCGTAAATGGCAAGTACCCTGGTCAAGGTGTGCCGGGATATGTCCTGCTCAAAGTGTTCCGGGATGACCACGCCGGCCCGTACCCGGCCGTTTTTCATCCCCTCCTGAAGCTCTGGATAAGTCTTTATGTCGTCGACGACCTTGAAGTGGGGGCTGTTGGCGAAGGCGGCGGCTATTTCCCGGCTGAGCTTCGAGTCATCCAGGTCGACGATGGCTATAGGGATATTGTTAAGGACGGCGGTGACATAAGCGGCGCCGAAAAGGGCGGCGTAGCCGAGGGGTACCAGGAAGACCATTAAAAAAAGGATTTTCTCTTTCAAAATATGGAGCATTTCGTAGTGGGCGATGCTGAGGATCTGCCGCATGAGCCTCTTCCCCCTAACTCCGCGCGATAAAGACGGCCGCTGCGCCATAGCATACGGCGGCGACGGCCAGCATGGCTAGTATATAATGGTACATCAAATTCCACCCTGCGTTTTTGAAGGCGAAGTAGTTTAACCCCTGGAAGAACCACGTCTGGGGCAATATCCAGGCAACCTTCTGCAGGTAAATCGGCATGGCTTCCAGGGGCCAGGTGTAGCCCGACAGCACAAAGGAAGGTAAGGCGATAATCATGCCGAACCTGGCGGCGTCGACGGCGTTGCGGGCGAAACTGGACGCCAGGGTGCCGATGCCGTGGATGGCTACGGCGAAGGCCAGGGTAAAGAGGAGAAGGGCCGGCAAGCTGCAGTTAAGGGGCAGCTTAAAGACGCCGAAGGCCAGGACATAAAGGGGCAAGACGACGGCCATAAAAATAAATATCTGGGCTATCGATTTGCTGGCGAAGAATCTGAATTTGGAAATGCCGCAGGCCTTGATCTGCAGCCAGCTTTTCATACCCCTTTCGCCGATGACGTTCAGGCACGCCGCCAGGGTGCAGCATTGCTGCCAGATGTTTAAAGCCAGGGCCAGAACCAGGAAGTAGGCGTAGTTGAGGGCCGGGTTGAACCATGCTTCCTCGCTGATGTCGATGGCCTGGTAGGCTTCTTTAGCTTGTTGCAATTGGACCCCCCGGGCCACCAGGGCGTTGACGCCGGCCTGGGCGCTTACGGTGCGGGTGACGGTCAGCAAGGCGGCGGAGGCGTTGGTGGCATAGATCATGTTGCTGCCGTCGATAACTGCCAGCACCCGCACCTGCCGGCCAAGGGCCAAATTCCTGCCGTAGTTCTCGGGGATGACGACGCCCACGACGGCTTTCCCCTGCTTGATTAACTCCTGCAGGTCGTCGTAACTCGTGACCGAGGCGACTAGCTTTAGATACTCAGCCTTTCCTATCTTGTCCACCAGCTCGCGGCTGGCGGCGGAGTTGTCCAGGTCGACGACCGCGGTGGGGATGTCTTTTAATACCTGGGCGCTGTAGACGGCGTAGAAGAGCAGCAGCCCCAATATAGAGCCGCAGAAAAGGATATAGCGCAAGCCCCTGTCGCGCCAGAGGTAAAACACCTCGCGCCGCATAATGGCCAGGCACTGTCTAAGCATCGCCGTCACCGCCCTGTCCGGTGATGGCCTGGAGCCGGGCGTTCCACCGCGTCAGGGCTTCGGCGGGCGGGTAGAAGGTGATTTTACCTTTCTCTAGCCAGCCTACCCGGTGGACGTGGTGCATAAACTCGGCGTTGCTGAAAGCCCAGATACAAGTCCCGCCCCCGGCAAGAAAGTTATCTAACTCTTGCAAGATAATGCGGCGCGAATCCAGGTCGATGGCGCCGATAAGCTCGTCGGCGATGAGCAGTCGGGGGCTGTTGAGGAGGGCGCAGGCCAGGGCCAGGCGCTGGTACGGGCCCCCCTCCATGTGGCCCACGGGTTGATTTAACACTTCGCCCAGCTCCAGCCGCTCAATCAGCCGGTCGATATTATCCCGGCCGGCGTTTTTCAGCGCGGCGATAAAGTCGAGGTTTTCCGCAGCGTTCAGATCCTGGAAAAGGCTGCGCTCCTGGGTGACCAGTCCCAGGTATTTTTTAAACCCTTCTGTCCTGCGGACGTCCATCCCGGCTACCTCGACCTTCCCGGAAGTGAACCTGTCGATGCCGGCCAGGATGTGGAGGAGGGCCGTCTTGCCGCTGCCTTTCATGCCGAAGATGCCTAGGCATTCTCCGGCCATTACTTCCATGTTCAGACCGTCCAGGACGGTTTTTCGGCCTATTTTTTGCGTCAGGTCTTTAACGGCGACGATTGTCTCCATTTACTGCCGCTCCCCTTCCAGGATCTTTACCCTGGCCGTCATACCGGTTTTTAAGATCAGATCCGGGTTGGGGACGTCGATTTTGACCTCGAAGCTGCGGATGTCATGGTCGTACTGATCATTAATTGCCTTTTTGACGGCAAACTCGCCGGCGTCGTTGATCCACACCACCTTGCCTTTAAAGGTTTTGCCCGGGAAGGCGTCTACCGTGATCTCCGCCTCCTGGCCGAGGCGGACGCGGCCGATCTTCTTTTCGCTTATGTAAACCTTGACGTAGGTATGGAGCAAATCGGTGATTTCAAAGACGGGCGTCCCGGCGTTGACCATTTCGCCCTGCTCGAGGTATTTCTGGGTGATGAAGCCGGCCATGGGGGCTTTTAAAACGGCGTCGGCAAGGTAGGCCTTTGCTTCCTCTAGCGCACCGCCGGCCTGCTTGGCCTGGCCGGCAGCGGCTTCTTGCTGGGCCTGGGCCACCGCCACGCCTGTCCGGGCCGAAATAGCCTGGTCGAGAAGGGCGCGGGCCTCCTGCAGCTTCTTTTGCGCTGCCTCGTAGGCGTTCCGGGCTCGCTCATAGCTGATCTGGGCTGCGTTGTAGGCGTTCTGGGCCCGCTCGTAACCGATTCTGGCTTCTTCCAGTTTGCGGTCATCTATGGCCCCCTGGTCGTGCAGGAGACGGAGGCGTTCGTAGAGGTCTTGGGCATTGTTTAGCTGATCTTTTGCATCTTTAACGCCTACCTCGGCTGCGTTTACCTGATCTTGAGCGTCCTTAACGCCCACCTCGGCTGCGGCGACGCCTGCCTCGGCCTGCTTGATCTTGGCTTCAATTTGCTGGCTCTGTAAGGTCACGTTATGGCTGGCCTGGTTAACCTGCCCCTGGGCGGCGGCATAGGCCCCTTCGGCCTGGGCCAGCTTGGCATTGAGCTCGCTGCTGTCCAGGCGGGCCAGCTCCTGGCCCTGCTCCACCCTGGCGCCCTCGTCGACGAGAATGGTTTCGATCCTGCCGGGTATTTTAAAGGCCGCCACGGCGGTCCTGGCTTCTATGGTTCCGGTGGCGGTGAGGCTGTCGCGCTCTTCGGCGATTGCTACCTGCTGCTTATAAAAGTAGTTGTGAAAGATAAAGACGGCTGCGGTGAAGATACCTGCCAGTAAGACGGTTACTGCCGTTTTTTGGAGTTTGATGCGGGTTAAAGCGTTCACAGTGGTCACCTCTTTGCATTGCTTAAGTGCGTGTGACTTCCGGGCTGGCTTTGTTTTATGTTAGTTAGCATAATTTTGTATACTAACTAGTTAGTTACCTATCTACTATCTATATAGCCTGGCGTATACGATGTCAAACACGAAAAAAGACCGTCCTGGACCAACGGTCTACCTTATTTACCAGTTCCTTCCCTCTAATGGCTTGAAACAGGGTTTTACAAATTTTTTAGTTACTTTAACTACACAAAACAAAAACAGTACCACGGGGCAGGTAAGGTCTTCATTCAAAAGGTAAACCCTTGCTAGCCGGCTTTTTCCGGCGTAAACTTTAATTAAATTCTCGTCTTTGCCCTTGGCGGCGAAGACTTCTTCTGCGGCATCCAGGAGGAAGGAACCCTTGAAGCTTAGATTTACCTTCCATGCTGAAAAGCAGCTAATAGAAAGGAAAATCCCTAAACAGCTGGTGAATGAGACAGTACGTAATCCGGAACAAATAATACCGCAAGGACAGGATGTTTTAATCTACCAGAAAATTTATAAGGAACTGGGGAAAGAATACCTGCTCAGGGTTGCCATAAAATTATCAGGAGATACACAAGTGGTTTTAACCGCATATAAAACGTCAAAAATTAAAATGTACGGAGGCGATAAATCATGAAGTTTCGTTATGATCCAGATGCTGACGCCGTATATATTCGTTTTAATGACAACTCTATTTATGAAACTGAAGAAATATCCCAGGGTGTATTGTTGGACATCGATGAAGAAGGCAAGCTGGTAGGCCTGGAGATTCTTAATGCATCTAAAAAATTGGGAAAGCCCCCTTTAACTGTGGAGGTAGAGCTACCGAAGACGGCTACCATATAGTCTGCTTTTTATTTCCACTATTGGTACAGAGGATGATTCGTTAGCCGGATGAATTGCAACGTAAATACTGCGATGCCCCGCCGGGGCAATCCCGGCTGGTTTGAGGCCGTACCAACAAAAAGGCGCGGCCTTTACATTTTCTGGTTGACTGCTGCGCTAGAGATTTGGTAGCATCAGATAAAGAGTCAACAGAATCTATAAAAACCTGGTTGATGTTCCTGCTGCTGTAGATATACTTATAGAAACTTCAGAAAAAAATAGAAAGACACCGGACGTTACGAGGGTTAGTTTATGCTGAGGCTGCAAAAGGGCTGGTAGTTTATGAGCGATGAAGAGAGACAATGACCTTGGAGGTGCCGGTTTCAGCCTGGACCCACGGGTAGAGCGGTAACAGTTGACAGAGCACCATGGTGGTGCTATTATTTTTATCGTTATTACTTCGATATCGTAATATTCGATTTCAAAGCAGGTGGTGGGATTGCAGGAGATCCAGCTTTTAGAGCTTTTCAGCCGGGTGTACCGGCGGCTGGTGCGGCGGCTGGCGCCGCTGTTCCAGGCGGAAGGTTTTTCCGGGACGGAGATCCTGGTCCTCTGGAAAGTGCAGAAACGGGGTTCTTTGCGGGTGACGGAGCTGGCCGGGCACACCGGCATCCCGCCCAGCACCTTTACCGGCGTCCTGGACCGCTTGGTGGCCCGGGGGCTCCTGGAGCGGGTGCCGGACCCGGGGGACCGCCGCGGCATCCTGGTGCGGGGTACTCCTGCCCTGGCAGAATTGATGGACCGGCTGGCGGCAGCCCTTGAAGGCGAACTGAGGCGTATCTTTAATGCCCTGCCGGAAGACTGCAGGCGGCGATTGGTGGCTGATCTAGAAGCGCTCAATCAATACCTGGAACGGGAAGAAGGGGAAAGTCATGGCCGGGCGTGAGCGGGAACAGGCCGTGGCGGGAGCAGACCTGCCGGCAACCGGCAATGGACGGCAGGACTCCTGGGTTGTCCCCGTCCTGGTGGCCCTCATCGGGGCTTTTATGTCCATCCTGGATTCCAGCATCGTCAACGTGGCCATCCCCACCATCATGCACGTTTTTAACACCGATACCAGCACGGTCGAATGGGTGGTCACCATTTACATGCTGGCGCTGGGGGTCGTCGTCCCCTTAAGCGGCTGGCTGGGGGACAGGCTGGGCTTTAAAAAGCTGTACATCCTCGCCCTGGTCATCTTCACCTTCGGTTCTCTTTTGTGTGCTTTGAGCTGGAACATCGATTCCCTCATCGCGGCCCGGGTGGTCCAGGCCCTGGGCGGCGGCTTGATCATGCCCACCACTATGGCCATGATTTACCGCATGGTGCCCCGCGACAGGATCGGCAGCGCCATGGGGGTGCTGGGGATCGCCCTCTTTGTAGCTCCGGCCATCGGGCCGACCCTGGGCGGCTACCTGGTGGAGTATGTTGACTGGCGCTGGATCTTTACCATCAACCTGCCTATCGGGGTGCTGGGGGTGCTGCTTTCCCTGGTCCTCCTGCCCGACTTTCCGGCTACCGGGGCGGGTAGCCTGGATATCGGCGGGGCTGTCACCGCGGCGGTAGGACTTTTTACCCTCCTGTTAGCCTTGAGCAAGGGAGCGGACTGGGGCTGGACCTCGGAAGCCACTGTCCTCCTGTTTTACACCAGCGCCGTTTCCCTGGGACTTTTTGTGTACCTGGAGCTTACCTGTCCTAATCCCCTGCTGGACCTGCGGGTGTTCCGCTATCCGGCCTTTACCCTAGCCAATCTCATGGTGGTGGTGACCACCATCGGCCTGTTTGGGGGCATCTTTTATGTTCCCCTTTTTCTCCAGACCATCCGCGGCCTGGGGGCTATGGAGACAGGCCTGTTGTCTATGCCCGGCGCCCTGGTCTCGGCGCTGATGATGCCGGTAACCGGCCGCCTTTACGACCGCATCGGCCCTCGTCTGATGGCGGTGACAGGGCTGGTAGTGCTGGCTATAACTACCTATCTCTTTCACTTCTTAGATATTGTTACCCCCGACAGGGTCATCATTACCTGGCTGATCCTGCGTAGCGTAAGCATGTCCTTTGCCTCCATGCCGGCCCAGACGGCGGCCTTGGCGGGGCTGCCGCCCGAGCTGGTGGGCCGGGCTTCGGCCATGACCAATATTATCAACCGGGTGTCGGGCTCTTTTGGGATAGCCATCCTGACCTCGATTTTAAACCACCGTACGGCCCTGCACACCATGCAGCTAGCCAGCCAGGTGACGGCGGACAATCCGGCTGTTGTCACATTTTTCCAGCGGGTTGATGCTTACCTGGGGGGCGGGATGCCGGCAGCCCAGGTTAAAAGCCTGGCAATCACCTACCTGGCGGGGCTGGTGTCGCGGGCGGCCTTCGTGCGGGGCATAGATGACATCTTTATAGTAATGGCCGCCTTTGCCCTGGCCGGCGTTATTCCGGCCTTCTTCCTTCAGAAGGGGCCTGGTGGTGCCCGGCCGGGCTTTGGCGGCGGCGAGTAAACAAAATAGGGAGTGAGCGGCAGTTGTCAAGGAAGCTGGTAGTCATCCTGGTGCTGGTCCTGGCCCTGGCCGGTGCCGGCGCCATTGCCTTTTACTACTACTATGAAAACCTCAACTATGCCAGCACTGACGACGCCCGGGTGGCGGCGGATACGGTGACGGTAACCCCGGAAATAGCGGGGAAACTCCTGGAATGGCGCGTCCAGGAAGGTGATGAGGTAAAAGCCGGGCAGGTCCTGGGCCGGCAGGATCTTGAATCTACCCTGACTTCCAGCGCCGTCAATCCCCAGGCCCTGGGTACGGCGGCCGGCGTCATGGCCCGCAAGGCGGAAATCCGGGCGCCTATAGACGGCCGGGTGCTGCAATCCAAGGCGGTGGTGGGGCAAATGGCGGCGCCGGGCATGACCCTGGCCATTATTGCCGACACCAATAACCTCTACATCAGCGCCAACATCAAGGAGACTGTCATTGCCAGGGTCAAGGTAGGCCAGGCGGTGGACGTGCGGATTGACGCTTACCCGGGCCGGGTCTTCAGCGGCCGGGTGACGTCCATCGGCCGGGCGACGACGTCGGTGTTTTCCCTGCTGCCGGCCCAGAATGCCAGCGGCAATTATACCAAGGTGACCCAGGTCATCCCGGTGAAGATCCAGCTCGTTGACGCCGGCGATGTGCAGCTGATGCCGGGGATGAACGCTACGGTGCGGATTCATATTAGATAGAAATTTATCCATTGCGGAGGGGAACGAGCCATGCGAATGTGGGGGAAAAGGGCGCTTGCCCTTTTGCTTGCCGCTGTCCTGCCTTTGGGCGCCGCCGGTTGCGGCACCAGGGCCAGGGCCAGCGACCGGGTGACTGTTAAAGCCGTGGCCGCCGGCAAGGGGAAGCTGGCGGCCACGGTAGAAATAACCGGCGCCCTGGTGCCGGCGCGGGTGGCCAATGTGGTCAGCAAGCTGGTGGGGCAGGTGCTGGCCGTGAAGGCCGATGTCGGCGACCGGGTACAGGCCGGTCAGGTCCTGGTAGAGATCGATACCAAAGAACTCCAGGCCCAGCTCCAGCAGGCCGAGGCGGCCGTCCGCAGCGTCCAGGACCAGGCGGAACAGGCACGCATCGGCATGGAGGCGGCGCAGGTAGCCGTAGCCAATGCCAGGGTGGCGCTGGACGCCGCCCAGAAATACTACGACCGCATTAAGGCCCTGGCGGACGCCGGTGCGGCGTCCCAGAGCCAGCTGGACGATGCCCGGACCAAGCTGGACCAGGCAAAGAACGGCTATGAGGCTGCCAGCAAGCAGTACGAGGTGGCCAAAAAGCAGTACGAAACCGCATCCGGCTCCGGCCTGGCCCAGGCCCAGGCGGCGGTGAACACCATTAAAGTGAATATGAGCAATGCCGTCATAACCAGCCCGATCACCGGCGTGGTCACCAACAGGAACATTAATCCCGGCGAAATAGCCGCACCAACGAGCCCCCTGCCCCTGCTGACCGTTGCTGATATATCAACGCTGAAGCTCCAGGGTACTATCGGCCAGGAGGCAGTCCCCCTGCTGTCAACGGGACAGAAAGTGACAGTCACCCTGGACGCCTTGCCGGGCCGGGAGTTCACCGGCACGGTGACCCAGGTAGGCCCGGTGGCGGCGGCTACGGGACAGCGTTTTCCGGTAGAGATCAGCCTGGCCAACCCGGGCGAGCTGAAGGCCGGCATGACGGCCCGGGCCGTATTTAAACTGACGGCCCCGGAGGGCGTCCTTGTGCCCCTTGCTGCCGTACATACGGACGGCGGCCAGGATTATGTCTTTGTGGTCAAAAACGGTAAGGTAGAGCGGCGGCCGGTTGTTCTGGGTCTGGAGAACGAGGAGCAGGTGATGGTACTTAAGGGCCTTGAGGTCGGCGAGCAGGTGGCCGTGACCAACGTGGGCGTGCTGCAGGACGGCATGGCCGTGACGGTGGAGTAATGTTAGTACGGGCAGGATTGACTGGATAATTGGCTAATGATAGGATGTAAAATAAAGAAATACTTCAGCCAAGAGAGGGGAAAGGTGATTACATGTATGGAGAAAGGGCTAATCTGGATGCCGATTTTTTACGTAAGGTAGGTCCTGTGCTTAGGAGTATGGGGTTTGCCAATGAGAGGGAAGCACTTAAGGAGCAGGCTTTACTCCTAATTTTAAGCAAGATAAACCGATATCGAGCCGAATGCTCATACTACGAAAAAAAGTATGGTATGACTTTTGAAAAGTTTACTGCCATGGTTAATGAAAATGGTGGTGAGGATTTCGAACATGAAGACGATCTCCTGGACTGGCGGTTTGCAAAGGAAACATTGGAAGATTTAATGCGCCAGAAAAAGGAGATTGAGGATGCTTAATGTCCTTAAAGCCTTCCAGAGTATTATTAAGACTTATGTCGTTGAACTTTTTGAACGGGAAACCAATCGTAAGCGTTTAAAAGCAACCATTACTTTTATCGATGGTAGCAGGCTTTTCATAAAAGATTATAATTTTGGCTCTGAACGGAAGTATTCGTATCACTGGGCAGATAGATATGGAGAACTTATTATTCGCTGGGACAATGCTCCTCACTGGCGCCAGATTACCACCTTTCCTCATCATAAGCATATAGGTTCATCAGAAAGGGTAGAACCATCATTAGAGATAGATCTCAGTGCGGTATTGCTGTTCATTAAGAGCCAAATAAGCCAAATAAGTGATTAGTACGGATATAGCGCTGGCTGTGCCTAGCAGATTTTAAGCCTATCCGGGGGATTCTGGTATCTTTCAGGGCTTCCCTGGAGGGGATAATAATATGACACAAGAATTTGTCCGGTTAAAGCGGCTTCTTGACATGAAACGCCAGGAAGAGTTAGATAAGCGCCGCGCTCTGGCCTGGCAGAAGGCCCGGGAGGTGGCCTCCTTTTTGCGGGATACTTACGGCGCGCAGGAGGTTATCCTCTATGGTTCCCTGGCGCGGGGCGATTTCCGGCAAGGGTCCGATATTGATCTTTATATCAAGGGCTTTACAGGCTCCTACTGGCAGATGCTGGCCCGGGCCGGCCGCCTGGCAGCGCCCTTTGAGGTCAGTATCGTATGCGCCGAAGACGCCCTCCCATCTTTACAGGAAGAAGTCGCCCGGGAAGGGGTGGAAATTTGATTCCTGAAAAATACCTCCTGCTGGAAGCCCGTATTCGTAAAGAAGTAGCCAACCTGGAAAGGCTGGAAAGGGAACTGGCGCGGTACAATTTATTTCCCAGGATTCAAGCCGATTCCCTGGGAGGTTTCAGCCTTGCTGATGAAGCCTCCCTGCGGATTATAGGTTCCATATTGCACGATTACTATACGGCTATAGAAAAGATTTTTAGAATAATAGCCAGGGATATTGACTGTTCCGTCCCTGCCGGCGAGCAATGGCATAAAGAGTTGTTGGATCAAATGACCCTGGAAGTGCCGGGCTTACGCCCGGCGTTGCTTGCCGGTAAGACAGCCCGGAGCCTGGATGAACTCCGGGCTTTCAGGCACGTTTTCCGTAACATTTATGGTTTTAGCCTGGACCCGGCAAAAATTCGCCAGCTCCTGGAGGGATTGCCGGAGGTGGCCGGTGATTTTAAGAAGGACCTCCATCTTTTTACCCTTAGAATGCGCCGGATCCTCGGGCTTGACAGTAGCAGCGAGGTGTAACCAATTCTTATTCCAGCTCTCCCCGGAGGTAATCGACGAACTGCCGGGCGGTGCGGCCGGATGTGCCGTTCTGGTAGAGGGCCCACTGCAGGGCGCGGCGGCGCAGCTCGGCAGGTGCTATTTGCAGGCCGGCTTTGCGGGCCAGCTCGCCTACAATGGCCAGGTACTGCTCCTGGTCCGGGCTGGGGAAAATGACGGTAAGGCCGAAGCGCTCCGCCAGGGAGAGCTTCTCCTGGACGGTGTCCTGCAGGCGCACCTCGCCGCCAGCATTCGGCGCGCGGTCGGCGAAGAATTCCTTCACCAGGTGGCGGCGATTGGAGGTAGCGTAAACCAGGACGTTGGCCGGCCGTACCTGCAGGCTCCCTTCCAAAAGACCTTTAAGCTCTTTATATTCCACCTCGTCCTCTTCAAAGGAAAGGTCGTCGATGAAGATGATAAACTTCTGCGGCCGGGTGGCTAGGATTTTTAGTATCTCCTGGTAGTCGCCCAGGTACTTCTTGGGTAACTCTATAAGCCGCAGGCCCCGGGAACCGTAGGCGTGCAGGAGGGCCTTGACCGTTGACGACTTGCCGGTACCCCGGGCGCCGTAGAGGAGGATGTTGACGGCCGGCAGGCCGCGCAGGAACTTCTCGGTATTGTGAACGACCTCCCGGCGTTCGGCTTCATACCCTACCAGGTCGGCCATGGTAATGGGGTCGGGGCGGTCGATACATACGAGCCTGCCGCCCGCCGGGCCGCGTTCCCAGCGGAAGGCCCAATAGGCACCGAAGATGCCCGTACCCCAGGTGTGGTAGTAGTCGGCCAGGAGCTTGATACCATCCCGGCCCCAGTCACCGGTAGCCAGGAGTTTTTCTTTGATCTCCCGGCGGGCCGCCTCTGGTGGCTGGAGGGGTTGGTCCGGGTTGAGAGGTTGAAGCTGCGTCCAGTCGGGGATGGGTGCCCGGCCGGGGGTAAAATCTTCGGCTAGTGCATGTCCGCCCGCGTTGGGATTCGGGACACAGGCCGGCAGGGGGGCGCCGGCCGGGTTGTTTGCGGTGGCAACGGGCGGGGAGCCCATCAGGGCCAGAGCGGCTTTGTAGGCGGCGGGGCCCAGGCCGGCCAGGGCCTGGAGGGAACGCAGGTCCTGCCGGACGGCGTCTTTAAGGGCGGCGCCCATATCATTCCACCCCTGCTGCCCGGCCTTGAGGGTAAAAGTATTTTCCGCTTCAATGATGCGGTCGAGGAGGTAGTTCTCCCAGGGGTCGCCGGTAAAGGGTCGCTGATAGAGCTCGGTGTAACCCGCCAGCAGGCGAAAAAAGCGGCGGCAGGCGGCGGCCAGCTCCCCGCCGGGCGCCTGTTTGCCTGTGCCGTTACTGGCGCTTGCCCTTGTCCCGTCGCCGGCGCCTGCCCTGCCGGCCCCTTCCCGGTCCTTTTCCTCCCCTTCGCCCAGCAAGCGGCAGACTTCAAGGAAAGCAGCGATAACAGGATCGCCGGTGAGATCCTGGTAGATAAGCAGGTCCCTGTTCTGGCGGTAGATTTGCTGAAAGGTATTGGGAGCAAACATTTGATGAGGAACCTCCTGAAACACAAGCAACTAACTCAGTCATATAAAAATTACACTACAATTTCCGGCTTAAAGCAAGGATTTTTTGCCTAAGTTAAAGGTGAGCATGGAGCTGGCCATTACCTGCATCATGGATATAGGCAATTATATTATCAGCGCCATGGATTTACCCGAACCGGAAACCTATGCCGACATCCCGTTGATTCTGGGTAACGACTGCCCGAGGAATTGGCTAAAAAACTTATGAAGATGGCCCAATTTCGTAACATTATTGTCCATGATTATGCTCGACTTGATGCTGAGATCATCTGGGGAATATTAAAACGTGATCTCGGCGATTTAAAGCATTTTATGTTAACCATAAAAAACTATTGGGTATTAGCTAATGGGGCAACGGTTGCTGTTATTTTTTTTCGCTTTATGTTTTATGTTAACACTAACCGGTACGGGGAGCCGGCCGGAAGGCTGGCCCCTGGCGGCGCCTGTGGTCCGTACGGATATCGTCGTTTACGGCGGGGGCCTGGCCGGCTGCGCGGCGGCCTGGAAGGCAGCGGCAACGGCACCGGATAGAACGGTGGTCCTGGTGGTCCCCTACCCCGAGGGCGAATATGGCGGGCTGGCCACGGTGGGCGGCCAGAACTTCTGGGACGTGCGCTACTGGCTCCGGGATGGAAGGCTTGCGCAGGGGGGCTCTTTTGCCCACTGGTTTAAAGCGGTGGGACCATTTTACCGCACGGCAGATCTTGCGGCACGGATTGCTGCTGACCTGGGGAGACTGCCCAATCTCCATACTTACTGGGCCATGGATATTACTGCCGTCCGGAAGGACCGGCGCGGGCGGCTCCAGGCCCTGGCCCTGCGGGAGCTACAGAGGGATGCCGCCGGTACCATAGTTTGGGGTAACAGGCGCCGGGTACTGGCCGCGTCCATCTTTGTCGACGCCTCGGAAGATGGGCGGCTCAGCCGCTTGAGCGAGGCCGGCGTAACGGTGGGCCGGGAAGACTGGCCCGTTGAATTTTTGGCGGCGGACCTGGTTAGCAAGGAAGAGGCGCGGCGTCTGAAGAGCTTGCGGCTGCAAGGCGGTACTGCCGGCGCCGGAGGAATAGCGGCTGGCCGGCCGGGGCCCGGCGACGATGGGGATATCCTGCTGCCCCGCCAGCAGGCGGCTACCCTCATGTTCAAGGTGCGCGGGGTGCAGCCCGGCCGTTACCGGGATATGACTTTCCGCCAGGAGCGGGGTGCGTGGGGGGCCTATGGCGGCAGGGAAGTTTACATAAACGACCCGGTTGTTACCGCCTTTAACGACAAGTACGGGCCCCTGGGCTTTGCCTTAAAGCCACTTAATGCCGCCCAGGACGGCCCGGGAAGCCCGGAGTGGTGGGTCAATGCCCTCCTCATCTTTAATGTCGACGGCCGGGCGAATGCCCGCGACCGCGGGCATGACCCATACCCTCGCGATATGGCTCCGGGCGCTCTGGATACCGATACGGCCTGGCATAAGGCGCGGGAGATTTTGGATAACCCTGATTTTCTCCGGGCGCTGCGCCGTTTTGAGGGTTTTGATAAGGTGGAACTGGTACGCGATGGACAGGGCCGGCCGGTCACCGGGGGGATGCTATACTTACGGGAAACCGTGCATACGGTGGTCGACCCCCGGGAAGCGGGACCGGGGACGGAGAACAGCAACTACGCCCTAACCGCGGCGGCCACCCAGGGCGCCGGTCCAGGCCCGGCGGAAGGCAACGATCTTGGCAATTATATAAACCGCATTGGCCTGGGCTTCTACTGGCAGGATATCAATGCCTATCATTTCAGCGACCTTAAAGGCAGCGACGGTCGCTACCGCTGGCCGGTGACGCCTTTCTTGCGGCCTGATTATCCCCGGACCACGCCGGGACCGGGCGGGTGGCCGCAAAACCCGGTCTATATCCCCTTTAACACCCTCCTCAGCCGGTCGGTGCCCAATTTGCTCATCCCCGGCTACGCGGCCAGTATTTCCTCACTGGCCTGGGCCGAGCTACGGGTCCTGCCTAATAGTTGCGTCCTGGGGGATGCTGCCGGGGTGGCGGCGGCCTACGCCGTGACGAAAGGTCGCGATCCCGGTACCTTCACCGATGCCGACGTGGCGGCCGTCCGGGAGATACTGGTGCAGCGCTTCGGCGCCCGGGTGGATAAGTAAATTTTTAATCAGCAAATCCTCTTTCTTTAAGGTAGCGTTGTACGGCGTGGATAAACTTTTCCGCAGCTTGCAGAAGTTCAAGAGCATCTTCTACTACTATAGGAGTAACTTCGCCATAATCTCCTTGTTGCCGGAATTCAAAAGCGCGATGAAGCGATTTACTAAGTTCTTTTTGGAATATCCCTGGCTTAACGAAATAACGATCGAAGAGGGCGATAACCCCGCTATGTTTGGCGGAACCCTGGTCGATAGTTACTAGAAGAGCCAGGGTAGCGTAGCATAAAACATGGCATAATAAGAACGATTGATTATACTGCGCGGGCTGCCCTGGGTTGCCAGTAATTTTTGCGCATCTGCCAGCACTTCATATGCTTCGTTTAACCTATAATTAATTAAAGTTCGTTTATAGTTATCTTCTTTCATACTTTTATTCCTTCTTTTTTTATAGAACGGTACAATGACGAAATAGAAAAAGGTCCGTTTAGTACTTCATTACGATTAACTGCCAGTGGTACGATAACCACATTGTTTTCAAATCCAACTTCCCAGGCTACATCGCTGATTAAACGTTTTTGCTCACGTGAAAGAGGACCTGTTTCTAAGTAAAGATCAAGATCGGAATCTGGTCTAGCTTGCCCGCGTGCCCGGGAGCCAAATAGACGTACTTCGTATAGAGGAATCTTCCCTGTGAGACGCTCTTTTACCTTCCTGGCAATGGCCAGGTCTTTAGTGTTCACTACGTTTTTGCTCCTTCCGTTATCTATTTGTTTTCATGTTAACATTTATTGGGAAAAAGATCAATGCAATCAAAAAATAGGAGCAGGAAAAGAACGTACTCTACCGAATAGTTAAGAACATCAAACCGGGAGAGGGGAAATGACGGTATGATGCCGAAAGTGCGGCGGTGGGTTTTCTTTCTGGTGACGTTTTTTGCCCTTTTCTTGGGGGATTTGGCTGTAGCCCGGGCTGCAGCGCCGGGATGGTCCCTCCTGGACGAGGTGCGTTCTCTCACGGAAAAAAATTATGCCGGTCCTTTAAACCGGGCAGCCCTGGAAGCAGGGGCCGTCCAGGGCCTGGTGGAGTCCCTGGGCGACCCTTACAGTGAATACATAGCCCCGGAAGATTTACCGTCTTTTGCTTCCTCGCTAAATGATGAATATACGGGTGTAGGGGTTGTTTTCCAGGAAATTGAGGGACAGGTGGTGATCAGTAATATTATCCCCGGCTCGCCGGCCGCCCGGTTGGGGGTCGCGCCCGGCTCGGTGCTGATGGCCGTGGACGGCCGGCCGGTCAAGGGCTTGCCCCTGGAGGAGATAGGCCGGCTGTTGAGCGGTAAGCCGGGAACCTATGTGGACCTGACTGTTACCCTGCCCGGCGGTGGCAGTCGCCGGAGCTATTACCTGCGCCGGGAGGTAATCCGGCCACCGGTGGTCAGCAGCCGCCTGCTCGCCGGGCCGGTAGGCTACCTTTACCTGCGCTCCTTCCCCTACTGGGCGCCTGCGGAGGTGGAAACGGCGCTGGCGGAGCTGGAAGCCCGGGGTGCCCGGGGAATTATCCTGGATCTCCGGGGCAACCCCGGCGGCTACCTGGACGCTGCCCTGGAGATTGCTTCTCTGTTTTTGCTCCCGGATAAACCTGTGGTACAGGTGGTGGGCCGGGATAAAAAAGTTACCGTCCTCCGTTCCCGGGGACCGGGACAGGACCTGCCCCTGGTGGTCCTTGTGGACCGGGGCACGGCCAGCGCGGCGGAGCTCCTGGCCGGGGCCCTGCAGGGCAATCGCGCCGCCATCCTCATCGGCACCCGGACCTACGGCAAAGGGGCGCTGCAGACTATCTTTCCTTTGAGCAACGGCGGCGCTTTAAAATTAACTACGGCATATTATCGTACTCCTGCCGGTCAAGCTATTGACGGGGTAGGGCTAATACCTGATATTGAAGTGACGGAGGGACGGAAGCAATTGGACCGCGCCCTGAAGGTCCTGCGGGCGCAAATTGCCCCACCCCTGGTGGTGGGCAACCTGGCCTGCCGGTAATTTACTTTGCCTTGATTTTTTCAGGCAACCACATGATGCCGGCCTCACCGGTGACTTTATGAAACTCCGGGTCGCCGGTTACTATTTGACTTCCGGTTTGTACTCCGAGGGCCAGGGTAAAACAATCGGCATAGGCGATTGGGTTTTTAGCTTTATATTTAGCGGCTTTTAGTGCAAATTCTTTATTTACGTTAACAATTTCTATCGGCAACGTTTCCAAAAGAGCCATGGCTTCATTTAGCTTTTTTGTGCCTGCTGCTCTTTCGATAATATAAGCAACTTCGCCAAGATTAACGGCACTCATCAAAATTTGCGCCGCCTCGTTTTGGGCTTCTTCGATTATAGCTTCTACTTGATCGGCTCCCGGCTCGTTTTGTAAATATGCCAGGACGGCGTAACTGTCAAAAACGTACTTCTTCATTTTTTACCTCTTCTTTTCTGGTGGCGAGGAGCGTTTCTACCAGGTGATAACCTTGAAGCATTCCTTTACCTGAGGCGATAGGATTCGGGGGAACGGGCGTAAGATTGAGGCTGCCATCATTTTCTGTAAAAACAATCTTGCTTCCGGGGCTGATGTTATAACGCTGGCGCAGTTCTTTAGGTATAACTACCCAGCCTTTTGAAGATACGCGAACAATATAAGGCATACATATCACCGCCAAATTATACTATTTGTTGTAAAGTATAACGCTAAAATATGTATTTATCAAGATATATTTAAGAAAGGAGAATTTGCTTATGCCGGTAACCCTTGCGTCTATTCGCGAGCGGGCCAGGGTGCTCCTGGACGGCATCTGCCACGTTTGCCCGGTATGTGACGGGCGGCGCTGTCCTACCGGTGTACCGGGGATGGGGGGCATTGGCACCGGAGCGTCGTTCCGCAATAATGTAACGGCCCTGGCGGCCTGGCAGGTCAACATGCGCGTCCTCCACGACCGCAAAGACCAGAACCTGGGGTTAAGGCTTTTCGGCCAGAAGCTGGCCTTTCCCATCCTGGGGGCGGCTGTGGCCGGGGCCAGGGTCAATTTCCAGGGGCGTATCGGCGAGGAAGAACTGGCGCGGGCCTTTGTTCTGGGGGCGGCCGGGGCCGGCAGTCTCTCCTTCACCGGGGACGGTCCCCTGCCGGAACTTATGGACGCCGGGCTCAAAGCCATCAGGGCCGCAGGCGGGCGGGGCATCCCGGTCATCAAACCCCGGGAAGACGCAGAAATAGTGAGCCTCATTCGCCGGGCCGAGGATGCCGGCGCCGTGGCCATAGCTATTGATGTCGATGCTGCCGGGCTGGTGAATATGACCCGCGCCGGCCAGCTGGTGGAACCCAAGACGGTGGAGCAGATTGCCGGGATCGCGGCGGCGACCTCTCTTCCCCTAATTTTGAAGGGCGTTATGACGGTGGCCGACGCGGAGGCCGCCGTGGCCGGCGGGGCGGCGGCCATTGTGGTTTCCAATCATGGCGGCCGCGCCCTGGACCACACGCCGGGGACGGCGGCGGTGCTGCCGCAGATCGCGGCGGCGGTGGGAGATAAAATAACGGTCTTGGCCGACGGCGGCGCGCGCTCGGGGGTGGATGTTCTGAAAATGCTGGCCCTGGGCGCCCGGGCGGTCCTGGTGGGCCGTCCCCTGGCCATTGCCGCCATCGGCGGCGGTGCCGCCGGTGTGCGGCTACAGCTGGAAACTATGGCCGACGACCTGGCCGTTGCCATGCGCCTTACTGCTTGCGGCGATTTAGGGGATATAGGACCGGGGATATTGCACCCCATCCGAATTTCTTGATTTTGTCCGTTCAAAGTTAAATATGCAAAATAGTAAAATTTAGTGACAAAAAAGTTACTGACTGGTGCGTAGATTTAGTGTTATAATAACACTAAATTGGTGGAAAACATTTGATGGGAGGGTTGGCTAGATTTGATAGATCCTGGTGGCAATAATGATGCGAACATTAAGGCAAAAGCCCTGGCGGAGGTCCTGGAACGCTATGCTGGAACTAAAGGCGCCCTGATCCCTCTCCTCCAGGAAGCCCAGGAGATTTACGGCTACCTGCCGCGAGAAGTGATGCAGGAAATTGCCAGGAGGCTGAAAATCCCTTTCAGCCAGGTTTACGGCGTGGCTACTTTTTATACCCAGTTTCACTTGAAACCCCGCGGCCGGAACATCATCCGCGTCTGCCAGGGTACGGCCTGCCACGTGCGGGGGGGTGCCCGGCTCCTGGAGGCTATTTCGGCGACCCTGGGTATAGGTAAAAATGAAACCACCCCCGACGGCCGCTTTACCCTGGAAACGGTGGCCTGCCTGGGTTCCTGCGGCCTGGCCCCGGTGATGATGATTAACGAAGAAACCTACGGGCGGCTGGCGCCTGAGAAGATCCCGGCCATACTGGAAAAATACTAGCTATACGATGTGACGTCGCGAGCTTCTACAGCTTGGATAAAAAGACTTCGATTTTAGGCGGGGGTGAAACCGAATTGCTGGACCTGAAGGAATGGCGGGATACTTTGCAGCAGCAATCTCACCGGGGGGACAGGCCGTCCCTTACCGTGGGCATGAGCACCTGCGGCCAGGCGGCCGGGGGAGCGAAGGTAATGGCGGCCCTGGTAGAAGAGACGGCCAGGCGGGGTTTGCAGGTAGATATAAGCCAGACGAGCTGTATCGGCATGTGTTACGCCGAACCCATCGTAGAAGTAGTCTTGCCGGGGAAACCGCGCGTGTTTTACGGCGATGTAACCCCGGAGCGGGTCCCCGTCTTGATTGAAAAACATGTGGTGCAGGGGGAACCTGTCAGGGACTGGGCCCTGATCCAGGTGCCCGGTGAGGTAGCTCCCTATGAAGACATCCCGGTGATGGCGGCAAGCCCTTACTACGGCCGTCAGGTGCGGGTGGTGACTTCCCGCCTGGGTTTGACCGACCCGGAAAACCTGGAAGAATATATTGCCACCGGCGGCTATGAGGCCCTGGAAAAGGTCTTGAGCCGGATGACCCCGGAACAGGTTATCGAAGAAATCAAAATTTCGGGTCTGCGCGGCCGGGGCGGAGCCGGTTTTCCTACGGGCTTGAAGTGGAGTTTTACCCGGCAGGCCCCGGGGGACAAAAAGTATGTGGTCTGCAACGCCGATGAGGGCGATCCCGGCGCCTTTATGGATCGCAGCGTCCTGGAAGGCGACCCATTTACCGTTATTGAGGGCATGACCATCGCCGCCTACGCCATAGGCGCCGATGAAGGCTATATTTACTGCCGTGCGGAGTACCCTTTAGCCATCAAACGTCTGAAAACGGCCATAACTGCAGCCGGAGAAAAGGGCTTGCTGGGCCGGGATATCCTGGGGACGGGCTTTAATTTTGACCTGCATATCAAGGCCGGCGCCGGCGCCTTTGTCTGCGGCGAGGAGACGGCTTTACTCGCTTCCATCGAGGGCAAGCGGGGCATGCCCCGGGTGCGGCCGCCCTTCCCGGCACAGCAGGGGTTATGGGGTAAGCCTACCAATATCAATAATGTCGAAACCTACGCCAACGTCCCCTTTATTATCAAGAACGGCGGCCAGTGGTTTGCCTCTATGGGCACGGAAAAGAGCAAGGGGACCAAGGTCTTCTGCCTGACGGGCAAGATCAAGAAGACCGGGCTCATCGAAGTGCCCATGGGTATAACCCTGCGGGAAATTATCTTTGATATCGCCGGCGGTATCCAGGATGATAAGCAGTTCAAGGCCGTCCAGATCGGTGGGCCGTCGGGCGGCTGCCTGCCGGAAGACAAGCTGGACCTGCCGGTGGATTACGAATCCCTCACTGCCGCGGGGGCCATCATGGGTTCCGGCGGCATGGTGGTCATGGATGAGAATACCTGCATGGTGGATGTGGCCCGCTTTTTCCTGAACTTTACCCAGGCGGAATCCTGCGGCAAGTGTACTCCCTGCCGCGAGGGCACCAAACGGATGCTGGAGATCCTCACCCGTATATGCGAGGGTGAGGGGAAGATGGAGGATCTGGATACCCTGGAAACGCTGGCGCGGGTAGTCAAGAACACGGCCCTCTGCGGCCTGGGGCAGACCTGTCCCAACCCCATCCTCTCCACCCTCCAGTACTTCCGCCACGAATATGAGGCCCACATCAAAGATAAGCGCTGCCCGGCCCACGTCTGCCAGGCCTTGCTGGTCTATACCATTGACGCCGACAAGTGTACCGGCTGCGGCGCCTGTGCCCGGGCCTGCCCGGCGGGGGCCATCAGCGGCGAGAAAAAACAGCCGCACCGCATTGATTCCGCCCTGTGCATCAAGTGCGGCAGTTGTATGGAGAAGTGCAAGTTCGGGGCGATATCCAGGTTGTAGCGTACTTTAAGCTCCAACTTCCCACCTCCCACTTCCCACTTCCCATTTCCCACATCTATTTACGTAGGGGGGAAAACAGATGGCTGATGTCACCTTGACCATAGATGGCAAGAGAATAACCGTACCGGCCGGGACAACGGTCTTGCAGGCCGCCCGGGACAACGGCATCTTTATCCCTACCCTCTGCCATGACCCGAAGCTCACGCCCTGGGGCGGCTGCCGCCTGTGTGTGGTGGAAATCGAGGGTATGCGCGGCCTGCCGGCCTCATGCGTGACCGCCGTCGCCGAGGGCATGGTGGTGCAGACGGCTTCGCCGGCTGTAATTGAAGCCCGCAAAATGATGTTGGAATTATTGCTGGCCAACCATCCCCGGGACTGCCTCACCTGCAGCAAGAGCGGCGCCTGCAGCCTGCAGGATTACGCCTACTATTACGGCGTAAGGGGAGACAAATTCCACGGGGAAAAACACGACTATCCCCTGGAGGATGACAACCCCTTCATCGTGCGGGATATGAACAAGTGCATCCTGTGCGGCAAGTGCATCCGCGTTTGCGCGGAAGTCCAGGTTAACAACGTCATCGACTTTGCCCACCGCGGTTTCAACACCAGGGTAACCCCGGCCATGGATCTGACCTTAAGGGAATCGGAAGAATGCGTCTTTTGCGGCAACTGTGTCCAGGTCTGCCCGGTGGGGGCCCTGACGGAGAAGGCGAGTTTATGGCAGGGCCGCGAGTGGGAGCTGACGAAAGTGCGGACCACCTGCACCTTCTGCGGCGTGGGCTGCAACCTGGAGGTCAGCGTGAAGGACGACCATGTGGTGCGCGTCCGCGGCTATGACAACCCCCTGGTCAACAGCGGCTGGCTCTGCGTCAAGGGCCGCTTCGGCGTCGACTTTGCTGAAAGCCCGGACCGCATTACCCGGCCCCTTATCCGCGTGGGCGAGCGGGGCGAGGGTCGCTTCCGGGAAGCCACCTGGGACGAGGCCCTGGAATTTACCGCCCGGCGCTTGCAAGAGATCAAGGAGCAGTACGGCAGCCGGGCCATCGGCGCTTTAAGTTCGGCCCGGTGTACCAACGAAGAAAACTACCTGATGCAGAAGTTCATGCGGGCGGTGATCGGCACCAACAACGTCGATCACTGCGCCCGGACCTGACACGCCCCTACCGTGGCCGGTCTGGCCATAGCATTCGGTAGCGGCGCTATGACGAACTCCATCGCTGAAATCGAGCATAACGACGTCCTGCTCATTATCGGTTCTAACACCACCGAAGCCCACCCGGTCATCGGCCAGAAGATGAAACAGGCTGCCCGGCGGGGAGCAAAGCTCATCGTTGTTGACCCGCGCCGGATTGAGCTGGTGGAGCACGCCCACCTGTGGCTGCCCATCAGGCCGGGGACCAATGTGGCTTTAATTAACGGCCTGATGTATGTCATCATCACGGAAGGCCTGGTGGATAAAAAGTTTATTGAGGAACGGACGGAAGGTTTTGAAAACCTCTGGGCTGTAGTCCAGAACTACCCGCCGGAGCGGGTGGCGGGGATTACCGGCGTGCCGGCGGAGAAGATCTACGCCGCGGCGCGGCTTTATGCCACGACTGACAGGGCGGGGATCTTCTATACCCTGGGCATCACCGAGCATACCAGCGGTACCAGCAACGTCATGAACCTGGCCAACCTGGCCATGATTACCGGCCATGTGGGCAAAGAGTTCAGCGGCGTCAACCCCTTACGTGGCCAGAATAACGTCCAGGGGGCCTGCGACATGGGTGCCCTGCCCGACGTCTTCCCCGGTTACCAGAAGGTGGCCAACCCGGAGGTTCGAGAGCGCTTTGCTGCCGCCTGGAACTGCCGGCTGGACGCCACCCCGGGCCTTCGCATCCCGGAGATGATCGACCTGGCGACGGAGGGCTATATCAGGGCCATGTACATCATGGGCGAAGACCCGGCCCTGACGGACCCGGATATCACCCACGTGCGCAAAGCCCTGGCCAACCTGGACTTCCTGGTAGTGCAGGATCTCTTTATCTCCGAGACGGCGAAGTTTGCCGACGTTATCCTGCCCGGCGCCAGTTTCCTGGAGAAGGACGGCACCTTCACCAATACCGAGCGCCGGGTGCAAAGGGTGCGCCGGGCCTTGAGGCCCAGGGGAGAATCCCGGCCCGACTGGCAGATTATTTGCGATCTGGCAACGCGCCTGGGCTACCCAATGCACTACGACTCCCCGGAGCAGATCTTCGCCGAGATGGCCAGCCTCACCCCCAGCTATGCCGGTATGAGCTACGCCCGCCTGGAGGGTAACGGCCTGCAGTGGCCCTGCCCAACGCCGGAACACCCGGGGACTAAATTCCTCCATGCCGGTAGGTTCCCGCGGGGCAAGGGCTTGCTCCAGGGTATTGAGTATCAGCCTCCGGCCGAGCTGACGGACGAGGAATATCCCATTTTGCTGACTACCGGCCGCATGCTGTACCACTACGGCATCACCACCCGCCATTCGCCGTCCCTGGAAAGCTACCGGCCGGAAGAATACGCGGAAATAAACCCCGCCCAGGCGGCCGAGCTGGGTGTCCGGACGGGGGACAGGGTAACAGTAGTCTCCCGCCGCGGCCGACTGGTGACGAAGGTTAAAGTGACGGACCGGGTACCGCCGGGGATAATGTTCATGACCTACCACTACAAAGAGTCCCCGGTGAACATCTTGACCAACGCCGCCTTTGACCCCATCGCCAAGACGGCGGAATACAAGGTGACCGCGGTACGGTTGGAACCGGCGAGTTGAAAACCGTCCAGCGTTAAAAACTAAGGGGTGCTGTTATGCACCCCTTAGCCATTTTTCTATTACTTTGCGAAATATATGGAGTAAGCAATTGCCAGGGAACCTAACAGGACAGCAAAGAATGTGGCTACGCTCCACCACCGTGTATTATCCAGTTTGCCATCAAGACGGTTGATATCATTTTTTACTTCCTGGCGTAGGGCTTCAATTTTATTATCAAACCTGGCTTCCTGGGCTTCTTTAGTGTCACTTATTTGCTTTTGTAGATCGTTTTTGACATTACTTATCTTGGCCTCAAGGTCATCCTTGGTGTCGCTGATTTGTTTTTGTAGGCTTCTTCAGCCATAGCTGCCACCCCTTTCGCTCCTCTGATAACATCTTACTATGCTTTACCAGCTTTGTCTATCTTATTTTCCTCTTTTAACTTCCGCCACAGGGTGGTGCGGCTGACGCCTAAGCGGCGGGCGGCTTCGGCCTTGTTGCCCCCCGTTTCGGCCAGAACGCGCATGATCAGGCCGCGTTCCAGGATGTTTACCTGGCCGGCCAGTCTTTCTATCCGTCCTTCTCCTGGTGCACCTTCTCCGGGGTTCCCGGGCTCCGGCGCTGTTACCAACCCCAGAGCCTGGCGAACCTCAGCAGCGCTGATGGTGGTCCCATGGCAGCGTAAGGCCAGGCGTTCCATGCAGTTGCGCAGCTCCCGGATGTTGCCCGGCCACTGGTACTGGAGCAACTCCCTGGCTGCCTCCGGCGTGAGGTTCCCTGCCGGCCGCTGCAACTGGCGGCAGAACTCTTGGAGGAAATGTTCGGCCAGGAGGAGCACATCGGCCCCGCGCTCCCGCAAAGGCGGGATTTCCAGGTTAAGGACGTTGATGCGGTAGTAAAGGTCTTCCCGGAAGGCCTGCTCCTTGACCATCTGCGCGAGATTGCGGTGGGTGGCCGCAATAACCCTTACGTTGACGGGGATGATGCGGTCATCCCCCAGGCGCATGATCTCCCCTTCTTCCAGGACCCGCAGTACCCGGGCCTGGAGGCGGGGCGACATTTCCCCGATTTCATCCAGGAAGATGGTCCCCTCGTGGGCCAGTTCGAAAAGGCCGGGTTTGCCGCCTTTGCGGGCGCCGGTAAAGGCCCCCTCGGCGTAGCCGAAAAGCTCGCTTTCCAGGAGGTTTTCCGGCAGGGCGGCGCAGTTGACGGCTACAAAGGGACCGTCCTGCCGGGGGCCGGCCAGGTGGATGGCATGGGCGAACATTTCCTTGCCTGAACCTGTCTCACCATGAATGAGGACCGTGGACTGGACGGAGGCGTACTCCCGGGCCAGACGCACGGCTTCCTTCAAGGCCGGGCTTTCGCCAAGGATGTCGGCAAAGGTATACTTGGCCACGTGGCCGCGCCCTGCCAGGCGGCGCCGGACCTTGTGCTCCAGGCTTTGCAGGCTGGAAATGTTCTGGAAAGTAGTTACCACTCCTACGGTGCGGCCGTCGACAATGATGGGTACGCGGTTGGCCACCACCCTGGTATTGCCGATGTCCAGCAGCTCACCAAGTTCCGGCTTTCCTGTCTTTAACAAGATATGGCACTGGGCATTGGGGATGACCTCCGTTACCGGGCGGCCGATAGCATCCCCGGCGCGCCAGCCGGAGAGTTTTTCCGCCACGGGGTTGAAGACGGTTATGCGGCCTTCTTCATCCAGGGCGATAATGCCGTCATAGGCAAAGTCCAGGATGGCCTTGAGTTGTTCGGCCCGGCGTTTCTCCTGGTGGCGGACCTGCAACACCCGCTGGGCCTCTTTGAGGGCCTGGTAGACCGTTTCCTTGCCGGAGGTAATGATGACGCTGTTTAGGCCGAAATTGCGCGCCTCGCGGGCCATGGCAATTTTGCCGATGATTACTTCGGCACCGGCTTCCTTGAGGGCCAGAATACCCCGCCGGATGTCATCATCCTGGTTTTTTAGAGTGTATTTGAGAAAAGTATCTCCCAGGATGGTTTCCAGGCTCTCCAGGCCCTGGATGACATCGGGGACATCAGCGATGCCGATGGGGCCGCCGAATTGTTTGGCCTGGTAATAGGCTCGCAGGATATCGTAACCGCCAATGGGAACGTCGACCACCGGGAGGTCCACGGCCTGCTGGATGAGCCAGGCTGTTACGCCGCGGCTGACAATGACCTGGCAACCGTTTCTAGCCAGATCGCGGGCCAGGTTTGCCCCTTCTTCCATCCTGGCAACGTGGATGGATAGATCCAGGCCCAGCTCCAGGCTCACCTGGCGGGCGATGTGGGCCAGGTCTTCGTAGGGAGCAATAAAAGCAATTTCTGCCACGAAACCGTTCCCCCTGAGTTTCAATCCGGAAACGGCGATAGGCCGTTACAAAAAAGAAACATGACAGATTTTGATGTTACTATTCGACGTTAAGATGGTTTTTCCTTGCCGGGTTGCAAAATTTTCGTTTTTAGTTCTATATTTAAAAGAAACTCGTTAAACCAGGAAAAAAATGGCTGCTATAAAAAGCAAAATGTTGTCAAGGAAATATTTCTGTTTTTAACCGCTATCCCCTTGAAACATACATGAACGTTACGTTTGGTCGTATAAGTAATATTAATGAAACATAAGGGGATCCGGCCGGCTGCTGCGGCCGGCTTTTCTTTCCCCGGGGTCTTTAAATAGCAAGGGTTGTGAGGTAGTAAAAAAATACCAGGTCATTTCCCGCTGGCTGGCATGAATTTTGCAATATTTAATTAATGTCTGTTGTCTTAGCAGGGGAGGCGAATAAAAGTGGCGGCTAAAGAGCTACCGGTAGTACCATCGGCCAGGCCGGGTACCATGGCCGCCGGGGCGGCCATGGAGCGTATCCGCGAGCGGCGGCCGGTGATTGATAAACAAAAATGTAATCTCTGCCGCGAGTGCCTGCTGTATTGCCCGGACGCAGCCCTGGCGGCAGATAAAGGGGAAGTGAGAGTGGATTTGCGTTTTTGCAAAGGCTGCGGCATCTGCGCCGTCGAGTGCCCCGCCCGGGCAATTACCATGGTTCCGGAACATGCCGGCAACCGGGGGTTTATTGAGAAGTAAGCAGGGAGTGAATGAAAATGCACCTGTTATTAAACGGCAACGAAGCGGCCGCCCATGCCGCCCGCCTGGCGCGGGTAGAAGTCCTGGCTTCCTACCCTATTACCCCGGCGGCGCCGGTCATGGAAAAGATTACGCAGTTTATAGCCGACGGCAACCTCAAATGTAATTTTGTCCGGGTGGAGTCCGACCACAGCGCCATGGCCGCGGCCCTGGGGGCGGCCATGGCCGGAGCCAGATCGTTTCTCATTACCAATTCCCAGGGCCTGGCCTATATGAGCGAGGTCCTCTACCATACTTCCGGCCTCCGCCAGCCGGTGGTCATGGCTGTAGTCAACCGGGCCCTGGCGGCCCCCCACAGCCGCTTCCCGGAGCACGGCGATGTTGTGGCTCAGGAGGCATGCGGGTGGATCCAGCTTTTCTGCGAGAACAACCAGGAAGTCCTGGACAGCCTCATCCAGGCTTTTCGCCTGGGTGAAGACGAGCGGGTGCGCCTGCCGGTAATGGTCAACTATGAGGGTTACATCCAATCCCATACCCGGGAAACCGTAGACCTGCCGGAGCAGGAAGCAGTAGATACCTTCCTGCCCCTGGTGCGGCGGCCGGTCCTGGATGTAAATAACCCCCTGGCGGTCAATACCGTTACTGGCCCGGAACTATATATGGACTACAAATACCATCAGGACGCCGCCCTGCAGCGGGCGGGCGAAGTCTTGCAGGAGGTTAGCGCGAATTATACCAAACTAACGGGCCGCGACTGGGGCGGTGCCGTATCGGGCTACCGCCTGGAGGATGCGGAAATCGTACTGGTGGCTATGGGCTCCCTGGTCAGCACGGCCAGGATTGCCGTCGACGCTCTGCGGGCCGCAGGAGAAAAGGCGGGGCTGCTGAAAATCCGCCTTTTCCGGCCCTTCCCGGCGGATACGGTGCGGGAAATGATGCATCATACCCGGGCCGTAGTCGCCCTGGATAAAAATATCGTTTACGGCGCCGGTGGCGCCCTGGGCCGGGAACTGCGGGCCGTTCTCTACGGATTTACGAAGGTACCGGTTTACAGTTATATCCTCGGCCTCGGCGGACGGGATGTAGGTGTTGAAGATTTAATCACCATTTACCGGCAGGTAAACGAAGGACTTGCCGCCGGAAAGATTCCGGCGCTCTATCAATGGTACGGCCTGTAAGGCCGGAGGTGAGAAGATATGGAAGTATACAAGACATTGGCCGAAATACCGCAAGACGAGTTTTTTACCGGGGGCCACGGCGGTTGCCGCGGATGTGGGGCGGCCCTGGCGGCGCGCCAGGCCATGAAGGCCCTGGGTCCGCGGACCATTGTTACCATTCCTGCTTCCTGTATGGCCACCATCGGCGGTTCGGGCTTAAGTACCGCCTGGGAGATACCCTTTTACCATTCCCTTTTTGAATGCGCTCCGGCCGTCGCCTCCGGTATCCGGGCGGCCCTGGACATCCAGGGGATTAAAGATGTCAATGTCGTCTCCTGGGCCGGTGACGCCGGAACGGCCGACATAGGCTTCCAGTCGCTGACCGGAGCGGCCGAACGCCAGGAGAATATCATCCACGTCTGCTATGATAATGAAACTTATATGAATACCGGCGGCCAGGCCGGCAGCGTTACCCCTTACCAGGCGGTCACGCCTGACACGCCCGCCGGCAAGCCTACGCCGCGCAAAGACATGCTGGCCATCATGGCCGCCCACCACCCGGCCTATCTGGCTACGGCTTCAGTCGCCTATCCCCTGGACCTGATCCGGAAATTCCAGAAGGCCAGGGCCATTCAGGGCTTCCGCTATATCCACATCCTGGCCCCTTGCTTTAGAGGCTGGGGTATTCGGGAGGACCAGACGGTGCAGCTCGCCCGTCTGGCAGTAGAGTGCGGCCTGTGGCAACTTTATGAAGAGATAGGCGGCCGGCGGCGGTTAACAGTCGTCCCGGAACGCCGTATACCGGTGCGGGAGTACCTGCGGCTTCAGGGGCGCTTTAAGAACATGGATGAAGCGGCCGTCGAGGCCCTTCAGGCCGAGGCTGACCGCCGCTTCCAGGAGGTGCAGTCATGATTGAAATCCGCTTCCACGGCCGTTACGGCCAGCCGGTGGCCGCCCTGGCCGGTAAAGTAGCTCAAGCCGCCCTGGCGGCAGGTAAATATGTCCAGGTCTTTGAAAACTTTGCCGCTTACCGGCCGGGGGCGCCTATGTATACGGTGGTGCGTATTGCTGATAGTTTTATCCGGGAACGCTCGGCCAATGCCAGCCGTCCGGATGTCGTGGTGCTCCTGGATAACAGCCTGCTGGGTATTATGGATGTAACCCGGGGATTGAAAGCTGGGGGGATAGTTATAGCCATTAACGTCGATCCAGCGGTAAAAAGAAGTAATCAGAGGGTAAATTGGCAGTTGCTATCCCTTGATTCGGACGCAAGTATAGATAAAAAAGAAGAAATGATTTTAGCGGAATTAAGTAAGTTGGGCATGCTCCAGCATCACAATTAAGAGAAGTTTTTCTGGCGTTTTGCTTATAGAATTTTAGGAAAGGAGTGATGCTGAATATTTTACTAAAAAGAATGGGGGGATGCCGTATAAGTTGTTATGAAGGAAAATAAAGAAATCATGACGAAAATAAAAATTAATAGATAGGGGGGAACCTTATGATTATCCAAAACGCAGTTGTGGCTTTATCGGCTTTTGTGGCAGTTATTGCTTTGTTATTTTTGTTTATTGGAAGGTTCAAATGGCATGTTTTCCTGGCGCTTTTAATTCCCATCGTCCTAATGGGTCTTGTGCCTGGCCTGGATATGGATAAGTTTATTAAAGCCTTTGAAACCGGTTTTGGTAAAACAGTCCAATCTATTGCGGTTGTTATAGTCCTTGGCTCTATTATTGCCGAGGCCTTAAAAAATACGGGTGGTATTGAAAAAATTACCTTAACTATGATTAAATGGATCGGCGAAAAAAGGATGCCGCTGGCCCTAACCTTGACCGGCTTCGTTATCGGTATTGCCATTTTTTCCGACATCGGTTACGTTATTCTGAACCCATTAGTGCATTCGGCAGCTATTAAAGTAGGCACTAATATGAGTGTAATGGCTACGGGACTGGTGGGAGCCATGCAGCTTACCCATGCCATGGTGCCGCCTACACCGGGACCGCTGGCGGCCGCGGCCCTGGTGAAAGCCGATGTGGGTAAAATTATTGTTTTTGGTAGCATTGCCTGCCTTGTAGGCTCCCTGGCGGGCTGGGTTTATGCACAAATAGTGGGGCCACGGGTGCCTTCACCACCTTCAGAAGAGTTTCTGGGTCAATCATTTGCCGAAAAAGGGATGGAATCCGAACTGCCCACCACGGCGGCAGCATATGCACCTATCCTCATCCCCTTAATTTTGATTGCCGGGCAGAGTGTAGCTTCTTTTGCCCTTCCTAAAGAAAGCCTTTTGAGGCTTGCCCTTACCTATTTAGGCTGGCCGGTTGTGGCCTTATCCATTGGTGTTTGGCTGGCCTACCGCAATACCAAGGGAGAGCAGAAAAAGAAACAAAACAGTGAGTGGATTGAAAATGCCTTGCGGACTTCTGCTATGATCATTGTTGTAACTGGCCTGGGTGGGTCCTTGAGTGCAATTTTAAAGGGAACACCGGCGGTAGATCTGATTGCCAAGTCCGTGGCCCAGACGGGGGTTCCGGCCATTTTCCTGCCCTTTGTTTTAGGCGTAATTGGCAACATGATAACCGGTTCGACGACTGTAGGCGTCATTACTGCAGGTTCTCTGGTAGCTCCCATGCTGGGAACTCTTAATTTAAGCCCGGAAGCTGCCATGCTGGCCGGGGCCGCCGGTTCGGTAATTATCAAATATGTAAATTCCAGTTATTTCTGGGTGTGCACTTCTCTCTCCAAGATGGAACTTAAATCTGCCTTGATTTCCTACGGCGGCGTTACGCTGGTTGGTGGTATCTTCTCCATGATTGCCGTCTATGTCATGTGGCTTATGCATCTTATTTAATTATGTAAACAAAAACCTGGCCCGGATGGAAGTTGCTTGCAGGCGCCCAATCCGGGCCAGGTGAGCTAAAAGCAGAAAAAGGCTAACCGATACTGCATTGGGCGAGATAGATTTTACAGGCACCAGACGTTTTTACCATGTACCCGGGTATGTTCGAGTGGTTGTATAGGCGATTATAGTGCAAAAGATAAAACTGAAGGCTAAATTTTTAGAAGGGAAGTCTTCAGGTATGAACTTTTTCCTTAAAGCCCTGGGAGCTGCCGCCGGGATACAGCGAGTAGTACCGGGCGAAGAGATAACCATCAACGTTGATTTAATTCTTGCTCATGATGGAACTGCCGCCAAAATCCTGGCTGCCTGGCCTGAAGGGGAACAAGTCGCGCAACCGGCAAAAGTGGTTTTCACTCTCGATCATGCTATGCCGGCGCCGACGATAGCGAGCCGGCAGCTGCATTTGCAGTTAAGGGCTTACGCCCGCCGGCAGGGAATTAACCTTTTTGAAAGGTGTGAGGGGGTTCTCCACCAGGTGGTGGCTGAATACTTCCATCCCCGGGCCGGCATGATTATTGCCGGTGCCGATGGTCATGTAACAACGGCCGGCGCCTTTAGTGTCATAGCGTTTTCTCTTGCCCCTGCCGAACTGGTACCGGTACTGCTTACCGGACAACTTCGATTAGTGGTGCCAGAAACAGTAATAGTAACAATAAAGGGCGGCTTGCCACCAGGGGCATCCCCGCGGGATCTGGGATTGGAACTCCTGCGACGCTTGGGAGGAGGCGCCTTAAAAAATAAAGCCCTGCTGCTGCAGGGAGAGGGTGTCTGGCAGCTTTCGCCAAGTGGACGGATGAGCGTTTGTAACCTGATCGGCGAAATGGGCTGTATGACAGGAATGATTATCCCACCAGAGGAACAGGTTGCTGACAGCGATTTAACTATTGATGCTTCTACTCTGAAGCCCCTTGTTGCCTGTCCTCCGGCTCCAACTAAAATTCAACCGGTGCATGAAGTGGCCGGCTTAACCGTAACCCAGGTTCTGGTAGGCGGTTGCGGTAGCGGCCGCCTGGAGGATTTTGAAGAACTGGCCGCTGCTATGAACGGCAGACCTGTTCACGGGGACGTAAACCTGCTGTTAGTACCGGCATCCAGGGCTGTTTTGCAGGAGATGGAAGCCAGGGGTTTGAGCAGGAGCTTACTACAACAGGGGGCCGTAATTTTGCCTCCCGGTTGTGGCCCCTGTCCGGGGCAGCATGCCGGCTTGCTGGCGCCTGGCGACCGGGTGCTGGCAGCTACGGTCCGCAACACTCCCGGGCGCATGGGTTCTCCCGAGGCGGAGATTTACCTGGCTTCACCCCGGACGGCCGGCCTGGCGGCTGTCGCCGGAGCTATTGTGGCCGGTTGACGAATACCTTCTTGAAATAGGCATTGTTTATAAGAACTCAGAGTGCCGATTCTCCTTGACGCCTCGTAAAGGGTCTGGTAAAATTATAATGTTGTTCTGGCTAATCCCGTTGCGGGGGCTATTTTTTTGCCCGGAAACAGGTTGAGGAGGGGAGACGGATGGCTGGAAAATATGATGTGGTCATCGTTGGCGCCGGCCCGGCAGGGATTTTCACCGCCCTGGAGCTGGTGCGGCAGGAAAGCGGGCTCAAAGTGCTCATCCTTGAGAAGGGACACGGCTTAAAGCGCCGGGTGTGCCCGTCCAAGGAGATGCGTTCCAGCTGCCTGCACTGCAACCCCTGCTCGGTAGTATCCGGCTGGGGAGGAGCCGGGGCTTTCAGTGACGGCAAATTAACCCTGTCGCCGGAAGTAGGCGGCTGGCTGAGTGAATATATACCGGAGCGGGAAGTAACGGCTTTAATCGATTATGTCGACGGCGTTTACCGCCATTTCGGGGCGCCGGATAAGGTCTACGGCAGCCTGGAAGATGAGCGCATTGCCGACATCCAGCGCCAGGCCGTCCTGGCGGATTTAAAGCTGATTCCGGCTCCCATCCGCCACCTGGGCACCGGGCGCACCCAGGAGATCCTCCAGGCCATGAAGGATTACCTGGAGGAGCACGGCGTAGAGGTGCGCACGGATACGCCGGTTGAGGAAATCCTGGTAGAAGATAACCGGGTTACCGGGGTGGTTACCCGGCGGGGTGAAGAGATCAGCGCCCGTTATGTGGTCCTGGCTCCCGGCCGGGAAGGCGCCGACTGGCTGCGCCGGGTGGCTGCCGGGTTGAACCTGAAGCTGGTCGTCAATCCCGTGGATATTGGCGTGCGGGTAGAAGTGCCGGCGGCCGTCATGGAGCACCTGACCAGCGTCATTTACGAATCTAAATTTATCTTTTACTCGCGGAAATTTGACGACCGGGTGCGGACCTTCTGCATGAACCCCTACGGGGAAGTAGTGCTGGAAAATAACGAGGGCCTGGTGACGGTGAACGGCCACTCCTATGCGGACAAAAAGACTAACAATACCAACTTTGCGCTGCTGGTCAGCAAGACCTTTACCGAGCCTTTCAAGGAACCCATTGCCTACGGCCGTTATGTGGCCCGGCTGGCCAACCTCCTGGGCGGCGGTGTCCTGGTCCAGCGCTTGGGTGACCTCCTGTCGGGGCGGCGGACCACAGCTGACCGCCTGGAAAAGGGCCTGGTAACACCGACACTGACCGAGGCCACGCCCGGGGACCTGTCCCTGGTCTTCCCTTACCGGCACCTTACGGCCATTGTGGAGATGCTCGCGGCCATGGATAAGATCGCGCCGGGGGTTTATTCCCGGCATACCCTGCTTTACGGCGTGGAGGTTAAATTTTATTCGTCCCGGTTAAGTTTAAGCCAGGAACTGCAAACAAATATCCACGGCCTGTACGCTGCCGGTGACGGCGCCGGGGTTACCCGCGGTCTGGCCCAGGCTTCGGCGGCCGGTGTCATTGCCGCCCGGGCTATTATAGCCAGCGCTTAACCGGTGGTGGCCTGGCTTGCGCCCGGCCCCAATACCAGGCGAGGATGAAATAAAACAAACGAATAAACAAACAATAAATTGAAAGGCGGTGCTTGCATGGCGGCGGTAGTCCTGGTGGGAGCCCAGTGGGGCGACGAGGGCAAGGGAAAAATTACCGATTACCTGGCGGAAAAAGCTGAAGTGGTGGTTCGTTACCAGGGAGGGAGCAACGCCGGCCATACGGTAATGGTCGGGGAACAGGAGTTTAAACTGCACCTGGTGCCTTCCGGTATCCTCTATCCAGGCAAGCTCTGCCTTATTGGCAATGGTGTGGTGGTCGATCCGGCTGTCCTGGTGCAGGAACTGGACGGCCTGGCGGAGCGGGGTATAGATACCTCAAGTTTGAGGATCAGCGACCGGGCCCACCTCATTTTACCTTACCACAAGGGCCTGGATGCCGTCGAGGAAGAGCGCCGGGGCCAAGCCCAGATCGGCACCACCAAACGGGGCATTGGCCCGGCCTATGTTGATAAAACGGCCCGGACGGGCATCCGGGTAGGAGATCTCCTGGACTGGGAGGAATTTCGCGGGAAGCTGGCCCGCAACCTGGCGGCAGTCAACGAGATGCTGGCTAAAATTTACGACCGGCCGGGTTACGACCTGGAGGCCATCCTGGACGAATATGCCGGTTATGCCAGGCGCCTGAGGCCCCTCATTGCCGATACCGTCCGTCTGGTTAACGGGGCTTTAAAGGACGGTCGCAGGGTCCTCTTTGAAGGTGCCCAGGGTACCCTCCTGGACCTGGACCAGGGGACTTATCCCTTTGTTACTTCTTCCTACCCGACGGCTGGCGGGGCCTGCATTGGTGCCGGTATCGGCCCGACGAAGATCAATAAGGTCCTGGGTGTGGCCAAGGCCTATACCACCCGGGTAGGAGCCGGGCCTTTCCCGGCCGAAGTAACGGGGAGGATTGGCGATACTTTGAGGGAGCAGGGAAGGGAGTATGGTACCACCACCGGGCGGCCGCGCCGCTGCGGCTGGCTGGATACGGTCATCTTGCGCCATGCCGCCGAGGTCAACGGCCTGACGGGCATCGCCCTGACCAAACTGGATGTCCTGACGGGAATCGATCCTTTACGCATTTGTACCGGCTACCGTTACGGCGGCGAGATAATCCGGGATTTTCCCGCCAGCTTGAAGGTCCTGCAGCAGTGTGAGCCCGTTTACGAAGAAGTCCCCGGCTGGCAGGAAGATATCACTGCAGCTAGATCCCTGGCGGACCTGCCTGCTGCCTGCCGCAGCTACATCCGGCGGCTGGAAGAACTGACCGGCGTGCCCGTTCATCTCATTGCCGTCGGCCCGCGCCGGGACCAGACCATTGTGGTGGAAGACGTTTTCTAGCCTTGACTGCGGCGACACGCCGGCGACTGGCCCTGAAGACCAGTCGCCGGCGTTTTTTCTTTGCTTTAGGCAACCCGGAGAAGGTTTTTACATGGCGAAACCAGATTGAATGAAAAAATTAACGGATCTTTTTTAATTAAGGGTAATAGATGTTTGTGAAAAGGATGGCATGCATTAAATATATCAGGTATTGAAATTGCCGCAAAAATGGTTTAACATAAAAATTGCCTGACAGCCATGCCGGAGAGGGGAACGCCGCCGCGATGAAGCAGGACAGGCAGCGTGAGCCTTGCTCTGGCCTGGGATTTTAATTTAGGGAAGGGGGGTATTCGCGCTTAGCAAGTAACTGGTCTGATCGCCTGAATGTCATAACAGTATATTCGGAATTTAATGATGGCAAGGAAGCGCTGAAATAATGCCCTGGACCCAAGTCTATGATCCGGCCAACAACCTTGCTGTATCAGCCTTGCTGGCTGCTATCCCCATTATTTTCCTTTTTTATGCCCTGGCCGTTCGAAAAATGAAAGGACATATTGCCGCTTTTCTGACGGTGGTGGCGGCTATTGCTGTCGCTGTTTTCGGCTACCGCATGCCGGCCGACCTGGCCATTCTTTCTTTTGTTAACGGTGGACTGTACGGTCTGTTTCCCATTGGCTGGATTGTAGTTGCCGCCGTCTTTTTGTACCAGATAACTGTAAAAACGGGGCAGTTTGAAATTATCAAGGATTCTATTGCCGGTATTACTGAAGACCGGCGCCTGCAGGCATTGCTGATTGCTTTTTCCTTTGGTGCTTTCCTTGAAGGTTCGGCTGGTTTTGGCGCTCCGGTGGCCATTACCGCTGCTATGCTGGCAGGCCTGGGCTTCAACCCCGTTTATGCCGCCAGTATTTGCCTGCTGGCCAACACGGCGCCGGTGGCCTTCGGTGCTATTGGCGTTCCTGTGCTCACCCTCGGCCAGGTGGCAGGGATTGATTCCATGCTCCTTAGCAAAATGATCGGCCGCCAGTTGCCTTTCCTCTCTGTCCTGTTGCCTTTCTGGCTGGTGGCAATCATGTCGGGCTGGAAAGGTGTCAAAGAGACGTGGCCGGCTTGTCTTGTAAGCGGCGGTTCTTTTGCCGTCAGTCAGTGGTTTTCCTCCAACTATTTAAGTCCCATGCTGCCCGATATTATCTCCGCTCTCTTTTCTCTAATCTGCCTGATATTGTTTCTGCGCGTCTGGCAACCCGGACATATCTGGCGTTTCCCCAACGAGACTGCCTCAAAGGGGCCCCGATCCCACCATGCGCCCGGCACTATTCTGAAGGCGTGGACGCCTTTTATCATCCTCACGTTGATGGTAGCTGACTGGGGTATCGGTCCGGTAAAGGCTGTACTAGATCTGGTTACTATCAAATTCGCCATACCTGGCCTGCATCAGGCCATTATCAAGGTCGGTACTTCCGAACCCATGAACGCTATCTTTACCTTTAACTGGCTTGCTGCCCCGGGTACAGGGATCCTGATTGCTGCTTTCATATCGATGCTGATTCTAGATATGCGCTTTAGCGACTGGCTGCGCCTCTTCGGCGAGACTTTACATGATCTGCGCTATGCTGTCCTTACGATATTTTTAGTTCTGGGCTTTGCTTATACAGCAAACTATTCCGGGATGAGTACCACTCTGGGACAGGCCCTGACAGTTACCGGCAAGGCTTTTCCTTTTGTAGCACCCTTTCTGGGTTGGCTGGGTGTCTTCATTACGGGTAGCGATACGTCCGCCAATGCCCTTTTCGGTAAATTGCAGTATATTACCGCCCAAAATATCGGCGTCGATCCGGTGCTGACGGTAGCTGCCAACTCCTCCGGCGGTGTCACTGGAAAAATGATCTCCCCTCAGAGCATCGCTGTTGCCACGGCGGCTACCGGTCAGGTGGGTCAGGAGGGTGAGCTCTTCCGTTTCGCTATCGTACCCAGCATCTTGATGACGGTTTTTATCAGCGTCATAACAACCCTTCAGGCCTATTTCTTTACATGGATGATCCCGGCCCACGGCGACCTGGCTCAGCCGGTTGTTAACACCGCCATGGTCAGCCTGTCCGACGGGTTATGGATCCTTGCCGGAACACTGATCGTTATTGCCATCTTAGCGGTTATTGTTACTGCCAGCAACCGCCGTGCCGGTCGGCGGGAAGTTTATACGCCGGGCAAATAGGCTGTAGGAGATGATAAAAGCCCCGCCGGCCGGGGCTTTTTTAATGAGCGCTGCAGTCCATTAAGTCCTCGTGAAATAGCGGGGGCTATTCTGCGAAATAATTATTGAATTGCCGTAAAAAAATGTTATAATAGAACCACCAGGTGGTCAGGCCGGACAAAATTGTCTGATCATTGAAGCGGTTATCCGGCGGCGCAAGCAGGCCGTGCCTCTGTGGAGGCGTTAATTCAGAGAAAGCTGGTAGGCCCCTTGCCGGCAAAGGAGCGAACTGCCGTGAGTCTTTTCGATGATTTAGCTCTGGTAGAAGAGGAAATGGCTAGATGCATGAAGTGCGGCAACTGCCAGGCGGTCTGCCCGCTATATAAAGAAACCCTGGAGGAAACGGCGGTAGCCCGGGGTAAGATCCAGCTGGCCTATGCCTACCTGAAGGGCGAGATCCCGGCCACCAACATCCTGGCGGAAAAGCTGCTTTTTTGTCTCACCTGCATGGCCTGCGTCGCCAATTGCCCCAGCGGTGTCCGGGTCGATAAGGTAGTCCTGGCTGCCCGGGCGGCCATGGTGCGGGAAAAAGGCCTGCCCTGGGTAAAAAAAATAATCTTCCAGGGCTTGAAGCGTCCTTGGCTCTTTGACACGGCCCTCAAAACCGGCCGCAGTCTCCAGCCCCTGGCCCTGCGTTACCGGCCGGAAATCCAGCGCTGTCACCCCCGCTTCCCCATCGGGCTGGAACTGCGGCGGGTACTGCCGCCCCTGGCTAAAAGGACTCTGAAAGAAGAGTTCCCCGAGGTAATCCGCCCGGTAAAACCCCGGGCCCGGGCGGCCTTTTTCACCGGTTGCCTGGAAAATTATATCTATACCGACATCGGCCGGGCGGTGGTCAACGTCCTGCTGGTCAATGATATCGAGGTTATAATCCCCCGGGACCAGCACTGCTGTGGTATCCCGGTCCTGGTACACGGCGACGTCCCGACGGTCAGGGAAATGGCCGCTTCCAACCTGCAGATTTTCCAGCGTTATAACTTTGACTACCTGGTGGTGGCCTGCGCCACCTGCGGCGAGGCCTGGAAGCATTTTTACCCGCAGCTTCTTGCGAACAGCTTCCAGGGAGCGGCGGCCCGGGTCACGGCCGCCAGGGCCCGGGATATCAACGAACTGCTGCTGGAGATTGATTACCGCCGGCCGGCCGCCGGCCTGCCCCTCAAGGTGACCTACCATGATCCCTGTCACCTGGTGCGCGGCCAGGGTATTAGCAATGAACCGCGGCAGGTTTTGCGCTCCATTCCCGGCCTGGAGTTCCAGGAAATGAAAAATGCCGGCCGCTGCTGCGGCGGCGCCGGTTCCTTCAGCCTGACCAACTACAACATATCCATGCAGGTCCAGGCCCACAAGGTGGCGGCCATTAAGGCCACCGGGGCTGATACGGTGGTTACCGGCTGCCCGGCCTGCCGTATGCAGCTGGAAGACGGCCTGGCCCAGGCGGGGTTTTCGCCGCGGGTCCTCCACGTCGTCCAGCTCCTGGAGCAGGCCTATGCCAGGAGTGAAGTGAGAAGTGAGAGGCGAGAGGTGGGATAAAGAATATCTAATCACGGGGAGGGTTTATTCTTGAACCAAGATGATTTAATTGCTTTCTTTACCCGCCAGGCTGAGGTCATGGGGGCGCAGGTCATACCCGTGGAAGGCGCGGGGGGGATCGGGCCGAAATTGGTCGAGGCTTTACAGCCCTTTGGGAACAGGGTAGCCCTGGTAGAGTCTTCTATGTGCAGGGAAGCGGGGCTGGAGGCGGCCCTGGCAGCAGCCGGCTTCGGCATTGAGAAGGAAGGCGCCGATTTTGCCCGCCAGGCCGATACTGGTATTGTTGAGTTTGATTATGGCATTGCCGAGACGGGAACCCTGGCCATGGACGCCACTGACCTGAAAACACGCCTGGCGACCATGCTGCCCCTGACCTGCGTGGCTTTGCTGCGGGCGGAGCGAATCCGGGCCGGTTTGACCGAGGTAATCGACGCCTATTTGGAGCGGGGGAACTGGCCGGGGTATTTCACCCTGGTCACGGGTCCCAGCCGTACGGCCGACATTGAACGCAGCCTGACCATTGGCGTTCACGGCCCGGAAAGGCTGCTGATTATCCTGGTGAGGAATAACGGAGGTGGCCGCCATGGCCGGTAAAGAATTCAGGGAGCGTATACGTCAGGCCTTGAACAATGCCAGCCTGCGCGGGGCGCTGGGGCGTTTTGCCGACTCTTACATCGTTTCCCGGGAACAGGTCTATGCCGGCCGGGATTTTGAATCCTTAAGGCAGAGGATTGCCGCTATCAAGGCCGATGCCGCCGGACGTTACGAGGAACTGGCCGACCGGTTCACCCGGGCGGTGGAGGCCCGTGGCGGCAAGGTATTCCGCGCTAAGGACGCCGCGGCCGCCAGGGAATATATCTACCAGGTGGCTAGAGAACACGGCGTTACCGATATCGTCAAATCCAAGTCCTTTGCTTCGGAAGAGATCCACCTGAACGAATTCCTTCAGGAGCGGGGCATCAACCCCCATGAGACCGACCTGGCCGAGTGGATACTGCAGCTCATGCCGGGAGAAAGGCCTTCCCACATGGTCATGCCGGCCATTCACCTGCCCAAGGAAGAGGTGGCCCGGGTCTTCAGCCGTTACCTGGGTGAACCGGTGGAACCGGATATTAAAAACCTGGTCCGCCTCGCCCGCCGGGAGCTGAGGAAAAAGTTTCTTACCGCCGGCATGGGCATCAGCGGCGCCAACATTGCTGTGGCTGAAACGGGGACCATTGTCATCTGCACCAATGAGGGCAACGCCCGCCTGGCTACGACTGTACCGCCGGTCCACGTGGCCATTGTCGGCTACGAGAAGCTGGTGCCGGAGCTCAAAGATATCGTTCCTATCCTTGAGGCCCTGCCCCGCAGCGGTACGGCCCAGCCCATTACCAGCTATGTGACCATGATTACCGGTCCGGTCCCGGCCTGGCAGGGCGAAGGTGAGGGGATTAAGGAGCTGCACGTCGTTCTCCTGGACAACGGCCGTACCCGGATGGCCGCCGACCCGGTCTTCAAGGAAGCCCTGCAGTGCATCCGTTGTGCTTCCTGCACCAACGTCTGCCCTGTCTTCCAGCTGGTCAGCGGCCAGGTCTACGGCTATATTTACAGCGGTGGCATCGGCAGCATCCTGACGGCCTTCTTTAATTCCCTGGAAGACGCCGCCGACCCCCAGAGCCTGTGCATCGGCTGCCGGCGTTGCGCCGAGGTCTGCCCGGCAAAGATTAATATCCCCGATCTGGTGTTGAAGCTGCGGGAGCGGGTCGTCACGAAGCAGGGCCTCTCCAGCGGGTACCGCATTGCCCTCCACGGGGTGGTGGCCAGGCCGAAGCTCATGCACACCCTGCTGCGGACCGCTGCCCGTCTTCAGGGCCCGGTGACCCATGGCCGGCCCCTCATCCGGCACCTGCCCCTCTTCTTCAGCAGTCTCACGGAAGGGCGCAGCCTGCCGGCCATTGCCCGGGTGCCCCTGCGTGACCGGGTGAAGGTTCTGGAACGGCCCTTGAGCCGGCCCCGCCTGCGAGCTGCCTTTTACAGCGGCTGCGTCATTGACTTCGTCTACCCGGAGATCGGTGAGGCCGTTTATAAGGTACTGGGGCGGGAAGGGGTGCAGGTAGTGTTCCCCCAGGAGCAGGCCTGCTGTGGCGCCCCAGCAGCTTACGCCGGCGACCGGGAGACGGCAGTTAAACTGGCTAAACAGAATATCGCCGCCCTGGAAGGCGCCAGTGCCGGGGTTATCGTTACCGCCTGTCCCACCTGCGCCGTGGCCCTGAAAAAGGACTTCCCCGAGCTCCTGGCCGGAGACCCGGCCTGGGAAGCGCGGGCCCGGATTCTAGCTGCAAAGGTTAAGGACTTTACCGAACTCGTCCATGAACTGACCAGGGATCGCCAGGGACCTTCCGGCCAGCCGCTTAAAGAAAGCGGGCGGGCCCTTAAAGTCACCTACCACGATTCCTGCCACTTCAAGCGGCACCTGGGCCTGGACCGGGTGGCGCGGGAGGTGTTAAAAGGCCGGCCAGAGGTAGAACTGGTTGAGATGCAGGAAAGCGACCGCTGCTGCGGCTTTGGCGGCTCCTACAGCATCAAATACCCGGAAATCAGCAGGCCAATCCTGGCGCGCAAGCTAAAAAATATTGCGGCGAGCGGGGCGGAATTGGTGGCGGTGGACTGCCCGGGATGCGTCCTCCAGCTCCGCGGCGGTCTGGACCAGATGGGAAGTACTGTACAGGTTAAGCATACGGCCGAGATACTTGCAGCCGCTCAAGACTGAAACATGGGGGTAAAAACTGCACCTGGAGGGAACCTGTGCGGACTTTATACCGGGATTAGACAGGCTATTTTTTAGAGGTGAGGACAGAGGTGGACCTGAGGCCTATCCGCCCTAAAAAAATATATGAAGAAATTGTTCGGCAGATCAAGGACCTTATTGGTGAGGGCAACCTGAAACCCGGGGACCGCCTGCCTCCGGAGCGGGAACTGTCCGAGCGCCTGGGTGTCAGCCGCGCCTCCGTGCGGGAAGCCCTGAGCGCCCTGGCGGCCATGGGGGTTATCGACATCCGGCCGGGGGAGGGCACCTTTGTCCAGAATATCCGTCACGGGGCCATTGTAGAACCCCTGGCAATGGCCCTGCTTCTGGACCGCCAGGTAGCCATGGAACTTCTGGAGGCGCGCCAGGCCCTGGAAGGCGAGGCCGCGTATCTCGCGGCCCGCCGCGCCGGGCCGCAAGATTTAGAAAAAATGGCCGAGATTTTAAAGGAGATGGAGCGCGACCTGCAGAAGGGCACCCTGGGGGAAGAAGCCGACCTGCGCTTTCACCTGGCCATAGCCGAAGCGGCCCGCAATTCCGTCCTGGCCAGGCTCATGCATACGGTTTCCGACACCATGCGCCAGGCCCTGCGTACCAGCCGCCAGCGCCTCTATAACACCCCTGGCAACCAGGAACTTCTCTTTGAGCAGCACAAAGGCATTTACGAAGCCATCAAAGCCCACAACCCCCGTGCCGCCCGGAGGGCCATATGCCAGCACCTGCGTTTTGTCGAGCGAGAACTGCAAAAGGAATAGGAGAACTGCCGCCTGGACCTTCTTTAGCGGGATAATATGCATTAGACCCACCAGGGACATCCAGGTGGGTCTAATGAATCATATCGCCGGTTATATCTTCGGCATTATATAATGTCCAGGGATCAATGGTCAGGCAGTTTGTTTCATCCCTTTTTCCTGCTAAATCCCATGCCGCCGTATTATCCAGGATCGTTAAAGTGTTTTTAAAAACCTCTTTATCTCTTAAGGGTTCAAAAACTCCGTATAAAAGTTTTTTCATATCGTAACGGGTCACTTTGCCGTCCACGAACTGGCAGATAATGGCGTAATCCCTTTCTTTATCTGCATATACCTGGATCAACGCCGGTGGTATCATATTTATCACGCTCCTATCTGAGGGGATCGATTTTAAAGAGCTCTTTTTTATGATAAGCGTTATGCCAGTTATCCATTAACTCATCCTGGTGCAGTAGGGTCCAGGCTATGACCAAACTCGCCTGTTTTTTGGGCAGATGGCCTTTAATAATAACCGCCTTTTGAATATCGACAATAGCATGGTAATCCCCATATTCCACATGAAAATGAGGCGGTAAATGTTCGTCATAAAACATTGAAATCTTGATGCCATAGAACCAGCTAATTTGTACCATAGAAAACACCTTCCCGCATTGCCTGCAAACCCCGTCGGTGCATTCTCGAAAATTATTACAGTCTCATCATACCCTAAAAACTGCTTATACCTCTACATTTATTATACCATGCTATACGTAGCAAAAAAGCCCCTTCCCGGGGCTTCATTCTTTCCTGGCGGAGCCGACGGGAATTGAACCCGCGATCTCCGGCGTGACAGGCCGGCATGTTAGACCGCTACACTACGGCTCCTGGTTTGGTGACCCGTGGGGGAATCGAACCCCCGTTACGAGCGTGAAAGGCTCGTGTCTTAACCTCTTGACCAACGGGCCATATATCTGGTGAGCCATGGTGGACTCGAACCACCGACACCCTGATTAAAAGTCAGGTGCTCTACCGTCTGAGCTAATGGCCCACAGGTCAGTATATTACATGCTTATTTCAGTCCTGTCAAGAGGGAAATATTTGCTTGATTATTATTAATAGCCACGATTTTCACCTTAGTATTGTGAAGCAAGTATGGCGATAGAATTATTTTTTGGGAAAACACAGGATACAAATTTGTAAACCCAAATTTTAAACAAAAAAATTTGCGCAACCAGAAGGAATTTCTGGGTATATGGCGAATTAATTAAGCAAATCAAAGATAACGATATTTGTTTTCGGAAGGGAGGGTTGAGGGCTTGCGGGCTGAAGACCGGCGGCGAGAAATTATCAGGCATTTGGATGACCAGGGTATCGTCAAAGTTACCGAACTCAGCAGTATTTTTCAAGTCACGGAAGAAACCATCCGCCGCGATTTGGAACGCCTGGAAAACGAAGGCTATTTGAAGCGTACCCACGGGGGCGCCGTAAAAATAGCCTCTAACCAGGAAGAAACCGCCTTCCATATCCGCAATATGCGCAATCGCTACGAAAAGCAGCTGATAGGCAGGAGGGCGGCTGAACTGGTCCAGCCCGGTGATGTTATCGCCGTTGACGCCAGCACCACCGCTCTGCAGTTTGTTCATTATCTTAAAGATAAAAAGGACCTGGTGATAATTACCCATGCCCTGAAAGTTGTTATGGCCCTCATGGGCAATCCCGATATAACGGTCATCTGCACCGGCGGCACCTTGCATTCGCGGACGTTGTCCTTTGTCGGACCTCTGGTTGAAAGCGCCTTGGCCAATTACAATATTAAGAAGGCGTTCATTTCTTGCAAGGGGGTAACCCTGGAGGAAGGCATTACTGAATCCACGGAGGTGCAGGCCAGGGTGAAAGCGGAGTTGCTGCGGGGAGCCAAGGAGATAATTCTTCTGGCAGATCATGATAAATTTGGCACGGCGGCCCTGGCCACGGTGGCGCCAGTAACGGCTGTACACAAATTGATTACTGATATGAGAACTCCTGAGGAGGAATTAGAAAAATTTCGCCAGGCCGGGGTGGAAGTGATTGTGGCCGGAGGGGCGAGCGACTCATCAGGAGAGCGATTAGCAGACAAGTTGTTAACCACATAAAGGGCTATAAAAAATAACCAGAGTATCCTGGCCGATCGGGGAAGGACGGAATTTTATATGAGTCGAAAGCCTTTTCTGCAAATGAGAAATATAAGCAAAACTTTTCCGGGTGTTCGAGCCCTGAACTCAGTTCAATTGGAAATATTGCCGGGTGAAGTTCATGCCCTGGTGGGTGAAAATGGTGCCGGCAAATCAACCCTGATAAAGATATTGGCTGGTGTGGAGCAACCCGATCCGGGAGCGGAAATTTTAATCGACGGGCATCCGGCGAACATCCGGCAGCCCATTGATGCCAATCAGCAAGGTATAGCTGTTATTTACCAGGATTTCAGTCTTTTTCCCAACCTTACGGTGGCGGAAAATATAAGTTTTGGCAAGGAAATCGGCCAGGGCAAGCGCTTTGTTAACTGGTCCGAGATTAAAGAAACAGCTACAAATGCCCTGGCTGAGCTAGGGGTTGAATTGGACCTTAATCTACAATTAGAAAGATTACCTGTAGCCAAACAGCAACTTGTAGCTATAGCCCGTGCCCTTGCCTTTAAAGCGAGATTTATTATTATGGATGAGCCCACCTCTTCCCTATCTCGCGGTGAGGTTGAGAACTTATTTAAAATCATCGGTACTTTAAAAGAGAAGGGAATCGCCATTCTTTTCGTTAGCCATAGATTACAGGAATTATTTACTATTGCCGAACGCTTTACTGTTTTGCGTGATGGTAAATATATTGGTACTTATCTTAAAGAAGAACTGGATGAAGAAAAACTCATTTCATTAATGGTGGGACGAAAGATAGAATTTATCAAGCAATCCAGAAACGAAACAGGATCGGTCCTGTTAGAAGTAAGGTCGTTAACCAAGAAGGGTAATTTTAAAGACATTTCTTTTACCTTGCACAAAGGAGAAATATTGGGACTTACCGGGCTGGTAGGCGCGGGGCGGACCGAAGTCGCCCAGGCCTTATTTGGACTTAATATTCCCGATAGCGGCGAAATTTTCTTAGAAGGCATTAAGGTTAATATACGCTCTCCGGAAGAAGCCATGCGTCTGGGTATTGCTTATATTCCTGAAGGCAGGCAGCGTGAAGGACTGGTATTAAGGCAATCAGTAGCCAATAATATTTCCCTGGCCATGCTCAAAAAAATGCGGGGCAAATTTGGCCTTTTGAATACCGGCCAAGAGAGAGAACTTGTAGGAGAGTATATGGAGGCTCTGGACGTAAGGCCCCGGCTACCCAATATGCTGGCGATGCAGCTTTCAGGTGGCAATCAACAAAAGGTAGTACTGGCCAAATGGCTGGCAACACGTCCTAAAATCTTAATTATTGACGAACCAACAAATGGTATAGATGTTGGTGCTAAAGCAGAAATTCATAAACTCCTGCGCCAGCTGGCATCACAGGGGATGGGTATCCTTATGATTTCTTCGGAACTACCTGAAATTTTAGCAGTAAGTGATCGTATTCTGGTAATGCGCCGCGGCCGGCTGGTGGGTGAGTTTGATATCGAGGAAGCCACCCAGGAAAAAATTATGAACAGGGCTTTTATGGGAATGCCGGGTCGGGTAACGGCTTAAACCTGTCTTTGGCGATCAAGGAGAAGGTGTAAAAAATGAAACAACGTACCAAATCAAAGGAACTATGGATTTTTATAATGCTGGTAGTTTTATCAGTTTTGATAAGTGCTCGCAGCAATGTTTTCCTGCGTCCGGATAACTTAATTGATTTGTTAAAAAACAATGCTGTCCTGGGCATTATGGCTTTGGGAATGACGCTGGTCATTATTACAGGGGGCATTGATTTATCCGTCGGCGCGGTGGTGGCTGTGCTAACGGTTTTGATCGGCAAATTTATGGTGACTTTTGGCGGCAACCTGCTGCTGACTTTTTTAGTTGCTGTTGCAGGCGGGGTTATCATTGGAATAATAAATGGTACTTTAATTGCCCGGGCTAATATTCCCGCCATTGTAGTTACCCTGGGCTCCATGAGCATTATAAATGGTCTTATGCTTTATTACACCAACGGCACCTGGATTAATGATATTCCCTCTTGGTTTATAGATTTCGGTAAAATCACCTTTTTTAAGTTTCCTGATGCCAGCGGCAATATGGTGGGAATCCCTATTCAGATAATAATTTTCCTGATAATGGTTTTGCTGACCTGGGCGTTATTAAAATATACCCTGATTGGCAGGGCGGTATATGCCGTGGGGGGTAATCCTGTCTCGGCCAAACGAGTGGGTATTAATATAGAACGCACTTTGATATTTGTATATGCCTATATGGGCTTCCTGGCCGGCGTGGCGGCAGTTGTCCATACATCTATTATGCGTCAGGTCGATCCCAATGCCTTTTTAGGATTTGAATTACAGGTAGTCGCGGCAGTGGTGGTCGGAGGGGCCAGCCTTGCGGGTGGCAACGGTTCTATCATTGGCACAGTCCTTGGCGTCTTATTTATGGCCGTTCTTAATAACGGCCTTATCCTGACCCATATCCCTACCTTCTGGCAAAAGATTATCGTTGGCCTGATCATCATCTTGGCCGTCAGCTTTGATGTAATCCAGAGGAAACGGATGGAAAAGAGCCTGCCTAGAGTGGATGTAGAATATTAAAGAGGGTGGAAACTTTGTCGAAAACTAGCAAAGAAATGATACTCCTGTATGTTTTTGCGGGCCTCTTTCTGTTAATGTCAGTAATCTCTCCCTCAAAGTTTTTGAGCCTGGGAAACCTCCAGTCCATGGCGACCCAGATGCCCGAATTAGGCCTGATAGCCCTGGGCATGATGGTGGTTATTATTACGGGCGGAATAGATCTTTCGATTACCTTTACTGCCGCCCTATCGGGAATAGTTGGAGCCCTGGTCCTGTCTTCCGGCTATAGTGCCGGGGTTGAGGGAACAGCAGTTCTACTTTTAATCGTGAGGGCCCTGCTGGCAACCCTGATCACCGCCTTAATCTGCGGTTTTGTAAACGGCTTCCTCGTATCATATGTTGGTGTTTCGCCTATCCTTGTCACCCTTGGAACTATGACGCTTTTTGAAGGGCTGAGTGTTTGGCTGACCAAAGGCGGCGCCATATCAGGGTTCCCGGAACAGTACCAGTGGATTGGCAATGGCTATTTGGGATTTATTCCCGTTCCAATTTTAATATTTATCGTCTTTGCTGTCTTGACCGGGATTCTACTGGAGCGGACGGCCTGGGGGAGAAGCGTTTATATGTTTGGCTGTAACTCAGTGGCTACCTATTTTTCAGGCATTAATACCAAAAAGGTGGTAATGCTTGTTTATCTCTATGCAGCAGTGATGGCTGCCATGGCCGCCATCATTATGACCTCCCGCTATAATTCCGCCAAGGTGGATTATGGTTCATCATATTTATTACAGAGCGTGGCCATTGTGGTCCTGGGTGGGACCGATATCGCTGGGGGCTATGGCAAGGTCGTGGGAACGGTTGTGGCAGCAGGTATAGTCCAGGTGCTCTCCAGCGGGTTGAATTTAATTGGTATTAATAGGTTTATAGTCGACGTTACTATGGGGGTTCTGCTAATTGCTGTATTGTTATTAAACTACTTTATTAGTAAAAGAAGACAGGGGAAGGAGGTAAAAATAGAGCAAAAAAAGACGAGTATTGCCACGTGAGAAGACAGGTAGGGGGATAAATACGATACTAAGGAGGTGAGATGGAAAAGAAAAGATATTAAGAAAGAATTTAGCCATATCTCCCAAATTCATACTTTAGCAAAGGAGGTTGTCAGTTTTAAATGAAAAAGCTCATAGCGCTTCTATTATCAATGCTGTTAATAATTTCTTTAGCCGGTTGCGGAAGTAAACCATCCGAGACCCAGCAGCAACAAGGACAGCAGCAGACCACTCCAGCCAAAGATAAAAAATATAAAATTGTTGTCATGCCCAAACTGGTAGGCATACCCTATTTTAACGCTTCTGAGCAGGGCGCCAAGAAGGCCGGCCAGGATCTGGGCGTAGAGGTGATTTATACCGGCCCCACCAAGGCCGACGCCGCTGAACAGGTAAAAATGATTGAAGACCTTATCACCCAGGGTGTTGATGCCATTGCCGTGGCGCCCAACGACCCGGCTGCTTTAACCCCTGTGCTCAAGAAAGCAAAGGATAAAGGCATCCTGGTTGTCGACTGGGATACGCCGGCTGATAAGTCGGTGGTCGACCTATCCGTGCACCAGATTGATGACAAACAGTATGGTGAACATATCTGGGACCTGCTGGTCAAAAGCATGGGTACTGATAGCGCCGAATACGCCATTATCACCGGCGGTCTCTCCGCGGCTAATCTAAATAGCTGGATTAACTATGGCCTCGAGTATGCCAAAACCAAATATCCCAACCTGAAACTGGTTACCGATAAGATTCCGTCCGATGAAAAGCAGCAAGTGGCTTACCAGAAGGCTCTGGAGCTGATCAAGGCTTATCCCAACCTGAAAGGCATCATTGGTATCAGCACACCGGCTCCCATCGGTGCTGCCCAGGCGGTTCAGGAAAAAGGCTTGCAGGAAAAAGTCAGTGTTGTCGGGACCGCCCTGCCCAATGACTCCAAGACCTATTTGAAGGACGGGTCCCTGGATGTTGCGACTTTATGGGAACCGGCCAAACTGGGTTATCTTACGGTAGCATTAATTAAAGACATGCTGGATGGCAAGAAGCCTACCGACGGGCAGGAAGTGCCCAATGTAGGTAAGATTCAGGTCAAATCAGACGGCAAGACGGTCATTATGGGACCGCCTACCGATTTTACCAAAGACAACGTCGATCAATTCAACTTCTAAACGTTTAATTGGGGAGGGACAGGGGCCTGCCCCTCCCCTTTTAACCTGAATTAACGTGCAGGCAGGTGGGATAGCATGGAAACTAAATTTTCCGCCGGTGTCTGGGCCTTTGACGGCTGCGGTGACCGCTTCCTGTTAAGCGGCTATCGCGACGGCAAACCCGTGGTGGAGCGCATCAAAGAGGCTGCCAGCATTCCCGGTTTGAGTGGCGTAGAGTTAAACTACCCGGCCGACGTAACCGATGCCAACCTGGATGAAGTCGAAGAGGCCCTGAAAGCTAACAACCTGCAGGCTTCTATTATTGGCGTGGACCACAGCGGGCAGCGCAAGTGGCAGTTTGGCAGCCTGGCGGCGGCCGATGCCAGTATCCGCGGGGAAGCCGTAATCCTGGCCCAGCGCGGTATGGATGTGGCCGCCCGGCTGGGAGCGAACCAGGTCAATATCTGGCTGGGACAGGATGGTTTTGATTATTGTTTCCAGGTGGATTATTTAAAGGCCTGGCGCTGGCTGGTGGAGAGTTTAAAGGAGATAGCCGGTTATCGTAGCGATGTCCGGGTTTGCGTTGAGTACAAGCCTAAGGAGCCGCGGACTCATGCTTTCATTAATAACGCCGCCAAGGCCCTCCTGCTGGTCCAGGAGGTAGGGCTGGACAATATCGGGGTTACCATTGATGTCGGCCATTCCCTCAATGCCGGGGAAAATGTAGCTGAAGCCCTGGCGTTACTGGCCGGCCACGGCAAGATGTTCCACTTCCACTTCAATGACAACTACCGCAGCTGGGACGACGACCTGCTGGTAGGCTCGGTCCATCTGGTCGAATACATTGAACTCCTGTACTGGCTGCAAAAAGTGGGCTATGACGGCTGGTACTCCCTGGACGTCTTCCCCTACCGGGAGGACCCGGTCCAGGTATGCCGGGAGAGCATTGCTACGTTGAAAGGTATCTTAAACCTTATAGAGCGGCTGGGAATCAACAAACTGGATGAGCTAATCGCTAAAGGTGATGCCACAGCTACCTTGAGCTTTATCCGGCAGCACATCCTGCCCTGAAGGTAGAGGTAGCTGGTAAGAGAGGAGATTTCATAGTGGCTTCCGAGTATCAAATCAGGCAGGACATTTGTGAAGTAGGCCGGCGTATTTATGCCAAAGGATTTGTTGCCTCCAATGACGGTAATATTAGCGTCCGCATCGGGGAAAATGAGGTTTTAACCACCCCTACCGGCGTGAGCAAGGGCTTTATGACGCCCGACATGATCATCAAGGTGGACCTGGAAGGGCGAAAAATAGCCGGCAATCTCAAACCTTCTTCAGAAATTAAAATGCACCTGGATGTTTACCGGCACCGGCCCGATGTGCGGGCGGTAGTTCACGCCCATCCGCCTGTGGCCACCGCCTTTGCCGTGGCCGGTATCCCCCTGGACAAGCCGGTACTGCCGGAAATCATCATCACCCTGGGGGCTGTCCCCATCGCCAAATACGGCACCCCGTCTACCGAAGAGATACCCCTGGCGGTAAGGGAGTACCTGGATAAATACGACGCTGTCCTGTTGGAAAACCACGGCGCCCTTACCATGGGGACGGACGTCTACAACGCCTTTTACAAGATGGAATCCATCGAACACTTTGCCAAGATCAGCCTGGCGGCCCGGCAGCTGGGCGGGGAACGCGTACTGCCCTGTGAGGAAGTAGAGAAGTTGCTGCAGATCCGGGAAAAGCTCGGCGTCAGCGGCCGACACCCGGGATGCACGGGGTGCGGTGCCTGCAGCATATCCGGCCAGGTGGATAAGGGGACGAGCGGCATCCCGGCAGAAGAGCTCCAGGAAATCATCAGCGCCGTAACCCGGCGCGTCCTGGCCTCCCTTAGGGATAGGAAACAGTAAAGGAGGGGCAGGGTAGCTCCGTCTTCCCTTAAGTCAAGTTAATTACAACCATTGCAACTCAATTTCGGAGGCACACCATGAACAATCAAGCCCTGGGTATAATTGAAGTACGCGGCCTGGCCGCCGCCGTTGCCGCCGCGGACACGGCCGCCAAGACGGCTGCAGTCACCATCCTCGGCTACGAACCGACCAAAGGCAGCGGCCTGGTAGTATTAAAAATCAGCGGTGAAGTCAGTGCCGTCACGGCAGCCATCGAAGCCGCAAAGGAACAGGTTGCTAACGTCAGCAGCGTTTTTGCCAGCCGGATTATTGCCCGGCCCCATGAAGAACTGGCGCGGTATTTAAGCTAAGAAACCCTCCAGGTAAAAAC